>ERZ890953.36-NODE-36-length-75141-cov-5.506899_pt1 | contig 75141 bp, 67 predicted proteins | sample MGYA00521264_ERZ890953 | MGnify/ENA primary metagenome ERZ890953 (study PRJEB32303, sample SAMEA104408629) | aquatic metagenome | biome: Brackish water; feature: Chemocline; material: water | place: Baltic Sea | collected 2014-10-26T21:54:00 | depth 200 m ...
TCTTTCCTTAACAGTGCAGCTAGGTTAAGTTGCACTTATGAGTTGAATTCGGGCTTATAAAAATCAGCGACACGTAATAATTAGGGGCAAATAACTGGGTTCAGATACGAATGGCACTTACTTAATCCCGAATCCGTCTAATTAATCGGGGGAATATAGAAGTTGAATTAAAAACTAGTAGGTACTCCCTGAAATATGTGAACTATCAATGACCAGTTTCGCCACAACAGGGTAACCAATGGTTAATGCTAAACGATAGAGAACGCTGAGAATCTTCAATTCGTAGTCAAATGGAGGAAAGTTTCATTGTAGTCAGTTGAAGAAACTGAACTTTTATTCGTGGTCTTCGAATGATGGATCAACAGATGACTAAATAGAAGTTTTCAGTTTAGATTTGACAGAACCAAAGGCTCAGGGCCAGTGGTAAAACAATGATCTATACAGATACCGCACAGGGAAGTGGTTTGGGCCTTCCAAACGAGGTACGCGACCAGGCACGCTCATGCAGATAATACAGCACCACTTTGGTCACTACTTCGGTTAAGCCGATAGAAATCGCAACCGTTATTTCCTGAGTAAAAAACCATGCCAGCATGATGGTGTCCAGTGATCCGGTGATTCGCCATGAAATTGCCTTGGCGAGGCAGCGTAAAGGTGGATCCATATTATCGGCCCGCAGGGGTTGTGTCGTTTTTGGGCGATTTATTAATTTATCGATAAACATGTATTTCACTCAGGCACTTATTTTAACAGGTTCATAACCTGACTTTAATACGCCACTGGAATTCAGGTAGGATAGCAACTGGTTGACCGCTTCGGCAACGCTGCAGAAATCGGCATGAATATGCAATTCAGGATTTTCCGGTACTTCGTAGGGGCTATCGATCCCGGTGAACTGTTTGATTTCTCCGCGTATTGCTTTTTCATATAGCCCCTTGGGGTCGCGTTGTTTACACACATCAAGCGAGGCATCCACAAACACTTCAATAAACTCTCCTTCGGGTAAAATGTCGCGCACGATTTCACGGTCGGCCTTAAACGGAGAGATGAAGGCTGCCAGTGTGATCAGTCCTGCATCGGCGGCGAGTTTTGCCACTTCGCCCACGCGTCGAATGTTTTCCTTGCGATCAGCATCTGAAAACCCCAGATCTTTACACAGGCCATGACGCACGTTATCCCCATCCAGCAGGTAGGTATGATAACCCTGCTGGGTCAGGATATGTTCGAGTGCTCCGGCGATAGTGGATTTTCCCGAGGCACTTAGTCCGGTAAACCAGATCACCAGTGGTTTCTGTGCTTTCTGGGTTGCTCGTGTGTGTTTATCAACTACATGCTGGTGCCAGATAATATTGCTCATGTTAAAAACTCCGAAGTTAAAGGTTATATAAAGGTAAAGTTTGGTACGGGTATTTGTGTAAAACTATTCGTGCAGGCCACACTCTCTTTTCAGGCCGAAAAAACGAGTGTCTTCTTCGCGCATGCCGACACTTAACGGGCGGCTGCTGTGGTGATCCCCGACGGAGACGTAGCCCTGTTCCCATAGCGGGTGGTACGGTAAATTATGCTGGGCCAGATAGCGGTGTACATCCCGGTTACTCCAGTCAATGATGGGATGCATTTTAAAACGGCCGTCCTGAATGCGTAATACAGGTAAGTCAGATCTGCTCGTCGCCTGCTCACGCCGCAGGCCTGCATACCATGAGCCCACTTCCAGTTTATTGAATGCCTGTTGCATAGGTTCAACCTTGTTGATGCGGTTGTATTTTGACAGGCCATCCAGACCCTGTTCCCATAGCTTGCCATGACTGGCTTCCTGCCAGGCCGGTGACTGAGTAGACTGAAACACTTGCAGATTCAGATTTAAGCGCTCTGTCATCTGGTTAATAAACTGGTAGGTTTCCCTGAATAAATAGCCGGTATCAATGAGTACGACCGGTATTTCGGCTTTCACCGACGTCAGCAGATGCAGCATGACCGTTGACTGTATGCCAAAGCTGGAGGACAGAACCTGTGACCCGGGTAAAAACTGGATTGCCCAACGCACACGTTGTTCGGCTGTTTGTGTTTCCAGCGTGAGATTGATTTCAGCAAGTGCCCGGGCATCACCGGCCATGGCCTGATTAATGAGATTTAAGTCAGGCATGAAAATCTACCGCCGGGTTTACAACCGCGGATATGATGCCCTGACGGATCACAAAGTCACTCAGGCGTTCATCGTTTTCTCTAAGCGTAGCAAATTTTTCGAGTAATTCATCCATCACTTTTAAAATACCTTCTTCATTTAAGTTTTCGCGATACAGTTTATTCAGACGTTGGCCGTGACCATCCCCGCCTAACATAAGGTTGTAGCGTCCGGGGCCTTTACCGACCAGTGCAATTTCAGCCACAAAGGGTCGGGCACAGCCATTCGGGCAACCGGTCATGCGAATCACCAGGTCAAGCGTGCTTAATCCATATTTATTCAGTATCAACTCGAATTTGGTTAACAGTTCGGGAAAGTATCGTTCTGCTTCAGCCATCGCCTGCGGACAGCTGGGAAAGGCGACACAGGCAATACTGTTGAGTCGTAGCAGGGAAATTTTTTCATCAATCAAACCGTATTGTGTCGCAAGCTCCAGGATGGATTGCTTCTGCTCTGCGGGTATCCCGGCGATGATCAGGTTTTGATTCGGTGTGATGCGAAAGTCGCCCTGGTGAACGGCAGCTATTTTGCCCAAACCCGTTTTGATCGGTGCTTTATGATGGTCTGTGATGCGGCCATTTTCGATAAAAAGGGTCAAATTCCAGCGCTTGTCGGTACTCTGAGTCCAGCCAAAGCGATCACCCTGATGTTTGAATGTGACTTTATGCGGAGTCTGAAAACTGATGCCGGCACGTTGTTCAACAAGTTGCCTGAAGTTATGTATGCCCAGTTTTTCGATGCTGTACTTGAGACGTGCATGGCGCCGACTTATGCGGTTACCTTCATCACGCTGTACAGTAACGACGGCTTCGGCAACCTTCAGTACATCTTCCAGTGCAATAAAGCCGAGTTCATCAGCCAGTCGTGGAAAGGTGCTCCGGTCGCCGTGCGTGGTACCCATGCCGCCACCCGCGAGCACGTTAAAACCTGTCAACTTTCCCTGCTTTTGTATGGCAATAAAGCCCAGGTCATTGGTATAGATGTCGACATCATTAGACGGTGGAACGGCGACAGCTATCTTGAATTTTCGCGGTAGATAAGTGTTGCCATAAACAGGTTCTTCGTCAGCCTGGGTCTGTTTTTCACCATCTAGCCAGATTTCATGGTAGGCACGCGACCTGGGTTTCAGCTGTTCGCTGATTTTTCTGGCCCATGCATACACTTCTGCATGCAACTCTGACTGCAGAGGGTTTGGATTACACATCACGTTGCGGTTGATATCACCACAACCGCCGATGGAATCGATTAATGAGGCATTAATTTCCTGTATCAGAGGTTTTAGATTACGCTTGAGAATGCCGTGATATTGAAAGGTCTGGCGTGTGGTAAGGCGGATGGAGCCATTCCCCAGGCGCTGACTGATACCATCAATGGCCAGCCATTGTGCGGGAGTGCAGACACCGCCTGGCAGTCGTGCACGTAACATGAAGCTGTAGTCGGGCTCCAGAAAGCTGCCCTGACGCTGCTGTCGATTATCACGGTCATCCTGTTCATAAAAACCGTGAAATTTGCTGATCTGTGCATCTGCCGGGCTGAGTGAACCGGTCAGTTCATCCCTGATACTTTGTTGCAAGGTACCACGCAGGAAGTTACTTTCGGCTTTTATTGTTTCGTTTTCGTTGACTTTGATATCCATTAGTAGACATCTCTCAGGTAGCGCCCTTGCGAGCGTAGATTTTCGATAATTACATCTGCTTGCTGTTCGGTTTGTTCGCCATACTGGTTGACAATTTCGGCGATCGATTCACGTACCGCCTTTTCCATTTCGATGCCACCACACACGTAGACATGCGCACCCTGCTGTAACCATTCGTAAAATTGCTGTCCCTCTTCGCGTAATTTGTCCTGAATATAGGCGCGCGTGGTGGTATCGCGGGAGAAGGCCAGGCTCACCTTGTCGAGCAGTCCGGCCTTGCGGAAGTTGATCCAGTCCTGCTGGTATAAAAAGTCTCGCTTAAAATGCCGGTTACCAAAAATTAACCAGTTTTTACCACTCGCAGCGTCGCACTGGCGCTGCTGTAAAAAAGCGCGATAGGGGGCGATGCCGGTACCGGCTCCAATCATGATGATAGGAGTATCACCCTGTACGGGCAGACGAAAATGAGTGTTTTCTGCGACATACACGGCAAGTACATCGTGTTGCTGCAGGCGATGCACCAGGTGACTGGATGCCGTACCCTGATGGCTGCGACCGTGTGCGTCAAAACTTAGTGCTGCAACGGTTAAATGAACTTCGTCATCATTTTGTTGTTGACTGGATGCGATGGAATACAGGCGTGGTTGTAAAGGTTGCAGCACATTAATGAGTGCCTCAGCTTCGACTTGTGCGGGGAACTCACTGATTAAATCGATGAGTTGACGATCCTGCGCAAATTCGCGTAATTTCCTGGCGTCATCGGCCAGTGACAGCAATTTCTCTGATCCAGATAAGTTGGCCCAGTTTGCCACGACAGTAGGGTGCAGTAAGGTCAGTTCCAGTTTATTTTGTAGAGCCTGTTCCAGTGAAAATTGCTGGCCTTCGACATGCACCGGAGTCTCTGCATCCAGCTTGCAGAACTGAATGATGTCCGCGACCAGAGCTGGATTGTTTTTACTCCACACTCCCAGCGCATCGCCCGGTTGATAGCGAATCACCTGAGGATCGATTTCCAGCACAATATGATGAATGTTAGCAATGCCCTGATCGGTCGTGATACGACGCTTATCCAGCACGGTGGCCTGATATGGGTTGGATCGATCAATACCTGGAAGACTGCTGGCACCCGACAAATTGAATACCTTAGCTGTGTGTTCGGTCAGGTGTTTACGCGATTGCTGGATAACATCACCACGCCAGTTTTGAGCTTCCTGTTGAAAATTAATATCGGCATCGATGCGCGGTAAAAGTCGAGTGGCCCCTAAAGCCTCGAGCCGCAAATCCACATCGATACCAGCCTGGCAAAAGAATTCGTAGCTGGAATCACCGAGTGCGAATACACTGAAATTGAGTTGCTCCAGTTGAGGCGTGTGCCTGTTAAACAGATAACGCTGAAACTCCTGTGCAGTTTCGGGTGGCTCTCCTTCACCGTGCGTACTGATCACCAGGATCAACAGCCGTTCCCTGGTCAGATTACGTGGTTTGTAGTCATTTATGGACAGCACCCGGGTATTTAACCCCTGCTGTTTTGCATCTTCTGCTAATTGATCTGCAATACCGCGGCCATTACCCGTATGCGTGGCATACAGTATGGTGGCACAAGGGCTGAAAATCTCCTGTTGCTCTGGTAACTGAGTCTGACTTAAACCAGCCAGATAACCACTGGCCCAGTTTATCTGTTGCCGGGTTAATCCCTTTAAGGCCTGAGTGAGACGTTGGTGTTCAAATTCGTTTAAGGTCGCTAGCGAATGTTGAGTCTGTTCTAATAAGCTGGATGGCATGCTAATCACCTGTAGTTTATATGGGGTCACATCCCACGATGAGGCATATCTTGAAAGGGATTGTAAATCATGTAAAATGATAAAGAATGATTCTATATTAATATAAATGATAAGTATCAGGATGCTCATGCTCATGCTCACAACACTGTGTTATGAACTATGTTATTCAACCTGGAAAAATCGGTTGAGTGCGAAAAAGATGTGCACCAGGAGCAGGCGCTTTAGCCGAGCTATTAACTGCCTTTCGTAATCGAACTGATTTATCCAGGTTGATCTGACCAGGTTTAAGGGTTTGATGTATCTGATCAGGAATTAGTTAGTTCAGACATATCTCAAAATGAATTTCCAGCAGTAGATTTTTCCAAAGTCTGCAGGTCGCTGACTTGAGGTTAACTAATTTCCTTAACTGTGATCTGTCCATGTGGTTTAGCGCGAATCGCCGCGAGGAAACATCACTCTGTCAGGCTGTTCATTGAGCTGTTTCAGACCCCGTTTCAGAATTCGGGTTTTTAGCGGGCCTGATTTTTTCGGATGGGCCAGGTATCTTACGATGACTTCAATCCAGGTGTTTTCATGAGTGCGAAACAGCACCACAGGCTCTTCATTTACCTCGAGCTCATCTACCGGCGTACTGGCCAGCAATTTACGGTAAACGGCGACCTGCCTGGCCATGTCTCCGCCGATTTCCTGCAGCGCGACTTCACGCATGGTGTCAGCAACAAAATCCAGATCACTGCCATATGCAATATACATACGAATCTCATTCCAGATATAGGGGAACAGCGGCCAGGAATAATTATAAACCGTGGTATTCAGCACCATCGAGTTTGGAAACTTGATCACCCGACCACTGGGGTGATCGGTTGACAGGTACTGACCGCCAAACTCCCATAATGTGGTGTCCAGGTAACCCACGTCGATTACATCCCCGGTTGCATCGTTGATGCGTATCCGGTCACCAACCCGATACGGCTGGCGCAACAGTATGTAAAACCAGGCAAACAGATTATTCAGTGAAGACTGCAGGGCCAGGCCGAAAATGATAGACAGAACGCCGAGAGAAACCAGCACTGTTGTCCATTCGACAAAAAAAACAGATACCAGCGTAATCGTAATGGCGAACCCGGCGACTAATCGAATCAGTCGATTCAGATTGAAGCGTGAAGCAGCATCACTCATCGAGCGAACCAGGTAGCGCGTGATAAACTCGCCCAGCGCTAATATGATCGATACCAGCAAACCGGCCAGGCTAAATTTTATCAGCAGGCTAAGGTAGCTTCCAATATAAGCTATCGAGCCATGTTGTAACCACTGGTATACGATAAAAAATGATAGGGTGCTTACGAGGTAAACCCAGAGCCATGTTTTTTTAGAAGTCGGACGCGCGGTTGATTTAAATTTTTGATTAGTTCCGATCTGTTTTAGCGCTTCATTGATGGCCGACTGCTCGGCCGTATCAACTGGACTGGACCGCGTTACGTTGTCAGCGCTGTTATTATTTTTCACAGTTTCTCATCTCGTGTTAGTAGAGTTTGCAGGCTATAACTGATAAAAGTCTCTGATCGACTGCCAGCATTCCTCGACCGTATCCGCATACTGAAACAGTTCGAGATCACGTTCATCTATAGCGCCTTCTTCAACCATAAGCTCGAAGTTAATAAGCCGGCTCCAGTAATTTCTTCCCAGTAGTATAACGGGAACCGGTTTTATTTTACGGGTCTGGATCAGGGTGAGCGTCTCGAACAGTTCATCCATTGTTCCAAAACCTCCGGGAAAGGCAACCAGGGCTCTGGCTCGTTTCAGGAAGTGCATCTTACGGATGGCAAAATAATGAAACTGAAAACACAGCTCGGGGGTAATATACGGGTTCGGTTTCTGCTCAAACGGCAACACGATATTGAGTCCGATACTTTTCCCTCCAGCATCCATCGCTCCACGATTAGCGGCTTCCATTATTCCCGGGCCACCACCGGTTATTACCACCAGTTCACATTCTTCATCGTGTTGAGAGTGCTGTGTGATGAGTTTTGAAAGTTGCCTGGCCTGATCATAGTAATGTGAATTGACCAGTCCCCGCTGCGCTATTTTAAGCTTACGTGCCAATGTCTTATCAGTCGGTCTGGCTGTTGCCCGAAGTGCGGCTTCATCCACTTTCTGCTGGGCTTTGTTTGTTTCCAGGATTCGTGCACTGCCAAAAATCACCACCGTACTACGGATGCCATTTTCCTGCTGCAGCAAATCCGGTTTCAGTAATTCCAGCTGTAATCTTACCGGCCTGAGTTCATCTCTGAGCAGAAAGGCGGTGTCCGCATAAGCCAGGCTATAGGAAGGGGAGAGTGACTGGGCACTCGCCTGCACCAGACCGGCTGCATTCATATCATCTTTCGCACTGGGAAATAGTTTATCTGGTTTTTCCGCGTTGCTCATGGGTTAATTTCCTCAGATTACATTTTAACAATTCTCTAAATTTAGACTGACAACCAAGATACGCCTCCACGTACCAGCCACTTACGATACTCCTCAAGCGCCAGTATCACTAGCGGTGCTGATAAGATGATTCCCCATATCCACAGACTAAAAGCAGCACTATTAAAAATCGGTTGCAACCACGGTATATACAAAATGCACACAATAAACAGAACTTCCAGCACGATGCCGGCAGTAATCCAGCGGTTAAAGCGCCACACGTAAGATATCGCACTTTGTCGATTGGTACGACAGGCCATAACGTTACCAATCTGGCCAAATATGATAGTGCTTAAAAAAGCTCCGGATGCCTGTAGATAAAGCAGGTCTGAACTTGCTACTGGCATCGCCCAGTGCCAGCCACCGGCATATAGCACACTGAAAAAAGCTACAAATGACAGTAGAGCTTCGGCCGGACCAATAATGGCGTAGCTGCGAAGAAATGTTCGGTAACTCACCAGACGTTCAGATTTATGGCGTGGAGGTCGCTGCATGATATCTGATTCAGGAGGTTCATTACCCAGACCGATCGCCGGCACTATGTCAGTCAGTAAATCAATAGCCAGAATTTGCACCACGGTAATCGGTAAAGGTATGGGAAATAGCACGTACGCAATAAAGGGTAGAATCTCGGGAATATTACTGGTCAGGATATAGGTAATAAATTTTTTGATATTATCGTAAACAGTACGTCCTTCCTCGACTGCAGCCACAATAGTGGAAAAATTATCGTCCAGCAGAATAATATCGGAAGCCTCCTTGGCCACATCGGTACCCCGCTTGCCCATCGCAATACCAATATCCGCACGTTTGAGTGCAGGGGCATCGTTGACACCATCACCGGTCATCGCCACTACCTCACCCAGTTCCTTCAGTGCATCGACTACATCCAGTTTCTGGTGCGGGGCAATACCGGCAAATAATAGCTGTGGATCTTTAAGTGCCTGCAACAATTGATCATGACTCATGGCTGCCAGTGCTTCCCCGTCAATGACCCTTGGCTGTTGTACAATTCCGAGTCTGGATGAGATATAGGATACTGTTTCCGCCTTATCACCACTCATCACAATAATTCGAATACCTGCGCTCTTACAGGCAGCTACTGCTTCATATACCCCGTTACGTGGAGGATCGACCAGCGCTACCAGTGCGACAAAAACCAGATCCTGTACATCCGCATCTGGTGCATCGGTGACCCGGTAAGCCAGTGCCAGAACCCTTAGACCCTGTGCGGCGTAGTCATCTGCCCTGGTTCTGATTGTTTCCAGTTCCTGCTCACGTAGTTTACGCACGAACCCTTCGTGGTGGACCTGCTGACAACGTTCGAGTACGGTATCCGGCGCACCTTTAACGGTCATAAATAAAGTGCCTCCCTGAGTTCGATAGGTGTTGCTCATAAATTTAAGCTCTGAATCAAACGGGCGGCTGTGCACCAGTTCAAATTGATTTCGAATAGCTTCATATCCTCCCTGACGGTTTACCAGATCGGCCAATGCCACTTCGGTAGGATCTCCATGAAAACCATTACTATTATTTGTACCGTTATGAGTGGCTATTACATCATTACACAGGGCCATAATTTCTTTACAGGGGCGTGCTGAAGGCTGCTGCGAAAATTTTTCCAGGTTATGCGCGCTATATTCAGTGAAGTCGAGATACAACGTTTCAACATGCAGTTTATTCTGGGTCAGGGTGCCTGTTTTATCGGTACAGATTACGCTGGTAGAACCCAGCGTTTCTACCGAAAGAATCTGTTTTACCAGCGCATTGCGTTTACCCATACGTACCGAAGACTGGGTCAATGCCAGGGTAACGGTCGGTAATAAACCCTCCGGTACGTTAGCCACAATAATGCCGATGGCGAAGATCAGGTTAGTCCAGAAGGGGTTACCGATCATAAAACCGAGAATGAAAAATAACCCGCCTATAACCAGCGCCAACAGGGTAATTTTGTGAACAAAGTGTTTAAGCTCACGCTGCATGGGCGTCAGATCCTGCTGTACCCCCTGAGTCAGTGACGATATATCACCAAGACGGGTTGAACGACCAGTGCGAGTTGCGATAATACTGGCATTTCCTTTCAGTACGGTAGTGCCTGAGCTAACCAGATTTTGCTCGCTAATTTTGTCTTCGATTCCAGTTTTTTCCAGAGGAAGTGATTCTCCGGTCAGAATAGACTCATCCACCACCAGTTGAGTGGAACTCAATAACACGCCATCTACCGGAATTTTATCCCCTTCCTGCACAGTCAGAATGTCGCCGGGAACTACCTGACTGGCATCAAACAGCTGTTGTTCACCTTCGCGTAACAGGGCAACCTCTTTGGGGATATAATCAAGAAACGAAAGCATCAGCTTCTCAACCTTGTAGTTCTGTAGAAAGGAGACCACTGCATTCAATACCACGACGCCCAGCAATGCGACTGCGATCAAATTATAGCCTTCGCCCGGGCTTATATGATGGGCCCAGAAAGAGAGTATTGCAGCAGACAGTAAAAGCAGTGGAAATAGAGCGGTAAATTCCTGTACTAACATGCTCCAGCTGGAGCGGCTGCGGTGGAAGGTGATCTGGTTAAGACCATAAGTCTGCTGGCGTTGCAGTGCTTCAGCATTATTGAGTCCCTGTTCACTACTTTGTAAGGAATGAAATAAGTCAGACCTGGACTGTCCTAAAAGTTTGTTTTGTAGCGTTGACTTAATTGTGGGTTGATGTTTTGGCATTTTGTCGTCTACCCTGGATAAATACCCGAATCCGTTAAAAACTGATTGTTTCCCCCTGGGCTGGAATATTAGCCGTCCAGCCTTCCTGAGCGAGTCGTTCCTGGAGTACCGTTTTGGCTTCCTGTTCACCGTGAATCAAATACAGGCGGGGATGAGGTTTTTCAAAATGGCTCACCCATTGCAGCAATTGTGACTGACTGGCATGAGCCGAAAATCCTCCCAGTGTATGAATGGCTGCTTTTACGACTATTTTTTCTCCACCCATACGAAATATTTTTTCTCCATCTACCAGGGCTCTACCTGGCGTACCCAGTGCCTGATAACCAACGATGACGACATGTGCTCTTTGTCGCCACAAATTATGTTTAAGGTGATGACGAATCCGGCCGCCGTTACACATGCCACTGCCGGCAATAATAATACAGCCTTCAGCTATACGGTTGAGCGCCATCGATTCATCGGTGCCGAGGGTGTAGCGCAACACGGGCAGGAAACTGTGTAAACTCCTGGACCTGGCGAGTTTCATCGATGTCAAATCCTGCTGATTAAAAGTGTTTTGATATCGGTGATAAATTTCTGTGATGGCAATCGCCATCGGGCTATCGAGGAAAATGGCCTGTTGTTTGATTAAGCCCTGTTGATACAGTTCGCCCAGACGGAAAATGATTTCCTGGGTTCGACCCACTGCGAATGAGGGTATCAGTATATTGCCCCCATTTTTCGAGGCTTCAACAATAATGTCTTTAAACTCTTTTACGGTGTCATCCATCGGTTTGTGGTTTCGATCACCATAGGTTGACTCCATTAGCAGCACATCTGCCTGTTGTACCACGCTCGGATCACGCAACAGCGCTACATCGCTGTTACCCAGATCACCGCTAAAAACCAGTTTTTTTTGTGAACCGTTTTCTGTAATGAAGAGTTCTACGATGGAAGAGCCCATTATATGTCCGGCATCCTGAAGACACAGTTCCACACCCTCGGCAATTTTCAGTTTCTGCTGATAATTCATACCCTCGCAAAGGGTCAGGGTTTGCTCAACATCCTGCAGCGTAAACAGCGGGTCAATTTCGCGCTTACCGGATCTACGCCTGCGCTTGTTTTCCCATTCAGCATCTCTAAGTTCCAGTGAGGCGGCGTCCTTGAGCATTATTTCCAGCAGTTCACTACTGGCCTGGGTCATGAAAATTGGTCCGTGATAACCTTCGGCAACCAGTTTCGGCAGGCGGCCACTGTGATCCAGGTGCGCATGTGAAAGTACGACTGCATCGAGGTTTCCGATTTCAAACGGGAAAGGTTTCTTATTGGCCTTTTCGTATTTTCGGCTACCCTGAAGCAGGCCACATTCCAGCAGAATTTTCGCCTTATCAGTCTCTAACAGGTAGGCTGATCCGGTGACTCCTTCGGTAGCGCCGTAAAAAGTTAAGTTAGCCATTACTTTCTCCATAAAGATTCAGGGTTAAAAATTATCGACTCATGCCTCTGTTAAGGCCTTTAATGCTTGTTCTGGAGTCTGATCTCTACATTGTTTTTGTTACCGGTATATTTAATAACTCTGTTCATAAGCCATTTTTACTATAGCATTTGTAAAATGGCTTTAGATATGACTTGAAGCTGCCAATGTATAAAAAAATCAAAGCTGGTTTTAATTTTTTATCAACACTCCAGGCTCTGCTGGAGAACAAAATAGAAAAACATAACGCTATTATTATTGTAAATATTGAGGCTTTTATTCGAGGCATCCATTTCACCTCTGGCTAAAGTACTCATGTCGTTAATTTTCGATAAATATCAGAAATTTTGTAGGGTAGTTTATTGACATCATCAATCACGATGTAGTTAGCATGTCCGTATAAATGTGGCAGGTAATCACGTGCTTCTTCGTCGATTGTAATACAAAAAGGGTGTATGCCTTCAAGGCGAGCTTCAAACAATGACATGCGTGTGTCTTCAATGCCGTATTCACCATGGTAGCTGTCATAATCATCCGGTTTACCATCGGATAAGGTAATGAGCAGTTTGGTACGTGCCTGGACATCTCGAAAAAGCCGGGTTAAATGACGAATGGTAACGCCCATACGTGTGTAATCCTGCGGTTCGATGGCCGCAATTCTGGCTCGAACTTCGTCATCGTAGAGGTCTTCAAAGGTTTTAATGCGGTATAATTCACAACGTTTTCGCGTCATCCCGGAAAAACCATAAATGGCGTAACGATCGCCCAGCGATTGCAGTGCTTCACACAGTAAAATCAGCGCTTCGCGTTGAGCAGTGTTGATCCAGCCTTTGGTTGAGCCACTCATGTCGATCATGAAGATCACTGCTATATTGCGATCAGCTTTATGCGCTTTGGTATAAATTCGAGACGATAATTCCATACCGCTACGAACATCGGCCATAGAGTTTACCAGAGCATCTATATCCAGATTTTCCCCGTCGGGCTGTTTTCTTAGCACCTTGTTTTCATCGCGCATGGCTTCAAATGTGCGCCGTAATGTTTTACTCAGACCTTTGTACTTATTTAAAGTATCGAACACAAACTGGCTGTCATGATCCGGTTTGACTTCTTTTTCACGCAGAGCACACCAGTTTTTGCGGTGTGCCTGGCGGGTACAGTCCCATTCGTCATACAGGAAAGCGCCTTCTTCATGGTAAGTACCTTTCCAGACTTCATCCGGATCCAGTTCTTCCTGTTGCTGCGCCTGCCAGGCGTGATACGCGCCAGATCCGGCGGCGACCAGGTATTCTTCCGGGATGTCTCCATGGTCCTGAATAATAGAGTCGATCAGGCTTTGTGTTTCTTCATTTGGAATAGCCGGATTACCATCCAGCTCCAGTTCATAACTGAACCCCTGCGCCTGTTCTGGATCTTGTACCGGTATTTTTTTAAATTTAGCACCATCCTGTGCGGGTTCGCTATTTTCTTCATCCTGTGCTTCTGCGGGCTCGGGATTTTCCTGCTGATGCCCCATTTCATCGGCCATTTTAGCCAGCGCCAGGCGGAACAGGTCTTTCTCCTTAATAATTCGTGCCTGCACCACAGCGTTGACCTGTTCGGGTAATAACTGCCCCTGGTAGATAAGCGGTTGCGGGGTTTTCTGCGAGTAAAGCTGGCCGATTAATGCAATAGAATCCCCTGCATCGGCAGTCCTGTTGCTCAGATCTTTAATTATTCCCTCAGGTAACTGTTGTTCAAGTGTAACAGTTTCAAAGCTTGACATCTGTCGATACAATCCGGGGAAATCACGTTTAATACAGGCTTTCAGGCGGATTGTTTCGAGGCTGTGAAACAGTGCCAGTGCCTTCTGTTTGTTTTTATAGGCGTCTAACTCCGCTGTGACATCGACTATCCAGGTACCATACCAGGTTTGTGCCCATTGATGCACTGCCATGACTTTGTACAGGTTGAAATTGGTTTTCGAATCGTCTGATTCGCACACCACTTCCGGTAGATGAATGGTCTCGGTATCAGTGAACAAAGTTTCATGAGCTTTGATCTTTAATGGACGTCCATTCAGGCCATGCAGGAAGTTTTCCAGTACTCCTTTGACATCATTTAACGCACTACCTTTCTGCAATAGATGAAATTGTGCGATAAATTCATCCAGGTTTTTAATGACCTGGTTAGCAGGGTAGAGGCCGGCAGAGAAGTAAATGTCCAGTGCTGATTGTAACCATTGTTCGGTACCCTGCTGGCCAATTGCCTGTAGCGCCTTTTTAGCTTTTTCTGCATATTGATAAGCCAGCTCCGGTTGCGTTTTGGCGATGGAGGTAACCCAGTTTAGTACATATTCCTGCAACTCTTTATCCTGATCCAGGATAAACTCTGTCACTTCATCAACCGTCCAGCTATTGTAAAAATAGGGAGTTAGAATATCAGTTAGGCTGTTAGCAAATTCAGTATTGGGCACGATCTGTTACGGGTCAAAAAAATGATTATAACAGGCATTGCTGTGGTATTTATCTAAAAGGCTAAGGGCTATAGCGCAAAAATTTTCCTGGCTACCCCTGAGGCTCAGCTAGTTAATCTCTTTGAAAAAATACTCACCACAGAGGACACGAAGAGCACAGAGGAAGAGAATGGTGTTAATTATTACTACATTTCAATAAGTTTAACCTATTTTCGCCATGAGCAACTTTGTTAAGCTTAAATACCGGGATGGCTGAAGCTCAATGGTAAGCAGGGAAATTTTTCTGGTTATACCTGAAACTCAGCTTATTTCAGGGTTTAGCAATAAATTTATTTCGCAAAGGCGCGGAGGGCTCAAGGGAGAAGCAGGGGCAATAAATCTTTTCAATAAATATCAAGCAGTCTTATCTTTGCGTTCGTTGTGGCTTTGCGAGGGGAAATGTTTTTTTATCAGGCTAACTGTAGCTTTATCTGGCTATCCTGAACGGGTGTCAGAATAGCCAGAAATCGCGTTTATCTTTGTATTAACTTTCGAATTTACCGCTTTGTAAGCGTTGGGCTTCCATGTTTTCTATCTCTCTGGCACCAGAGATCACAACTTCCGGATCTGGAACGAAGTTCAGTTTTTGCTTTCCGCGTCTGTAGGGAACTGAATTTAAAATGACTTTCATGGCATTTAACCTGGCCAGGTGTTTGTTATTAGAGCGGATAATCGTCCACGGTGCATGGGTACTGTGTGTCTGTCTCAGCATCTGATATTTGACGTTGGTAAATTCATCCCAGCGTTCCTGAGCCTGCACATCGACTTCACTTAGTTTCCACTGTCTAAGAGGATCTGTTTTACGGCGGGTGAAGCGTCTGTCCTGTTCTTCTTTAGTTACACTGAAATAAAGTTTAACTATGATCGTGCCCTGTCTAACCAGGTCTTTTTCGAAGCCTGTTACACCCTGCATGAAATTTTCATACTCTTCTTCGGTGCAAAATCCGAATACAGGTTCAACCATAGCGCGGTTATACCAGCTTCGATCAAATAAAACGACTTCACCACCCCTGGGGAATTGACGAACGTATTTCTGGAAAAACCATTCGGACTTTTCGTGTTCTGTGGGTTTACCGAGTGCGACTATACGGTAATGTTTTTCATTCATGTAACGTTCAACACGACGGATGGTACCGCCTTTGCCTGAAGCATCCCTTCCTTCGAACAGAATGATCATGCGTTGTTTATGTTTTTCGAGATATTGCTGCATCTTTATCAGTTCGGCCTGATAAGGCATTAACTCTTTTTCACGAAGGTAGCGACGGTAAGCTTTTTTCTTGGTTTTTTTAAGCTCGGCAGCGGTGGCAATATCCTGTTTAGTGGGATTGGCTGGTTTTTTGTTGCCTGCTGACTTCTTTATGCCAGGAGCAGCTTTCTTATTTGCTGCAGAGGCCGGACTCTTTATGTCCGTAGAGACTGTCTTCTTTTCTATCGAAGCAGGACTCTGTTTTACTGTAGGCGCTGCTTTCTTTTTAACTGTAGACGTGGCTTTCTTTTTAACCGTAGTGGCTGCCTTTTTAACTGAAGTTTCAGGGGCGGCTTTAACTGAAGTTTCAGGGGCGGCTTTAACTGAAGTAGTAGGGGCGGCGTCAGATTTGGGGATAGTATCTTGTTCGTTGCTCATAAGTTGCTTATCCGGAAAATAATAAATGATCAGTGCTTAACGTATTATTAGTATGTTAAATCTAAATTGAAATGATACACCTTATCGGCAGGAGTGTGATAGTTACCGGGGTTGGGTTTGATGCAGGTCAACCCCGGTAACGATGGACGCTTGTTAGGTGTTATGGGAAAACATCCGGTATAAATGTCTGATCAGACATCGGTGGCCTGACATAACCTATACCTTCTTCCCGTTTCGGTAATTTTATCGGTTCCGGAGTAAGGTCATCATAAGGAATCAAGCTTAATAAATGAGAGATACAGTTAATGCGGGCATGTTTTTTGATGTCAGATTTAACTACGTACCAGGGTGCCTGTTTGATATCAGTATGCGCAAACATAACATCTTTGGCTTTTGAGTATTCAACCCAGCGTTTACGTGACTCAAGATCCATTGGACTTAGTTTCCAGCGCTTATGTGGTTCCACCAGTCGGCTCTGAAAACGATGTTCCTGTTCTTCATCGGATACGGAGAACCAGTATTTTATCAGGATGATACCTGAGCGAACCAGCATACGTTCAAATTCTGGGCAGGAGCGCAAAAACTCCTGGTATTCTTCATCGGTGCAAAAGCCCATTACTTTTTCGACACCAGCGCGGTTGTACCAGCTGCGATCGAACATGACTATTTCACCTGCCGCAGGAAGATGGGGGACATAGCGTTGAAAATACCACTCGCTTTGCTGTCTTTCTGTGGGAGCCGGTAATGCAGCTACTCGACAGATGCGTGGATTGAGATGCTGGTCTATACGTTTAATGACTCCACCCTTACCAGCTGCATCACGACCTTCAAATAAAACAACGACTTTCAGGCCTTTGTGAGTTACCCAGGCCTGTAATTTGACCAGCTCAAGTTGTAACTTGAACAGCTCCTTTTCATATCGTTTATTCTCAATCTTTTTTTGTGCTTTCTTTTTGGCTTTATCTGTTTTATCTGCTTTTAGTGGTTTCTTCTTGGTATCGCTCATAACCTCTCCTGTGGGCCGGGCTTATTTTAGCTGGCTAGTATAGTCTACTTTAATAGGTATATAAATTGCTTTAGGTCAATAATTTTTAATTCAATCACTTCTGGCAACTGGTACAGTAAAAAGTGGAACGTTGGGCCTGAATGATGCGAGAAACAGGTTTTCCACAGTTGGGACAGGCAGTTTTATTGCCATAGACATTCAGCTTTTGTGCAAAATACCCGGGTTGACCATCTGTCTGGGTGAAATCCTGTAAGGTGGTGCCTCCCAGTTGAATAGCCTGTTGTAGCACGGATTTAATTGAATTAACCAGTTTTTCCAGCCTGTGAAAGCTTATTTTACAGGCTTTTGTTCTGGGGTTTATGCCACTTAGGAAAAGGCTTTCACAGGCATAGATATTGCCGATTCCTACGACTGTGTGACTATCCATAATCAGGGTTTTAATCGGGCTTGATCGAGTTGCACATTTTTGTTGCAGGTACTCGGTATTAAACTCTTCGGTAAGTGGCTCCGGGCCAAGATCGCAGATTAGTTTATGGCATAAAGGGTCAGAGTCTGTGTAGAGTAAGGCCCCGAAGCGACGCGGATCAATATAACGCAGGGAAAACCCGTCATGCAGCGTTATCTTGATATGTTCGTGTTTACTGCCCGGTTGCTGATCGGCTAACAGGCGCATACTACCCGACATGCCAAGATGCCAGATCATGTTGCCCTGGTCGGTGTACATCAAAATATACTTGGCTCGACGACTTAGACTATTAATTGTTGCCTGTTGCAGGGTTAAAATTTCTGCCGGAACCGGCCAGCGCAATTTTGGTTGTTTAATTTGTATCGAAGTTATGGTGCGATTAATTAAATGGGGTTGCAGTCCTCGCAGAGTGGTTTCTACTTCGGGTAACTCTGGCATTTTACTGTTGCGTCCTGTAATAGTTAGCTGTTAAGAGGTTAACAATTGAGTCAGGCCCATTAATTAAGGAGTTAACGATCCGATAACACCCAGGCCAGGGCGATACCTGCTGTCCAGTTACTGGTTTCAGATACCAGGGGACTATCCCGTATGACGCTGTTATTGAGGTTGTCATTACGAATAAATCCACCTAACCAGTATTTTCCTATACGTTTGCTGTAAGTAAATTCAGTTCTGAAACCAGTGTATCCCTGTTCGCTGCTAAAGGCAGCTCTTTGCGAAGTTACTTCGTTTTCCTGTACATCATAGTAATAACTATTGAAGTTCTGGTCAGCAAACACAGGACCGCCAGCTACTCGAAGTTTCCAGTCAAATTTGCTTTTAGCCGGTTTTCTCCAGGCAATTTTGGGGTTTAAAATTTGCCCGACATATCCGGACTGCTGGCCAATGCTAAAGGCTAATCGTAACGGAATTTCTAACCAGACAGAGGTGCTGTCATCATGCGTCAGGCGATATTCCAGTGACGGCCCAAATTCAATGCCGGCATCCAGTTTATCCATGCCTTCACGTGTCGGGTTATCATCCGGACCGGGTAAAGTGCCATTACCACTGATGGAAAGCAGTAAATCCGGTGTATTAAAAAGACGTGCTTCAACTCCATCATCGATGCGTAAGCGTTCACCCCGGTATTTCAGATAGGGAAATGGCGCGAATACTGTTTGACTATATGTTGAGCCAATATAGTCAGGTGTATGGAGCATCACTACTCCAACTCCCCATTCCAGTTTAGCATGACCGGGAACATGATCAGCACCGGCTGAGAAACTGAATAGTAAACTGAGTGCCAGCAGGTATTTATTCATTAACAGTTCCATCGGGTCGTTTTAGCGAAAACAGGTCATAGTAGTGGTTATCTGCAAAGTGATATTGAATATTCAGATCGGGCCTGGCAATAATTATTTCAGGTGATATTGATAGCACGAAAAAATCAATTTGTTGTGCATTTTGCAGGACCGCTTTAATTTTGTGTAGCGGGGTTAAAGATTTGTCATAGGGTTTGATCCTGGCCTGTTTGTGCTGCCAGTTTTTAAGTAATCGCTCAACATTTTCCGCGCTGTCATCTGGGTTACCTGATGACCATCCGGAGTCCTTCTTATGCAGTTTGAAACCTGCAAACTGAAGTTCTTTCAGTTCCAGTTGTGACGGTAATAAACGCTTATCCAGTAAGCCACTTAAGCCTTCACTGATAAAAATATAATGAATATCAGAAGCTAAATAGACATTCGGATCAACCATTATATATCGACGGTTACCAATCCGGTTGGTATCCCCGAAATAAATACTTTTGTTATTGAGTGTCACTACAGCTTTAGGGATTCTCAGCCCCAGAGTGGATAAGTCTATCTGCTCTCTGGGTAATTTAGATTGAGGTTCAAGGCTGGCCAGTGTGGTCAGACGTTCTGCGGCAATGTTATCGGCAAACCAGTTAACCGGGCTTTGTAACATCCAGCTTAGCCCCTGTTTTTGTAACACAATAGTACCATCCGCAGTTTCTATTTTTATATCAGTTATATTTTTAGCGTGAAGAGTAGTAATAGCATTTCGGTTAATCTTCTGGTCTTCTGTAATAGGGTATTTTACGCCAATCCAGGTGAGGATAATGATCAGCACAAGTAACAGATAATTAATCAGCATGCGCTTTGACATTAGCGTTTCCTCCGTACCAGCCAGATGCGGATGCCTGAACCCAGTAACCCAAGCGGTAAAACAAACAAAAAGAAAGTGGCAATAAATAACTGATGCATTGGTGATAGCTCCAGTTGAGTATCGATGGCCTTACGCGGAGAAATAGCGATTAAATTATCATCGTGACTTAACCAGTCCAGCATATTAAGACCGAGGGCCTGATTGCTACCATTACCCAGATACTGGTTAGATAAAAAATCCGAGTCACCGGTAACCACAACGCGCTGAGTAAATAGCTCGCCATCTTCTTTTTGCAGACTTCGCGTCAGGCTTAAACCTATAGTAAGAGGGCCGAACTGTTCACCGGGGTTATCACCCTGAGTAATCTGTCCTGCCAGTTCGCCAGTTTCATTCCAGGTTCTTTCATGAGTTGCAATTACAGGTACCGATTGCCAGTCACTATTCTCACCGAGGAATTCGATAGCCTGGGCCCTGGGGTATAAGGTGATACTATCTATAGCGGTGGTAATGGCATGCCGTGGATAATCAGCGGCAAGCGCAAAATCTACCCTCTCAAGTCCTAATAATTGTGTGCTGGGGTCGACTATAATTCCAGGCAGGAATTCTATTTGTAGTATTTCTGCCAGGCTTTCAAGTTGTGTGTTTTCAGCTGGCTCGGTGAGCCATAATAGATTTCCACCAGATTCTACATATTGATTAATCAGCTTGAGTTCACCTTCCAGTAATGTAGTCTGAGGATCTGCAATGACCAGTACATCGGTATTGTCCGGTATGGCTGTTGTTTCGATCAGGTTTAAATTTTCTATGTGGAATCCTTTCTGGCTTAGTCGAGAGGCAAATATTTGCAGGTCATAATTAGCATCGGAAAAAGGCTTGCGTTCACCATGTCCCTGTAAAAAAACAACCCAGTTATTGCCTTGTCGTTGCAGTCGGGCAATTGCATTGGTGATGTTAGATTCATCTACCTGCAAGATATTTTCGCTTCGTCCATTTGCTTCAATAACCACCTCTCCATCACGCTGGATATTAAATTTTCTTAACAGTTCAGGTGCCAGGTCCGGGTTAATACTCTGGTAATCAATTAACGGTTGTTGTTGCTGATAGCGTTGAAAAAGTTTGTCTAATGTTTCTTTCTGTTCATTAATGGGAGAAATAAAGGCGGTGATTTTTAGTGGCTGGTTAATATTCTGCAACAGGCGTAAAGAGGCTGCGGAAAGACTGTTGCTCTGGTTTGCTGTCAGATCGATACTAAATTTATATTGCGTACTCAACCAGGCTAATACTCCGCTGAAAGCAATAAATAAAACAACAAAAAGACCCGATTGAATCTTTAGTTGAAGATGAGTTTTTTTATTAATTTTCATGCTTTTTTATTCACCACGAAGCCACGAAAGGCACGAAGAGTTGCTTGTAAAAGTGCAAGTTATTTTAAAATAATTTATCAACTGGAATTTCTTTAATATGAAAATCCTATGATTCCTATGTTGCTTACCATTCCAGTTAAATACAAAAACAGATGTTCTACTGAATTTCATTTTTCCTTCGTGTTCTTGGTGACTTCGTGGTGCATACTGGTTTTATAGGACCTTTATGATTAGTGTTGTAAACGATCGCCATCCAGCTGACGTATCGTTAAACCGCAAAATAGAAAAATGATCAGCAGAAAATAACTGATATCTACCGAACTGAATACGCCTTCCAGTAGTGGTTGATGATGTGCTAGTAGTGACAGGTAATGAAACAGGGTTTGATCAGTGTTCCATTCTATAATCCATAACATTAATAGTGCCCCGAAGGTGCTAACAGCAGCAATAGTCTGGCTATCAGTCAGGCTTGATAAATATAGACCTATAGCTGCAAAACTACCCAGTAACAGGATCATTCCGAGGTAGATGGAAAACAGTTTTCCAATATCCAGGCTGGTACCTGGCAGCAGGGATAAAGGCATCAGCATCAGCATACTGCTAAGGATTAATACGAAAAATAATAAACCCAGGTATTTTCCTAAAACCAGTTGAGTGATCGAGATAGGGGCCGAAAAGAGCAGGTTGATGGTTTTGTTTTTCTTTTCTTCTGCAAGTGTTCTCATGGTAAGCAAAGGCATGATCATTAGCAGGATAATGGCAGCCAGTGAGAAAATAGGGGCAACGATAATATCAGTTACGCCAGGTGCATTTTCCAGTTCAATCAGTTGCGGTTGTAGCATGAAAAAATTTTCAATCTGCGCCAGGAACATCCGTCCCAGAATAGCCTGAATCACAGTCAATATGACCCAGGCCAGCGGGGATATAAACATGCTGGTGATTTCGCGTCGGGCAATTGTTAATATCATGCTGCAGAAACCTCCAGTGTTGCAGAATCAGTTTCCTGCGGTGAATCTTCCGAGGTGGTTAATTCGACAAAAATTTCTTCCAGTGAGGAGTTTTGTGGAATCAATTCAAATAAACCCCAGTTATTTGTCACGGCCTGTTGAACCAGTTTTTCGGCAAAGCTTTGCTGATCGAATTGTATGTGAAAACGATGCGAGTCAATTTTGTTAATAAAACTGACCCCGCTGATTGATTCGAGTTCCTTTAATTCGGGGGGCGAGTTAAAAGCGACTGTCAGGTTATTACCCTGACCACGTTGATTCAACTCATCGATACTCGCATGATAAATTAATTCCCCGCGTCGAATTATTTGCACACGGTCACAGGTGGCCTGTACTTCCGGTAAAATATGGGTGGATAAAATGACGCTACGATCCTGCCCAAGAGACTGAATCAGTTTTCGTATTTCACGCACCTGAATAGGGTCGAGACCAACAGTCGGCTCGTCCAGGATGACCAGTGGTGGTTGATGAATGATGGCCTGAGCTATGCCAACCCGTTGCTGAAAACCTTTCGATAAATTACCGATGAGACGTTTTCCAACCTGTTCCAGGCCACAATGTTGTTTAGCATCATCTAATGCTGTCAGCAGCTGGGAAGAGGGTACCCGGTGCAGTCTGGCGCAGTATGTCAGGTATTCATCAACAGTGAGTTCACGATAAACAGGCGGGTTTTCAGGTAGATAGCCGATGCAGGATTTTGCCTGAATAGGCTGGTCAATCATGTCAAAGCCATTAATAGTTATTTGTCCTGTCGTGGGTGCCAGGTTTCCGGTAATCATTTGCATACTGGTCGATTTACCGGCACCGTTCGGCCCGAGAAAACCCAGCACTTCGCCTTTTTTCAATTTGAAGCTAACCTGGTTGACAGCCAGAGTATCGCCGTATCGACGCGATAATTTTTCTACCTGAACTAGCAGGTTATTATCATTTGATGGTGCTTCCATTTATATTCTGTATTTAACTAGGTGGCAGGATTTTACTGAGTATGGACGCGGTTTAAAAGCTCTCACTTTAAAACTTTCCTTTTTTATCCTCAGGTTTGGCTGATGATCATGACTTTATTGAAGATGAAAGATTATGTTAAATATATTTCCTCTCGCAAAGGCGCAACGAACACTAAGTTAAGGCGACTAAAGTTTGTGGTTTAAAAATCCTTTTCCCTCTTGCGTTCTTCACGGCTTTGCGAGATACAATATCCTTTCCTGGCGTTAGAAATAGGCTGAGGTTCGGGGAATGTAAGGGTGATTTTCCGTCAAAAAAAAACCGGCTAATGCCGGTCTTTTTCAGGATTATTTCAAGGCTTAATTAATATTTACTTAATTTTGGCTTCTTTATAATCAACATGTTTACGAACAACCGGGTCATACTTCTTCATGACCAGTTTATCTGGAGTAGTTTTTTTGTTCTTGTCGGTGGTGTAAAAGTGGCCAGTTCCTGCGGAAGATACCAGTTTGATTTTATCTCTCATCTCTTTCTATCCTATTAACTTAAACTTTTTCGCCGCGCTTACGCATATCGGCTAATACTGTTTCGATACCATTTTTATCGATGATACGCATGCCTTTAGCTGAAACTTTCAGTTTAACCCAACGGTTTTCGGCTTCTACCCAGAATTTATGGGAATGCAGATTAGGCAGAAAACGTCTACGAGTTCTGTTATTTGCATGAGATACATTGTTTCCAGCAACAGGTTTCTTACCTGTAACTTGGCATACTCGGGACATGGTAAACTCCGAAAAATTGGTCAGATTGCACAAGGGCGCGAACTCTACCAGAACAAACATCAGGTTTCAAGCAGGTTAATGCTTATTTTACAGGGTATAGAATCATTAAAAATTGTGGGGTGCATAATAAACCAGTTATGACCATAATAAGTAGCATAAACATAACTGAAATAGAACAAATAATGGATATAGTATTTATCAGAGATTTACAAATTGAAACGGTTATAGGTATCTATGACTGGGAACGTAAAATCAGGCAAACAATCAGTATCGATCTGGATATGGCTACCGATATAAAAAAGGCATCAACCAGTGATGCCATTGAAGATACCCTGAATTATAAAGCGGTTGCCAAACGTTTGATTGCGTTTGTTACTGAGAGCGAATATGAGCTGGTAGAAACCCTGGCTGAAAAAATTTGCGATATTATCTTAACGGAATTTAAAGTTCCCTGGGTCAAGCTCACTCTTCATAAACCGGGCGCGGTTAGTGGTTCCCGTTCTGTGGGAGTGATGATAGAGCGGGGCAATAAAATCTAATGACTGCATTGGTGACCATAAGTCTGGGCAGTAACATAAATCCAGAATTTAATATCCGTCGGGCGATTAGTGAGTTAATACATAAGTTTGGAGAGTTAACGGCTTCCCCCGTCTATAAAACTGCAGCTGTGGGTTTTGCAGGAGAAGATTTTTTAAATCTTGTAGTGAGTCTGGATTCTAATTTTACAGTACATGAAGTGGCTCTCGAATTAAAAGCGATTGAAGACCGTATTGGTAGAGACAGATCACAGGCAAAGTTTTCAGCCAGATCTATCGATCTGGATTTGTTAACCTATGACAATCTTGTGCTAGATGAACCTGGCCTGCAGATACCTCGCAATGAGATTTTACAAAATGCTTTTGTATTAAAGCCTTTGAGTGATATACATGAAAATGTTAAGCATCCACAATTAGGTGTTAGCTATGGTCAGTTATGGCAGGAAATGGAAGGTAGGGCGGACAGGATTGAGCCTTATAAAATGAACCTGAAGTAATAGTGACTGGATGTTAAGGTCAGTATTCATCAAATCCAACGATATTTTCGAACTTTTCTGATGAAAGAAGAGCAGAGTTGTTTATTTAGGCTATAAGTTTAGAAAAAATAAGGAATGTTCCTCTATGAGTTTAAATGGCCACAGGCGTTGGGAGTTATTAACATCTTTAATGACTGATGGATTTTATGTGCTGCAGGATTATCGCTTTGTTTATGTTAATGCAGCTTTTGAAAGAATAGTCGGTGTGCAGCCCGGTGAACTGATCGGTCAGAAATTTACTCGCTTTGTCCATCCTGACATGCGAGAACTTGTGCAAGCGCGTTATGAAGATCGGATTAAAGGTCGAGATGTCCCCAAACACTATGAAATAACTATATTAAAAGCCGATGGCAAATCGAGTGTTGATGCCTGGTTCGAAATCGATATGGTTAAAGATGACAATCAGGAAATAGCCGTTGCCGGAACGGTCAGAGATATCGGGTCATTAAAATCTTTAAAAAATGAGCTGGATGATACCAAGGGCAAATTACACAGTATTATGGATAACATGTCTGATACGATTTATCAGACAAATATGGAGGGTGAAATCACGTTGATTTCGGGTACCGTAGAGTCTTTGCTGGGATACACGGAACAGGAAATGCTAGGAACTCGAATGGCAGAGTATTACTGGTCACCTGAAGAAAGGGAAAAAGTAGTAAATGCTATCATGCAGAATAATGGTGTTATCACCAATGTTGAAGCTATTTTAAAGCGAAAAAATGGCAAGCCGGTGTGGATTTCAACGAATGCTTATGTCAGGAAAAACTCAACAGGTGAAGCGCTTAGTATTGAAGGATTGGCACGGGATGTCACCGTTCAGAAAGAGCTGGAGCAGAAACTTGAAAAGCTCGCATTAACGGACAGTTTAACCAGCCTGCCTAACAGGAGAGCATTAATGGATGAGTTGCATTTACGTTTCAGGGATGCCAAGCAGGAATGCACAGACCTGAGTTTGATTTTCTTTGATGTTAATGGATTTAAAAAGGTTAATGATCATTATGGTCATCTGGTCGGTGATAATCTGTTAAATCATATTGCGATAACGCTTAGAAATCATGTATCCGGCAGGAGTATGTTTGGCAGGCTTTCAGGCGATGAATTTCTATTTATTCTGCCCGCATATGGGGTAGAAAAGGTACAGCAGTTTGCTTCTCAGGTATATGCTGATATCAAGGTGAAGTCCCTACAGATGCAGTCTCAGGAAATACCTTTTTCATTAGCTATCGGCATCAGTTGCCTGAAAGATGATGATAAAAATGAATACAGTTTGCTGGATAGAGCTGATAAAGCCATGTTTCTGGCAAAAAGAGTTGAGCAAAAATTTGAATTACTGTGATGATTAAATAAGTAACTGAGCAATAACTGTCACACCCAGTCCTAAAGTCAATAATCCGATTCCAGTCTGTAAACCATTATGCATCCAGGTGAGTCCATTCGCGGAAGCACGTAACGGTATCGCGATAATGGCTGAGATGATGGCCATACCAAGCATCGAACCGAACCCGAATAGCAACATGTAAAGCATACCTGCCCACAGAGAATCAATGGTCTCCATGGTGATCAGAATTAATGCAGCTGACCCAGCCATTCCGTGCATAAAGCCGATAAACAGGGTTCTAAAGGGAAATTTCTGATTGTGGCTATGCTGATGAGTGCTTTGTTGGTGATTGCTTTCGCCATTATGTGAGTGGGCGTGAAAATGGGCATCAGGTTTATTATGCTGATGCTGATGAAAGTGCACCCGATCCCTGATGACCCGACGTAATACATCCAGGCCGAGCGCAATCAGCATAAAACCAACAGCAATTTCCAGGTAGTTAGCCAGCTGTTCAGGTATCACCGTATCCATCCAGATTACCATCGAACCAAACAGGAATAACGTTGTAGTATGCCCAAGTCCCCACACCAGGCCATGTTTAATAGTGGAATGTATGGAATTTTGTTGAGTGGAAATGGCCGCAACAGCAGCCAGATGATCGGCATCCATGGCATGCCGCATGCCAATTAGAAAACCTAGAATTAATAAGCTGATCATTTGCTATTTTAAGTCGATAACATTCAGGTTTATGGTTATGTTAATAAGCCGTGCAAAGTAGAAATCAGAGTTTGCATTTCTTCATCGGTACCGATAGTGATACGCAGGTAATTATCGATTCTCGGTTTGTTGAAATAACGTACCAGTACACCAGCCTGCTTTAATTCGGCATAAAGTTGCTGAGCGCCCCTTGTTTGATGGGTAACAAAAATAAAATTAGCGGCAGAAGGTAATACGGTAAACCCTAATTTCTGTAAATCTTCAGTCGCCTTTTTCCGTGTTTGAATGATTTTCTGGCAGCTTTGCTGAAAGTAGGGTTCATCCTTGATGGATGCAACGGCTGCAACCTGTGCCAGAGAATCTACAGGATAAGAGTTAAAAGAATTCTTGATGCGGTTGAGTCCATCAATTAAGGCTGCATGACCTACGGCATAACCCAGTCGCAATCCGGCCATACTCCTGGATTTGGAGAATGTCTGTATCACCAGCAAATTGTCGTACTTTTTAGTTAAAGGAATGGCTGTTTCACCACCAAAATCGATATACGCCTCATCAATAATGACCACTGAAGAACTTTCCCTGCATATTTTTTCAATATCTGAAAGTGGCATTAAAATGCTGGTAGGTGCATTCGGGTTGGGAATAATAATGCCACCATTGTCTATATTGTAATCTGCACTGTTGATAGTGAAATTTTCATTGAGCGGAATGGTAGTCGATTCAATTTCATACAGGCCGCAATATACCGGGTAAAAACTGTAACTCAAATCCGGAAACAACAGGTTTTTTTGCTGTTTGAAAAAAGCCTGAAAGCTATGAGCAAGTACTTCATCGGAGCCATTGCCAACAAAAATATTTTCTTTTTGCAGGTTAAAACGGAATGCCAGTGCTTCCCGCAGTAAGGTCGATTCAGGGTCCGGGTAGAGTTTTAGTTTGTCCTTTTTATAGCTATCTATTGCCTGTATGGCTTTTGCTGAAGGAGGATAAGGGTTTTCATTGGTATTGAGTTTGACATATTGCTGATCTTGCGGCTGTTCGCCGGGAATATATGGATCGAGTTTATTAACAATATCTGTCCAGTACTGACTCATGCGAAATTCCAGAAATAATGAGTTAACAAAGTGCCAATGTTAACCTATTAGCGATCTCAGGTCGCATGGTTAGTGTGATAACATCCTGTTATTGTTTTATATGGCTCTGTATGAAAATAAGGTAATATCGTCATTCCCGCATGCTTTTAGCGGGAATCCATTAATAACGTAGTAAATATTTTAAAAAATGCCATATCTGTAATGGATTCCGGCTTAAAGCATGCCGGAATGACAGTAGTTTTGGTATCGAGTGGTTTTACCTGATTTTCATACAGAGCCATTTTGTTTTATTTCCGGGAACACCAGGTGCAGAGCCTCATAAAAGATATCAAGTTCGTTATCCTGTACGCCATCAATATCAATTAACTGATTTAGCTTATTCATAAAATTCATACGTAAAGCAGGATCCTGTTTTAAATAGTGATTAACCGTTTGCAAGTCAGTATGCGGGTCTGAAGCCGATGACTTTGCAGCCTGGTAAAGATACTCTATCTGTTCATCATTAAGTTCAAACTGATGCTTTAGAATTGTAGCGAACTTGTGTTTTGCTTTGCTACTCTCCTGTTTGTCAGCGTTAATTAAGTGAAATAATACGGAGGCAAGAGCACTGTGCAGCGCTTCATCCTGCGGGTTGTTAAAAATCAGGCTTTCCTTTCCAAGTGAGTCAAACCAGTGTTTAAATGATTCAAACATAACAGGGTCCTCTCCGTTATCTGATGTAAGTAAGAATATATGGCCTTACCTTTACCTGTATTTAGTATATTCCTGTAAGTCATATGTAGTATTGATTTGCGTCAAATCATAATGAAAACAACAGGGTTGCTGAGCGACCGGGTTAAAGGGAAGAATTATCGTTTAGTACTGAATACCTCCATCCAGCAATCGTTTAAAAGCGATAAAACTCCCCGGTATTTTGTTAAATTATCCAGTTCAAGGCTATTTTGCGGCGTGCAATAGCAATCCAGTAAATAGCGGCTGTGTGACTGCTGATATTGCCCGGCATTACAGATGGTGGCCAGGTCCCAGTAGGGTGAAGCCATTGATGAGTATTCCCAGTCTATCATCCATAATTTATTATTGTTATCGAGTAACAGGTTTTTTTCGTTCAGGTCATTATGCGATGGAACAGGGCTTTCCTGCCCAGGCTCCAATGTTTTTACTAAACACAGGGCCTGTTCTAAACGTTCTTTGAAATGGTTTTGCTGTTGTTTATTCATCAGGCCAAAAAATTGGCTTAATAATTCCGGCAGATTTACCTGCCCCTGAAATGTATGCTTGCAACGGTGCAGTTGTTGTAAGTTTATTGCCAGTAGATGGATGATATTCTTTTTTTTGAGGTCAGATGGTGTCAGTGTTTTACAATTTGGAACTGTCTGTGTCAGGCTTTCGCCCTGTTCACTTTGCCATAAGCATAGTGGTGATAATCCGAGTGTAAAGGCAATGTTTTCATTCTTTATTTCAGCTTTACGATTGATGTATTTGCTGGTTTCTGTGCGTGGAATTCGCAATATTACATCAAGGTTGTGATTTTTCAGGCGGAAGTTTTTATTACTGTGGCTGATTAATTCGGTGATTTCGAATTCTTCCGGGCGGTAACTGGCGAGAACCGGGATACGGTGAAATATATTGTTAAGGTATTCTGTCAGGCTTGTTGTCATACGGATCCCAGGTATTCTCGAATAGCTTTTTCAGCGGTGTTGTTCAATAGTTTCGAGGTTTCATCTATAGCGCATACCTTGCCCTGATGGATAAAAGCAGTGCGTTTTGACGCTAGCAGAGCATCTTCCGGTTGATGGCTGACCAGTAATGCGGCCATCGATTTTTGTTCTACCAGCGATTTTAGTATTTCGATGAGTTCCTGGCGTAAGGCTGGCCCGAGGGCAGCGAAAGGTTCGTCCAGTAAAAGCACTTTTTGCCGGCGAACCAGGGCGCGTGCTAATGCGACACGTTGTCTTTGTCCACCGGATAACTGGCCTGGCTTACGTTTTTCCAGGCCGTCCAGAGATAATTTTTTTAGCGCATCATGAATCTCATCCTGCTGATCGTCAGTTAATTTTAAAGAGGGATTAATGCCCAGGGCGACATTGGTAAAAAGGTCAAGATGGGGGAACAGGTTATGTTGTTGAAAAACCATCGTCAGTGGGCGTTGAGCCGGACCTAAATTTTGCACAGATTTATCGTCAATTCGAATAATGCCACTTTGTGCGGGTAGAAATCCGGCAATTAAATTTAGTAATGTCGATTTGCCGCCACCACTGGGGCCGATAATGCTCAGAATTTCACCGGGTGCTGCGCTCAGGTTAAACAGCATTTCTGTGTTGAGGCCGCTTTGCGAGTGGTAAACGAACTTGAGCTGTTCAATGTGTAACATCTTTTCTTCCGCCCAGACCACGTTCCAGAGACCAGAATACCAGTAGGCATAACAGTAATAAAAATAAAGCAGTTACCGCCGCCTGAGGTATCCTGTATGCCCCAAGTTGCTGATATAACATTAATGGTAAGGTTGTTGTATCGGCCGAGCCGAAAAGGGCTATCACTCCTAAATCTCCCATCGCCAGAGCCGACACCAGAGCAGCGGCTAATCCCAGCGGTTTGCGTAGCAGTGGCCAGTCTACCCGGCGCCATTTATTCCAGCCGTGAAGCGCAAGGCTATTGCAGAGGTTGTCGTAGCGCATCTGATTTTTGCGCATGACCGGACTCAATACTTTAATTACAAATGGTAAGCCCATCATGGAATTGATCAATATAACAATGGGGAATACCCAGTCGGCAATAACAACATGTTGCGATAGTAATACAAAATACCCTGTGCCCAGAATGAGTGGAGGCACGACGTAAACGACAGATCCCACCAGTTCCAGCCATTTTGCCTGGCGAATTTTTCCATGATTTGCAAGAACGCTACTGGTGCGTAGCAATAGCCAGCCGGCCAGCACAGAGCAAAAAGCGGCAGCAAAACCAATTAGCAGCGTATAAGTAGCCGCCAACCAGAGTTTATTGTCGCTTAACACATCTATGACCGGTCCACGTAGGGCATCGAAGATCATCGCCAATAACGGCATGCCGATAAAAGCGGCAGTAACTAAAATCACCGAGTTATGATAAAGACGATTGCTCGCAGCACCAGCTTGACTATTAACAGAGATGCTGATTTCAACCTCCGGTAGTTTCTGCAGGCTCAGGCCAATAACCGCGATTAATAAACACAACATTAACTGTAACAGAGCCAGTACAACTGCCTGGGTGGGGTCAAAATCAAATCGTAATGACTGGTAAATGGCTACCTCCAGGGTCGAGCTTCGGGGGCCGCCACCGAGTGTTAATACAACCGCAAAACTGGTCAGGCATAACATGAAAACAAGTAGCGCGACACCGGGTATATTTTCGCGTAATGTCGGCCATTCTATATGAATCCAGCGTTGCCACGCGGTAAAACGTAATTGTTCGGCCAGCTGGTCATAATGCTCGGGGATGGCTTGCCATACTGGCAGTAGTAAACGTACTGCCAGTGGCAGGTTGAAAAAAACATGAGCGATCAGGATTCCGTTTAATCCATATAATGAGCGACCTACAGGAAACCAGCCAGCAGAACCATACACTGAGATGATACCCATGACCGCTACAATGGACGGTACTACCAGCGGCAGGCCAAATAACCTCAGCAATAAATTTCGCAATGGGAAATCACCGCGTTTAGCTATCGAACGGGCAACCAGCAGGGCCAGAGTCAGACTTATTAAAGTAGATAGAAATGCCTGCCAGAAGCTAAACAATAAAACTCTGCGAATGTAGCTGCTGGACCAGAACTGTAAATCACCAGGCTCAAAGCCGGGCAGGCGACCTACTGCTAACAGACCGGCCATAGGAGTCAGTACCGCCAGCCCGATAATGGATAGTACCCAGTAGGCTGATACAGGCTGGCGTCTCATCATTTATCTACCTGGTCATTGCCTCGAGCCATTCATTGACCCATGATTTACGCTTACTGGCAATAATACTGTCTTCAAATAACAGTGATGGAGAGGGGTCGATCAGATTGCTGAATCCATCCGGTAAGCTGGCACTTTCCATAAATGCCGGATACATCCAGTTGGTTTGCGGAATAATGTTCTGGAAATCCTGACTCAACATAAATTGTAAGAACTGTTTTGATAATTCTTTGTGGTTACTGGATTTGAGCAAACCTGCAACTTCAATTTGTTGATAGTGACCTTCAGTAAATCGGGCGGCAGCAAATCGTTCATCTTTTTCTGCAATAATATGGTAGGCGGGTGAGGTGGTGTAACTCAGTACCATATCCGCTTCGCCTTTGAGGAATAGACCGTAGGCTTCGCTCCAGCCCTTGCTGACCGTGACAATACGTTCTGATAACTTGTTCCAGGCTTTGTCTGAATTTTCGCCATACACTTTTTTGACCCACAATAGCAGTCCCAGGCCGGGTGTACTGGTGCGTGGATCCTGAATCAGGATGCTGGGTCCATCTGGATTTTCTACCAGATCTTTCAGGCTGGAGGGAGGGGTCTTCAATAATTCCCTGTTATAGACAAATGCAAAATAACCGAAGTCGTATGGCACAAAAATTTGATCTGTCCAGCTCTGCGGGAGTGACGATTCAGGTATGCTTAAAGTATGGGCTTCAAAAAGTCCGGTCTCACGTGCTTCGGCCGTCAGGTTGGTATCAATACCCAGAACAATGTCTGCCCTGGTGTTTTTACCTTCCAGTTTGAGCCTGTTTAACAATGAAACGCCATCTTCAAGTCCTACCAGTTCCAATGTGCAATTACACTGTTTTTCGAAAGCCTGCTTAACTTTGGGCCCAGGCCCCCAGTCACTGGTGAAAGAGTCGTATGTATAAATAGTTAGTAAGGGTTTTTCAGCCAGTGCAGGAAAGGCAAAAAGCAGGGCCAGCATTGTGCCGGTCAGCAATTTGTGTGAAAAATTCATTTTGTTCTCCATTAAAAAATCAAAAAACGGAGAGATGCGGAATTTTAAGGATTCGCTCACATCCCTACGCCAGTATTAACTGGATCAGGTTCATCGGGTTGGTTAGCCTGGATAAATCAGTTGAACCACGAAAGCCTACGCAAGGCCTTAATGCGCCTGCTAAAATGAAAAACACTCTTTTCACCAATCAGGTGACTACGGTGTTTTTCATTTCACCATGCACATCAATTCCTTACATATCCTTTTCGCGCTCAACAAATTTTTCCAGGGTTAATCTCTCAGCTCATGTGAGCACCCCGTTGAGGAATGCGTAATATATTCCCAGATGGCTAATTGATCAAGAAAACCAGAATTTTCTTATTTAATGGTGCTGGAAAAGTATAATTTCGTTGGATATTAATTTTTTCATTAAAATGTAGAGTAATTTAATATAATTCATGGTAAAATCTGCGCCCAATTTTTTTTAGGCCGTGAGATAAATTTAGTGAGAGCAGATATAGATATTCAGCTGAAAGTTTGGAAAGACCTTGCTCTTAGTAAACAGTTATTAATGAGTGCTGCAACAGAAGCTCTTGGTCTAAATGCTGAATGTAGTACAACCGAATTAAGACAGGCGCTTGATGACGCTATTAAACGAGCAAAAGAAGCAGATGCCAATATCGCAGAAACTCTTGAAAAGACTGTAAAAGAAGTCGCTGAGATGAAACAGCTGGTCGTCACCAGTGATAAGGCGCGTATTGCAGCCGAAGAGCATATCGCTATCGCAGATAAAGCACGGGAATCAGCTGAGCGCTCAATGTCCACTGTCAAAGCTGAAAGTAGCGATGTCGTCAAAAAAGCTAAAGCCGATGTCGTCGATAAGCAAAATAAACTTAAAGCTATTTCAAAAGCACTTGCCGACACGCCCGAAAATGTCATCAAAAAGCTAAAAAATCTGAAGAAGCAAAAGTTTGACGAAGCAAAATTACGCACTCTGGCTGAAACTCAGCTGAAAGCTGTTCGTAAGGAAAAAACTGAGCTGGAATCTGAGCTCGAAAAACAAAAAGCTCTGGTTGAGCAAGCTGCTACTCTGGTTGAAAAAGTTCGAGAATTACACTCAGTATGTAATAATCAGCACACTAAAATTAAATCACTTAGTGATGATGAGAAAGATCTGTTTGAAGTTCCTGAAATTGATGAGGAACTGTTAAAGGCTATAAAGCCTGAAGATACTGAAGAAAACGAAAACGAAAACGAAAAGAAAAAGAAAAAGAAATAGGAAGTGGTAGGGGGTATTACTGCTCCTCGAAAAAAAATTGACTAGTTTTTGGCTGAAATAAGCTTAGATAATTACTTCCTGTTTTTTAATTTTTTTTGTGAGACGTTCAACGCCTGCTTTGAATTATATTAGTGAGCGTTGATGCCAGTTCAAGTGGTTCAAACTTGGGCACATAAGCATCAGCACCGACGCCTTTACCAAGGGCCTGATTCGCTTCTGCTGAAAGAGATGAATGCATAATCACCGGTATTTTTGCAAAGCGGGCATCCTGCTTGATGTTGCGGGTTAACACGTAACCATCCATTTCTGGCATTTCAACATCGGTAATGACGATGGATATTTTTTCAGAAACAGGATCTCCATTTATTTCTGCCTGCTCAGCAAGTTCATTTAGTTTCTTCCATGCTTCTGCACCATTATTGGTGCTGATATAATTGATTCCCATATGTTTAAGCGTATCCATAATTTGTTGCCTGGCTATACGTGAATCATCGGCAAATAAAATCGTTATGTTCTTTCCATCTTCAAGCTCATCAATGCCCGTAAACAGGTCATCATTATTATAAAATTCTGCCGTTTCAGCTAACACTCTCTCAACATCCATGATTAAAACCAGACTTTTGTCTTCCAGTTCGGTGACCGCCGTCACCAGACCTCCCAGTCGATTTGCCAGCATTTGAGGTGGTTCTTTTACGTCTTCCCAGTTTAATCGTTTAATGGTATCGACGGACTTAACCAGAAACCCCTGAACATGTTTGTTATATTCAGTAATCATTAAAATTTCTGGCTTATCATCAGTATTAATACCGCAAAATTTTTGCAGATTAATCACCGGAACCATCACGCCCCGTAAGCCTACTATTCCTTCGACACCTGCCGGCATATCGGGAGCACGGGTTATGTCAGGAATATGCATAACTTCTCTAACTTTAAAAACATTAATCCCGAACAATTCATTGCGTCCGGTTTCTAAATCTTTTCCCAGATTAAACAACAGTACTTCTAACCGGTTAGTACCTGCCAGGCGAGTACGTTCATCTATTGATTTCATTAAATCGGACATTATTTATCTCCAAAAATTTTCTTTCGGCTCGATTTCTGGTTTCGTTAATGAAATCATTCAATCACCCGTTAACTGTTAGAATTGTATCGGCAAAACCTCAACAATCTTTAATGAAGGTTTAGGTATTAGCTTTCAATTCAAATTGAATCCGTAGCAATTACTTTCTGCTATCATGAAATTACGGATTCAGGTTTAATTCTATTGATGACTTATAGTTGATGATTCAATAGTTGTTTTGTTTTTATCTGAAAATATCACTAGTGATGCGCCAATAATACTGAGTTTTGCCGGTTCTAACTCGGGCTTGATTAAAAAAGCTGGCGGCCTCCGTCAACAGCAATAATTTGACCGTTTATATAATCGCTGGTTGCCAGAAACAGGATGGTATTTGCAATGTCTGTGGGCTTTCCTGCTCGCCTTAAAGGGATTTCCTGTAGAATATTTTGTTGAGTTTGACTATCCAGTTCATTTACGTCTTCCGGCCACAGGATGGCTCCGGGAGCAATGGCATTAACCCGTACATCTGGTCCCATTTCCTGTGCCAGAGAAAGAGTAAGCATGATATTGGCTGCTTTGGCACAGGAGTAGGTAATATAATCCTTGAGTGGAGAACGAGCATGTATATCGGCCATGTTAATAATCGTTCCTTTGCTCTGTTTAAGGGCTGGATAGCAAGCTTGCGATAGAAACAGCGGCGCCTTGATATTAGTGCCCATGAGGTCATTCCAGTTGTCCTCATCAATGCTGCCCAATGGAGTGGGATAAAATGTTGAAGCGTTATTGACCAGGATATCGAGGCTATCGAAGGCATTACTGGCCTGTTTCGCAAGCTTATTGATTTCATCAATATTTAACAGGTTTGCCTGTAATGCGATCGCAGAATTTGCTCGCCTGAGATTTAAAGTTGTAACTAAAGCTTTTGCATCTGTATCCGATTTTCCATAATGAATGATGATGTTCGCACCATTTTCATGTAAAGTCTTCGCGCTTTGTGCGCCTATACGACGCGCTGCACCTGTTATTAAGGCTGTTTTACCTGCTAGTTTCATCTGATTGCTTCTATAAGAGATTTATTGTTTAACATGTCATCATATCATTCCGGCATCGAGTTACCAGTTCCAGGTACTGAACAGATTGAACATAGTAGTCTGTTGATTGATGCAATCCTTCAACATATCCAGTCGTCTGGCGGGGTAATTTCTTTTCGCGACTATATGCAGCATTGTCTGTATCAGCCCGGTCTGGGATATTACAGCGCAGGTTCGACCAAATTTGGTGCTGGTGGCGATTTTGTAACAGCACCAGAGGTGTCTACCTTATTTGGCCAATGCCTGGCGAATCAAGGCTGTGCTTTGTTTGCTCAGGGTCTGCAAAAAAACATTTTTGAATTTGGAGCGGGTAGCGGAAAATTATGCGTGGATATTATTCGACATCTGAATAACCTGGGTATTGACTGGTCAGGTTACCAGATTCTGGAACTAAGCAGTGATTTGCAACAGCGCCAGAAGATGTTTATTCAACAACAGCTTTCGCCAAATGACTTAAACAAAATTCACTGGCTGTCTAACTTACCTCAGCATTTTAATGGGCTGGTAATAGGTAATGAAGTACTCGATGCTATGCCAATCAATGTGGTGATAAAAAATGATGGTTGGGTCGAGCTGGGAGTTGCTTTTAATGGGCAGAAGTTTGAATGGGTGGAATTTTCCCGAAATAGTGAAGCAGTGCAGAGAATGCGCCAAATCGATTTGCATAATAGTCTAGCTGAACAATATTGCAGTGAAGTTAATCTAAATTACGAACCCTGGTTTAAAAGTCTGCAGCAAAGTTGCGATAAGGCGGTCGTGTTGTTGATAGATTATGGTTATGAGCAAAAGCAGTACTACCATGTTCAGAGAACTACCGGTACATTAGTTTGTTTCTATCAGCACCGTGTACACCCCGACCCGTTTATATATCCAGGGTTGCAGGATATTACGGCGTTTGTTGATTTTGATGCAGTAGCAGAGGCTGCCGAAAACGCAGGATTTAGTATCAGTGGCTTAACCACGCAGGCTAAATTTTTAATGTCCAATGGATTATTGAAATTAATGCCAGCAGATCAAACCGATGAAATATTACAGCTGGAAATGTCCCAACAGATTAAGACTCTGACCCTACCGGGTGAAATGGGTGAAAAGTTTAAAGTAATCAGCCTGCAAAAAGATCTCAATTTAGAAATCACTGGGATATAGTGACTGGTTTACCTAAAAAGTATTCACCACGTAGAACACCATCAATTAAATGAGTGGCTACAGTTGTTTGTGTTTGGGGCTCTTTGCTACAAAAAAATCTATTTTAAAGAATTTGAACCGGATTTTGCCTCGTGCTCTGCGTGGCTTCGAGGTGAAAATATGAGTTTAACTAACTAAAAAATATTATGGATACACTACAGATAATAATTCTTGCACTGGTGCAGGGCTTAACCGAATTTTTGCCGATCTCCAGCTCCGCACATTTAATCCTGGTGCCTGTTATTCTAAAATGGCCGGATCAGGGGCTTATCTTCGATGTGGCCATGCACCTAGGGTCGCTTACTGCTGTTCTGGTATATTTTCGCGTCGAAGTTCTTAATATGACAACGGCCTGGTTTGCTAGTGTGTTGAAGCAGCAGCATAATCAGAATAGCCGCCTGGCATGGTGGGTAATAATCGGCACAATACCGGCAGTGATTGCTGGTCTGTTATTTAAAGATATTATAGAAACTGACCTGCGTTCGCCATTAGTAATCGCAACTACGACAATTGTTTTTGGGTTGTTACTGGGGTATGCCGATAAGGTGAAACGGCATACTCGTGATGAGTACAGCCTGACATTAAAAGATGTTTTGTTTGTGGGTGTATTACAGGCCCTGGCGTTGATTCCCGGAACTTCGCGTTCGGGTATTACCATGACAGCAGGGCTTTTCCTGGGATTGAAAGGTGATGCTGCAGCACGATTTTCTTTCCTGCTGTCTATTCCTGTCATTATTGCCAGTGGCGTATTCAAAACCAAAGATCTGATTGAGTCTCAACTGCCGGTTGACTGGGCCCTGTTAATACTAGCGGTTGCTCTTTCTGCAATTAGCGCATGGTTCTGTATTCATTTGTTTCTGAAATTAATCAATCGAATCGGCATGATGCCTTTTGTTTACTATCGTCTGGTATTAGGTTGTTTTCTATTTTATTTATTCATCTAAGTCGTGGAATGAGCTTAAATTTCAAATTGACTGACTTTCTGCTTTAAAGTCTCGGCCAGGTTGATCAGCTCTTTGCTGGAATTGACAGTTGTTTTATTGCCTTCTACGGTAGATTCAGTTGCCAAATTAATATCCTGGACTAAATTCTGCATGGATCTGGAAAGTGACATCTGATTCCCGGCAGCAATGGAAATGTGTTTACTTTTTTCATTGATAGTATTCATGGTTGTGGCGATCAGATTAAATGAATTATCTGCTTCATTGACGATATCTACTCCTTTATCAACCTGATTGCTGCTAATTCCCATTTTGCTGACAGCATCGCTGGCTCCTTTTTGCAGTGCATCAATCATGGTTTCTATTTCACTGGTAGATTGCTGGGTCCTACTGGCCAGGGTTCTAACTTCATCAGCTACCACAGCAAAACCACGTCCCTGTTCACCAGCTCTGGCCGCTTCAATGGCTGCATTCAGGGCTAGCAGGTTGGTCTGTTCCGCAATACCTTTAATGACATCGAGAACCGATCCGATATTTTCAGTACCGCTCTGTACTTCTTTAACGACTATTTCAGCCTGATGGACCTGGTTTGATATATTCTTAATGGTTTCTACGCCATCTTTTACGATTTTCCGTCCCTTGTTCACCTCGTTGTCGGCCTGGTTTGAATTTTCTGTCGACTCAGCGGCAGATTCGGTGACATCATTAGATGCCTGTATTAATTCATCAATATTACCGACCATTTGTTGAGTGACGTAAGTCTGACTGGATACTCTTGCTATGGATTCGTGAGTGACTTTATCGAGGTTTCCGGCAGAGATTTCAATTTGTTGTGTTGCGGCATTGATATCTTCGATCATGCTTCTTAATTTTGCCTGCATGTTATTCAGTCCCTTCAATAATTCACCAAATTCACCGCTATGGTTTATGTTTATATTATCGGTCAGATTTCCGGCAGAAATCTGGCTCATATGTTTCAGGCAGCTTTCCATCGGTTTGAATGAGCGAACAATAAACCAGTAAATAAAAACCATGCAAAATATGAATGCTATTAATCCGGCGATCACTCCCGTTAAATAAACTTTGGATTGTGTTTGATAACTGTTGGTGTAATCGGTAGCAGTGAGTATATTTCCTATTTGTGTCCGGGTGCTATCCAATAGTGGTAGCTGGACCAGGCTCATTATTTGATCACCAATAGTTTGTTTGAATTGAATGGGATTATCTATCGATTCGGAGTCAATTTGAATGCTATTGAATTGCTGTTTTGCAGTACTGAACTCCAGTTTTCCGGACTCTGAAAAAATATGAACCTCGGAACCGTCAGTGAGTTTAAAATTCTGAATAGCAATTTGCAGGTCGATCATATAGACGGCTACACCTGCCAGTTTACCGCGAAAATACAGGGGAAAAGCAACTTCGGCAACCATTAATCCGTCATCATCGCGTTCAATCCCTTTAAAGATTTTTTTCTCATCGATGACTTTGTTAACTAACGTTTTGTGTGTTTTACCTGAATATTTGTCAGGCGCTGAAAATATGATAGAGCCGGAGTTATCGGCAATTTGTAAACGACTAATGACGTTAGAGGTGCTTAGGCGGTTAAATGTCGGTAAGCTCGTTTCTGATAGAACTTTCAGATCCAGTTTTTTTAAGGCTTTTAACGTATCTCTTGAACGCGTCATACTTGAAGTCGATGCTTCCATGTTTTCCAGTTGTACCTGGATCACCTTTTGCCAAAGCACGCTTTTACCTCTGACAGCTTCTTCACTAAATCGTTTGTCGGTAATATCCAGTGATATATAAGCGATGGCAAAGAAAATAGCCATCACCAGAGTGGCGGCTGAAAATATAAAGGTAATTAAACGTGCTTTGAAGGACATTTTACTCTACCGGGTAACCTGCAGCTTTCCAGGCTGGTATGCCATCTCTGTAGTAATATACTTTAGTAAAACCCCAGTCTACGGCCTGTTTACTACCTTTTGCACTTCTTGGACATTTTTCTCCATTACAATAAATGACTACTTTCTCGTCTTTGCTGATTTCAGCACTGAGAGAAGCTTCGGTGAATACGCCTTTTTTGTTATCAAGATGTACTGCTCCGGGAACACGACCGGCATCCCAGTCTGAATCTTTACGCACATCAACAAATAAAGCTTCGTTATCAAAAAGTGCTTTGGCTTCCTCGGTATTAACTGTTGTAGCGCCTGGAACTGTCATCGGAGAGACATCATCTGCTAACAGCGGAAAATTAATAAAACATGCTAATAAAATAAATGAGAGTGCTTTTTTCATGTGGCTATCCTTTATTATTTATGAAAAATATTCCTGACTAGTCTGTTCAGTATTATCGACCTGATATCAGTAATCTTTAGGAACGATTAACGCAAAGTGTAGAAGAGATTTGGGAAAATCCAATTTTTTTTTAAATTTCTCTGCGGGTCAGCCCGGGAGATTGTTCTTTAAGCAGGCTATAAAAGCTAAACTTAACCGCCAGAGTAGCCGGAGAAATATCCTGGCCAAATAATGATTTTGCTCCTGCCAGCGTAAAACTGATCAATACAGTTGTCGCAATTAAGTAACCCTTATTGTCAAAGCTAATATTAATTCAGGTTAACTTACATCAGTTATGCCAGCAAATATGACGTCAACACTACGCGCATCGATGGTGGCAAAAAATAGTGAAAGCCAGGATTACAGTTTCTAGCAAGGATGCGAATTTCGACTAATGACTTCGCTCAATGTCACTGGCAACCAGTTCAACCCAGTGAATAACAGGCGTGTTACCCGCACTATTCAGGTGGTGCTCGCAGCCTACATTAGCGGTAATGATGATGTCGGGAGAGCATTCCTGTAAAGCCTGTAATTTATTGTCTCTTAACTGTTTTGACAAAGCAGGTTGTAACAAAGAATAGGTGCCTGCAGAACCACAGCACAAGTGCGCATTTTGTGGAATGTTGAGTTGATAACCCAGTTTACCAAGTTCGTTATATAGTTTATCTGCCAGTTTATGGCCATGAGTCAGGGTGCAGGGCGCGTGATATGAAACCTGTTGCTTATTCGGCGAATATTTTTTTATGTTTTTCGAAAGTCTATTGGCATCAAATAATTCGCTGATGTCCTTTATTTTGTCCAGCTGTGACTGGTAAAGAGCAGAATCCAGCGCTAGAGTTTTTAAAATTTTGGGGTAATCTTTTAGCATCACGCCGCAACCCGTGGCAGTCGAAACAATAGCGTCGAAACGGTAACTTTCATCCAGTTTTTTCCAGCTCCTTAAGTTTTTAATAACCCATTGCTCTGCCTCAGGCAGCTGATTAAGGTGCTGATTAACGGCTCCGCAACAGGATACAACCGGTTCCCGTATGACTTTATAGCCCAGTGATTCCAGTACACAGATTGCGGCCGCATTTGTATTAGGGCTGAGTGTGCTTTGCACGCAACCTTCCAGCAATAAAACCGTTTTTTGTAAATTAGCTGGAATCTGCCGGTACTGTTGTGCAGCGCGAATAACCGGTGTTTTAGCTTTAAACGACGCGGGTAAATACTGGCGCAGTAAACTTGAGAATTTGAATAGATGGGTATGCCTGTTTGTGTGAGGGAGTAGCATTCCTAACAGTTTGCGTATAATTTTTTGTCCCAGAGGCCGAATATTCTGTTGTTCAATGTGATGTCGACCGATATCGATCAATTCAGCATAATCGACGCCGGAAGGGCAGGTTGTTTCGCAGGATCTGCAGGTCAGGCAGCGATCCAGGTGGGTTAGGATTTCACCATCGGCCGGCGCTCCTTCCAGCATGTTTTTGATTTGATAAATTCTACCCCGTGGCCCGTCCAGTTCATCACCGAGTAATTGATAGGTAGGGCAGGTGGCCGTACAGAATCCACAATGTACGCATTTGCGTAAAATTTCATCGGCACGTCGTCCCTGTGGTGTTTGCAGTAGTGCTGCTGTAATACTGGTTTGCATGTTTATTGTGTTGTTAAGTAGTGGATAGCGGCTTTCAGGTCTGGCTGTTTCCAGTGAGAAGTTGAAAATTCTACCACTTCGGCCATGTGGTCAGAGAGATAATCTCCACTAGGTAAAACGCCATCAGAAAATAAATCAGTCAGTTCTTCGGTTTTCCAGTCCTTCAGAATGGCTGCTGATATATCAGGTGCCGACAGGCTTTCATTACCAGTTAATCTCTTATCCATCTGCAGCATGCCCAGGCTGTTGCGTGGCGTATGACATTCATTGCAGTGGCCTAATGTGTCCAGGATATAACTACCGCGTGCCGGATTTATTTTGGCTGAAGGTTGAAGAAAGTTGTTAAGCATTTTCCACATGGTGACACTAAAACGGGACATGTACCATTTCAGTTTATGAGATTTATTTTGTTGCTTAACTGGTTTTAAACTAAATAGGTAAGCTTTAAGTGCCGTGATGTCCTGATCCGTGATGTTTTTATAGGCATTGTATGGAAAAGTCGGGTAATAATGTGATCCATCCGGTGACAGCCCCGAACGGACTGCAAGGGTAAAATCCTGATCTTTCCAGAGCCCTATACCGGTGTCTTTATCGGGCGTGATGTTCGGGGTATAAAAGGTTCCAAACTCTGTTTCCATTGCCCGTCCACCGGCGAATGCTACGCCATTATTTTCAGTATCAGTATGACAGGCATAACAGTTGGCCAGTTGAGCGATATAATGCCCTTTTTCGATGAGCGAATCAGCAATGGATACCGCAGGTAATACTGCAAATGGTAGTAGCATTATTCGAAAAAAATACATCCGCTGACTTAATCCTGTTTCTTCTTGAATGATTTATGGCAGCTACCACAACTTGAGCGCCCGAACTGTTTGAAGGCGGCGCTGGTTTTTTCCTTATCACCCTGTTCGACTACCTGTTTGAAAGTTGCTAATGCCTGTTTGGCCTCTGTGATGGTTTGCTGAAACTTATCTGCTTGAGTCCAGATTGTATCTTTGGCATTGGTCTCGCCAAAATCACTGCCTTCTGGAAACAGGCTGCCAATTTCGTCAAACATCTTTTCCAGAGAAGAAATGTGTAGTGAAAGGTGATTATGGTACGGTACAGCATCATTCACGATGGCTTTAATGGCATTGTTATGTCCTTTCACCGCCGTCATAAAATCCTGGCGATATTTAATCAGCATTTCAGGGTTGTAATCCATATTGAAATTTTGTGCATGCGCCATATTGGCGAGCATGATAGTGGCGAACAGGGTAATTATCTTTATCATGATTTTTCCTCGGTGACTGTTATTTATACAGGGTATAGTTATGTAAAGTTTGATAATTTGGGGTTCAACAAATTATCAGGGTCAAAAGCATTTTTAATTTTCATGTGCATCTGTCGTTGCAGGGGAGACATCAAATCAGCCGGGTTTGTCGGCTTTTCCGAACGATGACTTTCTATGTATCCGCCCACATTGCTGATATGGATAAAATCGCTCTGGCTGACTTCATCGCTCTGTATCCATCTTAACCCTCCACACCAGTCAATTAAACTCCTGTGCTTACACTCAAGTTCCAGCCGAGGTGTTGTCGCAGGCACTATAACGCGCCAGAGTGAATGGCCAGTAGTAAAAAAATCATGGGTTTGTTGCTGGATGCTTAGCCAGAAGCTTTTCGAGTCATCAAGATTTTCCCCGCCCAGTGTCTGCTGGGCCTGACTGATTCCTGCCTGAGTACCTTCCAGTCGAATATACATTTTGTTTTTAAGAAAAGCTGATGCCGTTATCGGCAGGGACTTCCCTGACATTTCGTTCATCAAATTAATTGCCCGGTTTTCTTTCATTTCAAAAAAAACGGTGACGCTTTGTTGTGGAGCAGGTAATACTTTAAGTGAAATATCGAGGATAGGTCCCAGAGTGCCCCTGGAGCCTGTTATTAATCGAGAGACATCGTAACCGGCTACATTTTTCATCACCTGACCGCCAAAACTGACGAGTTCTGCTGCGCCGTTAATCAGGCTTGCCCCAAGAATGTGGTCACGAATAGCACCGAGATATGGACGTCCTGAACCTGTGTGCCCAATAGCGATAGCGCCACCGAGTGTTGCAGATTCAGCATACACCGGGAAGTCAGTCGCTAGCCGTTGATTTTGTTCTGATAACAGCTTGCGGATCTCGTTAACCGGTGTACCTGAACGAGCTTTTAGAGTTAGCTCAGAAGGCTGGTAATCGATGATACCCCGATGTGTGGATAATTCGATTTTCAGATTTTCAGTATAATCTGGCAGCATGAATTGATGACTGCCCGAACCGTGTATCGAAAGCGGGTGGTGTTTCTCAAGTGCCTGCTGAACCTGATCCTGAATAGTTTGTGTATTATCGTTAGTCATTAATTTTTACGGCATTAAAAACGTGGAATTTCGGGGTGTGGTAATTCGCCATTATGCACATGCATGGCCCCCAGTTCGGCACAACGATGTAAACTGGGAATGGCTTTACCCGGGTTGAGTATGCCGCTGTTATCCAGTTGTGCTTTTATTAAATGAAACTGTCTGAGTTCGGCAGTTTGAAACTGATGACACATTTGATCTATTTTTTCTACGCCTACACCGTGTTCTCCGGTTATTGTGCCGCCCATATCGACACACAATTTGAGAATATCGGATCCCAGGTTTTCCGCTTTTTGTAAATCACCGGGTATATTGGCATCGTATAAAATTAACGGGTGAAGATTGCCATCCCCGGCATGGAATACATTGGCCACTCTTAATCCGTATTGCCCGGAAAATTCGGCTATCCGACCGAGCACTTCGGGTAGTGCTTTACGCGGAATTGTGCCGTCCATGCAGTAATAATCCGGAGATATGCGGCCTACGGCAGGGAATGCCGCTTTGCGTCCAGCCCAGAACATCGCGCGTTGCTGGTCATTTTCTGATAGTCGAATATCATGCGAGTTACACTTTTCCAGAATTTGCCTGACGCTGACCATCTGCTGTTGTATTTCACTGTGCGTGCCATCCAGTTCGCACAGTAAAAGAGCTTCTGCCAGTGGATAGTCTGCATGTATAAAATCTTCAGCGGCCTGGGTGGCCAGCCTGTCCATCATCTCTAACCCGGCGGGAATAATTCCAGAGCTGATAATGTCGCGAACGGCCTCGCCTGCATCGGTAATTTTATTGAATGCCGCCAGTACCACCTGTGCTGCTTCCGGTTTCGGAATGAGTCGAACGGTTACTTCAACGATTATGCCGAGCAATCCTTCGGATCCATGCATCAGGGCCAGCAGGTCGTAACCCGGGCTATCCATGCATTCACCGCCGCCAATTTCCAGTAATTCTCCATCGCTGTTAATGATTTTTAGTCCCAACACATTATTCACCGTAAGACCATATTTCAGACTATGTACTCCGCCCGAATTTTCAGCGACGTTACCACCGATGGAGCAGGCTATCTGGGAAGAAGGGTCAGGTGCGTAATACAGGCCGTACTGGTTTGCGGCTTCGGTGATTGCCAGGTTACGTACACCCGGTTGTACGACAGCGAGACGTTGTAGCGGATCAATTTTTTCAATCCGGTTAAATTTTGCCAGGCTGAGTATGATGGCCTGTTCAACCGGCAGTACACCACCAGCCAGACCGGTACCGGCGCCGCGGGCAATAAGAGGGATGTTGTGCTTATTGCAATACCTGACGACTTGCTGACACTGTTCGATGGTTTCAGCTAAAACCACCATTTTGGGGATTTTCCGATAGGCAGATAGACCATCACATTCATAGGGAGTCAGTTGTGAAGGCTTATTAAGCAGGTTTTGTTGCGGGATGAATTCTAACAGGTCGGAAAAAACCTGTTGTTTTTCCCAGTTGCTAAATTCAAATTGACCAGTTAGTGGATCAAATGCCATGAGTTTTGTGACCGTTAAGACTATTATGCTGTGGATTGATTGTAGGCTAACACGGATACAATTAAAAACAGATGAATACAGGGTTTTATAAATTGCCTGAAACTTACGCCTGAAAACTAACCTGCAGCTACTAAAATTATTTGTTCTCCGCCAAGTTTAGCTTTATAACTGGCTTCATCAGCTCTTTCAATTATTAAAGCAGGTGAGTCATTGCTGTTAGACAGAGGAAGAGTTTTTGTCTGATTTGTGATTTATTTTGTGGTAAATCCATTATTAACTGAATTAAATCTTATTAGATGTTTAATCCAATGTTTTTTTATGTAAGATGCTTTTTAATTTAGTATTTGATAGTAAACAGTTCAAATAATTTTATCCTGAGCGGGTAAAATACCTACATTTACAGGGTTTACTCTGATAATACATTCATACAGACTCAGATAACTATATTTTATTTTTGAAGGAACCTTAACATGCCTGTTTCATTTAATCCCCCTATTCGCACTTTGATGGGCCCTGGTCCATCTGATGTCCATCCACGTATTCTCGAAGCTCTATCCCGGCCAACTATTGGTCATCTTGACCCGGCTTTTGTCGGCATGATGGATGAAGTGAAAAAAATGCTGCAATATGCTTTTCAAACTGATAACGAATTGACTATTCCTGTTTCTGCCCCGGGTTCAGCGGGCATGGAAACCTGTTTTAATAACCTGGTTGAGCCGGGTGAGAAAGTGATCGTTTGTCAAAATGGAGTATTTGGCGGACGCATGAAAGAAAATGTTGAGCGTGCCGGTGGTATTGCGGTGATGGTAATGGATGACTGGGGTAAAGCAGTTGATCTTGCTAAACTGGAACAGGCTCTGGAAACTAACACTGATGCTAAAGTCGTGGCTTTTGTACATGCCGAGACGTCAACTGGAGCTCAGTCCGATGCCAAAGGTATCTGGGATCTGGCTCATAAGCATGGTTGCCTGGTAATTGCTGACTGTGTGACTTCACTTGCAGGCACGCCTATCCTGGTTGATGAATGGGGTCTGGATGCGGTGTATTCAGGTACTCAGAAATGTTTATCCTGTGTTCCTGGCCTGTCTCCAGTAACTTTCAGTGAAAGAGCAATCGAAAAAATTAAGAACCGTAAAACCAAAGTACGCAGCTGGTTTATGGATTTAAACCTGGTGATGGGTTATTGGGGGCAAGGGACTAAACGTGCTTACCATCATACTGCTCCAGTTAATGCGCTGTATGCTCTGCACGAGTCACTGGTGATGTTGCGCGATGAAGGACTGGAAAATTCATGGAAGAGACATGCTTTTCAACACTCTGCCCTGAAAGCAGGACTGGAAGCTATGGGTATTAACTTTCTGGTTAATGAAGCCGACCGTTTACCTCAGTTAAACACCGTGTTTATTCCCGATGGTGTTGACGATGCACTGGTTCGTTCCAGATTGCTGAATGAATATAACCTGGAGATTGGCGCCGGACTGGGTGATCTGGCCGGTAAAGTATGGAGAATTGGTTTGATGGGTAATACAGCCCGATCAGAAAATGTGATTTTCTGTTTGTCCGCGCTTGAAGCTATTCTATCTGAAATGAATGCGCCAATTAAAAAGGGTGTTGCTCTATCTGCTGCTCAGTCCGTGTATTCAGCATAATTAAAATATTACTGCTGAAGTACCACTATTGAACACGGAAGCTCTTTTTGCATTAAAAAAACCTGTATTATGGTTTAGCATGGCTTATGCCATGCTGGCCATAGTCGGTGTGTTATCGCTGGTTCCTGTTCCTGATGTCGGGGTAGAAGGTAGTGATAAACTGATGCATTTTTCGACCTATTTTTTGCTGTCTGCCGGGTTTACTACTTTAGTTCGTTTTAACAGGAGCTTACTGTTAATCTTTATCGGATTAATCAGTTATGGCGTCTTGCTAGAATTTCTGCAAAGTTTAACTGGATATCGTTATATGGAAAGTTATGACATGCTGGCAAATAGTGCGGGTGTTGTTTGCGGTCTTCTGGTCAGGTTTAGTTCAGTTCCTTTATGGTTTCGACAAAAAGAATTACAATATTTTTAAAATTATGGAAGTAACAGCCGTAATTAAAAGATCTGTAAAAATACTGATTATCGGCTGTTTCATCTCAGCTAATATTTATGCCGAAAGCCGAATCGATATCGGGCTTTTTTCAGAGCAGAATGTAGAGGGCTGGAAGCAGAAAAAATTTGCCGGAGAAACCCGCTATTCCCTGCAGCAAATCAATAATCAATTTGTACTTGCCTCAAAAAGCGATCAATCAGCCTCTGCCTTTTATAAAAAAATAAAGGTGAATCTGGACGAGACTCCATTTCTAAACTGGAGCTGGTCAAAACAGTTAACTATAGATCCGGGAAATGAAGCTGATAAAAAAGGGGATGACTTTGTTGCCCGCTTATATGTCATTAAAGACGGAGGTCTACTTTTCTGGAAAACCCTGGTGGTTAACTATGTCTGGAGCTTCCAGCACTCGATAGATGAATCATGGGACAACCCATTTGCAGGTTCAAATGTCAAAATGGTGTCACAGCGTGATGCGTCAAGTTTGGAAAAAACCTGGCTTGTTGAAAAAAGAAATGTACAGCAGGATTTTATGAATCTAATGGGGGAAAAAATAGATCAAATTGATGGGGTTGCCATTATGACAGACAGTGATAATAGCGCTTTAAAGGCAGAAGCACTGTACGGCGATATCTACTTTACGGCTGAATAGATTTTTAAAGGCTATTTCACCACGAAGCTCACGAAGTGCACGAAGAAAAAATAAAATGGTTCTGTAGTAAAATTCAGGCAGTATTTAATCTCCATTGAAAGCTGTCATTGCGTCCATTGGTTGCGTTAACGGCGCATCCTTGCGCCACTCCTCCGGCATGTTTTAAGCCTGAGAAGTGCTACATGGAGGCAGTGACAACGGATCAGAGGATGGAATCCATTAAAAATTACCCCAATTTATCACCTCGGCTTTGTTGGTAATGGATTCCGGGCCTGACCCCAATGTCGGTAAGTTAAGGTTTTTGTCGTCATGCCCGCGTAGGCGGGAGGAGTGGTGCAGGGATAAGCACCGTTTACGGATCTAAGGATGAAATCCATTTTAAAGTTCTGCAGACTCGTTGCGATGGATTCTGGCCTTCGCCAGAATGACGATAATCGCTGAACTTACCGGCATTGGGCCTAATCCGGAATGACGATTCGCCTTTTTCCTGTATTACCTGATTTTCATGCAGAGCCATTAAAAATAATATTAATTCAGTTGTTTCACAGAATTGATCTTCTTTGAATTCAAGATTTTGATAATATCCTTCTTTGGATCTCTTCGTGTTCTCTGTGTGCTTCGTGGTTAAATTTTCTAGTCTATAAACCTCAACGAGAAGTCAATTGCGCGAACGTGCTTGGTTAATGCGCCGATAGAAATGTAGTCCACCCCGGTATTAGCTACATCAACAATATTCTGTAAGGTGATATCTCCCGAAGCTTCGAGTTGTAGTGCTCCTTTATTGATTTTTACGGCCTCATGTAACATGTCCAGTGTGAAATTATCGAGTAATACACGGTCTACCTGACAATCGATAGCCTGCTGCAGTTGCTGTAAATTTTCTACCTCGACCTCCAGTAAAACCCTGGGGTTTAATTTCCTCGCTATCACAACGGCCGATGCCATGTCTCCACAGGCAGCCAGATGATTTTCCTTTAGCAAAAACGCATCGTACAGACCTGTCCGGTGATTCATGCCTCCTCCACATCGTACCGCGTATTTCTGCGCAATCCTCAGGTTAGGGATGGTTTTACGGGTATCGAGAATTCGACATGAAGTCTTACTGATCAGTTTTTGATACTGATGGGTAATAGTCGCGGTGGCCGATAAGGTCTGTAAAAAATTTAGAGCCGTTCTTTCAGCTGAAAGTATAGATCGGGCATGGCCCTTAAGTTTACATACCGTTTGGTCAGTTTTCATTTGCTCGCCATCGGTTACCAACCACTCTATCTGTATGTCAGGATCCATTTTTAGAAAGCTTAAATTAAACCAGTCGGCACCGCATAAAATAGCACTTTCCCGACAGATCAGTTTAACCTCTAAAGTGGCACCTTCTGGTATTAGCTGGACCGTAATATCCCCTGTTCCTATGTCTTCATTCAAGGCATGGATTACATTGAGTTCAATAATTTTTGATAATTCGTTCATAAGTAAATTAATATATGATGATATACAAACCCTTGATTTAAATCAGATTTATAATGTATTTGAATTGACACGGGTTGAAAAAAAGGTATTGTAGCTGACTATAAAAATTATAAGTAAATAATCAGAATAAATTGATAACAAAATGTGAGGATATACTCTTGTTTAAACAAAAATTTTCAAAGTTAAAAATTACTGTTGCCATTCTGGCTGTATTTGGTAGTTCAGCTTCATCTGCCGATGTAACCCAGGATCTGGCAATACCTTCCGGTACTCCAACTGCCGACCAGATCATGGATCAGGTTTATTATGTGAACCATTTTTATGGTTTTAAAAATTATGGTATTGGAGATGTCGGAGATAAAATTACCGTACTGGTCAACAAATCATCGGGTAAAAAACCGACGACCATAACGTTAGAAAGATATCTAAATAATAATTATGCAGATGATTCTTCCGTAAAAGCGCGCGACCTGGCTATTTTCCGTTCAGGAAAGTTACGTGGCACCGGGATGCTGATTACTGACTTTGATGATACAGCTAAAAATCAGTCTTATGCGATCTGGATACCTGCCTTACGTAAGATTCGTCGTTTTGCCGAGCCGGCTCATGATGATGCCTGGGGTGGAACTGATTTCTCTTTTGGTGATGTAACCTTACGTAAACCTCATCATGAAACTCATGAATTAATGGGTACTGAAACTTTCAAAGGATGTCTTGGCGCAATAACTCTGAACGAAGATGAAATGAATAAATACACCAGGGATCTACCTAAAGCTTCCTGTATTTCTGATGGAAAAGAGGTTTATAAGGTAAAGAGTACTACCAAGTTTGAAAACTGGTGGTATGACAACAGAATCAGCTATATCGACACTAAATCTTTTGCTGATTACAGAACTGATTTCTATAAAGATGGAAAACACATCAAGGTAATAGATCGTGACTGGCAGCCTACTGCCACCCAAAATGATCCGCGTCAGGTGGTATGGGGATACTGGTACGGTAAAACATTTGAGACTGACCACGAAACCTGGGCCGTTATTCCCCCTGAAGTTGTTACCTATGATGACGATAGCAAAGATCAGGATCTGTGGACTGAAAGAACCCTGCGTAAGATTAAACGTTAATACATAAAAAAGATGACGGACTGGTGGTTTATCTGCCAGTCCGCCAGTCGGCATACAATAAAATTAACGAAATACCAAATAACTAGAGGATAAACCATGTTGAAACCAAAACTTCTCGCTTCGGCGGTGGCCTTAGCCATTTTATTGCCGGGCGTTTCCTTCGCTGAATTAGAAATCAGTGGTGTAGCAAAAATTGAATATAGCTTGTTCACGTCTGATGGCCGCGTGACCGGTGCCACCGAAGATCATTCTGCCGGTGATGCCATGAAAGCAGAATACGGTGTAAAACTGTTTATGAATGCCGATGTTGGCGAGTCATCGTCTTTTCATGCTGAATTATTACTGGCCGATGATGCAGAAGCTGCCAGTGATCGACTGGAAGGTGGAGAGCCATATTCGCAATATGAAATCTTACGCGAACTCTATCTTGATACCAGAGCAGTCGGTTGGGATTTTCGTCTGGGTAAACAGCAGGTGGTTTGGGGAACAGCCGATGGTATCAAATTACTGGATATCATTAACCCGACGGATTATCGTGAGTTGAATCAGAATGTTTCTGAAGATTCCCGTATTCCTGTTTGGATGATTAATGCTGAGAAATATTTTGACAGTGGTAATAGTGTTCAATTAATAGTATCCCAGGCTAAACCAAATATTATAGCTGGACTTGATGAAGGTAGTGATAGCGGTGCGCCCTTTATTTTTAAGGGTGTAGATTCAATTACAGGTAAAAGAAATGGTTTCCTGAATATCGCTCCAGCTTTATCAAAGGTTGCAAATAGTTTTTCTTTAGCAGCCGCTGGCGGTGGATTTGATACAGACGGAGATAATGCAGGTGATCCAAGCGCGCTCGGACTGGCTCCTTTTACTGGGCTTACTGTGGATGGATTTGCAAGTAATCCGTTCATCACTTTTAATCTTGATGGAAGTATGACACTTGTTGGTGGTACCAATGTGGGTGGGACTATTCTGAATACATTTGCAGAGACACCTGGTGCTTATGGAGGAGTGCCAAGCAACGGTAATAATAACGTGACTAATTTAACAAATGCCACCTATTCAGCACCCACTGCTGATGCAGCTTTTGAATATATGCCCAATGCGACATTTGCTACCTTTAATACCTTTGCAGGAACATTTAATGGAGCAACAGGTTTCTCTGGGTTTAATACTGAATATGTTAAAGAAGGTTATGATAATGAAGCTAATTTTGGATTTAGATACAAAGCTAGTACTGATTCTGGTTTGAATTACTCATTAAATTATGCATATCATCTCGACTCCAACCCTGCTGTTAATATGTCTTGGCATGATTCAGTTACAGGTAAAGAACTTACTGTGCAAAGAGTCACGCAAGTTGACTCAACTGGTGCAAGTGGCCTAGCTGGTTTTATGATGGATTTGACATCCAACGTTGCTGAGGCTGATGTTCCGAACGCAATAACTTCTATATCAGGTACTTCTTCACCTCTTGATGGGCAAGCAAATAATTCTGTAGGTGTTTTAATACATGATGGTGCTGCTACACCAACTTATTATGGTGCATACAGTCCTAACGGTGCTGCCGCTTTATCCCCAAATACTATGACATTACGCTTTACTGAAACTTCTGAAAGGGTAAATAGTCTTGGAGGTTCATTTGACATGGCGCTGGATGGTACAAGTATTCCTACTGTAATAAGAGGTGAATTTTTATTAGACAGTCAGGTGCAGGTGCCTGTACTGGATAAAAGGTTGCTTGCAATTGGAGACTTAGCTAATTCTCTTAAGACAGAAGAAACTGATTTCTTCAAATATGTTTTAGGTGTTGACTTAACGGTTGCAACCAATATGTTGGTAAGTACGCAGCTAATTCAATTTTATAACCTGGACTTTATTGATGAGGAACGTACCTGTACTACTCAGGCAGGATTTGATTTCGACTGTTCTAAATATACTGGAGACCCATCTACATTACATTTAGGTAATGGTTTGCAAAAAGGCGACGAAGTGGAAACCTTTATCTCTTTCTTCCTGTCCAAGCCTTTCGGTTCTGATGTACAACATCGCTGGAACAATATCATCATCCATGAAAACGGTGGTGGTTACTGGAACCGTTTTGATGTTGAATACAGTTTCAATGATGAGATGGTAGGATCCATTGAGTACAATAAGTACTGGGGAGAAGAAGATACCATGTTTGGTCAGTTTGAAGATTCTTCAAATCTACAGCTTGGATTCAAGTATATATTCTAATAATAATAAAGCTTGATTAAGGGGGCTTGGCCCCCTTTTTTTTCTAAATTTTTAGTTATATCAGGAAATAACGCATATTCTGTAAGTTACGAATAGTTTTCTTCCTGATAAAATTAACAGCTCGCTGATTCAGATCAAGACGGTTCTCTATTGTCAGATTAAGTCAGGGAGTACAACTAATTTTTTATCATTAATATAAAATATTTTAATGCTTTTTGAGGATAGATACAGTGAGTAGCACTAAAGCAGAAAAGAAATTATCGGCCAGATATGCAGCCTGGGTGATGCGTAACCGAATACTGGTCGTTTTGGTTGTATTGATAACAACCGTAGTAGCCGCTCTTCAAATCAAGCATCTCGATGTTCGAAATGATCCGGACACCTTGCTTCCACCCACCAATCGATATGTAGCTACCAATGCCTATGGCGAACAGAAGTTTGGTATGGGTAATATTATGGTTTTAGGATTTATTCTGAAAGAACCGGGAGATATTTACCAGCCATGGTTTATCAATCTGGTCAAGGAAATCCATGAAAAAATGATTGAGTTACCGAATTCTCGTGGTAACAATTTTATGGACCTGGCCGCTCAGAAAATTAAATACATGGGCGCCCAGGACGGTAGCCTGATATTTAAACGGTTGATTCCAACCTCGGGTATTTCTGATGACCCGGAGAAAGCAAAAGAAGAACTGGCATTTCTGAAAGAGGGTCTGGAAAACAACCCTGTTATGGCGCCCATGTTGTTATACATGGAAGATGCTGCAGGTAATCGTTGTGAAACGTTTGGGCAGGCTGGATGTACCGCTCGTGGTACATTTATCATTGGTGATTATGACGACGGTGTTAAAGAAGTTTACCTGCAATGGGTAACAGAGGTTAAAAATATAGCGGCCGAAGTCAATGCCAAATACGGTAATAAGGTTGAAATGCTGGTTGCGGGAGAACCCTACTTCCTCGCACATATGTTGTATGACCTGGTTGACAAATGGTGGCTATTTGTAATTTCAGTAGTCATTGTGTTTGTCATTTTATGGTGGCAAAACAAAGGTTGGCGTGGCGCTGTGTTTCCTCTGCTAGGTGTGTTTGCTACGATTTCGCTAACACTGGGGTTAATGGGTTTTACCGCCTTTAAATTAACCACAATGATGGTACTCACACCGATGCTGTTACTTGCGGTCGGCACCGGGCACGCCGTGCAGGTGACGCGGCGCTACATGACGGAAATGTCGAACAGTCATGGTGATACTATGACAGCATCGAGAGAGGCGATTACCCATACTATCGTACCGGCGACTCTGGCAATTATTACAGATATGGTCGGTTTCGCCACATTAGCCCTGGTCGATATCTCATTTTATAAGGCTTATGCTTATTTTGGTGTGTTTGGAATGGCGACATTGCTGATCACCACCACCACATTAATACCCGTATTAATGTCTTATTTTCCACCAAAAATTGATGCATCAAATAGTGAAATGCTTGAACCGTCTGCGATGGAGAATATGGCTGCTGGAAAAGTAACTTCTCTGATTATGGGGCCGGGAAAATGGGTCGTTGTATTAATCATAGGGTTACTAATTGGCTGGTCTGCAGTTATGACAGATATAAAAAATGGAACTATGGATGATTTAATGCCGGGTGTAGAGAAAGGTATTAATTATTCACGAGCTGCCTTTAAGGATTCTTCTGTAGTGGTTAAGGATATCGTTAGATTAGGAGAGGTTATGCCGGGTGTTATATCCGTCAATATCCCTTTTACCAGCAGGGAGCCTATGTCACCACTTTGTAATGGCGAAGAAGATGCTGATGGCAACCTGTTACCGAAAGGTTGCTGGGATGAAGAGATGAAAGGCGCACGCGGCATTATGAATGATGCTGAGGTAATGGGGGCTATTGAAAAATTTGAAAACTGGATGCGTACCCAACCCAATATCGGCTTTACCGGTTCATATGTTCAATATATTCGTTTGACCAATATGCTGCTGTCATCAAAGGGTGGAAAAGGCGATGACATGAGTCTATTCCGTGTTCCCACTACCGAGTTACTTAAAAGCAGGATGGATATATACGGTGACCCGGAAGATCCTGAATATATTCCAGATGCTAATTTTATTGTGCAGAATTTTAACGGTTTGCTGGAAGTTAATGTGAGTGATGGTGATCTGGATGCGTTTCTTGATTCTTCCAGCTGGAATTCAGCTATCGTAATGGGCTTTGTTGATACCATGGATCCAGTATTGACCAATATAGTAGTAAAGGACATACATAATTATTTACGTGAACATGCTGATGAGCCCGGTTTTAATAAAATAAAATTTGGTTTTGTTAAAGGAGATGTTGTTACGTTACCGGAAACCGGTGAAGTAGTGACTATTGAAGAAGGCACTGGATCTGCCGATCCTGGTGTTGGCGGATTCCTGGGAGCTACTGAAGCATCCCGTGAAGTTTCTGTTGCTAACTGGTTAATTAGCCCGTTACAGACAGCGCTTGCTATCTTCCTTATTGTAGCTTTAATGTTTGGTTCTATAACTGTTGCCCTGTCTCTGGTTATTTTACTGTTTATAACGCTTTTTGCTCAATATGGGATGGGAGCATACTTCACATCGGTTCAGAACTGGTCTGGAAACCTGGCATTTCATCTACTGGTGACTCTCAGTATTGCAATGGGGCTGGGAGTGGACTACTCCATTTACCTGGTGGAACGATTACGTGAAGAATACCAGTCTTCAATGGGCGACTGGCCCAAAACGGTTTACGAAACTTTACGAACAACCGGTGGTGCGGTACTCGCCTCAGTGATAGTGCTGCTGGGTAGTTTTATACCGCTGTTGTCGACCGATCTGGCGAATACCTGGGGATTGGGTATGTATATCAGTGAAGCCTTGATCATTGATGTATTCGTTGCCTTTACGTTTTTACCGATATTGATTTACTGGATGAAACCTGGCTATATATTTAAAGCCAACAAGTAATCAAAAAGCCCGGGAAACCGGGCTTTTTTTTGGCCGGGAAAATGCTCCTGCATTCCCGGCACTTCCGCCATCCGTGGCGGTCGCACGGGGATGTGCTTATGCTGGGAGGCCATGGATGGCAACGAGCAGTATTCGTTCAAATAGCGTTTCAGTAAACGTTGCAGCGAACTTTAATTAGCACTGTTCAGCTTATGCCGGAATGCCGCAGGGAAGGGGTACCAAAAGTAGGCGCTTTAGGCGACGCAGGAGCAGTTTTTGCCAAGGTCATGGACATATAATTGCCCCGGCATTCCCGGCATTCCCGGCATTCCCGGCATTCCCGGCATTCCCGGCACTTCCGCCATCCATGGTGGTCGCACATAAGTAGCGGCAACGGACCTGAGGATGGAATCTATTGTACAGTCAGTAGAATTTTCAAAATGGATAGCGGCTAACAGCATGCCGCTATGAAGTTTTCTGTTTCACTTGCCGATATAGATCGTAAACATGTAAAACAAACTTACTAAGTCATCTTGCTAATCAACTTATTTTATAGTGTTTTAAAATTATATATAAATCTGCTATTTTTATGGACTTACTAAACAAAGAATAATGCTAGAATTATTTCATAATAAAAATCACTTTAATAAAGGGCGCTTTAATCCCTAAATTTTCTACTTAAAGGTATAAATAATGTTAAAAATATTAAGAATGTTTGTTTTTGTGCTGCCATTATTGATGGTGTCCGGAGTTTCTACCGCCGAGACTTCAAATGAAATGATTATAGAAAAAGCCAGTCCACTCGGCTTCGATGAAACTGTGGATAGAATTAAATCGAACGCTAAAGCACTGGGCTGGAAAGTACCTGGAAAATGGAAACATGACTTTCAGAAAAATCTTATGAAAGTTACCGATGAAGATATAGGAAAGAATATTGTATTTTCTATGTGTGAACCGTGGGCAGCAGTGAAACTGTTAAAACATGATAAGTATAAAAAGTTTCTGTCGATGATGCCCTGCTCTTTTGCCGTATATGAACAATCAGACGGTAAAGTATATGTCTCTTTTATGAATATTCAATTGATGGGACAGATGTACAAAGGTGAAGCAGCGATAGAAGAACTGGTTAATGAACTGGGACCACAGATGGTCAAAATGGTTGATTTCAACTAGTTATTTTAGACGGATCAATTGTAGCTACTGAAAACGCAGGCTGTCGAACCGGGATAAACCACGTCAGGCGACGTGGTTTTTTTTGCAAGTATGGCGCGGTTCATAGACGGGTAGTGACGCTCGAACTTGTTGGTGGAAGTAGTCAATCGGCCTCGGTAATGCTGTCATTTGTGAAGTAAAATCTGAAAAGCTGAAGGTCGAGCACTGATCTGACGAAAAGGTATCAAAGCATACTTCAAATATTCCTTTTGGTTACAACCTGTAATGCGATACTAATTCCGTTAAATTGCTCGATATACTCTCGAACTCCTTGCCTGATAACATGACTTTGGATGAGTTCTCGGTTGTTTTTATGGTTGAAAGCGAAATATTGTTGATATTTTCCAGGATGTTTTCGGATGCCGAAGTCTGTCGTTCTGAAGCTGCAGCAATTTCTGAATTTAGATTAAACATTTGGTTTACCATTTCAGTAATCTGATCAAATGATGCAAGGGCTTCATTCATGGTAGATACACCGGTTGAAGCATGTTCATTGCTTTGCTGCGTGATACTAACAGTATTCTCTACACCTTCATGCAGCTTTTCAATGAGCTTTTGAATTTCTTCAGTAGAGTCCTGTGTGCGTAAAGCCAGGGTACGAACTTCATCGGCGACTACCGCAAATCCCCTACCGTTTTCACCGGCTCTGGCAGCTTCTATGGCTGCATTAAGTGCCAGTAAATTAGTTTGCTCAGCAATTCCTCGAATGACATCCAGTACCTGGCTTATATCATTACTATTGATTTCCAGGTCTGTGGTGATTGAGGTGGATTTCTGCATATTAGTTGACAGACAGTTCATAGAAGAGGTTGCCAACTCAATTTTGCTTTTACCGCTGTGTGCATTGTTTTTTGCCTGTTCCGATGAGGCCGCAGCAATGTGAATATTTTTATTGATATCCAGTGAAGAGTCGGTCAGCTGCTTGACTGCAGAGGCAATTTTATCAGACTGGATTTTCTGTTGGACGGCCAATTCATTTGTTCCGCTAGCAATGGAGGAATTCGATTTTGCTGTTGCATGTAATTGTTGAGAAAGCTCTGGCAAGCTGCTAATTAGCTTCTTCAGGTCTTCGATGAAGTAATTAAACATACGACTGACATTTGTGATTTCATCTTTCCCAGACTGATCTAGCCGGATGGTCAAATCTATCTGCTTGTCACTGATAATAGAGTCGAGGGGGTTGAAAATTTGAAGGCGTTTACATATGTGACTGGCCTGTAATAGTAACAGGCTTATCGTGACTAATATAAAAAGGAATAGTATTAAGGCCGATTGATAAACAGTGGCCTCTTGATGCTGTTGTATATTATTAGAGATGTCGATGCGCAGTTGATCTAATAGAGTTTCGGTTTGATGTACTGCATTACGCATCTCTCCCTGTAAACCCTGATTTTGATCCAGTCCTTTTTGCTGATAACTTTCCACAAGCTTTGTGAAACCGTTCCGATAGTCATTCATATTAGTCAGTATTTTCTCTCTCGTTGACTGATCCATTTCAAGCTGTTTAAGATGAGTCAACACAATACTGAAGTTATTATCATATTTATCCAGGTATTTAGTCAGCTTACGTATGATAAAGTCTTTTTCATTGCGTCGTAGCATCAGCATATCGGCGGTTTGTTGAGGCAGGTTTAAGGTTTTAAAGTGTTTTTCAGCCTCATGTACGGCTTTTCTAAGTTGACCACGTAAACCTTTTTCATGATCTAGACCTATTTTTTGTTGTATCTCGATAATATTGTCAAAACTTGCGGCATATTGATTAATAAATTGTTGGAGCTTCTTAATCTCTGTAACGTTTGAAAAGTTTTGTTGCTCGAGTAATTGCTTAAGCTGATTAATGTTAAAAACTAACTTACCTTTGTTATCGTGAAATTTCTGCTGATATTTAAGCTGATTCCTTGCAAGAAAGTCTTTTTCATTTCTTCTGAGAGTTAACATACCGGAATTAGTACTTTCAATTAGAAGCAGGCTCTGATTAAGCTGTTGGTTTTTTTCGAATGCGCTAAATAAAGTATATGCCAGCATGATAGTGACAAGCATGACGATGCCAGCAATTGAATAAAGTTGGGTTTTTAGCATGATATTCTTCATATATGAACTCTCTGGTGTTATTACCTTCCACAGTTATAGTTATTTTTCGGTCAAATTCAGGATTTATTGAGTTAAATTTAAAATCCGGTCATTATTAAAGCAAATGCCAGTTAGGATCGGACTGTGTTAGCATTATTTCCTTTTATCTTTCTGTATATGTTACCAGCCACATTAAAATCTTCTGCCAGACCCGTTTACCTGTTATCCAGCGATGAACCGCTGTTAGTCAGGGAATGGCTGGATGCTGCTCGTAAATCTTTAAAGGAGTCGGGCTTTGAGGAATTTGTCAGCCATCAGGTCGAGTCGGGTTTTGACTGGAATGGATTGCTGGAAGATTGTCAGAGTCTATCTCTTTTCTGTGAAAAAAAATGCCATGTGATTCGCTTTGCCAGCAATAAACCGGGGCAGGTGGGAGCTAAATTTATTGGCCAGATATGTGAGTTGCAACTGCAGGATATAGTTTTTATTCTGGTTATGCCTAAACTGGACATGGCCTCGAAAAATAGCGCCTGGATGAAGAAAGTTATTAAAATAGGTGAAGCCGTCGAATTGAAACCGGTTTACGCGAATGAACTGGCTGGCTGGGTAAGTCAACGAGCTTTATCTAAAGGTATTAGTCTTGATCATCAGGCGGCCATGTACCTGGCTGATTTGACGGAAGGTAATTTACTGGCGACCGATCAGGAGCTTGAAAAGCTGGCCCTCGCCTTTGAACCGAATGCAGCGCTTAGTCTTCAACAGATTAATGAAAGTATTTCACGTAGTTCGCGGTATACCCATTATTTACTGGTTGATGCCTGTCTGGCAGGGCAGTCCAGACGTGCAGTGAAAATATTACAGGGTTTGCAGCAGGAAGGTTTTCAACCTATACAGATTCAGTATGCGGTACAAAATGCGATTGAAACCTTACTACAGTTAAAACTGGCACAACAGAATAACCGGTTGAATGCTTCAACCTGGCAGTCTCTACGAATCTGGCAAAGTAAACAGCGGCTCTACAGTAGCGCATTATCCCGTCTTTCTTATCTGCAGATAGAGCGATTTTTACAAAGCTGTGCTACATTAGACCGCATTAATAAAGGTCAACAACAGCCTTTATATGTGGATGCAGACTGGATTGCGCTGAAGCAGTTAGTGAGCTCTTTTTGCGTCATTACCGAAGTCCGAAATTAACTTTAGATAGCATAATCTGTATTTAAATAGATGAGTAACAAATCATGAACGCAGTGATCGATCAGCAACAAAACCTCGAGCAATACATGCAACAGTTGGGGAAGCAGGCAAGAGCTGCTTCAGCCATTCTGGCAAATGCTGCGCCAGCGCAGAAAAACGCAGCATTACTGGCAATTGCTGATACCTTAATCAAGCAATCTGAGCAGTTAAAACAGGCCAATAATAAGGATTTACTGCAGGGCAAAAAGGATGGACTGGATGAGGCTATGCTGGACAGGCTGGAATTAACTGATGCAAGAATAGAGGCGATGGTGGAAGGTTTACGCCAGGTTTCGGCGCTGTCCGATCCCATTGGTGAAATAACCGGCATGGATTTCCGTCCTTCGGGCATCCAGGTTGGTAAGATGAGAGTGCCTCTGGGCGTTATTGGTATTATTTATGAGTCACGTCCGAACGTGACTATCGATGCGGCGGCCCTGTGTTTGAAGTCAGGAAATGCAACTATTCTGCGCGGTGGTAAAGAAGCGATAAACTCAAATCAGGCCATTACCGAGTGTATTCGAAGCGGTTTAACAACCGCTGGCTTACCCGAGCATGCGGTGCAGGTTATCAATACGACAGATCGCGCTGCAGTGGGAATTTTGCTCGGCATGCGTGATGATGTTGATGTGATCATTCCGCGCGGTGGCAAGGGGTTGATAGAACGGGTTTCCAGGGAAGCGAAAATTCCGGTAATCAAACACCTTGATGGCATCTGTCATGTTTATATTGATGATCAGGCTGATCTGAAAAAAGCTTTTGATATCGCTTTAAACTCGAAAACTCATCGTTATGGTGTGTGCAATGCAATGGAAACTTTATTAATTGACAGTTCTGTCGCAGAAAAAGTACTGCCGCAAATAGCCGCAGCGATGCGCGACAAGGGTGTTGAGCTAAGAGGTTGTGTAGACACACTGAAAATAGAAAATGAGATGAAGCTTGCCACAGACGAAGACTGGGATACCGAATATCTGGCACCTGTGTTATCGATCCGACTGGTAGATGGTATGCAACAGGCCATTGAGCATATTAACCTGCATGGTTCCCATCATACCGACAGTATTGTTACCGAAAATTACACCCGGGCCAGGCTATTTCTGGCGAAGGTGGACTCCAGTTCAGTGATGATCAATGCATCTACCCGTTTTGCTGATGGTTTTGAATATGGGCTGGGTGCCGAGATCGGAATCAGTACTGATAAAATTCATGCACGTGGTCCTGTTGGTCTGGAAGGCTTAACGTCGCAGAAATATATTGTTTTTGGTGACGGGCACATCCGCCAGTGATTTTTAACCGCTAAAATTTAAAGCGAATGATAGCGCTGTATGGAGGCACTTTTAACCCGGTTCATGAAGGCCATATTGCGCTGGCAAGAGAAGTTAGAGATGCTTTTGAACTTGAGAGTGTGGAATTTTTACCCAGTTATTTGCCGGTGCACAGAGATGTTCCTGAAGTTTCGGCCGAAATGCGTAAAAAATTACTGGAAATAGCTCTTGATCCTTACCCGGAGTTAAAACTGAACTGTGATGAAATAAATCGTCAGGGCGCTTCTTTCGCGATCGATACTCTACAGTTTATATCAGAAAAATTTCCGCAGCAGGCGTTATGCTGGTTGATGGGGGTCGATGCCTTCAATAATTTTTTGAGCTGGAAAAAACCGTTGGGGATTTTGCAGCTGGCTAACCTGATTGTGTGTGCCCGCCCTGGTGTGCAACTGGATAATACCATCTTACCAATGCACCATCTGCAAGATTCAGCATCATTAAAAAATCATAAAGCGGGCAAAATAGTATTCTATTCCATGCAACCTAATAATTGTTCTTCCACTGAGATCAGGATGTTTTTAAAACAGGGGAAATCTGTGTCGGGGTGTTTATCTCTGCCTGTGTTAGAATTTATCCATCGACATAATTTATATACAAACTGAGTACACAAAATTAATGACTGAATTGACTACCGATAAGTTACAGGAGCTTGTTATACAGGCACTTGAAGACCTTAAAGCTGAAAACATTAAATATTTAAACCTGGAAGGTATTAGTGGTTTTACCGATCGCATGGTATTTGCCAGTGGTACTTCAAGCCGGCATGTGAAGTCGATCGCTCAATCTGTGGTAGAGGCGAGCAAGAAAGCTAATGTGACTCCTCTGGGTGTAGAAGGTGAAGATATAGGGGATTGGGTACTGGTGGATCTGGGTGAGATAGTGGTGCATGTAATGCTACCCGAAACCCGTGAATTTTATGATATAGAGCGTTTATGGTCTGATCAGACAGCCCGGGATAGTAAAGCATAGAGATTTACTGATAAAACTCACCAGTGAATATTCAAATTATTGCTGTCGGGCAAAAAATGCCAAATTGGGTTGACCTGGCTTTTGATGAGTATGCCAAACGTTTACCCCGGCAGCAAAGTGTACAGCTTAGCTGTATCGCTACCGCATCAAGGAAGTCGGGTCAGAACAGGCAGAAAATTCAGCAACTGGAATCCGGACTAATTAAGCAGAAAATTAAACCGGGTAGTTTACTGATTGCGCTGGATGAAAAAGGAAAACACTGGTCCACATTGGAATGGGCAGCACAATACAGGTTGTGGTTACAACAGGTTTCGCAGGTTAATTTTGTTATAGGCGGGCCGGATGGCCTCGATCCTGTTCTACTCAAACAGGCCGACCAAAAAATAGCACTGGGCAGAATGACTATGCCGCATGGACTGGCAAGAGTGGTTCTTATGGAACAGATCTATCGTGTGTGGTCGGTGGTTGAAGGGCATCCTTATCATCGAGAATAAACCTCAATCAAAATTTTAAAGAGAATTAATATTTAAACAATGATCTATCTGGCATCATCATCGCCGCGTCGAGCCGAACTGTTAAGGCAGATAGGAGTCAAATTTGACATACTGCGGCTGGATATTGATGAATCAGCCGGAAAAACAGAGTCAGCCGAGCAACTGGTGTTACGTCTGAGTCGTGAAAAGGCGATACAAGGCAGAGAATTATTAACTTCCATGAAAAGTGATGACCTGGTGTTGGCGGCAGATACGCTGATTAATCTACAGGGCCAGATACTGGGAAAGCCAGCTTCGATAAATCAATGTTGTACTATGTTAAGACAGTTATCTGGGCAGACTCACCAGGTATTAACGGCTCTTGCCCTTATAAATCAGCAAGGTCGGTTGACTCAGTCATGTAGTGTTAATGAAATCAGGTTTAGAAATTTAGATGAACAGGAAATACAGCTGTATTGCCAGTCTGATGAGCCGTTAGACAAAGCGGGTGCTTATGCCATACAGGGTAAAGCGGCGATATTTATCGAGCATTTATCAGGCAGCTACTCTGCGGTAATGGGGTTACCACTATTTGAAACTGCACAATTATTAGCTCAGGCCGAATATTACAACAATTAAAAATTTATGATGAACAGTGAAGAAATTTTAATCAATATGACGCCCCAGGAAACAAGGGTTGCCATAGTTGAAAATGGCACATTGCAGGAAGTGTGGATTGAAAGGCGCAGAAATCGCGGTATCGTGGGCAATATTTATAAAGGAAAAGTAAATCGGGTTTTACCCGGAATGGAAGCGGCATTTGTTGATATTGGTCTTGAGCGATCCGGCTTTCTACATGTTTCAGATATCGATATGGGGCAGACTAGTGTCGATCAGGAACCAGTACCTGTTCCAGCCATTAATCAAATCCTGCACGAAGGTCAGACGCTTCTGGTACAGGTTGTAAAAGATCCGTTAGGTACTAAAGGGGCCAGGTTGACAACCAGTATTTCAGTTCCTTCGCGTTACCTGGTGTATATGCCTAATTCTTCATTGATTGGTATTTCAGTGAAAATTGAAGAGGAAGAAGAGCGTGAGAGGTTACGTTCTTTGTTATCGAATTGCATGACAAAAAATCGTAACGGTGGTTGTATTGTGAGGACCGCAGCAGAAGGGGTTGTCGACGAAGAGCTAAATCGTGATATTAATTTTTTATGCAAGTTATGGGATAGCCTACAGGAGCAGTCCAAAACGGCTAAACCCGGTACCGTTATACATGAAGATTTACCGCTGGCGGTACGCACCCTGAGAGACATGGTGAGCAATGATACCGATATTGTGAAGGTAGACTCTCGAGAAACTTATAAAAAGCTGAAAAACTTTTCTAAAAAATACATCCCCGATTTACCCTGCCTGATTGAGCACTATCCCGGTGATAGGCCTCTGTTTGATCTTTATAATATTGATGATGAAATTCAACGTGCCCTGGGGCGTAAAGTGGAGCTCAAATCAGGTGGTTACCTGATCATCGATCAAACCGAAGCGATGACAACCATCGATATTAATACAGGTGCATTTGTGGGCCATCACAACCTGGAAGAAACTATATTTAAAACTAATATGGAAGCTTCGCAGGCGTTAGCCCGACAATTACGTTTGCGTAATCTGGGTGGTATTATTATTATCGACTTTATCGATATGGTCACGGAGGATCATAAACGTCAGGTTTTGAAATCACTGGAAAAATATCTGGATAAAGACCATGCGAAAACACAGGTATGTGATGTCTCTCCTTTAGGTCTGGTTGAAATGACGCGCAAGCGAACACGTGAAAGTCTGGAGCATATTTTATGCGAATCCTGTGCGATCTGCGGTGGGCGTGGAACGCATAAAACCGTAGAGACGGTATGTTATGAAATTTTCCGTGAAATTTTACGCGAAGCACGAGTTTATGATGAAGCACGGCAATTACTGGTGATGGCAAATCAGGATGTCATTGATATGTTACTGGACGAAGAAGCGACCAGCCTGGCCGAGCTCGAAACGTTTGTTAAGATTCCGGTGAAATTACAGGTCGAAAGTTACTATTCCCAGGAAAACTATGACGTAGTGCCTGTTTAACCCCTATACCAGTAGCGAGTGTAGGAAAGTTGTTTCGATGAAAGCCGTCAGTATTAAAATTTATCATTTCAGTAAATGGACACTGCTAGTTTTCCTGATCTGTGTTGCTTTAATCAGTCTTACTGGACGAACCTTACTGAACAATGTTGCCTATTTTAAAAATGCCATTGAACAGGAACTGGCTGATTATGGCATTAAAGGGGTCGTGCTGGATAATATTGAAGGGCACTGGCAGGGATTACAACCCTTTTTAAAAATAAAGGGAGCTTCTCTTAGTATTCCGGGGCGCTCTCATGCCTTGTCTGTCAATGAGCTATCGCTTCGTGTTAAGTTGGTTCCCAGTCTGCTCAGTGGTGATTTAATACTGGAGTCATTTCATTCCAGTATAGAAAAGCTGGTATTAGTACGAGATGTTAACGGTTCATGGTGGCTGAATGATATCCCGTTAATGGCCGACACGGGTGGAAATTCAGAACTGGGTATTTATGAATTTTTTCAGCGACTGCCGACATTTGTCAATATCGATATAGGGCTGATTCAGTTACGTGATCTACGTCATCAGGTTGATTATTTAATTCAAAACACCACGCTACGCTCGAGCAGGAAAAAGCAAAAACTATCTCTCGAACTTATATCCCAGTTACCATCAACTCTAGGATATAAAATTGAGCTTTTTCTAACCGGGGATGCAGAGAAACAGCAGGTATATATTAAAGCCAACAGTCTCGATCTGCCCCGTCTTTTTCAACTGACATCACTAGAAAAAATCCCGCTGCAGCAGGCAGTTATGTCTATGCAAAGCTGGGTAGACATGAAACGTTTTCATGTAAACAAAATTATTTCGGAGGCCAGTGTCAGGCAACTGAGCTTCAGGCAGGCAGACAAAAACCAGCAGGCTTTAAATTTCTCTTTCCTGCAAAAAGCGAGCGTAGAGACTGATCGATGGATACTCGATACCAGGATAAAAAATATACACAAGGGAAAACAGAGCTTTACTGACGTGAGTTCTCAGATGCTGATTAGTAAAAAGGGCGATAAGCCGTTACTGTGGATTGACCAAACTAACCTGTCATTTCTGCATAGTATGCTGCAGGATGTGCTGAGTGATGAGTCAGTTATTAATTTACTCGACAAAGTTAAGCCTGTCGCAATGGTAAAAAATGTCGTCGCTGAACTGGATATTGAGAACCCGATACAATCCATAATCGGTTTCGATTTCGCTGGATATACTTCCCAAAATTATCTTTCAATTCCCGCTATCAGGGGCCTGGATGGATCATTTATGTCAGCCCGGGGTAAAAGCCAGATTGATATTGATGCAAAGCAGATGGAGCTTGATTTCGGTGATTTATTTAGGGCCCCAATAAAGCTCAATACATTGACAGCTAAAACGTTTGTACATATTAAAGATTCAAAATATTTTTTACAGGCTACAAATATTTCAGCAACTAATGAGGATGCCAGTGTACAGGGCAGAATGGACCTGCAGGCTAGTGCAAATAAACGACCTTTTGTGTCGATTCGGGCTAAATTTGATGATGCAAAGGTTGAGTCAGTTTCCCCATATTTGCCGGTAAAGATAATGCATGAAAACGTTGTTAACTGGTTAGACAAATCATTACTGTCCGGCCAGATCAGTAGTGCAGATTTTCTATTCCACGGGCGCCTGCAAAAACCTTCAATATTTACAGAAAAACAATCGGGAGTCATGCTGGCGAGAGTCAATGTGGTAAATCCTATGGTAGATTATTTAGCCGGATGGCCAGTTGCAGGACAGGGAAAAGGGTATGTGGAATTTCTAAATACCAGCATGCAAGCAGATTTTAAAAAAGTTAAGTATGCCAGTACCCGTGTCGACCGGGTGCAGTTACAAATACCGGACTTCCTGTCAGCCAGTTTATTGTTGACAGCCAGCAGCAAAACTAAGGCAAAAGATTTACTGTCAACCCTGAGCCGTCTGCCCGTATTAAATGTTTTTGATGAAGTGAAACGCAAAACGACAGTCATAGCGGGTCCGGTTAATACTGAAGTAAAACTTGATATACCACTTTCCAGTAAGTTGAAGAAAAAATTAAAGTGACTGCTAAAGCAGATTTCAAAGGTGTATCTCTGTCGATTCCGCAGTGGATGATAAAATTCAAAGATTTGAAAGGAGTTATTGATATTGATGATGAAAAAATTACTGCGGCGGCATTAACAGGCAAATTTTTTGGTGATCCAGTTAAGCTTAGTGCTAAACCGGATAGTAAACGAAAGCGCACTGAGCTTCATTTAGTCGGAAATATGCACAGTCGAAATCTATTAACCCTGACCCCCGATTATTTACAACAACCGGTGTCAGGTATCAGTTCCTGGGATTTGTCTGTATCTTTAGCGCACCGACCATCTGCGCAGGTGGCATTACTGGAAATTTCAGCTAATTCAAATTTAATGGGTACTGAACTTGATTTTCCTAGACCAGCCCGGTTGTCAAAAGCACAGCAGAAATCATTAACATTCAATGCATTATTTTTTCAGCAGGGTGATTTTACCTTTGATATTTCTCTGGCAGGAGATTTAAAGGTTGCTGGGGACATGAAGCTTGCTGAAGGTGTTTCTGATAATTTGCAATGGCTAAATATTTCTTTGGGGCGGGATAATACGATTAGTAATAGCAGGAAGGGGGTGACTGTTGGCGGTAAAACAGATCATATCAATTTGAATGACTGGTTTGATTATCAAAAATTGTATTTCCCGGATGGTGGTCAGGTTTCATTACCATTTTTGAAAAAGGTCAATTCACTGGATCTAGACATAGATCGTTTGTTTATAGGTAATCAACAGGCATTAAACAGTAAAGTTAAAATATTGAATGATGGCAAGTTGCTGCAAGGCAGTATTGAATCAAAGCTGGTAAAAGGCAATTTTAAAATACCTTATAGAATGGCCGTAGTAAAACCTTTTATGGCAGATCTGGAATACATTAAATTGAAAAAACCGGAGTCTACAGAAAAAACTAAAATCGACATCAATGATATGCCGAACCTTTTCATTAAAAGTAAATCGGTATCCTTTGAGGCAATGAACTTTACCGACTTTGTGCTGAGTAGCCGAAGTGAAACTAACAAGTTCTTTGTGGAGCAGCTGGATTTTTCAAGTGATGATGTGAAATTAAAGTCTTCGGGATATTGGCAGTTCGAACCGAAATCTAAGGAACATGTAAGTGTTTTTAACATTGATATAAAAGGGTCAGACTTTGGGAAAACAGTTAATAATCTGGGGCTTGGGGAATCGATACAGGGAAGCAGTGTTGACTTTAACGGTCAAATTGGCTGGGGAGGCGAGTTATATAGTATAAACTGGCCGACCCTGATAGGAGAAGTCGATCTGCAACTGGAAGACGGTTATTTACGAAATGTCGATCCTGGTGCGGGTCGTTTTGTAGGTTTATTGAGCTTCAATGCGTTGCCTAAACGTCTGTTTCTCGATTTTGGGGATGTAGTCAGGGAAGGTATGCAGTTTAATGAAATTAAAGGAAAGTTTAGTATTCATGGAGAAATAATGGAAACTGACAATGCCTCGATGGATAGTGTTTCGGCAAAAGTAAAAGTTAAAGGTGAAACCAATTTACGTCAACAAACCTATGATCAGACTATGACTATTATTCCGAAGATCGGTGATACATTACCGTTGCTGGGGGCAATTGCTGCAGGCAGTACGGTTGGCTGGGGATTGTTGTTAATTCAAAAACTATTCAATAAACCCATCGAAAAAAGCGTTGAAATAGAATATAAAGTAACCGGTAGTTGGCAAAAGCCAGAAGTAAACCTGGTAGAAAAATCCGGAAGTTAAACAGGAGAATAATAGTTTTAATGTTGAAGACTTATAAAACAAGGTTCAAAACCGCTATTTTGTTGCTGATACTGATAGCAACTGGCCTGCTTAATAACCCGGCCTGGGCAGTAAATTCTATTAGAATTTTCAATCTGAGCGCTGAGCAATGGGCACGTCCCAGGGCAGGGGAGGTGATACCTCAACTGGAACCTGTGCGACTTGCTGTTGCATACTGGGAATCCGGAGTGGATGCCAGTATTTTACTGAGTCATGCGGGTGAAGACAGTGGTGAAATATGGGCTGCTGAACTGAAAGACTGGCTGGTCACATTAGGCGTACCCGCAGACTTTATTATTCTTTCATCGGGATTACAGTCTGATGATGAAATCAGAATTTTGGTGGGTAGTAGACAGGAGCTAATAAAATAATGCGAGTAGCAGCAATACAGATGGCTTCAGGTTCCATTATTAGTGGTAATTTACTGGAAGCTGAAAAATTGATTTCTGAAGCGGTCAGTGACGGTGCTGAAATGCTAGTATTGCCAGAAAATTTTGGCATGATTGGAGTTAAACAGGAAGATGTTATCGAATTTGGCGAGAAACCTGGAGAAGGACCCTTACAGGAATTTCTGGCGGACCAGTCAAAACGTCATAACATTATTATTGTCGGTGGAACAATTCCGCTGAAATCTGATGACGATAAACGCTATCGTAATACCTTACCGGTCTACAACGGGGATGGAGAATGTATCGCTCAATATGACAAGATACACTTATTTGATGTATCTCTGCCTGATGCAGATGAAAGCTACAAAGAATCTGCGGTTAGTCAACCCGGCGATAAGATCGTTGTGGTTGAAGTTGGTGGAATAAAGTTAGGGCTCGCTACCTGTTATGACTTACGTTTTCCTGAATTATTTCGCCTTTTAGTGGATAAAGGTGCCGAAGTGATTGTATTACCTGCTGCTTTTACTGCGGCAACGGGTAAGGCTCACTGGCATGTGTTACTGCAAGCCAGAGCGATAGAAAATCAGTGTTTTGTTATAGCGTCAGCGCAGGGTGGATACCATGTGAATGGGCGTGAAACTTATGGCCATAGCCTGATAGTAGATCCCTGGGGTAATGTACTGGATGAAGTTAATTCTGGTTCCGGTTATGCCATAGCCAATTTAGATCTGCAGCAGCAACATAATATTCGTGAACGATTTCCGGTATTATCACATCGTAAATTTTTTGTAAATGAATAAGAGTTTTTCACCATGAAGCGCGCGAAGAACACGAAGATTGTTAAGTTTGATTTTAATGAAGCATAACTAGATAAAATGTCAGTATGAAAATGTCATATGCCATTTACAAATACTCTTCGTGCCTAAGTGGTGAATATTTAATAGATAATGAATCAAAGAGAAATATTTAATGACCTCTATTTTAACCACAGTTGACCAGGTAATACTTCAGCCAGCAGAATTAACGCTGGATAAAATTAACCAGACTCTGGATCAATTGCAGCAACATCATGTCGATGCAGGGGATCTTTATTTTCAGGTTTCCCAGCAGGAATCCTGGGTTATGGACGATGGCATTATTCGGGAAGGTTCTTTTAATATCGATAATGGCGTCGGAATTCGTGCCATGAGCGGTGAGAAAACGGGTTTTGCGTATAGCGATGATTTAAGTTTATCCGCGTTAACCGCAGCTACAAAAAATGCCAGTGCAATTGCCAGGCTTGGGCAGAATAAAACGGCAGCAAATGTGTTAACAGCCGGTCCATCAAAAGAGCTGTATCAGGCGCAAAACCCGATAGACAGTCGCAGCGCAGATGATAAGGTAGATTTACTCAAAAAACTCGATGTGTACACGCGATCACTGGATAATCGAATCGAGCAGGTAATTATCTCTATTTCCGGCAGTATTGAACATATCCTGATTGCTGCCACAGATAATACACTGGCAGCTGATATTCGACCGTTGGTGCGACTCAACGTGACCGTATTAATGAATGAAAAAGGACGCCGTGAGCAGGGTACAGCTGGTGGTGGAGGAAGACATAATTACGATACTTTTTTCGATACCGATATCGCTTTTGAATATGCCAGAGAAGCGGTAAGACAGGCTTCAGTTAATCTAAACTCTATTCCCACACCTGCCGGCAGTATGCCCGTTGTACTGGGTCCAGGCTGGCCTGGTGTATTATTACATGAAGCCGTTGGTCATGGTCTGGAAGGTGACTTTAATCGCAAAGGTACGTCGGCTTTCAGTAACAGTTTAGGGCAAAAGGTTGCATCATCACTGTGTACGGTGGTGGATGATGGCACACTGCTTAATCGGCGTGGTTCATTAACGGTCGACGATGAAGGGGTACCTGCAGAATGCACTACGCTGATTGAAAATGGCGTTTTAAAGGGCTACATGCAGGATAAAATGAATGCCCGTTTGATGGGCACTCAGTCTACTTCAAATGGTCGTAGAGAGTCATATGCCCACCTGCCGCTTCCTCGCATGACCAATACCTACATGCTACCCGGAGAATCCGATCCGCAGGAAATTATTGAGTCGGTCAAAAAAGGTATATATGCAGTTAACTTTGGTGGTGGTCAGGTTGATATAACTTCCGGACGATTTGTTTTTTCATTGTCCGAAGCTTACGAAATAGAAAATGGCAAGGTAGGTAGACCGTTAAAGGGAGCAACATTGATAGGTTCAGGCCCGGAAGTGATGAATAAAATTTCCATGCTGGGAAATGATCTTGCACTGGATACCGGTGTCGGCGTGTGTGGCAAGGAAGGTCAGTCTCTACCGGTTGGTGTCGGTCAGCCAACGTTGAAAATAGATGAAATAACGGTGGGTGGTACTGATGGTTAATGAGTTAAAAAAATACTCACCACGAAGTACACGAAGTTTAATGTCTGGTTAATGTGTGAAAAAATACCGTTAGAAATTATCAAAAATAGAGCTTGAATTGACAGCTCACAACCGGTTGGAGTCATTCCTTACAGGATAGGGTCAACGTGTCTGAAGTGTCGATACCGGTCATTAACACTCACCATGGTGAATATGCAAAATGTGCCGACTGAGGTCGTTTTCGTATATGTTTAGTTGACCCTGATTATTAGATTTCTTCAGACTCTTTCTTCTCGACTGTGCCAGACTCTGACGATGATAATGGTTTGTTGTTTCAGGCGATAGCGGATGGTGTGGCCACCGCGACCAAAATGAGTGTATAAGTCTCTAAACGCTTCACAGTCTTCATCAAGACTGGGCATGCCGGCTTCTGGATTTTTTAACGGGATGTTGACCGCGCGAAAAATGCGTTGACCGGCTTTTTGGGCGACAAAAGGATTATCTTTTTGTATGAAATGCCTGAGTCGCGCCATATCCTCTAAGGCACCGGGCAGCCAGTTTATTTGATAGCTGGACACGGCTTCTCCTTGTCGCTTCCCCAGGATTCCAGCCATTCCACCATGGTGTCATGTTCGATGATCTCACCCATTTGCTCATAAGCTTCCCAGCGTTCAAGGGTCTCCTGTTGTCTTTTTTCCTGGTTCTCTAGCTGGTCGATTTAACGGCGCAACGCTTCTTTGGCCAGATAGCTTTTTGAGCGATTACTTTTTTTGCCAACGCGCTCAGCCGTTGTTCCAGTTCGGGTTCTAATCGGACGCCTAACATGATTTTTCCTCGTGATTGACAGCCTGTTAAACATTGTTTAACAGTAGTATTTTTATGCTTTCAGTGCTAGAGAAAGTAGAGGGCATTCATATATTGTAACCCTTGTTAGCTCTTCCCGTGTCAATGTTAATCAATTGGGGTCCTTAATATATCGTGTGAGAAAAAATACAGTTAAAAGTTGTCAAATATTGAACTTGAATTGACAGCTATCGACCCAAAGAAGCATTTTAACTCTCGGCTGCACCAGACAAACTCTTGAGGCACTTTTCTACTTCAGATATCACTGTGGTTACTCTATTCGGTGTGAATTTATTCGTATGAGTACCCATATAAAGAGTCTCACTGACTTTATTAGTCAGCCGATGTATTTTTACTTTTTTACTCTCCTTAAAAGCTCCTACAGCGTGGCTAGGTAGGACTGTAAACCCTAGCCCCATACTCACAGGCTCAAGAATTAGATTGATTTGGTTTGAAAAACCTGACCTTTTAAATTGATTACTATTCTGGAACTCTGGGAAGTTTACACTAAGTAACTGACCGGCATGATAAGCACCATCAGGGTGACCAATAAATCCTAACTCAATTAGTTGATCCCAGCCAGGCTTTAAGATGCACGGTGGCGTAACCAATAAGAGCTCTTCTTCTGCAATAGGCCTCAGACTAACCCCACCCATTGTTGACAAGCAGGTCATTAGGCCGATATCCACCTTATGCTCCGCAATCAATCTCTCTATATCGCTGTTAGGTGCAAATCGATATTCAACAACCAGCTTTGGATAATGCTTTTGCAATTCCAATAAATGTGGGTAAAGCTTAAGACCTACGCTCCCAGGTGATGCTACCTTCACTATACCTTCATAGGCAGGGTCTAAACCTACCCGCTTCTCAAGATCCGTTAATGAAAGAATTAGCTTCTGACCTTCCTGGTATAAGCGGTCACCGGTACTAGTGAGGGAGAATTTCTTACCTTTCCTAATAAGTAGCTGCTGACCCAGGTGGGTTTCTAGCTTACGCACATGCTGACTGACCCCTGGCTGAGTCATGTTGAGGTTTTCAGCAGTACGAGTGAAATGACCAACCTCGACAAGTGAACAAAAACTGCGTAGCCAAACAGGATTAATCATTACATTATGTACTCATA
>ERZ890953.37-NODE-37-length-73774-cov-7.165019_pt1 | contig 73774 bp, 57 predicted proteins | sample MGYA00521264_ERZ890953 | MGnify/ENA primary metagenome ERZ890953 (study PRJEB32303, sample SAMEA104408629) | aquatic metagenome | biome: Brackish water; feature: Chemocline; material: water | place: Baltic Sea | collected 2014-10-26T21:54:00 | depth 200 m ...
TCAACGCCGACCCGTCGGTGGTCGATCCAGGGCGGCCTTCGGCGTCGGCGTTCGAACCGACGATCGCTGCGCCCTCGCGGCTCAACGCCGACCCGTCGGTGGTCGATCCAGGGCGGCCTTCGGCGTCGGCGTTCGAACCGACGATCGCTGCGCCCTCGCGGCTCAACGCCGACCCGTCGGTGGTCGATCCAGGGCGGCCTTCGGCGTCGGCGTTCGAATCCTTGGTAGGCGGAGCCACGTCTTCCAGCCGGATGTGGTTGAGCGGACGGTAGCGCTCACCCGTGCGGATGTCGGCCCACTCGGAGTGCCGCTGGGAGAAGGTGCCTCGCACGCTGTCCTGGCCGGACAACCGGACGTGGAAGCCCTCGACCAGCAGCGCACCCCACGCCAGACTCTCAGCCAGAGACCAGTCGATAGGCCCTCCGGCGGCCATGGCCTGGGCCCGCCGGTCGATCAGGCGCCTCACCTTTCGGTTGATCTCCAGGCCCTCGGGCACGGTGGTGAGCGCGCGGCCCACCGCCTGCAGCACGCCAGGCTCCGCTCCGCTCATGCAGCGCTCGTCGGGCCAGGGAGGCGCCATGCCCCGCCAGCGGCCCTGGTAGGACTGCTGCTCTTCCTTGTGGGGGCCGCGGCGCACCTCTTCGTGGATGCGGGCCAGCCGATGCTCGAGGCGTTGAGCCATGCCCTCTTCCTGCTCGGTGTTCAGCAGGCCTTCGGCCACCAACTGAGCCGTGTAGCGATGCCGCACGGGCAGGTGGTTGCGGATGCGCTCGTAGAGCAGGGGCTGGGTGTAGGCCGGCTCATCGCCCTCGTTGTGCCCATGGCGCCGATAGCAGAACATGTCCACCACCACGTCCTGGCCGAAGCGCTGGCGGAAGCGCAGGGCCAGCTCGATGGCGAAGACCACGGCCTCGGGATCATCGCCGTTGACGTGGAAGATCGGGGCCTCGACCATCTTGGCCACGTCGGTGCAGTAGCGGCTGGAACGGACCTCCTCGGGGGTGGCGGTGAAGCCGATGCCGTTGTTGATCACCAGGTGGACCGTGCCGCCAGTGCGGTATCCGTTCAGCTGGCTGAGGTTGAAGGTCTCCGCCACGACACCCTGGCCAGCGAAGGCCGCGTCGCCGTGGACCAGCACGGGCACCACCTTGCGGCGCAGCACGGCGTCACCCCGCTGACGCTGCTTGGCCCTGGCCTTGCCCTGAACCACCGGATCCACGGCCTCGAGGTGGCTGGGGTTGGCGGTGAGGCTGATGTGGACCAGCTTGCCGTCTCGGTTGAAGTGGTCGGACGAGAAGCCCTTGTGGTACCGCACGTCGCCGTTACCGTAGACCTGCCCTGGCACGAAGCTGCCCTCGAACTCCGCGAAGATCTCGGCGTAGGACTTGTCCATGATGCTGGCGAGCACGTTGAGCCGGCCGCGATGGGCCATGCCGAGCACCAGCTCCTCGACCCCGAGCTCGGGCGCCAGCTCCACCAGGGCGTGGAGGGCTGGGATGGCGGCCTCGGCCCCCTCGAGGGAGAAGCGCTTCTGGCCGCGGTAGCGGGTGTGCAGGAAGGACTCGAAGACCTCGGCATCGATGAGGCACTCGAGGATGTCTTGCTTGTGCAGCTGGCTCAGCGCCGGGCGACCCTGGGTGCTCTCGAGCTGATCCTGGATCCAAGCGCGCAGCTCCCGTTGCTGAATGTGCATGTACTCGACGCCCAAGGAACCGCACCAGGTGCGCTGCAGGACGCTGTGGATCTGACGCAGCGTGGCCTGGCCCGGCTCGCCCAAGTCGCCGCGGTCGAAGACGCGGTCGAGGTCCTTGTCGCCGAAGCCGTGGGCCTCGAGCCGCAGAGACTCGTGCAGGGGCGGGCGATCCAACAGGGGATCGAGCCAGGCGCTGACGTGGCCGCTCCGCCTGAAGGCGTCGATCATCCCCACCACCCGGGACTGTGCCTGAGCGCGCTCGCCCGAGACGCAGGCCCGGTCGCACATGGCCAGGTCGAAGCCCTGGAAGAAGGCCTGCCAGCTGTCGGAGAGTGAGCCCGGGTCCGCGCGCCACTGCTCGTAGAGCTCGTCGATCCACGCGGGGTCGAGGGGCGCCGCTTGTGCGGGGGGTTGACCGATGCCCATGAGTCCTCCAGAGGTTCCTGCGAAGCCCAAGCTATGCGGATTCCGGAATGTCGGTAGGTCCGAATGGCTGCGGAGGGCTGGGACCGTGGGGTGGCCTACAAGGGGCCAGGAAGCGCCCGCGCCTCCAGCGCTCAGGAAAGGATGGTTCAGTATCCTGGGCGACATTCCGGAGGGGCTGGGCTGTCCTCATACTGCGCAACCGCGAATGTTTGCGGGGCATACCCCGCGGTCCGCTGCCGAACCGCCACCCTCGACAGCCCCGGAGAACCGATGAATGACCAGAAGACTACCAAGCACACGGTGACCGTCACCAACAACGCCACGGGGCAGGCCCTCGAGCTTCCCGTCTACACCGGCACCCACGGCACGCCGGTGGTGGACACCCGCAGCATGCACTCGAAGATGGGGATGTTCACCTACGACCCCGGCTTCAAGTCCACCGCCAGCTGCTCGAGCGAGATCACCTATATCGATGGTGATGCGGGCGTGCTGCTGTACAGGGGCTACCCCATCGAGGAGCTGGCCGAGAAGAGCTGCTACCTCGAGGTCTGCTACCTGCTGCTCTACGGCGAGCTCCCCACCGCCACCCAGTTCGATGAGTTCCGGCAGATGATCACCATGCACACCATGGTGAACGAGGGACTGAAGGACTTCATGCGCGGCTTCCGCCATGACGCCCACCCCATGTCCATCCTGGTGGGCGTCGTCGGGGCGCTGGGCTCGTTCTTCCACGACTCCTTGGACATCCACGATCCGCGACACCAGGAGATCTCGGCCCACCGGCTCATCGCCAAGATGCCCACCATCGCGGCCGCCTCCTTCCGCTACTCCCGCGGCGAGCCACCGGTCTACCCCAGGAACAAGTACTGCTACGCCGAGAACTTCCTGAACATGATGTTCAGCTACCCCACCTACAAGTACGAGGTGGACCCGGATCACTCTCGGGTGCTGGACAAGCTGCTCATCCTTCACGCCGACCACGAACAGAACGCCTCCACCAGCACGGTGCGCCTGGCTGGCTCGTCCCTGGCCAACCCCTTCGCGGCCATCTCCGCCGGTATCGGCGCCCTGTGGGGCCCCGCCCACGGCGGCGCCAACGAGGCGGTGATCAAGATGCTCGAGCAGATCGGGCACCCGCGGGAGATCGCTCGCTATGTGGAGCGCGCCAAGGACAAGGACGATCCCTTCCGCCTGATGGGCTTCGGTCACCGGGTCTACAAAAACTACGACCCGCGCGCCAAGCTCATCCGCATCGAGGCCCACGCGCTGCTGGCCAAGCACGGACGGCTGGGCCCCCTCTTCGAGACCGCCCTCGAGCTCGAGCGCATCGCCCTCGAGGACGAGTACTTCCTCGAGCGCAAGCTCTACCCCAACGTGGACTTCTACTCGGGCCTGATCTACCGGTCCATCGGCATCCCCACCAGCATGTTCACCGTGTTGTTCGCCATGGCGCGCACCATCGGCTGGATCGCGCAGTGGAAGGAGATGATCAACGACCCCGAGCGCGTCATCGGGCGGCCCCGCCAGCTCTACGTCGGCCCCGCCCAGCGGAGCTTCCACCCACGCCTCGAGCGCGGCCACATCCCAGGGGAGACCGGCTGCGCCGGCCGCAAGCACCGCTGTTCCCATGGGCACGAGTGGCCCGGCGACAAGAATGGGCAGCGAAAGGCGAAGGGCGAGGGCTGCGACGACTGCTAGACCTCACGAGCGCCAGCCCGACCCGGCAGACTCGGCATGACCACGGCCTCCCCCAGCCAAGCGCGGGGAGGGGCGCCGCAAGATCGCGCCCAGGCGGCCCGTCGGCTTCTACGACAGCGCCCCTCGCGGGACTGTCGGAGGTCAGCTTCTGCGTGCCTCGCGAAGGCGCGAGCTCGAATCTGGCGCTATCTCTGAACGCCACTGCTTTGATGGTGTTGAATGAAGTTCTCGACGAAGGTGCGCTATGGCCTAAGGGCCATGATCGAGCTGGCCTGCCGGCACGGTCAGGGCCCCGTACAGCTCGGCCTCGTCGCGGACCATCACCAGATCTCGGCCAAGTACCTGCACGCGGTGATGCAACAGCTGCGCATCGCTGGCTTGGTGCGCACCGTCCGTGGAGCCCACGGCGGCTTCGAGCTGTCCCGCGACCCCAGCGCGATCTCGGTGCTCGAGGTGATCGAGGCCATCGACGGTCCGGTGGCCGTGGTGGACTGTGTGCTGAACGACTGCGCCTTCCAGCGGGAGGTGCCCTGCGTGGCGCAGGAGGTCTGGTGCGAGATCTCCACTGCCATCCGCGACGTGATCAAGTGCCAGACTCTGGCAGACCTGGCCAAGAAGGTCCACTGCCCGGAGCACGGAGTCGTCCAGCCCCCCTGCCCTTGACGATCGCGGGCGCAAGGACCTCATACCGTCTGACATGATTCGGCTCGGCCCTCGCCGGCCGAGCACCCCGCTGTCGACGCTTCGGATCCTCGACCTGACTCGCCACGCTTGCGGCTCCTAAGCCCTGGCCTCCCCGTCGCTGACGGTGGAGAACCTCAGCGTCACCAACCAGGAGGTCGTGGACCTCAGCTGCAACGCGGAGCGGGGCATCTTCCTGGCTGGCCCAGCCATCGTGGCGTCCCTCGCGGGGCGAGAACTGGCTCTGGCGGCCTGCGCGACGGGTGAGTACGCCGTGGTGAGCTGGAGCTGGGATGCCGCAGGCCTGGCCTCGATCAGCGTGGACAAGGCCAGCAGCCCTCTGGTGAGCGCCTGCGTTCAGGCCGCCATCGTGGCCCAGCCCGCAGACATCCTCGGGAGCTGCACCGCCCAGGTGCCCTTGGGGCTTCCTGCCCAGGCTGCGCGCTAGGCCAGCCGCTTCCGCAGCACCTCGTTCAGGATGCCGCCTTCGCGATACCAGCCCACCTCGGCCGGGGTGTCGATTCGGCACAGCAGCTCGATCTCACGCTGGGCCCCTGCTTCGTCGGTGACCCGCACCGTGAGGGTCTGGCTGGGCACGACCGCGTCATCCACCGGGATGTCGTAGGTCTCTGTCCCCGTGAGGCCCAGGCTCTCGAAGGTGTCGCCCTCGAGCAGCTGCAGCGGCAGCACCCCCATGCCCACAAGGTTGGAGCGGTGGATGCGCTCGTAGCTGACCGCGATGACCGCGCGCACGCCCAGCAGCTTGGTGCCCTTGGCTGCCCAGTCGCGGCTGGAGCCCATGCCGTAGTCCTTGCCAGCCAGCACCACCAGCGGCGTGCCCTGCTCGGCGTAGCGCCGCGCGGCCTCGTGCACTGTGGTCACCTCGCCGGTGCTCAGGTGCGTGGTCCAGCCGCCCTCGGTTCCAGGCGCGAGCAGGTTGCGCAGCCGGATGTTGGCGAAGGTGCCGCGACTCATGACCCGGTCGTTGCCCCGGCGGCTGCCGAAGGAGTTGAAGTCCCAGGGCTCCACGCCCTGCTCCCGCAGCCACAGGCCCGCCGTGTGGTCGGGATCGATGTTTCCCGCGGGAGAGATGTGGTCGGTGGTGACGGAGTCGCCCAGCTTCAACAGCGCCCTGGCACCGACGATGGGCTGGATGGGCTTGGTCCCCTCCTCCATGCCGTCGAAGAACGGAGGCTCCTGGATGTAGGTGCTGGCCGGGTCCCAGGCGTAGACCGCGCCCTCGGGCACCTCGAGGGCGTTCCACTCGGCGGTGCCCTTCTCCACACCCTCGTACCGGGCGCGGAAGAGCGCCGGGTCGCTGGCGTGGACCAGTGCCTCGGCGATCTCCTCCTCGCTCGGCCAGAGATCCCGCAGGAACACGGGCTGCCCCTCGGGATCATGGCCCAGGGGTTGGGTGGCGAGATCCGCGGTCACGGTGCCCGCCAGGGCGTAGGCCACCACCAGCGGCGGTGAGGCCAGGTAGCTGGCCTTGACCAGCGGGTTGATGCGGCCCTCGAAGTTGCGGTTGCCAGAGACAACGCCCGCCGCCACGAGCTTCTGATCCCGCACCACGGCGGCCACTGGCTCGGGAACCGGACCCGAGTTGCCGATGCAGGTGGTGCAGCCGTAGCCCACAACGTGGAAGCCCAAGGCCTCGAGCCCAGGCATCAGGCCGGCGCGCTCGAGGTAGCCGGTGACCACGGTGGAGCCAGGGGCCAGGCTGGTCTTGACCCAGGGCTTGCTCTTCAATCCCCGGGCCGCCGCCTTCTTGGCCAGCAGGCCCGCGGCGAGCATCACCGAGGGGTTCGAGGTGTTCGTACAGGAGGTGATGGCCGCGATGATCACGGCGCCATGCCCGATCTCGACCGCGCCATCTTCGAGCTGCACGGCGCCGCGCCGTTCCACCTCGTCCTCGCTCACACCGAAGCCCTGCAGCCCCGAGGGTGCAGTGAGGCTGGTGCGGAATGCGCGGTGCAGATCGGCCAGGGCGATGCGATCCTGGGGCCGCTTGGGGCCCGCCAGGCTGGGAACGACCTCGGACAGATCCATCTCGACGACCTGCGCGAACCCGGGCTCGGGGCTCTCGGCGGTCCGGAAGGTTCCCTGGGCCCGATGGTAGGTCTCGACAAGGTCCACCAAGTCCGCGGGGCGACCCGAGGCGCGGAGGTACTCGAGGGTGCGCTGGTCCACCGGGAAGAAGCCCATGGTGCAGCCCATCTCGGGGGCCATGTTGGCGATGGTGGCGCGGTCCGGGAGGGTCAGGGAGTCGAGCCCAGAGCCGAAGTACTCCACGAAGCGTCCCACCACGCCCACCTGACGCAGGCGCTCGGTGATGGTCAGGACCACGTCGGTGGCGGTGGCGCCGGTGGGCAGGCTGCCGGTGAGCCGCACGCCGATGACGGGAGGAGGCAGCATGGACAGGGGCTGGCCGAGCATGCCGGCCTCGGCCTCGATGCCTCCCACACCCCAGCCGAGCACACCCAGGCCATTGATCATGGTGGTGTGGGAGTCGGTGCCCACCAAGGAGTCGTAGAAGGCGACGCCGTCGCGCAGCTGCACCACGGGGGCCAGGTACTCGAGGTTGACCTGGTGGCAGATGCCGGCGCCGGGAGGCACGACGCGCACGCCCTCGAGGGCCCGCTGGCCCCAGCGGAGGAAGGTGTAGCGCTCGTGGTTGCGCTGGAACTCGCGCTCAGTGTTGAAGGCCAAAGCGGTGGCGGAGCCGTAGGCGTCCACCTGGACGCTGTGGTCGATGACCAGGTCCACGGGGATCACGGGGTCGATGGCGGCGGGGTCACCCCCGAGGCGCTGCATGGCGGAGCGCAGAGCGGCCAGATCCACCAGGGCGGGGACCCCGGTGAAGTCCTGCAGCAGCACCCGGGCCGGTGGGAAGGGCAGCTCGGCCCGGCCGGGGGAGGCGGGCTCGTAGCCAGCCAGGGCGAGCACATCCTCGCGGGTGATGCTCACCCCGTCTTCCCGCCGCAGCAGGGCCTCGAGGAGCACGCGGATGGACACGGGCAAGCGCTGGAGATCCACCAGACCCTGCTCCTCGAGGGCGGCCAGGCGGAAGTAGTCCACCGGGCCAGAGCCCGTGGCGAGGGTGGCGCGAGCGCCGAAGCTGTCGAGGGAAGCTGTAAGGGACATGGACCTTCTCCAGTGCGAGAACGGTCACAACCTAGTCCCACCGCGGACCCTGTGGAGCATCCCTCCTGCGGTCTTCAATACCAGAACGCGAATCTAGCGCGGAGGAGCCGGTCGGCAGCCGTTTCAGCGGTTGGCGATGGCCCGCGCCAGCTCTTCGTCGTCCAGGTAGAGATCCACCACCTGGTCCTGGTCCAACAGCCAGGCCGAGATGACCCGGGCCTTGGCCTTGGCGGTGCGGATCTCGCCCAGGGCTTCGGTGAGGCGGATGCACAGCTGATCGAGATCGGTGTCATCTTCGATCTCGAGCTGTTCATCGGCGATCAGCTGCTTGAGCAGGCCCTTGATCTCGCGCTCGCTGGGGGTGAGTACGGAGATCTGTTCGAGAGCCGCGACGATGTCGGGGTCTTCCTCGCGCTTGCGAGGGGGGGTGCCCTTGGGCCTCCTCAAGACGTTCACGATGACCTCCACTCCTGCCTGGCGCTGGGATAACCCACAGCCGCCAGGCCGCGAGGACAAATGTCATGGGGAGTGATCCCCAGGACACTCACGCTCTGGGGCCTCGGAGGCCGGCGTTGCGGGTTGCAGCGGGACCAGTCCGCCGTCCCGCGGGACCAGCACCGTGCCCGGCAGCACTCCCGTAGGGATCCGCCTCACCACCTGGTCCGGATCGCGCACAACGACCACGCCGTTGGGAATGCTGCGGCCCGGCGCCAGCCAAAAACCAGTGCCCAGGATGGCCTCGTGGCCGACGGCGCAGCCCAGGAAGCGGGTGCCGCTGCTCTGCGGCTCACCCCGATGGAGCACGCGCACGTCGCCATCGAAGCGCATGTCCATCATGAAGCCACCCCCCGTGGTGATGCTGCGGCGCCCCAGCACGCTCAGCTGCATCAGGATCTGGGAGGCCGAGGCCTGGGGGTAGGTGAGGCAGAAGTTGACTGTGGAGCCCGCGCTGACCAGGGTGCGCTCGCCGAGCACGCTCAGGGTCACCTTGCCGTGGTCCTGCACCCAGGCGTTGGCCCCGACGCGACTGAAGCGCACGACGGCGAAGGGGCCGACCTTGACCCCGGGCTCGAGGACGCTGCCCTCGATGACCGCCGTGGGGTGGATCTCACAGCCAGGGCCGATGCGGCTGGCCGTGCGCAGCAGGCGCGCCCTGGTGGGGATGATGGCGCGCAGGACCGCCCAGATGCCGGTGAGGACCAAGCGCCAGCGTGGCCGATCCAGGTGCTCGAGGGCCCAGGCCAAGCGGTTGGCGGCCAGCAGGTGGGACCAGTGGCCGATGCGCAGCGCCGCCTGCTTGGTGAGAGGCAGCAGCAGCTCGGCGCGCCCGAAGTAGTGCTCGGGCACGGGGATGCGCACCAGCCTCTCCCTGGGCGTCACCGCGACGCCATGGCAGTCTTCCACGGCGGGGGGAGGGCCGCTGTGACCCTCGGGCAGATACCACAGCGGCAGCCGAGCGCTGGCGAGGTCCTCGCCCTCGACCTCCACCTGGAGGTCCTGCAGAGCGGCGCTCTGCCGCAGCTGGGCCGAGGCCTGCAGCCACAGAGCGCAGCAGCGATCCTCTGGGGCACCCGAGAGTGCGTCCAGGAAGGCTCGCAGCAGCCCGCGGGTGATGAACAGGTCATCGCTCAGGACCAGGCATGGCCCCTGGATCGGCACATCCGCCGGGAGGAGCTCGAGGCCACAGGCAGCCGCCACCTCGCGTTGCCAGTCCAGCAGCGGGCGATTGGCGATGGGCGCCTCGCCGATGGGGTCCAGGAAGGGCTCGATCCGTGCGCCCGTGGCGAGCAGGTGGCAGTTCAAGAACAGCTCCGTGGCAGACGCGCGACCGACCGCGCTTGGTACAGCGCAGCCGGAGGTGAGAGTGGTATGCTCCCACATCCACGGGGCGTACACCACGCCCAGCGACGGAGGTCGGCTATGTCCAAAGGCAGCGGAGCACTCGGTTGGGTCGCATTCATCGGCATCCTGCTCTTGGTGAACCTGCTCTCCTACATCTTCGACTGGCCATTCTGGGTCTACTGAAGACCAGCCCCATGAGCCTTGGCGAGCGCGCTTTCAACCTCGCGCTGGCCCTGTCGGCCTGGAGCTGGGCGGCCCTGGGGCTGGCCCATGCCGATCCCCAGGACCGCGCCACCGTGGTGCGTCTGGGTATCGCTGCGCTCCACCTGGTGGTGGGTTCGCTGGTGCTGTGGCGCAAACCCCAGGAGCGCCTTGGGAGCGCATGGCAGCTGGCGGCCGCCCTCCCCGCCCTGCTCATCTCCGGCGTGGCCTTGCGCCTGGCGCCCGCTCCCCACCAGTGGCCGATAGCCGCCCAGCTCGTCTTCCTCGCGGGCACGGCGCTGGCGCTCACCAGCCTGGTTCGCCTGGGCCGCGACTTCTCCATCCTCCCAGCGCTGCGGGGCATCCAGACCGCGGGGCCCTACAGCTGGGTGCGCCATCCCGCCTACCTGGGAGAGCTGCTGATGCTGCTGTCTTGCAGCCTGGCCGGTCCTCTGGGACGAGCGTGGCCCGTCCTGCTGGCGCTGCCGCTGGTGATGCTGCGGGTGCGCGCCGAGGAGCGGGTGCTGAGTGGGAGCTTCGCCTGGTGCGCCTACCGCGAGCAGGTGCGCTGGCGGCTGGTGCCCGGGCTGTGGTGATCACCCGCCCAGGGCGACACGGAAGTTGGCGACCATCGAGGCATGCAGGCGCAGGGACTCGATGACGCAGTAGTCCTTGCGGGCCGAGACCACGCGGGCCCGCAGCTGGACCATGTGACCCGCCGGCAGCTGGACGTAGAGGGAGATCTCCTGCCCGTCCCACAGCAGCGGGTGCCCCCCCACGAAGAGCCACAGGGAGTCACCCTGGAGCAACACATCGGCCTGCATCACCTCGCGGTGGGCGTAGCTGACCATCACGCTGGGTGGGTCGCCTGGCGCGACCTCCACCGCCACGCGATGCTCCCTGGCGAGGGGCGGCTCGGGGACACCCCCACCCGTGCGACCCTTCTCGCGCAGGCGTCGACGCTCGCCGTGGGTGGGCGGGCGCCCGCTCTGCTCCCTCGATCCGCGGGATCGCGTGGCCGAGCGATCCTTGGAGGCTTGGTCGCGGGGACGGGTGGACCGAGGGGCATGCTCGCGCTGAGTTGACCGCGCTGGGCGCCGAGGCGCCTCCACCCGAGCGGCGCCGTGGGTGCCGGACTGGGCATCGAGATCGGCGTCTGGAGGGGCGACCTCGGGGTTGAGCTGCCAGAAGCGGCGCGCCAGACGCTGTTCGTCGGCGGCGTCAATGCAGATGAAGTCACCACGGTGCAAGAAGCCACCCGGCGCCGCGGCGTCTCGGCCGTGCATCACCTCCACCACCTCGACCACGAGATCCACGTTGCGGCCGGTGGTCTTGATGTCGGCGCGCAGCTCATAGCGGGCCGCGCTCTCGAGCTTCTCCACGCACCAGAAGGTGAGCTCACAGCCTTCCACAAACCAGATCTCGCCCTCGGCCAGGCCCGAGTCGCTCTTCACCGTGACCGGCAGCTGCCGGCGCGCCCGCTGGAACAGGAATGGTCGAAGCCGAGATTCCACTGCCATCGCCGAGGCTCCGCAGCCCGCCTGGCCACGCCGACCAGACTCGAAGGGCGTTCACACCGCGATCATACCCGAAAGTCCAGCCCGTTGGCTGCAGCCTGGAGTCCCCGGTGGGATAGGCCACATTCAACCTTCCTAGCGCGAGTGCACCATGGTCCTGCTCGAATTCAGCATGTCTCCCCTGGACAAGGGCGAGAGCCTCAGTGAGTACGTCGCCCGCTCCATCGACATCATCGACAAGAGCGGCGTGCCCTACCAGCTCACGCCCATGGGCACCATCCTCGAGGGTGAGTGGGAGGAGGTCTTCGGGGTGGTCCAGGCCTGCTTCGACCGTATGCAGCAGGACTGCGCCCGGGTCTCCATCAACATCCGCTGCGACTACCGCGAGGGCCGCAGCGGACGGCTCGAGCAGAAGATCCGATCCGTCGAGAAACGCCTGGGGACACAAGTGCGCACCTGAGCCTATGCAGCCACGCTGACGAAACGCAGCTTCCGCACCGGAAGCGTCGCTCTCGGTAGAAAGCTGCCGTGCTGCACTTGCAGGTCGCCTCTCCTCAGATAGGGCGAGGGAATTCTGGCTGATCGCCCGGATTTCCCCCCCCTCCTCCCAACTCCCAGAGAGGTACGTTCCATGTCCAAGCGCACCATCGTCACCATGCCCGGAGACGGCATCGGCAACATCGCCACCTCCGAGGCCGTGCGGCTGCTCGATGCAGCTGGCTTCGAGGCGAACTACGTCCACGCCGACATCGGCTGGGAGTTCTGGAAGAGCGAAGGCAATCCCCTGCCCCAGCGCACCCTCGACCTGCTCGAGGAGCATGGCATCGCCCTGTTCGGCGCCATCACCTCGAAGCCCCGTGACGCCGCCGCGGCCGAGCTGGTCCCCGCCCTGCAGGGCAAGGGACATGTCTACTACAGTCCCATCGTGGGCCTGCGCCAGCACTTCAACCTGGACATCAGCATCCGCCCCTGCCGCTCCTTCCCGGGCAACCCGCTGAACTTCGTGCGCCGTGGCGCCGACGGTGGCCTGGACGAGCCCAAGGTCGATGTGGTCATCTTCCGCCAGAACACCGAAGGCCTGTACGGCGGCGTGGAGTGGACCAACCCGCCCAAGCATGTGCGCGACGCCCTCGAGACCCACCCCAAGATGAAGAACTTCGCCGACACCCCCTCCGAGGACCTGGCGATCTCCACCCGCATCTTCACCCGCAACGCCTGCCGTCGCATCACCCGCCGCGCCTTCGAGTACGCCGACAAGTTCGGCTACAAGTCTGTCACGGTCTGCGAGAAGCCCAACGTCATCCGCGAGACCTCCGGCATGATGCTGTTCGAGGCGCGCGAAGCCCAGAAGGCGTACCCCCACATCCAGCTGTGGGACACCAACATCGACGCCCAGATGATGTGGCTGACCAAGAACCCCGAAGACTACGGCGTCATCGTGGCCGGCAACATGTTCGGCGACATCATCAGCGACGGCTTCGCCGGCCTTGTGGGCGGCCTGGGCTTCGCGGCTTCAGCCAACATCGGCGACACCTGCGCGGTCTTCGAGCCCACCCACGGCTCGGCCCCCAAGTACGCCGACTACGAAGTCAGCATCGTCAACCCCATCGCCATGTTCAACACGGCCTGCATGATGCTCGACCACATCGGTGAGACCGATCTCTCCAAGCGCATCACCGCGGCCGTGTCGAAGGTCGTGATCGAAGGAAAGGTCCGCTCCTACGACATGTCCAAGCTGCGCGGCTCCCCGGCGGCCCTGGACAACGGCGCGGCGTCTACCATTCAGATGACCGACGCCGTCATCGCGGCCCTGGACTAGCGGGGAGTCACCATGATCAACGCCCTCGACATCCGCTCCCTGTTCGGCGACCTGCTCGACGGGATCCAGGACACCACCCTGCGTCAGCAGGTGACGGACACCTGGGTCGCCGGCTGCGCGCGAGGTGGCTGGACCAGCCTCGAAGCCCTGCGGGCCTTCCCCTTCACCCTGCTGACCGCGTGCCACGGCGTGAGCTTCATCGAGCACACCCGGGCCGTCACCGTGGGCGCCCTGGCCCTGGGCAAGGCTCAGCTCGACAACTACCACACCATGCCCTACGCCCTGAACCTGGACTACCTGATCGCCGGCGGCCTGCTGCACGACGTAGGCAAGCTCATGGAGTCGGGCCCCGACGGCGCCGGCAGCTACAAGAAGACCCACGCCGGCCGCTGCGCGCGCCACCCCATCAGCGGCGCGATCCTGGCTTCGAGCTTCGGCGTCCCCCAGGAGATCCTCAACATCATCATCTGCCACGCCAGCGAAGGCAACGGTCGCCCCCAGCGGCTCGAGGCCATCCTGGTGCACCAGGCCGACTTCGCCACCTTCGACCCCCTGGTCATGATGAACAAGGGCGCCCTCATCCTCGAGGGCGAGGAGTAACCATGGGCCTCACCATCATCGAGAAGATCCTGGCCGCCCATAGCGGCCAAGACAGCGTTCGCCCCGGCGACATCGTGGACATGGTCGTGGACGCCCGCGTGGCCCGCGACTTCGGCGGTGCCAACGTGGTCAAGGCCCTGCGCGACGCAGGCCTCGGCGTCGACGACCCCAGCCGCACCTACTTCACCTTCGACTGCAATCCTGGCGGGTCCGACCAGAAGTACGCCGCCAACCAGCATATCTGCCGCATGTACGCCGCCGAGCAGGGCATCGACGTGTTCGACATCGACGCGGGCATCGGCACCCATGTGGCCATCGAGCAGGGCTTGATCTGGCCGGGCGGTACCCTGGTCTCCACCGACTCCCATGCCAACATCATGGGCGCCATCGGCGCCTTCGGCCAGGGCATGGGCGACGCCGACATCGCCGGGGCCTGGGCCCATGGGGCCGCGTGGTTCAAGGTGCCTCCCACCATCAAGGTGATCTTCGAGGGCGAGCCCGGCCCGGGCTTCTCCCCCAAGGACCTCGTGCTGGCCGCCGCGGGCGTGCTGGGCGCCAAGGGCCTGCTGGGGTGTGCGGCCGAGCTGTACGGTCCCGCCATCGACGCCCTGGATCTGGCCGGTCGCATCACGGTGGCGTCCATGTCCACCGAGATGGGCGGCATCATCTCCTTGATCCCCCCCAGCGACGAGGTGGTGGCGTACTGTCGCCCCCTGGCGCAGCAGCCCTTCGAGCCAGTCTACGCCGACGCCGACGCCGAGTACGCCAAGGTCGTCACGGTACAGCTCGGAGCCGCCGGGCCCATGATCGCCCGGCCAGGCCACCCCGACGACGTGGTCGCGGTGGAGAGCCTGCCGGTCACACGGGTCGATTCGGTGTTCATCGGCTCCTGCACCAACGGTCGCTACGAAGACCTGGCCGAAGCCGCTCGGGTGCTCGAGGGCCACGAGATCCACCCGGACGTGGTGCTCAAGGTGGTCCCGGCCACCGACGCCATCTGGCAGCAGTGCCTCGACACCGGCCTGTGGGAGATCTTCAAGGCCGCGGGTGCTCTGGTGGGCAACGCCGGCTGCGCCGGCTGCGCCGCCGGCCAGATCGGCCAGAACGGGCCCGGCGAGAACACCGTCAGCACCGGCAACCGCAACTTCCCAGGCAAGCAGGGCCGCGGGCAGGTCTTCCTGGCCAGCCCCGCCACCGCGGCAGCTTCCGCCATCGCGGGCGTGATCCGCAGCGAGCGCCAGCTGCTGGAGGAGCCCATCCCCGACAGGCCAGCCCTGGACCTCCTGCCAGGCCCCGCACAGGCTGACGAAGCGCCGGTCGAGAACCGCCCCGAGGTCTTCGCGGGGCGCGCGTGGGTCATCGACGTCGACTCCATCGACACCGACATGATCTACCACAATCGCTACCTGGCCGAGACCGACCCCTCCAAGATGGGCCAGTACGCCTTCGACAACCTGGCGGGCTGGGAAGACTTCGCCCAGAAGTGCCAGCCTGGCGACATCATCGTCACGGGCGCCAACTTCGGTGCCGGCTCCAGCCGCGCCCAGGCCGTGGACTGCTTCAAGACTCTGGGCGTGCCCGGCATCGTGGCCCGCAGCTTCGGCGCCATCTACGAGCGCAACGCCATCAACGCAGCCATGCCGGTCATCCGCTGTGACTGGTCGCCCGACGACTTCGAGGACGGCGACGAGATCCAGGTGGACCTGGCCAGCGGGCTCATCCGCAACATCAGCAGCGGCGCCGAGATCGTGGGCGAGCCCTTCGCGGGCATCCGCCTCGAGATCTACCGCCGCGGCGGCCTGCTTAGGGGTTGAACCATGGGAATGACCTTCGCTGAGAAGATCCTGGCGCGCGCTGCGGGCAAGGACTCGGTGGTTCCAGGCGAGATCGTAGTGGTCCGCCCAGCCCACCTGCTCACCCACGACAACATGGCCGCCATCATCGGAAAGATCGGGCCCGAGCTCGAGAAGTACGGGGTGGTCGACCCGAACCTGAACATCATCGTGCTCGACCATGTGGCGCCCGCGGCCAACGAGAAGACCGCCACGGGCCACCAGAAGATCCGCGCCTTCGTCCAGCAGCACGGCATCAAGAACTTCTACGACGTGGGCGAGGGCATCTGCCACCAGGTGGTCATGGAGAAGGGCCTGGCCCTGCCCGGGACCATCATCGTGGGCTCCGACTCCCACACCTGCTCCTACGGGGCACTGGGCGCCTTCGCCACGGGTGTGGACCGCACCGAGGCCGCCGCCCTCACCCTCACCGGGGAGACCTGGCTGCGGGTGCCCCCCACCATCCGGGTGGTGCTCGAGGGCAACTTCCGCCCCGGCGTGTCGGCCAAGGACCTGGTGCTCACCATCATCGGCGAGCTCAGCGCCGACGGGGCCAACTACATGGCCGTGGAGTTCGACGGCCCGGCGGTGGACCGCCTCACCATCGAGGATCGCTTCACCATCGCCAACATGGGCATCGAGATGGGCGCGAAGATCGCCGTGTTCCCGGTGGATGAGGTCGCCGAGACCTACCTGGGCACCATCGGTGTGCGCCGCTACCAGTACGACCCCGTCTGGGCCGACGATGACGCCCAGTACGCCAAGCGCATGGTGATGCGCCTGGACAAGATCGAGCCCGTCCTGGCCCTGCCCCACACGGTGGACAACATCGACATGGCGTCGGAACATGTGGGCGAGCCCATCCACCAGTGCCTGCTGGGCACCTGCACCAACGGGCGCCTGTCCGATCTGCGCACCGCCGCCAAGATCATGCGGGGCAAGAAGGTCCATCCCAACGTGCGCTTCCTGGTGCTGCCCGCCAGCCGAGCCGTGCTGCAAGCGGCCATGAGCAAGGGCTACATCCAGATCCTCGTCGGCGCAGGCGCCACCCTGCTGCCCCCGGGCTGCGGGCCCTGCCTGGGCGCCCACATGGGCGTACTCGCCCCGGGCGAGCGCTGCCTGTCCACGGCCAACCGCAACTTCAAGGGCCGCATGGGCTGCAAGGAGGCCGAGATCATCCTGGCCTCCCCAGCCACCGTGGCCACTTCAGCCATCCACGGCGTCATCTCCATGCCCGAGGAGGACTAACCATGCGCGTCTGGAAGTACGGCGACGACGTCAACACCGACATGCTCTTCCCGGGCAAGTACACCTACACCTGCGGAACGCTGGAAGAGATCAAGCCCCACCTGCTCGAGGATCTCGACGCAGACTTCGCCGGCCAGGTGCAAGCAGGCGACGTGCTGTTCGTGGGCCGCAACTTCGGCTGCGGCTCCAGCCGTGAGCAGCCAGCCCTGGGCCTCCGAGGCGTGGGCATCGCCGCGGTGGTGGGCTGCAGCTTCGCCCGCATCTTCTACCGGGCCAGCATCAACCAGGGCCTGGTGCTCATCGAGTGCGCCGACGCGGTGGAGCACTACGAGCCCGGCATGGACGTGTCCCTGGATGTGGCCCGTGGCGAGATCACCATCGACGGCAAGACCCACAGCTTCCCGGCGTTGCCCCCCGAGATCCTGGCCATCAGCCAGGCAGGCGGCTTGCTGAACTACGCGCGCGCCAAGCTCGAGGCCAACACCGCCCAGACATGAGTCCTGGGCCTACCAGCCCGTGACCTGCAGCCCTGCACCGTAGGCGACGATCTCGCCGTCGGTGAGGGTTGTGGGTGCCAGCGCCCAGTCCCCCGGAAGATCCAGGCGAGGTCGCGGCGGCAGCAGCAGGGCTTGGCGCTTGCGGTCCTTGCCCTCGAGCCGCATCCCCAGCAGGCCGCCACCCACGGCCCCCGCACCAGCGCCTACCAGGGAGGCCACCAGGATGGGGTCCTGCTCGCCGGTTGCCAGAGCCACCACGACCGCGCCCAGGGTAGCTCCGGCTACGCCGCCGGCGTCGGCCAGGCCCACCACCACCGGCGAGGCATCCACCAGCGGAGACATGAGCAGGATGCCCGTGCCCAAGCCCACGTCCGAGGCCACCAGGGTGGCCATAAGGGTGTCGTCGCCGTTGGCGTCCGCCAGGGCTGAGCCCACGAAGCCGAGGTAGAGACCCCACAGGCCCAGGGAGGTGGCGCTCAGGGTGTCCCCCACCCCGATGTCGATGCGGGGCGAGGCGATGGCAGCCACAGAACCCACGGTGGCGGGGACCAGGGCGTTGAGCCCAGCGCTGGCTCTGGGGCCGTCGGCCCAGCTCCACCAGCCGGTGGTCTGCCAGGCGGCCCAGCCGGTGCTCAGGCCGGTGAAGATGAGGTCATTGGCCTCGACACCGGCGGGGTTCTTCCATGCCAGGTAGGAGCCCAGGCCCATGCCGGCGGAACCGGTGGTCCAGACGGTAGCCTTCAGCAGGCCCTCCCCCGATCCGGGCAGGTCCTTCAGGGCCTCCTCGAAGAGCAAGCCCCCTCCCAAGCCCACCATGGAGCCGTAACCCAAGCCCACGTAGCCAGTGAAGACGGCATCGCCGCCAAGCTCCATGCGGTCGGCCAGGCCGTAGCCCAGCAGAGTGCCGGCGCCGATTCCACTCCACAGGCTCATGCCCTCGCTCTCGTCGGCGGCGAGTAGAGCGCCAGAGAATCCACCCCAGGTGGCGCCCAGGGTCATCTGGCCGATGTCGCTACCGCTGAGGTCCACGCGCGGCGCCACGAGGTGGCCCACCGCCAGGCCGCCTGCCAGGCCGAGGCCCGTGGCGACCTGTGTCGCACGGTTCGTCTTGTCCCAGTCGGGTTCCTCCCAGCTGCTCCACTGGTCGCTCTTTGTCACGGGGTTGCGCCGAACCAGCCAGTTGGCGGTGGTCCCCGCTGACAACCCGGTGGCGCCCGAGATCACCAGCGCCTCGACGCTGTCCACCTGGCTGCCCGGGTGGCGGTCCATCAGCAGGGCGCCCGCACCGTAGCCAGCGAGCTCACCCAGCAACCCCCCGGTCCAGCAGGCCGTGTCCTCACCCGCTGCGCAGCCCAGGAGCACGCCGCTGGAGGTGCCCACCAGGCCGGTGGTGGTGAGGAACGCTGCGTCGCCCGCCTCGATGGGCCAGCGACGCCCCGCGACGAAGCCCAGGGACCCGCCCGCGGCGGCACCGGTGATCCCGCCCAGCACCTCGAGATCAGCCTGGCCGAAGTAGCCCACGCTGGCCAGGCTGTAGCCCAAGGCGCCCCCGCCACCGACCATGAGCCAGCCCGTGCCCCGGCGCGCCACCTCGCCCTGCAGCTCGTCCAGGCGGTGGGGATAGCGCAAGCGCACGGTCGTCAGCACCGCCTCGCGCAGATCGCGGGGCAGGTCCAGGTCCATCAACGCCAGCAGCGCATCGGCGGCAGGCTCGCTGGCCATCATCCCCAGCGCCTCTACGGCTTCGGCGCGTACCTTGACCGGGACCACATCGTCCGTCACCAGGACGCTCAGGGACACGAGCGCTTCGGGATAGCGCGCGAGCGCCTCGCAGGCGGCGGCCGCCACCTCGAGCTTGCGGGTGCGGGCGGTGTGTACCAGCGGCGGGATGGCCCGCGGATCGGAGAGCTCACCCAGCTGGAGGGCCGCGGCGGCCCCCGTCTCGGTGGAGAGCAACATCAGCAGCGACGCGAGCAGCTCGTCATCCGCCGTGTGGTCTGGGCAGGGCGCCGGTGTGGGACAGGGCACGGCCTCGGGGCACACCGGAGCCACATCGGCGGGGGCAACACCGATCTCCTGCGCTGTGGCGAGGCCCGTGAGGAGGATGAGCGTGAGGGACATGGATGCCTCCAAGATGATTGCGCCGCATATCCCTCCTGAACCAGCTAGTCTCGCAGACACCACTGGCATGTCCCTTCACGGTGAGCACCACGGGACTATCTTCGAGCTTCCGCCCTGTGCAGGAGCGACAACTATGGCCATCGGCTTCTTCGACAAGACCATCGCCGGCAGCATCGGCCTGATCCCCAAGCCCATCCTTCGACGCGTGGCCAGCCGCTACGTCGCCGGAGAGACCCTGGAGCACGCCCTCGCCGAGGCCAAGCGCCTCAACGACGAGGGCTACCTGGTGACCATGGATCTGCTGGGCGAGGCCATCACCACGGTCGAGGAGGCCCAGGAGATCACGGGCACCTACACCCGGATTCTCGACGCCATCCAACAGCACGGCATCCGCGGAAACATCAGCGTCAAGCCCACGGCCATCGGCCTGGCCAGCGACGCCGCCGAGCTGGAGCGCAACGCCCTGGTCCTGGTAGAGCATGCCGCCAGGACCGGCAACTTCGTGCGCATCGACATGGAGGACTCCCCCACCACCGACGACACCATCGCCGTGGTGCGCCGCCTGCGCCTGGCGGGCCACGACAACCTGGGGTGGGTCTTTCAGGCCAGCCTGCGGCGCACCCCGGAAGACCTCGAGGCCCTGGGGCCCCTTGGGCCGAACCTCCGCCTGTGCAAGGGCGTCTACCTCGAGCCCGAAGAGCTCGCCTGGCAGAGCTACGAGGAGGTCAACACGGCCTACGCGCGGCTGCTCGAGGAGCTTCTGCCACGCCGGGACCACTACGTCGGCATCGCCACCCACGACGACCCGGTGGTGGCCCACGCCGAGGCACTGATCGCCCGGCTGGGTCTCAGCCCCGACCAGTACGAGTTCCAGGTGCTCCTGGGCGTCCGACCGGAGCTGCGTCAGCGCCTGCGCGACGCCGGCCACAGGGTGCGCGTCTACGTGCCCTACGGGCGAGCATGGCATGCCTACTGCGTGCGAAGGCTCGAGGAGAACCCCAAGTTTGCGGGCTTCGTCACCCGGGACGTGCTGCGCAATCCCGCCATGTTGTTGGGGGACCAGAGCAAGCGCTGACGTCGGCGGTTATGCCGCCATCCGCCCTCAGCTCAGCCCCTGTGCACCGGAGCCTCCCATGGCACGCAACGCCGACAATCCGCACCCCGGCACCACCCTCAGCCGCTCCCAGGTCTTGTCCATCCTCAAGCGTGAGGAGGTCAAGTTCTTCCAGCTGGTCTTCACCGACGTGATGGGCACCTCCAAGAACGTCGAGGTTCTGCCCACCCAGTTCGTCAAGGCGCTGGACGGCGAGATCCTCTTCGACGGCTCCTCCATCGAAGGCTTCGTGCGCATCGAGGAATCGGACATGGTGCTCATGCCCGACCTGAACACCTTCCGCGTGCTGCCGTGGCTCGAGCCGCAGGGCAAGGTGGCCCGGGTGATCTGCGACGTCTACCGCCCCGACGGTTCCCCCTTCGAGGGCTGCCCGCGGTTGACCCTCAAGAAGATGATCCAGCGCTGCGACGCCCTGGGCTACCACATGATGGCCGGTGTAGAGGCCGAGTTCTTCCTCTTCGAGATGGCCAACGAGCTCACCCCCACCACCAAGACCCACGACGTAGCCGGCTACTTCGATCTGGCGCCGCTGGACCGCGGCGAGGCCTGCCGCCGCGCCATCACCACCACCCTGCACTCCCTGGGCTTTGAGGTCGAAGCCGCCCACCATGAGGTCGCCGAAGGCCAGCACGAGATCGACTTCCGCTACGGCGAAGCTCTGAGCGTCGCCGACGATCTGGTGACCTTCCGCTACGTGGTGCGCAAGGTAGCCCGCGACTTCGGCCTGCATGCCACCTTCCTGCCCAAGCCGGTGGGCGGCATCAACGGCTCCGGCATGCACACCAACCAGTCCCTGTTCCACATCGGTGGCGACAACGCGTTCTACGATGCCGAAGCGCCCATGCAGCTGTCCAAGATCGCGCTGGGCTACATCGCAGGACTGCTCGAGCATGCCAAGGGCCTCACGGCGGTGTGCAACCCGCTGGTGAACTCCTACAAGCGGCTGGTGCCAGGCTACGAGGCCCCCACCCTGATCGCCTGGTCCGAGAAGAACCGCTCTCCCCTGATCCGCATCCCCGCCCGGCGGGGCAACGGCACCCGGGCTGAATTGCGCTCCCCCGACCCTTCCTGCAACCCCTACCTGGCCCTCACGGTCATGCTGGCGGCAGGCCTCGACGGCGTGCAGAACGACAAGCAGCCGCCCAAGCCCCTCACGGGCAACGTCTACAAGATGAGCGATCAGGACCTGGCGGACCAGGGCATCGAGTCCCTGCCCTCGGACCTCATCACGGCGGTCCACGCCCTCGAGGCCGATCCGGTCATCCGCGAGGCCCTCGGCCCCCACATCTTCGACTACTTCCTGCGCAACCGCCGCGCCGAGTGGAGCGAGTACATCGCCCAGGTCCATCCCTGGGAGATCGATCGGTACCTCGCGAAGTACTAGATCGCGCCTCCCTGCATGTCGGGCGGGCATGCTCCTGCCGACAGCCGAAGCGGCCGCGGCAGAACGTGCACGTGCAGGTCCTGCCCTACCAGCAGCTGTCCTCGTCGCAGTCGAAGTCGACGTCGTCACCGTAGCTGCTGTAGGAGAGGCCTCCCTTCTCCACGTAGACATCGTCCAGGCTGTTGTCTTCCGAGCCGGTGCCCAGGTCGCAGCTGATGGCGCCGAAGCTGCTGTGCCCACCCTTGACGTACAGCCCACCACCGCTGGTGGCGAAATTCGAGAGGAAGCCCTCGCTGCTCCCGCTGCTGCCCGTGCAGATGGCGTCGGAGTCATCGACGTACATGCCCGCCCCGGAGGCGGCCAGGTTGGCCTGCACCAGGCTACCGAGCATGTCCAGCTCCGTGTTCTGGTTCTTGAGGTAGATCCCCCCCCCCTTGTCCACCGCGCTGTTGCCGGAGACGACGCTGTCGCTCAGCTCCAGGGTGGTGCCCTCGATGTAGAGGCCGCCGCCATCGTCGGTGCTGATGTTGTCCGTGACCACCAGCTCCGTGGCGCTGCCGTCGACGTTCTTGAGCATGAAGCCCCCGCCCCGCTCGGTGGCGACGTTGAGATCGAAGCTCAGGTCCTCCAGCGCAACAGTCCCCTCTTCCATGTACAGCCCGCCACCGCGGACCGCGCCACACTCGGTGAAGCTGACCGCGGTCAGGGAGGCGGAGTTGGCGTCCAGCAGGTAGATGGCCCCCCCGTAGCCGGTGGCGACGGACCAGTAGATGTCGAGATCCTCAGCCACGAAGTCCAGCCCGGCGATGGTGGAGCTGATGGCCCCGCCCGTGCTCGCCACCCCCTCGCTCAAGGTCAAGCCGGAGACGGTCAGCTGGGCGGCTCCGGTGTCCACGGTGATCAGGCCGCCTGACAGGCCACCCGACAGCTCCACCGAGGCCGAACCGTCGATGCCCACGATGCTCGCATCAGCCGCAGAGACTTCGATGAAGGCGCTGTAGGAACCGTCGCAGAGGTTCAGCGTGCCGTCGCTCGAGAAGCTGTAGGTGTTGGGCGTGGTGCTCGTGCCCAGGGTGAAGGTGCTGGTGACGTCGGACTTCACTCCGGCCGCACTGACAAAGGTGACGGTGGACGAGGGGTCGTCCATCCCGTCGCAGTCGGTGTCCACACCGTCGCAGTACTCGGCGGCGCCCGGGTTGATCAGGGGGTCGAGGTCGTCGCAGTCGCCGCCGGTGGTGATCATCCCCGAGGGGGGGGAGCACTCGTAGCTGACGCTGCTGCTGTCGCCGTAGCCATCGCCGTCGCCGTCGAAGTAGTACGCGGTGCCGTCGGAGGCGTCCTCGTCGATGTCGCCGTCGCAGTCGTCGTCCACGCTGTTGCAGGTCTCGGTGGCGCCCGGGCTGACCGTGGCATCAGCGTCGTCGCAGTCGGTGCCTTCGGCGACGTACCCCGTGGGCGCGCTGCAGGCGGTCGTGGTGGAGCTGGCGTCACCGTAGCCGTCTCCGTCCGCGTCCGCGTACCAAGTGGGCTCGTCCGTAGCGCCGACGTCCACGGTGCCGTCGCAGTCATCATCCAGCCCGTTGCAGAGCTCTGCGGCCGCGGGGTTGACCGCGGAGTTGGTGTCGTCGCAGTCGGTGTTGTCGGCCACGTACCCCAGGGGCGCGGTGCAGGAGTAGTCGACATCGCCAGCGTCGCCGTAGCCGTCACCATCGGTGTCGGCGTAGAACGGAGTGGTGCCTGTGGCGCCCTCGTCGGTGACGCCGTCGCAGTCGTCGTCCACACCGTTGCAGGCCTCGGTGGCGCCCGGGTAGACGGACGCCATGGTGTCGTCGCAGTCCGTGTTGTCCGCGACGTAGCCACTGGGGGCGGAGCAGCCGATCACGGACACGGATGCGTCCCCGTAGGCGTCGCTGTCGGTGTCGGCGTACCAGGTCACCTCGTCCACGGCTCCCACATCCACCGTGCCGTCGCAGTCGTCATCCACGCCGTTGCAGTACTCATCGGCCCCCGGGTAGACGTGGGCCAACGTGTCGTCGCAGTCGGTGCTGTCCATGACGTAGCCGGCAGGCTGATCGCAGCCGAGCACGGAGCCGGCCGCATCTCCGTAGGCGTCGGAGTCAGCGTCGATGTACCAGGTGACCGCGTCGGCGGCGCCGACATCCACGGTGCCGTCGCAGTCGTCGTCCACGCCATTGCACAGCTCGGTGGCGACCGGATGGATGTGGTAGTTGGTGTCGTCGCAGTCGCTGGAGTTGGACACGGTCCCCGACGGCGCGCTGCAGGCCACGGTGACCACGGCAGCGTCGCCGAAGCCGTCGCCATCGGCGTCGGCGTACCAGGTGGCGGTCCCCGTCACGCTGCCGTCGTCACCGTCCACCAACCCGTCGCAGTCGTTGTCCAGCCCGTCGCAGATCTCCGACGCGCCGGGGTTGACGCCAGCGTCGCTGTCGTCACAGTCAGCGTCGTCCGCCACATGGCCGCTGGGCGGAGCACAGTCCTCGACAGCTGCGTTCGGGTCGCCGTAGCCGTCGCCATCGGCGTCGGCGTACCAGGTGCCGACGTCGAGGCCCTCGTCGATGTCGCCGTCGCAGTCGTTGTCCACCCCGTCGCAGATCTCTGTGGCGCTGGGATGGATCGCGGCATCGGCGTCATCGCAGTCGGTGGCCAAGGCGATCTCGACGGTGTCGCTGGGCTGGGCGCACGCCTCGACTCCCGCATAGGGATCGCCGTAGCCGTCACCGTCCGCGTCCGCGTACCAGGTGGCGGTCTCGGGGATGTCTTCGTCGATGCTGCCGTCGCAGTCGTCGTCCCGTTCGTTGCACAGCTCGTCCGCGCCCGGATGGACCGTCTCATCGTCGTCGTCGCAGTCACCGCCTTCGGCCACGGTGCCCGAGGGCGCCACGCAGGCCTGGACCGTCGCGTCGTCATCGCCATAGCCGTCCGCGTCGTCATCGAGGTACCAGGTGACCAGCTCCAGCCCCTCGTCCAGATCGCCGTCGCAGTCGTCGTCCCGCCCGTTGCACAGCTCGTCGGCGCCAGGGTGTACCTCGGCGTCGGCGTCGTCGCAGTCGGTGGCGTCGTCCAGGTAGCCGTCCGGCGCGCTGCAGGAGGAGACCGTGGCGCCGGGATCGCCGTAGCCGTCGGCGTCGCGGTCGGCGTAGAAGATCCCGCCGTCCATCAAGCCCGGATCGTCGGTATCCACGAACCCATCGCAGTCATCGTCGCGGCCATTGCACAGCTCGTCCGCGCCAGGATGGATGGCGTCGTTCTGATCGTCGCAGTCGCTTCGTTCGTCGTAGCCATCGCCGTCTGCATCGGCCCACTCGGGGATCCCCGAGTCATCGATCTTCGGGTCGACGGGGCAACCGAGCGACAACAACACGATCAACAAGGTCCAGCGCATGAGGGCTCCGTTCGTGTGGGCGCCGGCAGCGGCGCCTCCCACTGCCAGTGTACGCTCCGAAGCCCGTCCCCGTCACATCCCTCCTGACAAGCTCCCCTCCATTCCACTCGGCGGTTACGAAGGAGCATCGCGAGGGCGCCGGCAGGAGCCCCAAAAACCCAGGCTGAAGAGGTGCTGCATGAAGAACCAGGTCTACTCGTGGCTGGAGCAACTCATCGAGCGCCACAAGGCGCAGTTCATCGATCTGGGCCTGGTGGACTTGAGCGGCCGCATGAGGCGCCTCACCCTGCCCGTCACCGCCATCGATCAGACCATCCTCACCGAAGGGGTGGGCTTCGATGGCTCGTCCTACGGCTTCGAGAAGGTCGAGGCCAGCGACATGGTCATGGTCCCCGATCTGTCCACCGGTCACCGTGACCCCTTCCGCGTCGAGCCCACCCTGAGCTTCCTCGCGAGCGCCCACGACACCACCCCTGGCCTGCCTGTGTCCACCCAGGACTCCCGCGGCATCCTCACCCGGGCGGTGGAGTACCTTCGCTCCACCGGCTTGGCCGACGAAGTGCTCATGGCCCCGGAGTACGAGTTCTACATCTTCGACCAGGTGGAGATCGACACCACCAACACCTCCCACGGCTACCGCGTCACCGATCGCGAGAACGAAGACGGCAAGGCCTACCACCTCTCCAGCCCCTGGGACCTGCACGCCGGCTTCCGCGACGAGGCCGTGAACATGCTGGTGCAGTTCGGCATGAACGTGCGCTATCACCACCACGAGGTGGGCGGGCACGGCCAGCAGGAGATCGAGTCTGGGCTCGAGCCCGCGGTCATGGCGGGCGACCACGCGGTCATGGTGCGCTACCTGCTCAAGAACCTGGCCCACCGCGAGAAGCTGCAGCTCACCTTCATGCCCAAGCCCCTGTACAAGCAGGCCGGCAGCGGCTGGCACGTACACCAGCAGCTGCGCAAGGAGGACGTCAACCTGTTCTGGGACCCCAAGGGTGCCTTCGGACTGTCCAAGATCGCCCACCAATGGATCGCGGGCATCCTCACCCACGGCCAGGCCCTGGCGGGGCTCACCAACGCCTCCACCAACTCCTACCGCCGGCTCACCCGGGGCTTCGAGGCCCCGGTGGCGTTGACCTACGGCCCCGCCGATCGCACCGCAGCCATCCGCATTCCTCGCTGGGCCCAGGGCGCCTCCACCCGCATCGAGTACCGAGCGGGAGACTTCACTGGCAACCCCTACCTGTCCCTGGCTGCGCTGATCATGGCGGGCATCGACGGAATGGAGAAGGGCCTTGACGCGAAGAAGAAGGGGCTGGGGCCCAAGGTTCCCCGCGACAAGGTCAAGACCCTGCCCTTCTCTCTGCTGGCCGCCCTGGATGCCCTCGAGGCCGACCACGAGTTCCTCACCAAGGGCGGCGTCTTCCCCGAGTCCCTGATCTCCAACTGGCTCGAGACCAAGCGACGCGAGAACGACGACGTGGAGCATCGGCCCCACCCCCGCGAGTTCGCCATCTACTTCGATCTCTAGGCGCTGGCTTGATCCGCAACGCACGCCACGAGGTGCCCCAACAGCTGGATGGGGAACGCCTGGACCGCGCCGCGGCCGCCCTTCAAGGCTGGTCACGGGGCGAAGCGCGCCGCTGCATCGAGCGGGGTGGAGCCTATGTGGATCGCAAGCGGGTGCGGACGGCCTCCCGCAAGCTTCGCCCAGGCCAGCGCCTCGAGCTGTGGTGGGCCGATCCACCCGATCACCAGCCCCCTCCCCTCTCCCCCGAAGATCTGGTGTACCGGCGCGCCGGCCTGCTGGCGCTGAACAAGCCGGCCGGGGTCCACTGCCAGGCGGCGCGCCATCGCCTGGTGGGCACGCTGCCCAGCATGGCCCAAGTCCTGCTCGACACCGCCGAGCTCCCCGAGCCCATCCACCGCCTCGACCGCCACTGCTCCGGCCTGGTGGTCCTGGGCGAGACCCGTCGGGCCAGGCGCGAGCTGAGCGCCCTGTGGCGAGGCGAAGCCGTGCGCAAACGCTACCTGTCCATCGTCGCGGGCCAGCCCCCTGACAGTGTGCTCATCGACGCGCCCATCGGCCTCGAGCCCGGTGGGGCCTCCGGCCAGCGGGGGGTGATGGCCGGCGGCCAAGCCGCACGCAGCTCGCTGCAGGTCCTGGCACGCAGTGAGCATGCCTGCCTGGTCCAGCTCGAGCCCATCACAGGCCGGACCCACCAGCTGCGCGTGCACACCGCCCACATGGGCTGGCCCATGCTCGGCGATCCCTGGTACGCGCCGGCGCAGATCACCGCGCTGGCGCCACGGCTCTGCCTGCACGCCTGGCAGCTCTCGCTGCCCGCAGGCGCCCCCGGCACCCCCTGCGAGCTCGAAGCCGCCGCTCCCCCAGCCATGCTCGAGGTGCTCGCGGCGCTGGGGATCAGCCCACCTGCAGGCCCAGCTTCTCCAGCATGATGCCCACCAGCTCGCCGCAGACCTCACGCCTGTAGGCCGCGGTGGACCGCACATCGTCGATGGGTCGCGCCGCGGCTGCAGAGGCCAGGGCGGCCTGGGCCACCCGCTGAGCCGTGGGCGTATGGCCCTCGAGGAGGGCCTCGACCCGAGGGGCGCGGATCACGGTGGGGCCCACCGAGCCCAGGGCGAAGCGCACGTCGCGCAAGATCCCCCGGTCCACCCGGCAAGCCATGGCCGCAGATGCCTTGGTGATCACGTGATGGGCCCTCGCTCCCACCCGCACGAAGGCGCTCACGGTGCCAGGAACCACCGCACAGTGCACGGCCACGAGCAGCTCGTCCGGACGCCGCGCGGTCTGGCCAGGCCCCAGCAGGAAGTCCTGGATGCTCAGCATCCTGGAGCCAGTGGACCCCAGCAGCTCCACCAGGGCGTCGGCGACCACCAGCGGGGGGATGGCGTCACCCGCAGGCGAGGCGTTGCAGAGGTTCCCGCCCAAGGTGCCGCGGGTGCGAATCTGCAGGGAGCCCATGATGTTGGCGGCCTGGTGCAAGGCCGGGAGCGCGGCCGCGAGCGCGGCGCTGCCAGCCATGTCCTGGAAGCTCACCAGGGCCCCGATCCGGAGCGCGCCGTCCTGGACTCGGATGTCCCGACCCTGCCGCACTGCGCTCAGGTCCACCCACAGCGAAGGAGGCGCAGCCCCGGCGTTGAGCCGGGTGAGGGTGTCGGTGCCGCCGGCGATGGGGCGGGCCGCCTGGCCGTGCTCGGCCAGCATCGCCACGGCCTGGGAGAAGGACGCCGGGCGCAGGATGCGGCTCATGAGCCCACCTCCCCGCCCTGATCAGAGAGCACAGCGAGCACGGACTCCGGCCGGATGGGCAGGCTGCGGATACGCTGACCCAGGGCGTCGGCCACGGCGTTGGCCACGGCGGGGGCGACGGCGACGAGCACCGGCTCACCCACGCCCTTGGCGCCAAAGGGCCCGCTAGGCTCGGGGTCCTCGACGATGATGGGCACCAGCACCGGCATGTCGCAGGGGCCCGGCACCCGGTAGGTGTCCATGTTGCGCGTGATGGGCACGCCCTGATCCCAGCGGTGCTCCTCGAGCAGCGCGAAGCCCAGGCCCTGGGCGGCGCCGCCGGTGATCTGGCCCTCGACCATGCGCGGGTTGATTGCGCGGCCCACATCGTGCGCCGCCACCAGAGCGATCAGGCGCACCTGACCCGTGCGGCGGTCCACCTCGACGTCGGCGACGTGGGCCGCGAAGGCGTAGGGCCAGTAGGCGTCCCCCGCGCCGGTCTCCAGGTCGAGCTTGGTGGTGCTGGCCTTGAAGCGCGCCTGCTTGCGCAGCAGCCGACCGCCGGCCTCCTCGCCAAGCAGGTAGAGCTGCTCCAGACTGCAGAGCAAGGCGCCTCGCCCGTCGACCACGCCCCGGTCCACCAGGACGAGCTCGGCCTGAGGCTGGGCGAAGTGCTCGGCCGCGAAGGCCAGCAGCCCATCCCTGAGACGATCGGCCGCCTGGCGCACGGCCTCACCGCTGACGTAGGTCTGGCGGGAGGCGACGGTGGAGCCAGAGTCCGGTGTGTCCACGGAGTGTCCGGTGAGCACCCGCAGGCATGCCCCGGACACCCCCAGCACCTGAGCGGCGATCTGGGTGAACACGGTGACGGCGCCCTGGCCGTAGTCGATGGCGCCACAGCGCACCTGGAAGAGCCCCTCGGGCAGCAGCTCGACCACCGCCGAGCCGATGTCCCGGATCGCGTTGCCGTAGCCGATGCCGTAGTGGATGGTGGCGACCCCACGCCCCCGCGCGATGTGCGGCGGCGGCGGCAGCCGCGAAGCGTCCAGGGTCGCCGCGGCCTCGAGGGCCTGGTCCAGGCACTGCCGCAGCCCGCAGCTGCCGGTGATGGTCTGCTGGGTGGCGGTGGTCTTACCCACGGCCAGGTGGTTGAGGCGACGCAGCTGGACCGGGTCCATGCCGATGGCGCCGGCGAGCTCGTCCACGAAGCTCTCGCTGGCGAACACCACCTGGGGGGCCCCGAAGCCTCGGAACGCACCGGAGATCCCGTTGTTGGTGTAGGCCGAGCGCACCCTGACCGCGACGTTCTCGATGTCGTAGGGCCCCGCCGCATGCACCAGGGCCTTGCGGGCGATGTTGGGCGCCCAGGACGCGTAGGCCCCGGTGTCGAAGAGCACGTCCATGTCCAGGGCCACGATGACGCCGTCCCGGTTCACACCACCCCGGACGACCATGGTCCCTGGGTGGCGCTTGGTGCTGGCGATCTGAGTCTCCTCGCGGGTCCAGACGATGCGCACCGGGCGCCCGGTGAGCATGGCGCCCAGCACCGCATGGATCTGGCCGTAGATGTCCTCGCGCCCGCCGAAGGCCGCGCCCGTGTGCTGCTGGATCACCCGCACGAGCTTGCGATCCAGGCCGGTGGTGCGGCAGATGTGGTGGCGGTCGAAGAAGACGTTCTGGGAGGGCGCGCGCAGGGTGAAGCCACCGTCATCGTCGGGCACGGCCAGGGCAGCCTCGGGCTCGAGGTACAGGTGCTCCTGGGCCCCGGTGGTGTAGCGGCGCTCGAGCACCACCTCGGCCCGGGCCAGGCCCGCGCCCACGTCGCCCTTGCGCAGCCGCTGGTCCACGCAGAGGTTGCCGTCCGGGTGCAGCTGGGGGGCGTCGGGTTCGAGGGCCCGCTGGGGCGTGACGACTGGCTCCAGGCGCTCGAGCTCGAGCCGAACCAGGGCGGCACCAGCCTTGGCGGCCTCGAGGCTGTCGGCCAGCACCAGGGCCACCGCCTCGCCGTAGAACCTCACACGATCCGCCACGAAGACGGGCTGGTCGTTCACGGCGTTGCCGTAGTGGAGCTCGCCGGGGACGTCGGCGGCGGTCAGCACCCGGACCACCCCGGGCAGCGCGAGGGCCTGCTGAACATGCACGGCCACCAGGCGGGCGTGGACTTCCTGGGCGCGCACGGTCACCCCATGCAGGCAGCCTGGAGGCAGGGGCAGATCCGCGGTGTAGCGACAGCAGCCCGCCACCTTGTCCTCGGCATCGACCCGCCAGGCCGACTCGCCAACCCGGTACGGGGGCGACTGGGAGGGGGCCTCGCTCCCCTGCCCCTCGAGCACCTCCATGGCGGCATCGACGATGGGGGTGTAGCCGGTGCAGCGGCAGGTGTTGCCAGACAGGCGCTGCCGAACGAGCGCTTCATCGGCTGGCAACCCATCGCGGCGCATGGCCTCGACGGCCACCACCATGCCGGGCGTGCAGAAGCCGCACTGCACCGCGGCCTGCTTCACGAAGGCCTGCTGCACCGGCCCGAGGGAGCCGGGCTGGCCGAGGCCCTCGACGGTCTCGACGCTGCGTCTGTGGGCCTGGAAGGCCGGCACCATACAGGCGTTGACCAGCGCGCCATCCAACAGCACGCTGCAGGCGCCGCACTCACCCCGACCGCAGCCTTCCTTGGCTCCGGTCAGCCCGAGGGTGTCCCTGAGCACATCCAACAGCCGGGCCTCGCTGGAGACCTGCACCGTTCGCAGCTCTCCGTTGACCTCGAGCTCGAGTTCCATCATCTCACTCGCCATGCACAGCTCCTGTCACCCGGGGCCATCCGGGCGCGACCGGCTCTCTAATTCCACCAGCCCGGTGGGGACAGCGCGAGCACTCCAGTGCGTCGCCTGGACCACGTTCAGGAAGACCAGTGCTGCGGCCCACACACGAGCACCAGCACAAGCACCAGCGCGAGCCCCTGGGCCAGGACCGGCCGAAACATCAGACCACCCGGATCAGCTCCCCGCTGCCGATGCCGCCGCCCACGCAGCGGGTGGTGACGCCAAGGGTCTTACCGCGCCGGCGCAGCTGCCAGACCATGTCCACCACCTGCCGCGCCCCGGTGCAACCCACCGGGTGGCCCAGGGAGATACCGCTGCCCCACTGGTTGACCTTGGCGCGATCCAGCTCGGGCAGGAAGACCAAGGCCCCCGCCACTACGGCCGCGAAGGCCTCGTTGATCTCGAAGAAGTCCACCTCGGCCAGGGAGCGCCCCGCCTTGTCAAGCAGGGCCGGGATCACCTTGAAGGCGCCCTCGCCCATGTAGGCGCGCTCGACCCCTATGTTTCTGAAGCAGGCCAGCTCAGCCAGCACCTCGAGGCCAAGGGCGGCCGCGCGCTGGGGGGTGGTGAGGATCACCGCCGCAGCCGCGTCGTTGATGGACGAGGAGTTCTGGGAGGTGATGGTGCCGCCGTCGCGCTTGAAGTAGGGGCGCGCCTTGGAGAAGTACTCCATGGGCAGATCCTTGGGGCCCTCGTCGCGGCTGACCACGATGGGGTCCTTGCGACGACGGGGGATCTCCACCGGCACCACGTAGCCACCGAAGGCGCCGGACCCCCAGGCTTCGCAGGCGTTGCGGTGGGAGTCGAAGGCCACCTGGTCCAGGTCCTCGCGGCTGAGGCCGTAGCGCTCCACGATGCGCTCGGTCATCAGCCCCATCAGCTCGGGGCCGGTGCTCAGCTCGCGCTCGAGCAGCGCGCCCATCAGGCCGTCCTCGAGCTTCATGTCGCCGTAGAGCTGGTTCTTGATGCGCCCCTGGAAGAGGTAGCGAGGCACGTTGGACATGCTCTCGCAGCCGCCGGCCACGCCGAGGTCGATCTCGCCGAGCATGATGCGTCGCGCGATGTCGTGGATGGCCGCGCCGCCGGAGGCGCAGTTCTCATGGAAGGTGGTGCCCGGCGAGGTCTCGGGTACGCCCGCCCGCTCGGCCACGATCTTGGCGATGTTGGTGGCCCGGGGATCCTGCGCCACCCAGCCCATGGAGGTGTACTCGACGTGTGCGGGATCGAGCTTGGCCTGCTCGAGGACCGCGCGCACAGCGCGCTCACCGAGGTCCACAGCCTGCAGATCCGCCAGCACACCTCCGACAGCTCCGATGGGGGTGCGGACGGCGCCAGCGATGACCACAGTTCGATCCATACACATTTTCACTCCTGGGGTTTCTTGGGATGATCGCCTTGGCGTGCGTCGCCCCGGGCCATGCTGCGGGTGACCTGCAGCGCCAGCTCCAGGGCGGCGAGCCCGTCGTGGGCGTTGAGTGGGTAGGGGCGTTCCCCACGCACATGGTCGAGCAGGGCTTGGTGCTCGGCCTCGAGGGGATCGACGGGGGGCACAGGAACAGCCTGGGCCTCGAGGGAACCGTCCGCCCAGCGGATGCGCTCGGCCCGCCGCAGCCCGAGATCGAGGCTCCAGTAGTCTCGCTCGGTGAACAGGCGCAGCCGCCGGGTGTTGCGGCGGGAGATGCGGCTGGCGCTCAGGGTGGCCACCCGCCCGTCCTGGGTCTCGAGGCGCAGGTTGGCGATGTCGGGGCCCTGGGCGATCTGATCGGGGCCTCGCGGGAGCCCCAGGCCCACCGCGCGAAGCTCCTTGACCGGGCTGGGAAGCAGCCAGAGCACCAGATCGAGGTCGTGGATCATCAGGTCCAGCACCACGTCCACGTCGTCACTGCGGCCGCTGGGGGGCCCCATGCGCTCGGCCTCGAGGTAGCGGGGCCGGGCCCCCTCGAGCACCTGGAAGACCGGGTTGAAGCGCTCGATGTGGCCTGGCAGACAGTGGGGAAAGGCCACCAGACGGCTCGCCTCTTCGAGGCTGGAGGCCAGCGGCTTCTCCATCAGACAGGGTACCCCGGCCTCGAGCAGCGGCAGCGCCGCCTCGAGGTGCAGGCGCGTGGGCACCGCGATGACGGCGAAGTCGGGGCTGCCGATGGGACCATCCAGGCCCTTGGGAGGGTCGAAGGCCCGAATGCGCACGTCGCCGCGCGCCGCCAGCTTGCGAAGGTGGTGGGCCCCCATGTGGCCCAGCCCGAGCACCACACCGGAGAGTCGAGCGCTCATGCCGTGCCCGCCTCGATCCCGCGAGCGTCGTCACCGCGCCCGGAGCGGCACAGGCCGCGCTTGCTCGCCCGCACGAAGGCCACCAGCTCCACCAGCTCTGCCAGATCGGGGCCCAGCGCGAGGATACTCTCGAGGGAGGAAGCCCGCGGGACCGAGCGGTCGCCCAGCAGGTGTAGGGCCTGCTTGAGCAGGGCGATGCGATCCCGGTCCATGCCCGAGCGCCGCAGCCCGACGAGGTTGAGCCCCACCAGCCGCGCCCGATCGCCCTGGGCCATGAAGAACGGCGGGACGTCCTGAGAGACCATGGCGCCAGCGCCGACGAAGGCCATGCGGCCCACGCGGGCGCCTTGGTGGATGCCCACCAGGCCCCCCAGGATGGCGCCGCTCTGGATGACGCAGTGCCCGGCCACCGCCGCGGAGTTCGCCAGGACACAGGAATCCCCGAGCAGGACGTCGTGGGCCACATGGCTCTGGGCCATGAAGAGGTTGTCGTCGCCGATGCGGGTCTCGCCCCGGCCGCCCGCCGGGGAGTCCGTGCCCCGATGGATGGTGCACCCCTCACGGAAGGTGTTGCGGCTGCCCACGATCAGGCGGGTGGGGCCGCCCTGGTACTTGAGGTCCTGAGGCTCGCCGCCCAGGACAGCGTGGGGAAAGACCACGCAGCCATCGCCCAGCCGTGTGTGACCCAGCACCACCGCGTGAGCCATGAGCCGCACCCCAGGCCCGAGCTCCACATCGGCACCGACCACAGCAAAGGGACCGACCTCGACCCCGTCGGCAACCCGTGCCCCTGGTTCGACAAACGCGAGAGAGTGGATGGCCAAGGGGAGCGCTCCGTGGAAGCCCGAAGGGTAGCGTCGGGCAGTGCCCATAACAAGGGAACCGCTTGCTCATGGAGCCCCAGGGTTTAGCATCACCATGATCACCTGCAGGAGTCGCCTGACCTTGAAGCGCTTTTCCCTCGTCCGCGGCGAGCAGTCCACCCAACACAACCTGTTCGTACGCGAGGTCACCGGCCACGATCCGAGCCTGGTCAGCGCTGCGGTGAACATCGACCTGAACAGCCACAGCGAGCCCACCCTCACCAAGGTGTCCACCGGCAGCATGATGCGGCACGGGCGCATGTTCTTGCTGGAGGCCGACAGCGTGGTGATCGGCACCTGCCAGTGTATGCGCACCTGGGGCAACCCCTCCGAGGTGGCGCTGGTCAACCAGGCCATCCGCTCCGGATGGCGTGGCTTCGGCCTGGGGTCATGGTTCCTCGAGCAGGTCTTGTGGATCCTACGCCAGCATGGATTTCGCTCGGTCGTGGTGCATGTGGAGTGCGACAACACACGCGCGCTCCACCTGTACCAGCACAAGTTCGACTTCGTGCCCGTGGGGGGCTGCGAGCTCGAGTACGGCCCAGGCGAGGGGTTGGTGATGATGCGACGGCTGCTCGCGGGAGCTTAGCGCTTCGCCGCCCCGCAGCTGAGCTTGCCTTCTTGCCAGCACGAGGCCTGGCACACGGCGCTGCGCTCGTCCACGGGGTCGTCGCCGAAGGGGTCGTCGGAGGGCTCTCCGCAGATCTCGCGGCGGGTCTGCTCGCCCTGGACCCAGGCCTTGGAGGCCAGGAAGAAGCCCTGGGACTTACCGCACAGGTCCAGCTCGATCTCGAGCCAGCAGTAGCGCGCGGAGCGGAGGTGAGGCTCGGGGAAGCAGGTGATCACCGCACCCTCGGCCACCTCACCACAGGCCTGGGAGGCGTCGAGGAAGAGGCTGCGCGCCCCTGCCGGCAGGCTGGCGGCCTTGCGCACCCTGGCGGCCTCGGCTGCGGTGGCGAGGTTGCGCAGCACCTGCCGACGGGCCGCGGCTTCGGAGGCACCCAGGGCCTCGGCCGTGACAGGGTCGAGAAGCGAGCAGCCCTCAGCGGGACCCTGCCAGCGCGCGACGCAGCGGTTGGGCTCGCGATCGGACCCCAGCGATGGGGGGCTGGGCAGCGCCACCAATGCGGCCGCCACCAGCAGGGCCACACGCCGGAGCCACAGTGGGCGGTCTGCTGCCAAGGATCCTCCGTGTTCGTTCCATGAGCGCTCGTCTCATCCACAGACACTCAACTCATCGGTCTGCTGCCCTATCGCACACAGCGCCCCTCAGCCCAGGCACCGAGGCGCTCGCTGACCTCCTCGGGCCCCGCGTTGTCCGCGAGGTAGTCCAGGGGCGCGTAGCGAGCCTCGAGGTTCGCCCACCGCCGGGGCTCATTCGTGAAGTCGTGGCTGAACACCACCGGGAGGGAACAGGCGCCGTCGCGCAGGGCCGCGAGCACATAGGCCCCTTGGTTGTCCTCGAGGAAGCGCTGGGCTCGATCGAGATCGCCGTTGAAGCGATTCGCCACCTGCTCCAGGCCTCCCAGCAACGCCTCCGGCGGCACACGATCGAAGCGCATGTCCAGGAACACGACGTCGAAGAGCTGATCCTCCAGCAACGCCAAGGCCTCGCCGCCCGAGCCCGCTCGGACCAACTCGAACCGCGCTGGGAGGAAGCGTCGGAGGTTGCGGATGTACTCCTCGCCGTCCTCGATGACGAGCACGCGCACGCTGCGCTCGACGCTGTCCTGGCCTTGCTGGCGGTGCGGGTGGGTCATGTCTCATCCTCCTCGTGTTCGGCCTGCTCGGCCCGCGGTAGGCGCACCACTACGGCCTTGGTCCACCCGGCGCGCAGCTCGGCAGGGGTGGTCTCTACGTTCATCACGCCCTGGTGCCGCGCCAGCAGGTCAGCAGCCAGCCCCAGCCCCCGCTCGATCCGCCGGCCGCGCAGGATGGCGTCGGTGAGTGGCCGGGGTGCATTGTCCCGGAAGCGCAGCGCCGTGGTCTCGAGCCCCGTGATCGGATCCATCTCTTCGACCAGGGCCACGCCCAGACGTCGCTCCGCGGCGGGGAGCTCCTCGATCAACGCGAAGACCGCGTTCCGCAACAGGTTGGCGGCGATGTCCTCGAGGTCCTTGCGGAAGATTCGCACGGGAGCCTGCAGCCGCTCGCCCTCGAGCTCCAGCAGCGCGGGGGCTTGGCCATCCATGGCGGGCTCGGCAGCGACGCGCCGGTACACCGTCTGGAGCAGTGTGAGCTCCACCTGCTGCACGCTCACGTCCTGGATCAGGCGCCCGATGGCCCGGTAGCCCACCTCGTTCAGCTGCCGGGACAGGACCCGCAGATCCCGGTGCAGCCGCCGGGAGGCCCGGTGGGGCCGGCGCAGGGAGCGCTCCAGGCCGCGCAAGCGCTGCATGGCCTTGTTCATGGGGCTCAGCACCGGATCGCGGCGCCGCAGGTTCAAGCGCATTCCGTGGCGACGGCCCACCCGCTCGAGCTCGTCCAGGTAGCCCTCGAAGCGCCCGATGACGCCGATCTCTCCACCCTCGCCGAAGAGCCGGTCGGCCGCATAGTGCGCCGCCTGCTCGTCGCCGTCCTCGAGCCGGTCGGCCACGGATCCCAGCAGGTTGGTGTTGTGCTTCAGCACCTCGTGCCGGATGGCTGAGAGCAGTCGAGCCACCTCCTGATAGCTGGCCGGCTCGCGCTCGAGCAGCACCCGTACCGACGCGCCGGTGCGGCGCCTGACCACCACGGCCCCCACCAGGAGCACGACCAGGCCGGCCGCTCCGGCCATGGCCAGGCGAGCCATGCGCAGCTGCCGCTGGATGCGCTCCAGCAGAGCCCGAGCAGGCTCGTGGGCCAGGCCTCCGGTGCTGTCAGCGAAGTAGGCCTCGAGGTGGCGCTGGGCCTCGCGCAATTCGCCGCGCTCGGCGGCCATGTCCGCCAGCAGGAAGCGAGCCTCGGGAGCGCCTGCGCCGGCGGCGGCCAGGAAGGACTGCTCCGCCTGGGTCGTGTGGCCGGCGGCCTGGTGCATCTCCCCCAGGGTGAGCAACAGCCTGGCATCCCGGGGCGCGATCTCGCTGCAGCGCTGGTAGAGCGCCGTGGCGCCCGCCTCATCGCCAGCCTCGAGGGCCAGCGCAGCCAGCAGCAACATGGCGTCGAGGTAGTCCGGCGCCAGCTCGAGGGCGCGGGAAGCCTCGACCCTGGCCTGCTCCGCGTCTCCGCGCCCTCGGTAGACGCGAGCCACCCGGTAGGCATGCCGCGCGGGATCCGGGACCTCGTCCGATGGAGCGCTGGAACCGAGGATGGCCACCGCGGTGGGCCGGCGCCGCTCGAGGTCTACCAGGGAGCTGCGCACCTCGGAGGCGTGGGGCCCGTCGGGCTCGAGGGCCAGGTAGGCGCGCAGGGAGTCCGCCGCGTCCTCGAAGCGCCCGGCCTCCCGCTGCACCTGGGCGAGCCGATAGTGGAGCTCGGCCCAAGCGCCCCGCAAGGCCAGGGCGGCGCTCAGCTCCGCGATGGCCTCGCGGTGACGGCGACCGCCATATCGCTCGGCCAGGAGCATCCCGAGCCGAGCGCGGTAGGCGGCCTGGTCGGGCGCCAGAGTGGTGGCGGCCACATAGGCTCTCTCGGCCTCCTCCACGGCCCCCCGCGCCAGGTGCACATCACCGACGGTCGCCCACAGCTCAGGGGAGCGCGGCGCCCGGCTCAGCAGCTCACGCAGCGCCGCCAGGGCGTCGTCCAGCCGACCCTTGGCGAACTCTGACCGCGCCGCGGCCAGGTCCTGGGCCTGGGCGGCGCTGAGGGGCACGGTGCCACCCGCCGCGAGCCGCCCGGCCTCGCCCTCCACGCTGATGCGGTCCCGCAGGCCCCTGAGCTGCTCGGGCTCCTCTTGGTCAGGCCAGGTGGCCTGGACCTGATCCAGCAGCGCCAGCGCCTCGTCCAGGGCGCCCGCAGCCTTGAGCCCCAGCGCCACCGCCGCCACCGCGTCCTCGTCGGGGGGGCCGCCGTGCAGCTCCCACCAGGTCTGGAGCTTGACACTCGCCATGCTCGGGTCCGCATCCGCAAGAAGCAGGGCCTGGCGCAGGTAGGGCTCGGAGCTGCCGAGGGCCAGGGACTCCAGGCGCTGGTAGAGCTTCAGCGCAGTGGCAGGGTCACTCTCTTCGAGCAGGCTGGCGCGGGCGAAGACCACCTCCGCCTCGTGGGGGAGGCTGGCCAGCGCCCGGTCTGCACCCTCGACATCACCCGACGCGGCCAGCACCCGCCCCAACCCCAGCACCGCAGGGACCACGGTGGGATCCCGGTGGAGCACCAGGCGATAGCGCGCAGCCGCCCGGTCGAGGTCACCGCGAGCCTCGGCCACGGCGGCCTCCTCCAGCACCGCCCGCGCCCCGGGATCGAGCACCGCCAGGTCGAGCTCGCTGAGCTGCCAGCCAGCGGAGGCCGAGGGAGGCGCCCCCAGCGAGAGGCCCAGGGCGAGCAGGACGAGCAGCCACCCTGCGCGGATCGGGGGCCCCGTCCTCACGGGCGCTTGACCCTCATGTCCCTGACCCTGAGGCCCAGCTGGTTGAAGCGCAGCTGCACCTTGCGCGCGGATCCGGGATCGCCCATCAGGACCCTTGCCATGCCGGCGAAGTCACCCTCCTCCTGGTAGAACAGGCGCTCGAAGTACTGCCGCTCCACCGCCTGGGAGATGGCGTTGAGGCTGTCCTGTGGATGGATAGCCACACGGATCTTCCAGCCGCCCTCCTCTTCTGATGCATCCACCCGCACGGCCCGCAGCAGGTCCCGCACCAGCTTGGGCCTGACCTGGATGACGTCGGCTCGCTCGCCGGGGCTCACGCCGCCCAGCTCCGCCAAGGTGAAGGTCAGCGCGTTCTCGACGGTCATGGCGAACTCGCGCAGGTTGCCCGGCCAGCTGTGGCGCTGAAGCAGGTGCATGGCCCGATCCGGGAACAACACCCAGACCGTCCCGGCCTGCAGCAGCGGCACGTCGCCGCCCGGCAGCACCTTGACCCGCGCCCCGTTCAGGCCCGCGCGGGTGAGGTAGTCGGCCATCAGCTCCGAGGGGTAGGAGCTCTTCAGGGCGTTCTCGAGGCTGAAGGACAGCAGGCCTTCGAGGTCCTCCATGCGCTCCCGCAGCGGAGGCAGCTGCACGGTGCAGGCCGGGTTGAGCCGCATGAACAGATCCGCACGGAAGCGGCCCTGCTGCACCATCTCGCCGAGATCGTCGTTGGTGGCCACCACCAGCTTGACGTCCACCTGCCGCTCCCGGGTGTCGCCCAGGCGTGTGACCACACCCTCCTGGAGCACTGTGAGCAGCATCCGCTGGGCCTCCTCGGGAAGGTTCCCCACCTCGTCCAGGAACAGCGTGCCGCCGTTGGCGGCCTCGAAGGCCCCCTTACGGTCCGCCACCGAGCCCGTATAGGCCCCCCGCACCGAACCGAAGAGGTGAGCAGCGATCAGATCGCGAGGCAAGGTGGCCAGATCCACCGTCACCAGATCGCCGCGACGGTTCGAGCGCTCGTGCACGAAGTGCCGCACAAGCAGAGACTTGCCCGTGCCCGTGCCGCCCAGCAGGGTGATGGGCAGGCGCCCCCGGGACAGGGTGATCAGGCGCTGGCGGATGCGGCGCATCACCATGCTGCGCCCCCAGTACACGGGACCGTCGATCTCGGCGCCCCGGCGGGCCTTCATGATGCCCTGGATCTGCGCCCTCAAGGCGTGGGCGTCCACGTAGTCGTCATCCAGGAAGTAGGTGTACTCTTGAGCGTTCAGGTTCTCGGCCTCCTTCTCCAGGGGCAGGTCGTCCCGGCTGGTCATGAGGATCACGGGCAGGTCGGGGAAACGCCTGCGCAGCAAGGCCAGGATCTCCAACCCCTGCCGACGCCGGACTCGCTCGACGCCGCGCTCGTCCGCGCCGGAGGCGAGCCCCACCAGATCGTCGACCGGGATGTCGAAGTGCACATCGAGCAACACCACGTCGATCCGCGCCTGCCGGGCGCCCAAGGTGGCCTCGGCTTCGCGCCAGCAGCGCACCGGGCCCTGGTACTCGTGCTCGGGCATGGCCCGTCGGCACAGCTCTACGGTGCGGTCCAGATCGTCGATCACGAGGATATTGGCCATGAGGGCTCCAAGGGGTTCGCGCGGTTCAGAGTGAGCGGGCTCGCTTCTGCAGACGCCGGGTGGCGCTCGAGACTTCCAGGGCTGCGCGTTGGCCGCCTTCGAGGGCCGTGCGGGGAGCAGACCTCAGGACGGGGAGAAGGCGCTGGATCTCCAGCATGCAGCGGTCGATGACCAGCAGATCCGGGTCCTGGCCGAGGTCCACCCGGCTGCCGTCCAGCAGCGAGCGCTCACCCACCAACACTGGCCGCAGCCTGGCCCAGAGCGCAGGGCCGCTCTCCACCAGATCCCCGGAGGTGCGCGTGCGGGCCAGATCGGCCTCGAGAGCCTCGCGCAGCTCGTCGTCCGTGGGCTCTGGAGGCAACCAGCGCAGCTGGAAGACGAGGTACTTGCCCAGATCGTGGCGCAGGGCGTTCAGCTGCTCCTGCAGGGACTCGATGCAGCCCGCGGGTGCAGCCTCGAGGGTGCCGGCGGCGCTCACGGCGCCACCACCGCGGGGTCTTCTGTCAGCTCGTCAGAGACAGGGAGCCCCCCCGAGCCGATCAGGGCGGACGACGCCTCGAGGGGCATGGACAGGGTGCTCCCCACGCCGTCAGGGCCAACCCAGGCCAGCTCCAGGCGCTGGCCGTCGGCGCCCTGGGGCAGCAGCCAGCGCGCACCGTCGAAGGATGGGCCCAGGGTGATGGAGGCCAGGTCCTGGCCCGGAAAGGAGATCTCCGCGGTGAGCCAGGCAGCCCGGGTGACCAGGACCAAGCCCCGCCCGCTCACGAATGCGCGCACCGGCGCCATGGCTTCGTCCGGCTGCGCCAACGCCACCGAGCCCAACAGCAGGGAGCTGGTCAACAGGGCGAGGAACTTGGTGAAGGGCTTCATCGGATACTCCGGCTCCGCGCGCCGCAGGTCGGTTCGAGATCTGGAACTCGACGGCAAGCAAGCGCCGGGCAAGGGAGCAAGGGGCGTGCCAGCCTACGAGCTGGAAAGGCAGGTTCAAAGGCGCCCTGACGCGCCGCTTGCTACATATCATCGATGGACTGCAACAGAAAGCCGCACAGCATGGTCGGACCGCCCCCAGCCTGCCTGTTCGTCGCCGCGGCGACGCGCTACACTCGCTCTTCGACCCGAACTCCGGCGAGCAAGTGTCACGCGAACTCAAAGATCGTTTTTTGCGCGGTCTGCAACAGGCGGACCTGAGCCCGGCGCAGCGCAATGCCCTGGAGTTCCTCTTCAATGAGGCCCTGCAGGTCAACCCGCTGGCCACGCTGGCCGAGCTCACGAGCGAGGCGACCGTCTCGGTCACGGACACCGAGCCCTTGCTCGGCGTCGACGACGAAGACTGGTTCTCCGACGCGTCCGGCCTGCAGCCCCGGCCGCTGGATCTCCCCGAGCGCTACTGGAGCCTGGGCCTCATCGGCGCAGGCAGCATGGGCGAGGTCTACCGCACCTACGACCGCGCCCTGCGCCGGGTGCTGGCCATGAAGGTGCTGCGGAACGATCTCAAGCATCCCGAGCTCGCGATCGTCCGCTTCGTCGAAGAGGCGCAGATCACAGCCCAGCTCGAGCACCCCGGCATCGTCCCCGTCCACGACATCGGGCAGCTGCCGGATGGGCGCTGGTACTTCACCTCCAAGGAGGCCAAGGGCCGCACCCTCACCGAGGTGATCCGCGATGTCCACGCCATGCGCCTCGAGAAGGGCACCTTCGCCTCGACCTCGTCGGGCTGGACCTTCCGCCGGCTCATCGACGCCTTCAACAAGGTCTGTGTGGCGGTGGCCTACGCCCACGCCCGCGGCGTGATCCACCGCGACCTCAAGCCAGACAACATCCTGGTCGGCAACTACGGCGAGGTGCTGGTGCTGGACTGGGGCCTGGCCCGGCCCCTGGGCGGCGCAGCCAATGTCCAGGAGAGCGACGATGACCAAGCTCTGATCGACTCCGACCGCGCCGAGGACCCCAAGCTCGCCACCCGAGACGGCCTGGTCGCGGGCACCCCGGCCTTCATGGCCCCAGAGCAGGCTCGAGGCGTGCCCGACCTGGCCCCCGCCTGCGATGTCTACGCCCTTGGCGGCGTGCTCTACATGATCATCTTCGGCCACCATCCCTACGAAGAGATGGGCGCCCGTGAAGTGCTCAGGCTCGTGCGGGCAGGCCCGCCCCCCTTCCCCCCTGCCCCCTGGGCGCCGCTGCACCTGATCACCATCTGCCGCAAGGCGCTGTCGAAGGACCACCTCGGCCGCTACCCCGACGCCTCTGCCCTCGCCGCCGAGATCGACGCATGGGTCGAGGGCGCCCGCAACCGCGAGCGGGCGCAGGCCATGGTCCAGGCGGTGCGAGGCCGGGTCAACGACCTCACCAAGCGCTACCTCGAGGCCGTCCGCCGGCGCGAACGCGCCCGCCGCACGATCAATCGCCTGCCCCCTGCGGCCACCTTGGACGACAAAGAGGCCGCCTGGGCCGAAGAAGACCAGAGCGAGAACCTGCTGGATGACGTAGAAGACGCCTTCCAGGACGTGGTCCAGCAGCTGCGGGCCGCGCTGCTGCAGTGCCCCGATCTGCTCGAGGGTCGCGCGGCGCTCGCCGACCTCTACCGCTCTCGCTACGAGACTGCCTTCGCCCTGGGCCAGCCTGGTCGGGCACGCGGCTTCGAGCGCCTGGTGCAGGAGTACGACATCGGCCACCACGCCGCGTTCCTCCAGCGCCGCGGACGGCTCAGCCTGTCCACCGAGCCGCCCGACGCCATGGTCGAGGTCTACCACTACGAGACCCGCGCCCGCCGGCTCGAGCGCGAGCCCGCCGAGGTCTTGGGCCCCACCCCCATCGACGGCGCCAACGTGGCCGCGGGCAGCTACCTGCTGGTGCTTCGGGCGCCCGGTCGAGTCCTCACCAGCTACCCCATCGACATCGAGCGCGAGGGGCACTGGAACAGCACCCCGCCGGGGCACAAGCACGCCAAGCCCGTGCTGATCCCGCCCGAGACCGCGGTCCCGCGCTCCATGAGGTACGTGCCCGAGGGCTGGGCCATCTTCGGGGGCGATCCGAACGCCCGCGGCAGCTCACCGCGTCAGCGGCTGTGGCTCTACGGCTTCTTCATCAGCCGGCACCCGGTCACCCACCGCGAGTACCTCGGCTTCCTCAACGCCCTGCTCGAGGGCGGCGCCCACGACGAGGCGCTCGACAGAGTTCCGAGCACCCGGGTGCCCCGCCAGCCCGAGCCTGTGCTCTTGTACCAGCTCGACGCCAGTGAACGTCGCCTCGTTCCCTGTGAGGACACTCCCCTGGGGCCTCTCAGGCTGGACGTCCCCGTCAGCCTGGTGCGCTGGCACGACGCAGCGGCGTATTGCCTCTGGCGCCAGCGGGTCACGGGGCTGCCCTGGCGCCTGCCCTCGGAGCTCGAGCGCGAGAAGGCCGGACGCGGCGTGGATGGCCGCCCCTTCCCCTGGGGCACCCACAGCGATCCATCCTTCCACTGCACCCAGGACAGCCACCTCGACTACCCCGCCCCTCCTGCCACAGAGGCGTTCGCCATCGACGCCAGCCCCTACGACGTCCGCGGCCTCGCGGGCGGTGTCGCGGACTGGTGTCAGGACGTCTTCCGGCACCGCGGTGCACCCCATCGCGGCGCCGTGATCGAGGCCCCCCCACCCCTGGTGACCAGCGACGCCGACATCCCCGAGCGTCCCCAGCGGCGCGCGGTGCGCGGTGGGTCCTTCGACGGAGCGCCCCAGAACGGGCGCTGCGCGGCCCGCAACGGCCAGTCCTCCATCCGCCGCAGGGCGGGCCTGGGCTTCCGCCCGGCCATCAGCCTGCAGGATCTGCTGGACGCGAAGAAGAGCTAGCTCTCCAGGCTCGGCTGCTCGCATCCCCAGCGCAGAGTGTCGCCCTCGACCCGTGCGGGGGTGCCCCAGGGGAAGGCATGGTTGCTCGACCCGTGGCCCACCGGCAGGTCCGCGATCACGGGAACATCGAGCTCGACCAGAGCTTCGTGGGCGATCTGCGCGGCATCCCAGTCGGGATGCCCCGGCTCTCCACAGCCCTCGAGCTGGCCGATGGCCACGGCCCGCGCACCCGCCAGCCCCCCCGAGCGCAGCAGCTGGTTGATCAGCCGGTCTACACGGTAGGGCCGCTCGCCGACCTCTTCGAGCAAGACGAGGCAACCCTGGGCTCGCAGGGCGTGGGGGGTTCCAGCCAGGCTGGCCAGGGTGCAGAGGTTGCCCCCGATGAGCGGGCCGCTGGCGCTGCCGGGGATGAGGGAGCGCCCAACCCAGCTTGCTCCAGCCCGCCCCAACAGAAGCTGGTGTAGGGCGTCACGGGAGGCTTGGTCGCAGTGATCGGCGAGGGACTGCAGCACTGGCCCGTGCACCGGGCGGCCCACCCCGTGGGCCCACAGGCCCGAGAAGAGCGCCGTGGCGTCGCTGAAGCCTATGACCGGGCGCGACAGCAGGGCATCGTAGGGCAGCCGGTGCAGCAGGCGCCCCAGGCCATAGCCTCCACGGGCCAGCCAGGCCGCGTCCAGCCCCGGGTCCCCGAGGGCCCAGATCAGGTCGGCCAGGCGGAGCTCGTCGTCCCCCGCCAGGTAGCGATGCCTCCGGCCGAGCCCCGGAGCCAGCACTGGCTCGAGCCCCCACGCGCGGATCAGCGCGAGCCCAGACTCGAGGCGACCAGGATCGAAGTTTCCGGAGGGCGCGAAGATGCCGACACGGGCGCCGGCCTGCAGCAGCGGTCGTTCCATGCGTTGGATGATAGCCTTCCGGTCCAGTCCCGTCTCCCCCGGAGCCCAGCGATGAGGCCAGCCAAGGTTCTCCAGCGCATCCTCTGCCCGCTGCTCACCTTGGGTGTGACCAGCTGCAGCGAGCCAGCGCCGGGCACCCCAGGGCCCATCGCCATGGATCCCGCCGCCCAGGCCCCGGATCCGGCGGACGAGCTGGCTGTGCTCTCCATGCCCAGCGAGCTCCCCGCCACGGTGTACACACGCATCGCCCCGGTGAGCATCGTGGACGAGCGCGGGGTGCCCCTGCAGGTGCTCACAGGCGACCACACCCGGCTCGAGCTGGCCCAGGTGCTGCGGGAGCGCGCCCTGGTGAGCTGTCAGCTCTGCCCAAACCCCGTGGAGGGGTGGATCCAGGTCAGCCGCTTGATGCCCGCCGGGTACCTCCCCGCCCCAGCCGAGCTGGCCGACGAGAAGCTGGCGCTCGCGCTGTTCGCGGCGCAGCTGCGTCGTGAGCTGGAGAGCGGCGCCGAGGTCGACGGCCTGGAGCTGGACCGGGCGCAGCGCGAGACCCTGATGCGGGTGGTGGACCAGGGCTTCCTGCGCCAGGAGCGCGAAGCCATCGCGCCCGCCTCGGGAGGAGCCTACGCCCGCGAGGGCAGCTCGGTACGGCTGCGCTTCGGTCCCGAGGGCTGGTACGTCAAGAAGGTCGAGCTGCAGGAGCCGTGAAGCCTCGCGCCGCCGGGGCATGGATCTCCCACCGCGACCTCGAGGTCGCAGCCTTAGGCCGGATCGCCCCTCGCTTGTCGCAGCTTGCTGGTCATCCAGTCACTTCCCACCGTCTGGCTCTCGGCACGGTTCTTGCGATCCCGTGTAGGAAGTACGTCTTCGCCCCACCTTGTCCCCGCGCGCTCCGCCCTTCCATGGTAGACTGCTCAGGCCCGGAGGAACCACCATGCCCGCCTCTCGCTGGACCCAACTCTTCGTCCGCTTGCTCGCGCCCCTCACGCTGCTGTTCTTCGTAGCTGGAGCGCCCCAAGCTCTCGCAGGGGACGAGTACAAGACCACCACCACCTCTGGCGGCCGGACCAGCACCAGCCAGCACAGCCACGGTGGTTCGGTCGCGAGCGACCAGCTCCAGCAGGGCCAGTTCTACAAGAACGAGCCTTCCTCCTGGTCCAGGTCCTCGAGCCGCACCTACTTCCAGAAGGGCGATGGCAGTGTCGCGGCCAAAGACAGGGCCAGCGGTGTTCCGGTAGGCGTCACCCTCTACCAGGATGCCGGCGAAGCCAACGTCTGGAAGGGCGAGACCGAAGGCTGGGCCGGCAAGGCGAGCTTGGCGACCATCGGCGCCGACTACCTGGCCAAGGGCACCGTCGGCAAGCAGGATGGAAACTACTACGCCAAGGGCCAGCTCCGCGGCCGCGCCTACCTGCTCAAGGCCAACGTCGAGAGCGCGACGCTGGGCGTCGGTAACGACAACCTGGGTATCCACGTCAACGCCAAGGCCGAAGGCTTCGTGGGCGTCGAGGGCAACCTCGAGGGCACCGCCAAGGTCGGCAAAGACGGTGTGACCCTCGAAGCCAAGGCCGAGGTCTTCGCTGGCGCCAAGGCCGTCGGTCAGATCCCCCTCACCCTCAGCCTCTGCAAGATGAAGGCGACCGGCCAGCTCAAGGGCGAGGTCAGCGCCGGCGCCGGTGCCAAGGCCACCGGCACCGTGCAGATCGACTGGGCCAAGGGCACCGCCAAGATCTCCGGCGAGCTCGCCGCCACCTTGGGGCTCGGCGCAGGCGCCGGGGCCGAGGTCACCATCGACCTCTCCCAGCTGATCAGCGATCCGGGCGCGGTGGCCGACTGCCTCCTCGACGGCGTCAAGGAGCTCGCCAGCGCTGCGGTCGAGCTGGGCGGCGATCTGGTCGACGCCGCAGGCCAGGCCCTGAGCACCGCAGGCTCCGCGATCGCGGATGGCGCCAGCGCCATCGCCAACGGCGCCGTGCGAGCCACCGAGGCCGTGGGCAGCGCGCTGTCGTCCACAGGCTCGGCTATCGCAGGGTTCTTTGGCTTCGGCAGCGATCCCGCGCCCCCCACTCCGCGCACCCCGCCGGGCAACAACACCCCCCTGCGCTCGAACACCCGGCCCACCACCGTCGTGATCATGGTTCCCGCCCCCGGGCAGGCCGGCCGCCCCGGCCCCGCCCTCTCCCTGCGGGCGCACCGCCAGGCCTACCCGCACTAGCGCATCCCCTCCGCTTCGCATATACTTCCAAGGTCGCGTGTTTCATCACGCGGCCTTGTTTTGTGTCCTGGAGACCCCATGTCCCTTCGCAGCATCTTCCTCTGCCTGGCCCTGCTCGCGGCGCCCGCTGCCCTCGCCGAGGGTGAGGTCTACCCCGACGAGGCCTTCCAGCTGGCCGACCAGCACCTCGCAGCTGGGGACTATGCCAGCGCCCGCGCTGCCCTCGAGAAGGGCCTCAGGCGGGTCCCCGACCACGCCAACGGCTGGGTGAACCTCGGCAACATCATGCTCTTGGACCAGGACTGGGAGGGCGCCCGAGGGTCGTTCGAGCGTGCGCTTCAGGTTGACCCCATGCACTACCTGGCCATGAACGGCCTGGGCGCTGCATCCCTGGGCCTGGGCGCCCTCGACCCAGCGGTGGAGTGGTTCCTGCGCGCCGTGGAAGCCCGCCCAGACTACATCACGCCGCTGGTCAACCTGGGCGACATCGCTGTGCTGCAGAACGAGCCCGCTGCCGCCATCCGCTACTACGCCCTGGCCCTGCAGGTAGACCCCTTCTCCCGTAAGCCCGCGCTGGCCTTGGCCGAGCTGCACATCATCGCGGGCATGCACGCCGAGGCCTACAAGTACATCGATCCCGTCCTGGTCCGCGACCCGAAGGACCTCGAGGCCCTCGAGCTCCAGGGTCGCGCCCTGCTGGGACAGGGCCTGCCCCTGCGCGCCCTCGAGCCGCTGCTGGAGGCCAAACACCTCGACCCCTCGGTGGTCAGCACCCAGCGCCTGGTGGGCATCGCCTGCATGAACACCGAGCAGTGGGGCTGCGCCGAAGACGCCTTCAGGGCCGCCATCACCCTGCAGCCCGGCGACCCCCAGCTGCACCTCGAGCTGGGGCAGCTGTACCGCACCGGGGGCCAGGAGAACTGGGACCGGGCCCAGTGGCACTTCAACAAGACCCTGCAGCTCGCTCCCGCCATGGTGGACCCATGGTTCGAGCTGGCCAGCCTCGAAGAAGACCTGGGCAAGCCCCAGGACGCCATGGCTCACTACCGCAAGGCCATCGAGCTGCAGCCCGATCACTGCCCCTCCCTGTCCAACCTGGGGCGCCTGCTCAAGCTGGGCGGCGACCCCGCCACCGCCGAGCTGATGCTCGACCGCTGCCTAAGCTCCGATCCGGGCTTCGTCCTCGCAATTCTCAACCGTGGCTGGATCCGCGCCGACGCCGGGATGTGCGATGGCGCCAAGGCCGATCTCGAGCCCCTGGCCCAGCGCCAGGACGCGTGGGGCGAGCAAGCCGCCGCGCTGCTCACCAAGTGCCCCTGATCCATGGCGCAAACCCGGCTGGACGGCCATAGCGAAGCGGCGAAGGCGGGTTAATACGGCCGCGCTCTGTGCGGGCCGGGAGACTGGACCGTGCCCTCGTGAACCCCCGCAGCGCGGGGTTCCGCTCCCCGGGAGGTGTACCCTGTCCACCCGAGCCGAACTGCTCAAGCGCGCTGGCGGCTGGGCCCTCGCCCTTGCCCTGTTGATCGGGATCTTCGCGATCGTGAAGCTCACCGCCCTCGACGGCGTGAAGATCAACCGCAACGCCAGTGAGATCGCCAAGATCTATCTGCTGGGCTTCGGCATCCTGATGGCCATCGGCCGCTTCGCCTGGCTGCGCTGGCTCGAGCCGCGCACGGGCGCCGCCACCACCTGGTCCCGTCGCACCCTGGCCTTCCTGATGCTGGCGCTCTGCCTCGGAGCCACGCTCAACTACGGCCGCTACGGCATGAAGCTCATCCAGGAGCGCATCGACGTCTACGACGTCATCCACTACTACCTGGGCCCCAAGTACTTCGAAGAGCTGGGCTACTTCGATCTCTACGCCGCCTGCATCATCGCCGATGACGAGGCGGGCATGCACTTCCGGCCAGCGCCCCCGACCTACCAGCACCAGGACATCAACGGCTACGAGATCCGCCCCTACGCGGCGGCCCTGGCCCGCTCCGACGAGATCAAGGCGCTCTTCGAAGGCGAGCGCTGGACCAGCTTCGTGCATGACTTCACCACCCTGCAGCGCGACTTCTACGGCCTCGAGAAGAACTACTGGTACCAATTGGTCAACGACCACGGCTTCAACGGCACACCCGCCTGGGCGGGCTACGCCGCGCCGCTGGTCAACCTGGTCGAGGCCCAGGACGTCAAGCTGATCTGCTACGCGGACATCGGGGTGTTGCTGGTGGCCATCGGGGTGGCCTGGTGGGCCTTCGGCGGCTGGTCCGCCGCCTTCCTGTACCTGTTCATCCTCACCACCTACAGCACCCGCTGGCCCACCATCTCCTGGGCCATCCTGCGCTACGACTACGCAGCCGCCCTGATCATCGCCACAGCCATGGTCAAGAAGGGCAAGCCGCTGCTGGCGGGCCTCTTCGCCGGGCACGCTGCCGCCATGCGGATCTTCCCTGCCACCTTCTTCTTCGGGCCCGGAGTCCAGGGGGCCTGGAGGCTCGTGCGGCACCGCAAGGTCGACAAGTTCGCGGTGCTCTTCTTCGTCGGCGCCATCGCGTGGATCGGCGCCCTCGAGCTCAACTTCGCGGCGCGCTTCGGTGGCGAACACATCGCCCAGCACTGGAAGGGCATGACCGACCACATGGAGCCGGCCAACCTTAGCTCCCGCCGGCTGGGGATGGCCATCGCCCTGGCCTACCAGGGTGAGTTCGACGAGCCGTGGTCCTTCGACCGCATCGACCGGGTCGAGCGTCAGGAGCCCATCCGCAAGGGGCTTGCTCTGGTGGTCCTGCTGGCCCTGGGTTGGGCCCTGCGCAAGAGCGACCGCGCCGAAGCCTACGCCCTGGGCTTCGTCGCCTTCTTCGCCCTGGCTACCGCCAGCTACTACTACTTCGTCGTCCGAGCACCCCTGATACTCATCCACGCGGTGGGCTTGAAGAAGCCACGCCACCTGGTGGCGCTGATCTTCCTGCTCGGTATCGATCTGTTCGCCAACCTCGCCCAACAATACCTGGGCGGGAACCGCATCTTCGTCATCGGCTGGATGGGCTGGACCCTCCTGGCCTACTGCATCGGCATGATCGCCGTCCTCATCTGGGAGTCCCACTCCCAGAGCCCCGACTCCGAAACGGAGCCTGCATGATTCGTCTCTCCACCCTCCCCTTCTTCCTGTGCCTGGCCGCCGGTCCCCTGCTGACCAGCTGCGACGGCGCCGGCTCCATGACGGCCGATGGTGTCGTGGTGCGCGCCCCGGACTTCCCTGCGCGCCTCGAGGCCGCCTTCGCCCGCGCACCCAACGACCACCTGGGCACCGAGGCCCGCAAGAGCCTGGAGAAGGCCCAGGGCATCTTCCTGGTGGACAATCCCGCCAAGGTCCAGGGCCTGCCCGAGTCTGTCGAAGCGCGCGCCCTGCTGTCCGACCCGGTGGTCAAGGAGCTGCTGCTGGGCTCCGACGAGGACGCCCTGGCCGACAAGCTGGTGGAGATGAACGTCACGGGCGTGCTGGTGCACTGGCGCCTGCAGTCCGCCATCGACCGCAACAAGAGCCTCGGCGCTCGGCTGGTGAACCACGACGAGCTCAACCGCTTCCAGCTCACCCGCGTCACCGACGAGCTGTTCATCTACCGGGTGCTGCAGGCCCCGGTCACTTTCCCGCCCCAGCTGGCCGCCGCCTGCACCATGTCCCTGCGGGGAATGCTGGCCACCGGCCGCGGCATCGACCTCAGCCAGATCCCGGCGCCCCGAGATGGGCAGTGGGAGCTGATGGCCTCGGTGCGCGGGCAGGGCCGTGAGCTGGGCATCGGCCTGGCCAAGCACGAGAGCCTCAACTCGGCGCTGGCCGAGCTGGCCCGGGACATCGAGCGCACCCACCGCCGCTACAACGAGTGGTACGGCTTCCCGCCCATCCACGAGCACATCAACGACCTCACCATCGAGATCCATCGCATCAAGGAGCGCGCCATCGTCGAGCCACGGGATGAGCACGATCTCGAGGACATCTGGGAGATGGGCATCGATGGCGCCATCATCCGCGACTACGAGGAGCGCAAGGTGGCCGTGTTCCCTGGCTCGGTGGCCTACGCCCGCGCCTACCGCACCGCCGACCAGTTCCTGCGCCACGCCGCCGAGTTCCACGCCATGACCGACAAGCGCCCGTGGCGGGATCCAGACATCTCCCTCGAGCTGGTGCGCGACCACCAGTACCAGGAGATCCCCGGCAAGGGCCTGGTCTACATGTACCGTGGCCAAGCCCCGGTACCCCTCGAGCTGGTCACCCTCGACAACACCAAGAAGTCCATCCTGTCGGCCGCGGACTGGTGGGTCTACAACATGAAGCCCGACGGCTCGGTGGTCTACAAGTGGTGGCCCGCCGAGAACCGCGAGTCCAACGAGTACAACATCGTGCGCCACACGCTGGCCACCTGGAACCTCGCCCTGGCCTACCGGCTCGACCCCAAGCCCGAGTACCTCGAGGGCGCCATCCGCTCCCAGGACTTCACCAATACGTTCCTGCAGCACGAAGGCGACATGGCCTTCTACAGCTTCAACAACAACCAGAAGCTGGGCACCGTGGTGGTAGGCCTGCTGGGCATGATCGAGGTGGCTCGGCTCACGGGCGACCACTCCAACGACGAGCTGATGCGTCAGCTGGGCAACTTCGTCTGGTACATGCAGGAGGACAACGGAAAGTTCGACCCCTACTACGTGCCCGACGATCACCCCTACGCCGATCAGGTCAACGACATCGTCCCCGGCGAGGCCGCCCTGGCCATGATCGAGCTGTCCAAGTACTTCGAGGAGCCCGACATGATCGAGCCCCTGAAGAAGTACTGGGAGTACTACAAGCCCTGGTACTACGAGCGCGCAAACCAGAAGCGCACCGACGCTCCCTGGCCCGCCATGGTCTACGACAACGACACCCGCCTCGAGCTGGTGCAGTTTGGTCCTTGGACGGTCATGGCCGCCAACGCCTACCACGAGGTGACCGGTGACGAAGAGGTCGCCAAGTTCGGCCTCGAGATCGCGCGCTTCATGATCGACTCCTACGAGTGGACCACCGAGAACGCGCCCTTCCCCGACTACGTGGGCGGCTACTACAAGCTCCCCTACGAGCTCCCTGCAATGCAGGCCTTCTGCTACGCCGAGGGCACGGCCGCGGCCTACCAGCTGGCCCTGCGCTACGACCCCGAGCAGGCGCCCTACTTCGAGAAGGCCACGCGGGAGACCGTGCGCTTCGCCATGCAGATGCAGTTCGACGACCTGAACACCTATGCGTTCAGCCGTCCCAAGATGGCCCACGGCGGCATTCGCTACGCCATGAACGAGACCAAGATCCGCATCGACTACGTACACCACGCCCTGAGCGCCATGTACATGTACCACAAGGGTGCCTCGAGCGATCCCAACCTGCCCGAAGGCGTCAAGGCCGACGTGCCCATGCTGCCCGAGCGGCTCGAGCTGGCCATGGCCGCCGCCGAGGCCGCCAGAGCCGAGCAGGCCGCCAAGGTCGCCGAAGCAGGCGAGGCCCCCGAGGTCGCTCAGCCCCGCCCCGCAGGCACCGCTCCCGAGGTCCCGCTGGGTGTCCACAGCGGCACCACCAGCACCACTCGCGAAGACGACGGCGACCCCGAGGCGGGGGAGTAGGCTCCTCCCGGGCTGCCTTCACTCTTCTTCCGGGTTCACCCCAGCCTCGGCTGCCTGTACGGCTGGGGCTGGGGCTGGGGCTGGGGCGGTGCTGTCGACCTGTGGCGCGGGTGTCGCTACCTGAGGGAGGGCCCCCGGCTGGCAGCTCGGGCAGAGGGGCTCACCGGGGAAGCGACCCGCCATCAACCTGAAGGCCTGAACCGCCCCGCGCTCGTCACCCACTCGCAGTCGGGTGGCCCCCAGCAGGGCCAGCCCGCTCACGGCGCGCTCGGCCTGCATGCCCTCCCCCGCCAGCAGCCGCGCCTCGAGGGCCCCCAGCAGGTCCAGGACCTGCTCCGCGTCGCCGCGGGCGTGGGCCATGGAGGCCTCGAGCAGCAGCGCCTCGAGGGGTGTGGCGGCGTAGATGCGCACCCCAGGAACCACAGCATCGTCCTGACCAAGACACGGGGACAACAGCAGCCCGAGGAGCAGCAACAGCAAGACCATTGGGAGCTTTCGTGTCCGGCCCGTTCCGACCAGCCCAGGATAGCACCCGATGACGCCGGACCTCTACCGCGCTGCGCTCACTTCGGTGAAGCTCCCGTGAAGACTGGGCGGAGGGTCAGCGCTGGTCCTTGGCCCCATGCAGGCAAGGCGCCTTCTCGCCGACCTTCTCCTTGACCTCGCCCTCCCACAGCTCGCGGGAGATCTTCATGGAGCAGTAGCGAGGCCCGCACATGGAGCAATAGCGCACGTTGTCGCCGTCTTCGCTGATGGGGGCATGCTCCTTGCGGTACTCGCGGGCGCGGTCCCCGTCCAAGGCCAGGTCGAACTGGGCGTCCCAGTCGAAGCCGAAGCGGGCGCGGGCCATGGCGTCGTCGCGATCCCTGGCGCCGGGAAGTCCGCGAGCGATGTCGGCGGCGTGGGCCGCGATCTTGTGGGCCACGATCCCGGTGCGAACGTCGTCGGCGTCAGGCAGGCCGAGGTGTTCCTTGGGGGTGACATAGCAGAGCATGGACACGCCGAACCAGGCGGCCAGGGCGCCGCCGATGGCCGAGGTGATGTGGTCGTAGCCAGCGCCGATGTCGGTGACCAGCGGGCCCAGCACGTAGAAGGGTGCGCCGTCGCACAGCTCCTGCTGGCGCTGCACGTTCTCCTGGATCAGGTGCATGGGCACGTGGCCCGGCCCCTCGATCATCACCTGCACGTCCTTGGCCCAGGCCCGACGACACAGGTCGCCCAGGACCTCGAGCTCACCGTACTGTGCGTCGTCGCAGGCGTCGGCCAGGCAGCCAGGCCGCAGGGAGTCGCCCAGGGACAGGGTGACGTCGTAGCGCTGGCAGATCTCCAGGATTTCGTCGTATTGGGTGTAGAAGGGGTTCTCCTGGTCGTGGGCCTGCATCCAGCGTGCCATCAGGGAGCCGCCGCGGCTGACGATGCCTGTGACGCGTTGCTTGGCATCGGGCAGCATCCGCCGCAAGATGCCGCAGTGGATGGTCATATAGTCCACGCCCTGCTCGGCCTGGGCCTGGATGACCGCCAGCAGGTCGGCGTGGGTGAGCTCCACCACGTCCTCGACCTTGGAGACCGCCTCGTAGATGGGCACGGTGCCGATGGCGACGCTGGAGGCCTCGATGATGGCCTGGCGAATGCGAGGGATATCTCCGCCAGTGGAGAGGTCCATGACCGTGTCTGCGCCGTAGCGGATGGCGGTGTCGAGCTTGAACAGCTCCTGGTCGATGTTCGAGGTCACCGAGGAGTTGCCGATGTTGGCGTTGACCTTGCACCGGGTGCCCAAGCCCACGGCCATGGGCTCGAGGGTCTGGTGCATGATGTTGGCCGGGATCACCAGCTTGCCGGCAGCCAGCTGGTCGCGGACCCAGGCGGGGTCTACCCGCTCTTGCTCGGCCACGTACAGCATCTCCGGGGTGATCTCCCCACGACGGGCCAGGTGCATCTGGGAGACGTTGCCGCGGCGTTCGAGGGCATAGGCGCGCTTGGTCATGGCTCTGCTCCACGGGCCCGTGGGCCCCGGTCGACCCGGGCCTCATACCCCGCGCAGGCCTGGTCGCAAGACCTCCAGGCTCACACCATGCGCTGGCTAATGTAGTGGAAGCCGGGCGCTGCGCTTCGACCGCTCGGGCTCGCGAGGCTGCCGCTTTCGGCTGGCCTGGATGCTCTCGAGCACGAAGCGGGCCACCCAGCCGATGGCGAGCCCCACCACCGCGCCCGCCAGCAGATCGCTGGGGTAGTGAACACCCGACACCGAGCGCGCGATGGCGCCCACCACCGCCAGGGCGAAGGCCCAGGGTCGGTTGATGACCATGGCCAGGGCGAAGAGGTTGGCGGCGTGGCAGGAGGGCATGGAGAAGGCCGCACCGCAGCCGAAGGGGGCGGTGACCCACTCGTACTCGGCGCAGGGCCGCAGACGCTCGATGACAGGCTTGAGCACCCGCGCACAGAGCAGGTCGGAGACCACCACCGCCGCCACCACCGCAGGCAGCTCGAGCCAGGTCTTGCGCCGGGCCACATCCACGACCACCAAGACCAGGAGCAGCAGAGGTGCCCAGGCCTGATCCACCAGCCAGCACAGCTGGTGGATGCCCGGCAGGCCCACCAAGCCGTTGAGCGTGTGGAGCAGGGAGAGGTCCACGCTAGCGGCCCTTGACCTCGTGCAGGCGACGATCCACCTGCTTGCCGGTGCCGTCGAAGATGGTGGCCAGATCGCGGGTGTTGTTCCACAGCGGAGAATCGCTGCCCAGGAAGATCTTCAGCTGCGCCGTGGGGTCGGTCTGGTGCTCTCCCTTGCCCGAGTGCACCTGAACCGTGTGCCCGGCGGGGATCACCAGATCGGGCCAGCTGTAGCTCTGGCGACGAATGTTGGTGATGCTGTAGCCCCCCACGCTCACCGGCTCGTCGGTGATGTTGCAGATGCGCAGGTACTCGCTGTTGGGGTCGGCCCGGTCGTTTCCGCGCCCGTTGGCGTGGAAGCTGGTGATGTGGAGGGCGCCCTGGTAGCGCTCATGCCCCCAGATTCCCAAGCCAGCCTCACGGGCTCGCGCTTGGGCCTCGAACAGGTGCTCGAGCCCGTCTTCCACCGGCGGGATCAACATGATGTGGGCGAAGCCCGCCTCGAGCAGCTTCTCCTCGAGGGAGACGCCGTTTATGACCACATCGGCGATCAGGCGCCCGTAGCCGTCTCGCTGGGGATCGCCGTAGCTGAGCTGCACGAGCTTGCCGGCCACGAAGCTGGCGGCCAGATCCCGAGCCTCTTCGGCGAAGGCCTCCATGGGCCTGAGCTCGGGGGTGTTGACCCAGCGCAGGCGCACCGGATCGCCCGTGGCGATGGTGACGGTGTCGCCGTCATACACGCGGATGACCACCGCCTCGTCGGGCGGAGGAGGGCCTTCGCCGTCGGACTTGGGTTCCTGAGACCAGGCAGCGGTGACCAAGAGGGCGAGGGTCAGAGCGAGGAGACGCATGGGACACATCCGGGGCTGGTGCGAGGCCACCTTTGCACGTTCCGAGCCAGCGTTCAACCTGTCGTGCGCTCCTCGAGCAGGACCTGCAGGGCGAGCTCTCCAGCGCGGTAGGACGAGCGCACCAAGGGGCCGCTGGCCACCATGGAGAAGCCCAAGGCTCGGGCCCGGGCTTCCCAGGCCTCGAACTCGGCGGGCTCGACATAGCGCTCCACAGCCATGCAGCGAGGGTTTGGCTGCAGGTACTGGCCGAGGGTGACCGCATCGACCCCCACGGACCGCAGATCCTGGAGGCTGGCCAGGACCTCGTCCTCGCCCTCGCCCAGGCCCAGCATCAGCGAAGACTTGGTCAGCCCGTCGGGCCGCAGATCCTTGGCGATGCGCAGCACCTCGAGAGAGCGGTCGTAGCTGGCCCGCTGGTCGCGCGCCCTGGGGGTGAGGCTGCGCACCACCTCGAGGTTGTGGGCGAAGACGGCGGGCTGGGCCGCGAGCACGGTGGCGATGGCCTGGCGGTCGCCCCCAAAGTCCGGCGTGAGCACCTCGACGCGGGTCTCGGGGCTGCGCGCACGGATGGCGCGCACCGTAGCGGCGAAGTGAGCGGCCCCCCCGTCGGGCAGATCGTCACGGTCCACGCTGGTGAGCACCACCCAGCGCAGCTTCCACTGGGCCGCGGCCTTGGCCACATTGCTCGGCTCCTGGGCATCCAGCACACCGCCGGGCTTGCCCGTGGCCACTGCGCAGAAGCGGCACCCCCGGGTGCAGACCTCGCCCATGATCAGGAAGGTCGCTGTGCCACAGCCCCAGCACTCCCCGATGTTGGGACAGCGGGCCTCCTCGCACACCGTGTGCAGTCCGAGATCCCGCAGGGTGCCCTTGATCTCACCGAAGGTCTCTCCCCCGCCGGGGCGGACCTTGAGCCAGGGGGGCTTGCGACGGGGTACGGGCATGGCTCACCTCGCGAGGGAGGTATTCCGCCTCGCTCCCCTCGTCATGGTGCGCGGCTCACCCTTGACGGCGGTGCCAGTGGATCCCAGGTTGGGCACTCCATTCCAGGAGAGATCCATGTCCTGTCTCAACGTCGGCGAGCCCGCCCCCGAGTTCACCCTCCCCGCCAGCGACGGGAGCGAGATCAGCCTCTCCTCCCTGCGCGGCAAGCGCGTGGTGCTGTACTTCTACCCCAAAGACAACACCTCCGGCTGCACCGCCCAGGCCTGCGGCTACCGGGATCAGCTGCCCGGCATCGTAGCCAAGAACGCCGTGGTCATCGGTGTGTCCAGGGACTCGGGCAAGGTGCACCAGGGCTTCGCCGCCAAGCATGCCCTGCCCTTCACCCTGCTCACCGACGCCGATCACGCCGTCCACGCGCTGTACGGCGCCTGGGGAGAGAAGACCATGTACGGCAAGAAGGTCATGGGAGTCATCCGCACCACCGTGCTCATCGACGAGCAGGGCGTCCTCCTGGACGTCAAGCACAAGGTCCAGGCCAAGAAGGACCCGGAGCGAGTGCTGAACTTGCTGGGCTAAGCCAACACCACCGGCAGCTCCGCCCCCAGCACCAGGCTGGCGCTGGTGATGTGCAGGCCGTGGGCCACGGCCTCGACGCCGCGGGCGACCACCTCGCGCAGCAGCCGCCCGTACTCCGGATCGATGTCGTCGGCAGGGCCCACCGCCCGCGCGTCACTGCGTGACGCCAGGTAGAAGATCACGGCCCTGTGCCCCTGCTCCGCCATGTCCGCCAGCTCCAGCAGGTGCTTCTGCCCCCGGGTGGTCACGGCGTCGGGGAAGCGGGACATGCCAGGCTGGGCCAGCATGGTGGCGTTCTTGACCTCGACCCAGCACGGTGGCCTGCCCTCAGCCTCGAGCAGCAGATCGATGCGGCTGTTGCGAGAGCCGTACCTCACCTCTGACCGCACGCTGTCGTAGCCCGCCAGGCTGGGCGCCAACCCCGCCAGGATGCCCTCCTTGACCAGATGGTTGGGCAGCTGGGTGTTGACCATGATGGCCGTGCAGCCCCCCTCGCCCATGAAGCTCTGCTCGAGGGTCCACTTCAGCTTGCGCTTGGGTCCATCCGCAGGGGAGACCAGCACCCGACAGCCGGGCTCGATGCAGGTCTTCATGGTGCCCGAGTTTGGCACATGCACGACGACCTCGCGGCCATCCTCGAGCACCACGTCCGCCATGAAGCGCTTGTAGCGCCGCAGGAGGGTGCCGGGGACCAGCTCGACCGGGTAGCGCACGGCGACCCTAGAAGAAGCTGCCGATGCTGAAGTCGAACACAGCCTTGCGCTCGCCCTCTTCGGGCTTGATGGGGAAGCCCCACTCGAAGCGCAGGGGGCCCAGGGGGCTGAACCAGCGCACGCCCATGCCGTAGCTGGTGCGGAGGTTGAGCGGGTTGATGTGACCGTTGCCCCAAGGATCGCCGAAGGCGTTGCCCGCGTCGAAGAAGACGACGGTGCTGATGCCAGCGGCCTTGACGATGGGCACCTCGAGCTCGAGGTTGTTGATCCAGGTCTCGGTGCCGCCCACCACCAGGCGATCGTCCGCCGCCGTGGGGTCGTCGGTGCCGATGAAGCTGGCGCCCAGGTAGCCACCACCGCTGGAGCGGTAGCCGCTGCCCCGGATGGAGGGGCCCAGGCTGTACCAGTCGAAGCCGCGCACCGAGTTGATGCCGCCCGCACGGTACCGGTGGATGTAGGGCAGCACGGTGCCGTCGGTGGAGTGGATGTAGCCCAGGGTGAGGTTGTAGCGGAAGATGACCCACTCGCCCCCGGGGATGACCGGCTTGAAGTACCGGAAGTTGAAGCGTGACTCCCAGAAGTTGAAGTCGCCGCCCAGGGCGCTCAGCACAGTGTCGTCGTCGAGCCGGAAGCCGCCCGACAGCTCGGTGGCCAGGCTGGTGTAGTAGCCGCGGGTGGCCATGATGCGGTTGTTGCGCTTGTCGACGTTGAGGTTGAGCCCCAGGGTGGAGGTCAAGCCCGAGCGATACAGCTCGCCGCCCAGCACGCGCTTCTTGTAGGAGTCGATGACGTTCAGCCCCGCGTTCTCGATGGTGTAGTCCATGGTGAGACGCACATCGTCGCGGGGATCGAGGTAGCGGCCGATGGCGATGGAGCCGCCCTGCTGGTACTCGTCCTCGATCCACTGGCGGGACAGGGCGTAGGCGTTGAGCTGCAGGGTCCAGCGAGAGTCGAGGAAGTAGGGGTCGAAGAAGCTGAGGTTGCCCTGCTGCCGCCGGCTGGAGAGGTTGATGGCGGCGGACATCACGTAACCGAGGCCCAGGAAGTTGTTCTTCGAGACGTTGAGGCCGAAGACGAAGTTCTCGAGGTTGGAGAAGCCGGCCTGAGCGGAGAAGCTGCCGGTGGGCTGCTCGGTGACCTCGAGGTCCATGTCCAGCACGTTTTCACCATCGCCCCGGGGCGTGGAGATGCGCACTTCTTCGAAGAAGCCGAGCCGCTCGAGTCGGGCGCGGGCTTCCTTGATGGCGCGGCCGGAGTACCAGTCGCCCTCGTTGATGGGGACCTCGCGGCGCACCACCTTGTCGAAGGTGGGGTCGTTGCCGCTGATGTCGATGCGCCCGATGCTGACCTTCTCACCCTTCTGGATGTCGAAGGTGATGTCGACGATCTCGCGCTCGGGGTCGGTCTCGGTGAGAGGGATGACGTTGACGAAGGCGTAGCCCTGGTCGGCGTACAGGTCGCTGATGTCCTGCATCACCGCCTGGAGCTGGGTGAGCTTGAACCACTCCCCAGGAGCCAGGGGATCCCGCGCGGCCGCAGCGCCCTTGCTGCCGTAGCCCACCGCGCCCTTGTAGTAGGCCACGGTCTCGCCGATCTCCCGGCGGTTGTCACGCTCGACCTCGTCGAGGGACTCACCGCCGACCAGTCGAAGCACGGCGGCCTCGGTCAGGCCTTCATGGGCGACCCACTCGCCATCCACGTCGATCTTGCCCAGGCGATAGCGCACGCCCTCGTCCACATGGATGTTGACGTAGATGTTGCGCTTGTCGGGGGAGAGATAGACCCGGGGGGGATCGACCTTGACGTCGACGTAGCCCTCCTCGAGGTAGACCGAGCGCACCACGTAGACGTCGTTCTCGAGGTTGCTCTCGAGGAAGGTGCCCGAGTTGGTGAGCCAGGGCGCGACGCCCGCTTGCTTGGTCTGCATGAAGCGGCGGATCTTGCGGTCCGCGAGGTTGTCGTTGCCGGAGATGTCGATGTGCGACACCAGGACCTTGCGGTTCTCGGTGATGTCGAAGGTGAGCTCGACCTGATGCTCGGCCACGTCCTTGACCTCCGGCAGGACCTCGGCCAGGAAGTAGCCCTTCTCGATGTACAGATCGCGAATGCGCTGGAGGTTGAGCTTGACGTCGGCTTCGTTGAGGACCGCGAACGCAGGGATGTCGATGACCTCGCGAATGTCGTCTTCATCGATCTTCTTGTTGCCAGCGATCTTGACCGCCCGGATGGCGGGCTTCTCGACCACGATGAAGGTCACGGCCAGGCCATCGCCCTCGGGGGCCGGGGAGACATCCACGCGCACGTCGTCGACCAAGCCCGAGCGGTAGATGGCGCGGATGTCGCGCTGGACGGCCCAGGCGCTGAGCTGCTCACCCGTGCGCAGGTCGACCCGCGCCAGGATGGCCGCTTCTTCGATGCGGCGGGTGCCAGTGACCACGATGGAGGCCACCTGTCCGTCCAGGATGGCGGGACCGTCGGCGTGCGCCGGGGCGATGAACAGCAGGCACACCACGGCGAGAAGCCACGGCGCGAGCCTGCGCAGGAGGGGGGCCATGCTAGGACTCCTCCACGAAGCAGCCGTCCACCAGGCGTAGGCGACGGGGGAAGCGAGCGGCCAGCTCGTTGGAGTGGGTGACCACCACCAAGGTGCTCCCCACGTCGGCATGCAGATCCAGCAGGCGATCGAAGACGGCGCCGGCCGTGCGCGGGTCGAGGTTGCCCGTAGGCTCATCGGCCAGGAGCAGGCCGGGGCTCATGACCATGGCGCGGGCGATGGCCACGCGCTGCTGCTCGCCGCCCGACAGCTCGCCGGGCTTGTGCGTGAGGCGACCCAGCAGCTCCATGCGATCCAGGGCTTGCTCAGCCTGCGCGCGGGCCTCTTCGCGAGGGACACCCGCGATGACGGCGGGCATCGCTACGTTCCACAGCGCGGTCTGGTCTGACAGCAGGTGGTGGAACTGGAACACGAAGCCGATCATACGATTGCGCCGCGCGTCCACCGCCCGGGAGCCACCAGCGAAGGCGTCCTGACCGTCGAAGAAGACCTGGCCTGCGCTGGGCTTCTCGAGGGTACCCACCAGGTGCAGGAAGGTGGACTTGCCGGAGCCCGACGGGCCCAGCACCGCCACCCGCTCACCGGGGCCGATGTCGAGGTTGACGTTCCGGAGCACCCGAATGGTCTGACCGCCCTTGTGGAAGGTCTTGTCCAGCCCCACAGTGCGCAAGGCGATCCCACCACGGGCGGGCGAAGCCCCTGTGAGCTCGGCATTCTGTGCGTTCTTCGCGACCAGCGGGGCGTCGACCATGGCTACTCGTATCGGAGACCTTCGACCGGGTCCAGCTTGGCCGCCTGGGCCGCTGGGTACAGGGTCGCGTAGAAACAGATCATGACGGCGGTGTACATGACAAAGACGATGGTGGCGGGCTCGATCACCACCGGCAGGGAGTCGAGGTAGTACACGTCGGCGTCGAGGGGGAAGCGGTAACGATCGAGCCCGGCGCAGCCGCCCAGGCCCAGCAGGGTGCCCAGCACCGTGCCCACGGCGCCGATGATCATGCCCTCGAGCATGAACACCAGCCAGACCGCGGTGGCCGAGGCGCCCATGGCCCGCAGGATGGCGATCTCGCGGCCACGGGTGAGCACCACGAGGATCAGCGTGCCCACGATGTTGAGGCTGGCCACCAGCACGATGAGGGAGAGGATCAGACCCATCACGATCTTCTCGAGCTTCAAGGCGGAGAAGAGCTTGACGTTGAGGTTCTTCCAGTGGCGGGCGTAGAAGGGGTAGCTCAGGGCCTGCTCGAGATCCTGGGAGATGCCGCCCACGCCGTAGATGTCGTCGACCCGGATCTCGACGCCGGTGACGGCGCTACCCAGCCCCAGGAACTCCTGGGCATCCTGGTTGTGGACGTAGACCCACTTGGTGTCGTACTCGTACATGCCCGAGTAGAAGATGCCCGCCACCCGCAGGGCCTTGACCTTGGGAATGGGGGTGCCGAAGGGGCCCGCAGCGCCGTCGTTGACCGGGTTGATCAGGTGGACCTTGTCGCCCACATAGACCCTCAGCACGTCGGCCAGCTCCTGGCCCAGGATGACCCCGGGCAGCTGCTCGGTGTCGTCCACGTCCTGGGTGACAATGGGAGGCGGCGCGTGTACCTGGGCGAGCACCTGCGCTCGCTGCTCGTCGGTCTCGAGCACACCCTCGGGACCGATCTTCATGTTGACCTTGAGATCGGTGACGGCCGGGGTGCGCTCGGGGTCGATGCCCTTGAGGATGACCCCCGATGAGCCGTAGGGCGAGCGCAGCATCATCTCGGTGTAGACGAAGGGCGCCGCCGCGACCACGCCGGGTACGGCCTCGATGGTGGCGATGGTCTGGTCGGGAGACTCGATGGCCCCGTGGTAGGACAGCACGACCACGTGGGCGTTCGAGCCCAGGATCTTGTCGCGCATGTCGATCTCGAAGCCCGCCATCACGGACAGGACGATCACCAGCGCCATCACACCGACGGTGACCCCCGCGATGGAGACCAGGGTGATGGCGGAGATGCCCCGCTCCTGCCGACGCGAGCGCAGGTGGGACATGGCCACGCGCCAGGCGAAGCGGATCTCGTGGCCGTGGGGACGCCAGACCAGCAACAACAGCAGCGCGGCACCGAGGGTGACCGCCACGAAGCCCCACTCCGGGAGGGAGCTTGTCATGCCGCGCACGGCGGCACGGGTGAGCTGGAGGTAGTCGGCCTCAGGCATGCGGGGCTACTCGACTCCTGGCTCGGCGCCCTGCTCGGGAGCTTCGCTGTCGGTGGAGCCCTCGGCGCGGGGGCGCATGGTAGGGAAGAGGATCACCTCGCGGATGCTCTGCTGGTTGGTGAGCAGCATCGCGAGCCGATCGATGCCGATGCCCTCGCCGGCCGTGGGAGGCATTCCGTAGCAGAGAGCCTCGATGTAGTCGGCGTCGTAGTACATGGCCTCGTCATCACCGCCACCGCGCGCGGCGACCTGGGCCTCGAAGCGCGCGGCCTGGTCGATGGGGTCGTTGAGCTCGTTGAACCCATTGGCGATCTCCTGACCCGCGATGATGAGCTCGAAGCGATCCACGAAGCGTGGGTCGTCGTCGCTGCGACGGGACAGGGGGGAGATCTCCACCGGGAATCGGGTGACGAACACCGGAGCTAGCAGGCTTTGTTCCACATACGCTTCGAAGAACCACTCCCACCACTTGCCCATGGTGCTGGGCAGGGCGCCCTGCTCGTCGCCGTGGTCGGCGATCCAGCGGGCGCGCAGGGCGTCGGGGCGCTCGAGCTCGGCGGCGGACATTCCGGTGGCCTCGGCCAGCAGCTCACCCATGGAGGCGCGCCGCCAAGGAGCGGTGAAGTCGATGGTGCGCTCACCCCAGGGCAGCTGGGCGCTGGGGTGGAGCTGCTGGATCATGCCCAGCACCAGCTGCTCGGTCATGTCCATCAGGTCCACATAGGTGGCGTGGGCCTGGTAGAACTCGAGCATGGTGAACTCGGGGTTGTGCCGCAGGCTGAGGCCCTCGTTGCGGAACACCCGGTTGACCTCGTAGACACGCTCGAAGCCGCCCACCACCAGCCGCTTGAGGAACAGCTCCGGCGCGATGCGCAGGTACATGTCCAGGTCCAGCGCGTTGTGGTGAGTGACGAAGGGCCGCGCGGCGGCGCCGCCAGGGATGACCTGCAGGATCGGGGTCTCGACCTCGAGGTAGTCCCGGCTGTCGAAGAAGCGCCGGATCTCCCGCATGATCAGGCTGCGGGCCCGGAAGGTGTCGCGCACTTCGTCGTTCATGAACAGATCGACGTAGCGGTGCCGGAAGCGGAACTCGACGTCGGTGAGCCCCTTGTGCTTGTCGGGCAGAGAGCGCAGGCACTTGGAGGCCAGCGAGAGCTCATCGACACGCAGGGACAGGTCACCGCGGCGGGTGATCATCAGCTTGCCGCTGGCGCGCACCCAGTCGCCCATGTCCAGGCGCTTCCACAGGGCGAAGGTCTCGTCGCTCAGCAGGTTCTTCTTGATGAAGATCTGCATGGGGCCGGCGCGGTCCACCACGATGGCGAAGCCCGCCTTGCCCATCTCGTTCTTGAAGCGGATGCGGCCGGCGATGGTGAAGCGCTGCTCGAGGGCGTCAACGGCTTCGGGCTCGAGACCCTGGGCGGCCGCGGCGCAGTCCCGGGTCGTGTGGGGAACCGGACGGCTCGCCGGATAGGGCTCGACACCCTGCTCGCGCAGAGACACGAGCTTCTCGCGCCGACGGGCGTCGAGCAGCTCAGCCTCGATGGCATCGAGATCCGGACCGGACATCGGCCTCCTCCTTCAGAGACTCCGGGGCTGCGCCAGGTAACGCACCCAAGCACCCGACGCCCGCGTGTTTACCGGGGAGATCGGCCCTGTCCAGCGCCCGTGTCAGCCACCCAGGAGAGGCGTCTCGCTGAGGTCGTCACACCACTCGACCAGGGTGGTCCCGGAGACCAGCCCGGTCGCCGTGGCGTTGATGAACTCGTAGATGTAGTCGCCGTCGTAGTCGTTCATCTGGATGTCGGCGACGAAGTCATCGCCACCACCGCCGGACAGGGTGATGGTCCAGGTCTCAGGGTCGCCCTGCCAGTAGCTGCCCGACCAGTAGTAGCCCGAGTCTTGTCCTCGATTCTCCCAGTCCCAGGAGCCCTCGCCGATGGTGCAGTTCAGGGCCCAGGTGACCCGGGTGCGGTCGGAGCTGATGGTGACCTCACTGCCTGTGTAGTCGTTGATCATCGCGTAGATGTTGCAGTGCCCCGCCGAGAAGATGGCGGAGGGATCGGTGGGGTCGCCCCAGTCCAGGTACTCGGCCACGCCGGCGCAGGTCGCGTCCTGGGACGACGCGAAGTACAGCAGCGCCTGTCCGTTGCGGTCGTAGCCGAAGGCCTTGTGTCCAGCCACGCTGGCGACGGCGGTGTCGTCGAAGGTGAGCTGACCCTCGAGGATGTCGTAGTCCTGGCCGGTGTCGTCCTTCTCGCAGGAGACCAGCACGAGGGGGAGCACGAGGAAGATCCGGGACCGCATGACGCCTCCGCAGGCTTGTGGGCAGGGAAGCAAAGTCTAACCCGAAGAGCCGGACTCGTTGGCGCGCTGGACCAACCAGGCTTCCATGAACTCCGCGATGTCGCCGTCCAGGAAGCGGTCCACGTTGCCCGTCTCGACGCTGGTGCGGAGGTCCTTGACGAGCCGGTAGGGGTGCAACACGTAGCTGCGGATCTGGCTGCCCCACTCGATGCGCTTCTTCTGCGAGTGCTCGGTGGCCGACTCGGCCAGCCGACGATCGAGCTCCGCCGTGTACATCTTGGCCTTGAGCAGCTTGAGGGCCATGGACTTGTTCTTGTGCTGGCTGCGCTCGCCCTGACAGCACACCACGGTGTTGGTGGGCAGGTGGGTGATGCGCACCGCGGAGTCCGTGGTGTTGACGTGCTGCCCACCGGCACCGCTGGCCCGGTAGGTGTCGATCTGCAGGTCGCTCTCGGCGATGACGATCTCGATGTCGTCGTCGACGGCCGGGTAGACGGCCACCGAGGCGAAGGCGGTGTGCCGGCGTGCCGCCGCGTCGAAGGGCGAGATGCGCACCAGCCGATGTACGCCGATCTCGGCCTTGAGGTAGCCGTAGACGAAGGCCCCCTCGATGCTCAGGGTGCAGCGCGTGATGCCCCCCTCCTCGGCCTGCTGCTCGTCGACGATAGAGGCCTTGTGTCCCTGGCGATCCGCCCAGCGCAGGTACATGCGCTGCAGCATCAGCGCCCAGTCGGCGGCGTCCTTGCCGCCTGCGCCGGAGTTGATCTCCACCATGGCGTTGGCGTTGTCGCCCTCTTCGCCGAGCATGCGCTGGAACTCGAGCTTGCGCACGCGCTCCTCGAGCTCGGTCAACTGCTCGACGGCCTCCTCGGCGCTGGCCTCGTCTTCTTCCTCCTCGGCCAACTCCATGAGCACCTCGAGGTCCTCGTAGTTCCCGGCCAGCTCGTCGAAGCTGCTCACGGCGCGCTCCAGATCGGCCTTCTCCTTCATCAACCCACGGGCGCGCTCCTGGTCATTCCAGAACCCAGCGCTCCCCGCGATCCCCTCCAGCTCTGCGATGCGGTCGCCCTTGCCAGCCAGGTCAAAGATGCCCCCGGAGCGCCTCCACGCGTTTTCCGAGGGACTTCATCCTGGAACTGATCTCATGGGGGATCATGGCAGTGCATCCTTGGCCCGGGGGTGGGCCATGTAGCACTCCCCTGCCCTGCCGTGCCAGCTCAGCGCCCCGACAGCCCCGACAGCAGCTTGGTGGCGGCCGCCTGCATCTCGGCCTCTTCGGCGTCGTCGCCGTGGTCGTAGCCCAGCAGGTGCAGGAAGCCGTGCACCAGCAGCACCTGGACCTCTCGGGCGGTGCTGTGGTCACGCTGGGCCGCCTGGCGCGCGGCGGTGGGGATGGAGATGACCACGTCGCCCAGGGTGAGGTCCTCGGGGTCGGCGCCCTCACCCTCTCGCTGGGCGAAGGCCAGCACGTCGGTGGGGCTGTCTTTGCCGCGGTAGTCCCTGTTGAGGGCGTGGATGAAGGCATCGTCGCAGAGCACGAGGCTGAGCTCGGCCTCCGCCAGATCGGTGGCCTCGAGCAGGGCGCTGGCATCGGCCAGCACGGGATGCTCATCCCACTCCACGGCCTGCAGGCTCAGCTCGACAGGCACTATTCCTCCCCTTGATCGGTGACGGCCTCGGTCTCGACGGGGATGACCTGGGAGGAGTCGTCCTCCCAGTCCTCGGGCAGCAGATCGTCGTCCTCGGCCCGCGGCAGCACGTCCGCGGCGCTGTCGTTGCCCAGCGGATTGAGCAGCTCGAGGGTGATCACGCCGCGCTGAGGCACCTCCGGGCCGGGCTCGTCGTCCTGGGTGTCCACCACCGCCGACGGATACTCGATCCGGTGATGGTAGATGCTCATCATCACCTCGGCGAAGGACTTTCCGATGGTGTACAGCTCCTTGAGGGTGAGGGAGCAGTCCTCGAGCTGGCCGTCGTTCATGGCCTGGCTGATGAGGCGCTGGATCACCTCGCGGAACTTCTCGGGGGTCGGCTGCTTGACCGCTCGACAGGCGGCCTCGACCTTGTCGGCCAGGTGCAGGATGCCCGCCTCGCGCGTGTCGGGACGGGGCCCGGGGTAGCGGAACAGAGCCTCGTCCACCACCTCGCCAGGCGCGGCCTCCTGCTGGGCCTTGTTCAAGAAGTAGCGCACCATGCCCGTGCCGTGGTGCATACAGATATTGTCGATGATGGGCTGCGGGAGTCGGTTGTGGGCGGCGATGCGCGCACCCGCCTGGATGTGCCGGATGATGATCCCCGCCGACTTGCGCGCGGGCAGCCTGTCATGGGGGTTGGGGACGTCGCGCTGGTTCTCCACGAAGTAGTGCGGCTTGGTGATCTTGCCGATGTCGTGGAAGTAGGCGGCCACCCGCACCAGCAGCTTGTCGGCTCCGATGGCCTCGGCCGCGGCCTCGGACAGGGAGCCCACGATGACGCTGTGGTGGTAGGTGCCGGGCGCGCGCAGCATGAGCTGGCGGAGCAGCGGGTGGTTGAGGTTGGCCAGCTCGAGCATCTTGTACTCGGTGACGAAGCCGAACATCTCGAACAGGGGGATCAGGCTGAGGGCCATCATGGCGGAGATGATGCCCCCAGCCACGGCGAACAGCATGTCCCAGGCCAACACGGAGAAGCCCATGGTCCCCGTGGTGCCCTGGTGCATGGACAACAGGTCGATGAGCAGCACCACCGCGCCGTTGACCACGGCGGTCTGCATGCCCGCCCGCAGCACGTGGACCCGCTCCTTGGCGTGGGCCACGCCGCCGGAGGCCGCCACGCTCGAGATGAGGAAGAACAGGGTGTAGAAGACCTGCTGCTCCATCATCACGCCCGCCAGCAGCGAGGCTACGATGGCGAAGACCAGGGCGGTCTCGCCGTTGGCCAGGATGCGCACCAGCATGGCACCGCCGGCGATGGGGACGATGTACCAGATGCTGGTGGGCAGCGGACCGCCAGCCGGCCCCTGAGCCACCCCCGCGCCGATCTCCAGCACCAGCCGGGCCAGGGCCAACACCAGCAGGAGGATGAAGGCCATGGCCTGCAGCTCGCGGGCGCGCAGGCCGAAGTTGCGCAGGTAGTTGCTGCCATACAGATAGAAGGTGGAGATGACGATGACGCAGAACGCCAGCAGGGAGAGGGCCAAAGCCAGGGTGTTGCTGCTGCCCTTGACCTCATTGAGGCCGCCGAGCATCTCCACATGGCGCTGGCTGAGCACATCACCGGCGCGGAACAGCACCGTGCCCTGCTTGACCTGGATCTCCACGGGCAGCACCTCACCGGCCGCATTGCTGCGCCGACGCTCGGTGATGTCGGGCCGGGAGGTGACGTTGGGACGCACCGCCGCGCGGGCGATGGCCGCCGCGGCCCGCTCGGCCTCGGCGCCCCCCTCGGTGGGGTCGTGCTCCAGCACGTACAAGGCCAGGTCCTGGCGCGCCTCCTCGACCGTGACCACGTCCTCGAGGCGATCGTGGAGCACCTCTCTGCGGCCGTCCGAGGTGATCCGGTTGACCGAGATGACGGTGGTCCCCACCGGGATCATGGCGCGATCGGTGACCACCAGCCTGCGCATGGTCACGCCGATGAACTCGTTGACCAGGGCCTCGATCTTGGCGTCGAAGCCCACCGCCATCAGGGTGCGGATGTGGTCGTCGTCCACCGCCAGCTCGAGGGTCGCCAGGAACTCGCGCGCGATGAGATCCAGCTGCTCGGGGGTTGGCTCCACCGGCTCCGGCTGTTCGCCCTCGTCCTCCTCGGGCACGGCTGCGCCATCCAGCTTGCGCCGCGCGGCGTCGAAGGAGAGGGACACACGATTCTGCAGCCGCGCCCCCAGGGTGGCGTCCATCTCGAAGACGGGGGGCACCGTGTCCCGCGCTTCTTTCTGCTGCTCGGCGGTGTGGTCCCAGTCGATGTAGGAGAAGGAGACCGGCGCCAGCAGGTCGTAGGGAGCGATGTCCCCCACCGCGAACTCCTGCTCGGGGACCCGCACATGGTCCATCATCAGCAGGGCGGCGACGGAGCACACCGCCACCAACAACAGCCCGCGGAGAACGGCGCCTCGCTCCCGCAGGCCCCGCAGGGCGGGGGAGCGGCCGAGGATCTGCAGCCTACGCTTCCAGGTCACCTTCGACCTCCTGGCCCGGGTCGGGCTGCTGTGCTGGCTCGGACTGTGTCTCGGGCTGGGGCTCGGGCTCATCCAGGCCGTGGGCCGCGCGCTCGGCGCGGGTCTTACGCTCATAGGCGTCGATGATCTCGGCCACCAGGCGGTGGCGCACCACGTCGGCCTTGGAGAACCTGACCTCGGCGATGCCTTCGATGTGGCGCAGCAGCCGGCTGGCCTCCACCAGGCCCGAGATCTGGCCGGGGGGCAGATCGATCTGGGTGACGTCGCCGGTGACCACGGCCTGGGTCTCCTGGCCTAGCCTGGTCAGGAACATCTTCATCTGTTCCGACGAGGTGTTCTGGGCCTCATCCAGGATCACGAAGGCCTCGTTGAGGGTGCGCCCGCGCATGAAGGCCAGCGGGGCGACCTCGATGACGCCGCGCTGGATGAGCCTGGCCGCCTTGTCGTACCCCACCATGTCGTGCAGCGCGTCGTAGAGCGGCCGCAGGTAGGGGTTGATCTTCTCGGCCATGTCGCCAGGCAGAAAGCCCAGCTTCTCGCCCGCCTCGACCGCGGGCCGGCAGAGCACGATGCGCGCGACCTCGTCACGCTGCAGCGCGCCCACGGCCATGGCCATGGCCAGGTAGGTCTTGCCGGTGCCGGCGGGGCCCACGCCGAAGACGAGATCGTGGTCCCGGATGGCCTGGATGTACGCCCGCTGCATGGGCGTGCGCGGGAAGATGTTGCGCTTGCGCCCCGGCACGAAGACGGTGTCCTGGAACAGATCGACGATGTCGACCGTGGGGTCGCGCTGTACCAGGCGGCAGGCTTGGTCGATGTCGCTGATGTGCAGCGGGAAGCGGGCCAGGGCGAGGGTGTGGAGCTGGCCCAGGATGGAGGCTGCCAGGTGGACGGAGCCATCATCGCCCCCCACGCGCAGCTCGGCCCCCCGGCGGTTGATGCGCACGCCCAGGGATCGGCCGATCTGGGCCAGGTGTTGATCCAGCTCGCCACAGACCGTCCTCACGGCCTCGTGAGGGCCATCCAGGGTGACGACGACCTGCTGCAGGGGCTCGCGCTCGACGCTGCTCATCACTTCTTCTTTTCCTGACCCTCGGAGCGGTACTTCTGCTTGAACAGCCGGATGGCGGTCTGGCGGATGACCGAGGGGACGTTGTGGTTTCGGCTCAGATCCTGGAGGTCTCGCTTCTGGAGGACATTGATCAGCCGCACGCCCACGCTGGGCGGCGTCTTGGGGTTGTTCACCAGCGCGACCTTGACGGGGTACTTCCGGATGAACTCGCGGTTGGTGGCCACCTCACGCAGCACCTCGTCCTCGATGTTGCGGTTGCCAGCGATGCTCTTGACCTCGCCATCAGTGAGGCGACCGCTCTTGATGACCGCCATCGTGACCTGCTTGTTGCGGTCCTTGAGCAGCAGCGTGCGGACGGTCTTGTTGCCGACATGGGCGAGCTTGATCTTCTGGCCCACGGTCATCGCGGCCACCTTCTGCTCGAGCTTCTGCTCCTCGTCGGGGGAGATGCCATCACCGTCCTCGGTCAAGTCCCAGGAGAACGCGGAGAGGTCGTCGGTGAACTCGAAGTCGAAGCCGTTGAACAGGTCGTCATCGTCGCCAGCCTCGTCCAGCTCGAAGAGCACGAGCCCACGCTCCGCGCGCTCCTGCAGCGCCAAGGATGTGCCCCCCTTGAGCGCGGCCTCCACCTCGGCGTCCAGGTCGACCGCTACGCCGAACAGCTCCCGCTCGTCGGGAACCTCGGGCATCGAGTTGTTCATCCGCAGGAAGGCGGCCGCCTTCTGCAGGTGCTGGTCGGCGCAGTGGCGATTGCCGTGCAGGGCGACGAAGACCCGCGGGGTCATCAGCAGCCGCTCGCGGTTGTAGCAGGTGCGCTCGCAGAGATCGGCGTCGGCGCGCTCGCCGATCATGGTGATGGTGCGATCGTTGGCGTTGCGGATGGTCATCATGCGCGCGTCGAGCAACGGATCCTTGGTGCGCAACACCGCCAGGAACTCCAGCAGCTTGGTGGGAGAGCTCTGGGTGATCAGGGGAGCGATGACGTGGTCGGGCAGCTCGCGCAGGCTGGCGGCCGCTGCCGCGCGCACCTCGGGCGATGGGTCCTGAGCGAGCAGGTAGGCGCATCCCAGCAGCTCCGAAGGCTGAGAGGTCAGCAAGCCCTGGGCCAGCGCCATCCGATCGTCCAGGGAAGCCGAAGGCACCACAAGCTCTCGCAACGCCCGCGGGACGCCCAGCCTCTCGAAGGGAATGTCTTCTTCAGTGCTCATGATCGCTCCTGACGCCAGGACATTCTGCCACGCAGGACGGCTATGCGGCTGCCGTGGAGCCAGCAAGGAGGCCCCTACGGCGACGCCCCCCCGGGGACGAGCCGCGGGGGGGCGCCAGGACCGTAGGGTGCGGTCTACGCACCCAGGAAGGCCTACTCGTCGTCGTCGCTGTCGCTGAAGGGCGAGGCGCTTCGGATTCCATCCACCAGGTTGTGGGGAACGGGCTCGTAGCCGGAGAAGTCCATGGTGAAGGAGCCCTTGCCGCCGGTCATGGACCGCAGGTCCGGCGCGTAGCGCTGGATCTCGGCGAGGGGGCAGACGGCCTTGATGATCGTGTGCCTGCCCTTGGGCTCCATGCCCAGGACGCGGCCGCGACGGGAGGTGACGTCACCCATGATGTCGCCCATGGACTCGGAGGGGACCTGGATCTCCATCGCGTAGTAGGGCTCGAGGATGATCATCCCGGCCTTCTCCATGGCGGCCTTGAGGCCCTTGGAGCCGGCCATCTGGTAGGCCACGTCCTTGGAATCCACCGGGTGGTACTTGCCGTCGTACAGGATGACCCGGATGTCGACCACAGGGTAGCCGGCCAGGGCGCCGCGCTTCATGCGCTCCACCACGCCCTTCTCGACGGAGGGGATGTACTGGCGAGGGATGCGGCCCTGGGCGATCTGATCGACGAACTCGAAGCCCGCGTCGCGCTCGGTGGGCTCGACGTGGATGAAGCAAACGCCGAACTGACCGGCGCCGCCGGTCTGCTTCTTGTGCTTGCCTTCGACGCCCTGGATCGCCTTGGAGATGGTCTCGCGGTAGGGCACGGCGGGCAGCGCGGTGCTGACCTTCACCTTGAACTTGCGCGCCATCTTGTCGATGGCGGCCCCGAGGTGGCTGCTGCCCATTCCGTTGAGCACCATGGCATTGGAGATGGCGTCATAGGTGAGGCTGAGGGTGGGGTCCTCGATGAGCAGACGCTCGACGGCGGTCTTGATGCGGTCTTCGTCGCCCCGGGAGGCGGGCTGGATGGCGTAGGACATCATGGGCTGCGGGTAGGCCATGACGGGCAGCCTGCGGATGACCTTGAGGTCGCACAGGGTGTCGTCGGTGCGGGTGTCCTTGAGCTTGGCCACGGAGATGATGTCTCCGCTGACGCCAGCGTCGATGGGATCGCGCTCCTTGCCCCGCTGCACGTGGAGGGTGCCCAGGCGCTCATGGTCCTCGGTGCGGCTGTTGTAGGTCATGCCATCGTCCGGCGCGCTGCCGGCGTAGATGCGCACGATGTTGACCTGGCCGGAGAACTCGTCGATGAAGGTGCGGATGACCTTGCCCACGAAGGCGCCTTCACCGCGCACGATCTCGAGAGGGTTGCCCTGCTCGTCTTCGCCCTCGAGGGCGGGGAGCACACTGGGATGCGGGGCGTACTCGGCCAGCAGGTCCATCAAGGGCTGCACGCCCATGTTGTGACCGGACGCGCCGAACATCACCGGCA
>ERZ890953.38-NODE-38-length-72145-cov-23.432418_pt1 | contig 72145 bp, 62 predicted proteins | sample MGYA00521264_ERZ890953 | MGnify/ENA primary metagenome ERZ890953 (study PRJEB32303, sample SAMEA104408629) | aquatic metagenome | biome: Brackish water; feature: Chemocline; material: water | place: Baltic Sea | collected 2014-10-26T21:54:00 | depth 200 m ...
CGGTGATCGAAGCCTACGGCACCGGACCGGTCGATCCCGAGTGGGTGATGATGGCCCCCGTCGGTGCGGTGAAGAACGTGGCGGAAAAGGCCGGCGTCGCTCTCGGCGACTTCGAAGTGATCGAGCTGAACGAGGCCTTCGCGGCGCAGGCCGTCGCGGTGACCTCCGAGCTCGGTCTCGATCCCGACAAGGTGAACGTGCACGGCGGCGCCGTGGCGCTAGGGCATCCCATCGGGGCTTCGGGGACGCGGTGCCTGGTGACGTTGCTGCACGCGATGGAGGACCGAGGAGCCAAGCTGGGCCTCGTGGCGCTGTGTCTGGGCGGCGGCGATGCCGTGGCGATGGTCGTACGGAGGCCGTAACTCGGATGGAACGGCGCTATGCGCCATAGGGGAGGCGGAACATGAAGGTATCGGTGATCGGCGGCGGCACGATGGGCAACGGCATCGCCCACGTCTTCGCTCAAAACGGCCACGACGTGACCCTGATCGACCTCGACCAGAAGGCTCTCGATCGCGCGATCGGCACGATCGACAAGAATCTCGGCCGGCTGGTGAACAAGGAGAAGATTTCCGAGCAGGAAAAGGACGCCACCATGGCGCGTCTCAACACTGCCACCGAATTGGGCGCGGCCGCCGATAGCGGCCTCGTGGTCGAGGCTGTTTTCGAAAGCTATGAGGTCAAGAAATCGATCTTCGAAAAGCTGGACGAGGTCTGCGGTCCTGACACCATCCTGGCGTCGAACACCTCGAGCATCTCCATCACGAAGATTGCGGCCTGTACCAAACGGCCAGGCAAAGTCATCGGCATGCACTTCATGAACCCGGTGCCCATCATGAAGCTGGTGGAGGTCATCTCAGGTCAGGCGACCGACCCGGCCGTACTTGAAACGATCATGGCCCTGAGCACCGAGCTCGGCAAGGTGCCGGTCGCCGTCGAGGACTACCCGGGCTTCATCTCGAACCGCGTGCTCATGCCCATGATCAACGAGGCCGTCTACTGCCTGATGGAGGGCGTGGCCGACCGCGACGCCATCGACACGGTGATGAAGCTGGGCATGGCCCATCCCATGGGACCGCTGACCCTGGCCGATTTCATCGGCCTGGACGTCTGCCTCGACATCATGAACGTCCTGTACGAGGGCTTCGGCGACAGCAAGTACCGTCCCTGCCCGCTGCTGCGGCGCATGGTCGACGCCGGCCATCTCGGGCGCAAAACCTGCAAGGGTTTCTACGACTACGTCGACTAGATTCCGGACGAACGGGAGATGCCGTGAATTTCGAACTGACAGAACAGCAGCGCATGATCCAGCAGGCGGCCCGGGACTTCGCGGTCAAGGAGCTCGCTCCCCACGCCGCCGAGTGGGACCGCAACGAGACATTCCCCGCGGAGCAGGTCAAGAAGCTCGGCGAGCTGGGTTTTCTCGGCATGAACGTGTCTGAGCAGTACGGCGGTGCCGGTTTCGACATGATTTCCTACGTGTTGGCCATGGAGGAGATCTCTGCGGCATGCGCCTCGACGGGCGTGATCATGTCGGTGAACAACTCCCTGGTCTGCTGGCCCCTCGAAACATACGGCAACGAGGAGCAGAAAAAGGAGTTCCTCACTCCTTTGGCGCGGGGCGAGAAATTGGGTGCCTATTGTCTGAGCGAGCCCAACGCCGGTACCGACGCCGCCAACCAGATGACCACGGCTCGCAGGGACGGCGATCACTGGGTTATCAACGGCGTGAAGAACTTCATCACCAACGGCGCCAACGCGGATATCCTGATCGTCTTTGCCCAGACCGATGTGGAGCTGAAGCACAAGGGCATCTACGCCTTCATCGTCGAAACCACACGCGAGGGTTTTTCGGTGATGAGCAAGGAGAAGAAGCTGGGCATCCGCGCCTCGGACACCGCCCAGCTGGCCTTGGACAACGTGCGTGTCCCCGCGGGGCATCAGCTCGGCGCCGACGGCGCCGGCTTCAAGGTGGCCATGTCGACCCTGGACGGCGGTCGCATCGGCATCGCGTCCCAGGCCCTCGGCATCGCCAAGGCGGCGCTGGAGGCGGCGACCGCCTATGCCAAGCAACGCGAGCAGTTCGGCAAGCCCATCGCGGCGTTCCAGGCCATCCAGTGGAAAATCGCCGACATGGCCTTGCGCTACGACGCGGCCCGTCTGCTGACCCTGCGAGCGGCGAACATGAAGGACCGCGGCGAGAAGTACGGGGAACAGGCGGCCATGGCCAAGCTGTTCGCTTCGGAGGCGGCGAATTACATCGCCGAGGAAGCCGTGCAGATCTTCGGGGGGAACGGTTACTCCAAGGAGTATCCGGTGGAGCGTCACTTCCGCGATGCGAGGATCACCTCGATCTACGAAGGAACAAGTGAGGCTCAAAGAATGGTCATCGCGGCCCATCGTCTGCGTTGACCGGCGGCACAGCATCAGAAACAGGGCTCTAGGCGAACGTGTCGAGGGCCCGTCCCACCACACCGAGTTGGTCGTCGATATCCGACAGGGTGTCGTCCATCAAGGCTTCCAATTTTCCGATCAAGCCGTCGCCGTCGGTTCCGTTGCCGAACAGCAGGTCCCGCACACCCTTGGTGTTGCTCTGGACGGTAGCTGCGAAGCGGGACCGATCCGCATCCTGGAAGGTGAACACTCGTCGCTGACTGTCATGGAAATCGAACTGGATCCCGTAGTGAGTCCTGTAACGGGGGCCGTTGCTGTCGATCGCGACTTCGATGCGCTCGCGGATGGCTTCGCGCAGGCCGGTCAACAGGCCCGAGGCGTGTGCCGGGTCGTCAGGATCTGCGAGCAGTTCGTTCATGGCATCTGAGATATCCTCCATCACTCTCGCCATCCGCAACGCCTGTTGGCGTGAGAATGCCGTACGTTCGGTGTTCTGCGCGGCCGGTTCATGGCTGCCGGTGGCGATGGATAAAGCAGCGAACACCCCGGTGCCGCCGTCGTCGAGCACGAGGGCCTGACCGGGTTGGTCGCTGACGATGGTCAGACGCTGCCCGGAACCGTCGAGACCGGCGGTCACGCCGGCGCCGGATCCGTTGATGCGATCGATCAGGTTCTGCAGCGAATCGCTGGCCGGATCGATGACCACCGCAACACCGTTGATCAGCAGCGTGCCGGCGCTCACCGCCGAAAAGGCAGGGACGTCCGCCATGGCCTGGGTCAACTGCCCGTCGTCCCCGGAGACGAGGACCGCGGCATCCAGTTTCATGGCTGCCAGGAACCCGGATGTGTCGTCGGCGAGTACGATGTCGGTTCCCGAACCGATGGTGCCGTGTTCCAGACGGATCGATTCGGTGGCGGTATCGAAGACGGCCGTCACGCCTGCCCCCGACGCATTGATCCGGTTGAGAACCGCTTGGATCGAATCGTCGGCATAGACGGAGATCGCCGTGCCGTTGAGAGTGAACGAACCATCCCCGACGGCCAGGCCGGGCTGCAGGTCGGGGTCTGCAAGGCGGACGCCGTCGAAGGGTTGATAGGCGTCGACGCTTGTACCGACGGAATCGTAGACGTCGAGGGTCGTCGTATCGTTCCTGGTAAAGGCTCCGGCGCTGAACTGGACGGTCAGACCGTTGCTCAAGGTGTAGACGGTTTCGGGTGTGTCGAACTTGTTGATCGTGATGTCTTCGAGTTTGCGCATGGTCTGGTCGTAGACCGTGACTTTGAGCTGGTCGGAGCCGAAGATACCGGTGCGGCTCGACTCGAAGGTCAGGGTCTGCGAACCGTTTGAACCGTCGTAGACGCCGCCCACCGTCATGGCCGAGCTCGACCCGCCTCGCCAGTCCGGCCCGTGGGTCGAGTAGGATGTCGGTGTTGTGTTGATCTCTTCAGAAGAGGAGAGGGATGCGGCTGTTTCCCCGCCAAGTCCCAGGGACAAAGCCGAGGTCACGCGGACGGCCTGTGTCGGGCCCGAACTGCCGCCTCGTCTCTGCCCCCAAAGTCCCCTGAGTTGAGAAAGGGCCTGCTTCAGATTGCCGACTTTGTGATCGGCATAGCGGTATCCGGAACGGCTGTCCATCAAGCTTCCGAGCCGGGATCGCCCCGGGCCCGCTGATGTAGGTCTGGTTCCCCGTGTTCCCTGTGAGGAAACAGACAGATGGCCGTTGGCTATGCTGAAGTTGATCGGCATGAGTCTCCCAGGGGTTCGATGTGACGCATAATTAAATGATCGGCTCAAAAAGCATAAACTTGAATTAAAAATGATATAAAATGATATATAATGCGTTATAACCCGTCAGCGAATGACTGCGATGTCCCTTCATCGTTCGCTCCGTAGCTTCCGCAACTTCTCTGGTCCCCCCGGTGCTCATCAGCTAAATTGGTCGGAACAGTCGCGCCAGAGCCTTGTGTGCTCCATGACACCTCATGGGGACCCTACACATCTCATACGATTCATTATTGGGAGCCAGCCCCTGCGGGCTTCCCACACGAGGACGATTCATGGACTTCAGCCTGACCGAACAGCAGACCATGTTCCGCGACATGGTGCGCGACTTCTCCGCCAAGGAGATCGCACCGATCGCCGAGCAGATGGATCACGACAATGCCATGCCCGACGAACTCGTCGACAAGATGCGGGCCAACGGCTTCTTCGGTCTCGCCTTCCCCGAACAGTATGGCGGTCTCGGCGTCGACACCACCACCTACGGGCTGGTGGTCGAGGAGCTGAGCGCGGCGAGCGCCGGCGTCGCGGTCATGGTCACCGTTCATAACTCAGTGGGCTCGTACCCCGTCTCCATGTTCGGCAGCGAGGAGATCAAGAACGAGGTCCTGCCGCGGATGGCCGCCGGGGAGATCGCCGCGTTCTGCGTCACCGAGCCCAACGCCGGTTCCGACGCCTCGGCCATGACCACCACCGCCACCCGTGACGGCGACGACTACCTGATCAACGGCAGCAAAATCTTCGTCACCAACGGCGCCCGCGCCCAGTTCTACGTCGTACTAGCACGCACTCCGGGCACCACGGGCCACGAAAGCCTTCATGCATTTTTGTTGGAACGCAGCGCCGAAGGGCTCTCGATCGGCAAGAAGGAAGACAAGATGGGCCTGCGAGCCTCGGACACCGTCACGGTGGATTTCGACAACGTGCGTGTGCCGGCTTCGCGGCGGCTGGGGGAGGAGGGCGACGGGTTCAAGGTCGCCATGAAGGCCCTCGACGGAGGCCGTATCGGCATCGCGTTCCAGGCCCTGGGCATCGGCAGGGCCTGTCTGGAGGCATCGGTGAAGTACGCCGGACAGCGCATCGCTTTCGGTCGCAAGCTCTGGCACATTGAAACGATCCGCGACAAGTTCGCCGACATGGCCTCGCGCCTCCACGCCGCCCGTCTTGTCGCCATGGAGGCCGCCTTTCTCAAGGACGCCGGCAAGCCCTACTCCAGGGAAGCGGCCATGGCCAAGCTCTTGGCCAGCGAGGCCGCCAGCGACGTGGCTGACGAAGCGGTGCAGATCCACGGCGGCTACGGCTACACCAAGGATTACGCCGTGGAGCGTTACTACCGTGACGTCCGCGTCACGCGCATCTACGAGGGAACCAGCGAAATCCAGCGGCTGGTCATCGCACGTTCGGTGATCCGCGAGCTGGGCTGAGCCCGAAGGGACGAGCATGGACCGCAGGCATTTTCTCGAGCTGGGAGTCGTTGGCGCCCTGGGCCTGGGCCTCGGCGGCGTCGGTGGCCTGGGAGGCTGCTCCCGGGGCGGACGTCGACCTGACATCTACCTGATCGTCGTCGACTCCCTGCGTGCCGACCGCCTCGGTTGCTACGGCCATGAGCAAGCCCAAACCCCAGCCTTGGACGCCCTTGCCCTCGACAGCCTCCTGTTCCGGCGCTGCCTGTCGGCGGCCCCTTGGACCTCGGCTTCGGTCGCCGCGATGCTGACAGGCCAGTTTCCCTCGACCCTCGGCATCCGTGATCGACCAGTACGCTTCGATCCCGGCTATCCGACGTTGCCTGGCACGCTTCACGAGCATGGCTACCGCACCAGCGGCATCGTGTCGGTGGACATGCTTTCCAAGGAACTGGGTTTCGCCGCCGGATTCGATTCCTACGACGACGCCAACTACACCGGCCGTGAGGGCCTGACCGCCGCCCGTGTGATGGGCAAGGCGAAGCGTCTGGTCGCTGCTGCGGACGACACTCCGACCTTCGCCCTGCTCCACGTCTTCGATCCCCACTACAACTACATCCACCACGAGGGATGGGCGGCCGGTTCCGATTACAGAGGACCCGTGCGCAGCAACCATGAGATCGTGGAACTATGGGGGATGCTCGACCGCCTCGATGATGCAGATCGAAACTTTCTGAGCGCCTGCTACGACTCCGAAGTGGCCTATACCGATCGACACATCGGCGCGTTTCTCGACGAACTGCACGCCGCCGGCCGTTATGACGACGCCCTGATCATCGTCACCGGCGACCACGGCGAGGAGTTCTTCGAACGAGGCTGGTTGGGCCATTCGATTTCGGTGCATCGTGAGCAGATCCATGTGCCGCTGCTGGTCAAGATGCCGGGCAACCGCCACGCCGACATCGCCACTGCTGTCTCGCTCCTCGACATTTTTCCGTCCCTGCTTCAGGCCACCGGTATCGAGCCGCCAGCCGGGCTCGAGGGCTCGGCCCACGATTGGAGCAGCAAGGACGGCGTACTGAAGAGGCCCGTCTTCTCGGAAACCTTCCACGCCCAGCAGCACCGTCCCGGCGGCATGCAACCGATTGCCTTGGCCGCCGTGGAATTCGGCGGATTCAAGATGATTCGTGACGGCCAGGCCGGGCACACGGTTGTGTACGATCTGGCCGCCGATCCCGACGAGCGCCAGCCGAGGCGTGTGGGGAATGTGGACGCCGACCAGACCCTGCAACGTCTACTGTCGGATTGGTGGGACCATGTCGACGAGAAGCGGCGCGGTGCCAGAACACGGGACGCCACTCAGCTGCTCGACACCGATCAGCTCGAGCGGCTACGGACACTCGGTTACATCTAGCACAAGAAGAAGCCCCCGTGCTTTGGCATCGGGGGCTCGACTCTCATGGGTGCCGGCTCAGACCAGCAGGACTTCCGCCTCTGCTTCTTCGACCTCCGCCACTTTCGTATCCGCTCTCGGCTTCACGTTACTCGACTCCGTCTCGGGCTCTTCGACGATGATCTGTTCCGCCGCCCTGAGAGCCGCCGTGCGGCCGATCAAACGGAGCGTGGTGTTCCATTTACGCTGAGCCAACCAGTTCAGGTTCTTGTGGATCAGAGGGATCAGCAGCGGCCAGGGGGCGATGGGCAGCATCACCTTGGCCAGGGAAAGCGTGTGCACCGACCACATGAAGTTGGCTATGATCAGCATCAGCGCGACGGCACCCAATCCATAGGCCATGACTGTGGATCGCCTCACAACACCATCGAGGTTGCCTTCGAGCACCAAGGAGTCGGGAGCCGAACGCACGGAGATCCTGTCCGAGAGGAGCAGGGGTGATTGAGCCGCCAGGTTCCATGTGTGGGGATTGACGAATTCCTGCACGTCGTCTTTAGGTCCTGAAACGGCCTCAAATCCGGCTTCGATGATCGTTTCCCGAGCCACGTCGAGAGCGATGTCCCGGTTGCCGTAGCAGGCGATTCGAGTCTTGAACAGCATGGTAGTCCTCCATTTGCACGATCTTGCATGATATATCGGCAAGATATGAGAATACTTGAGCATTAATAATTCCATATTTGTGTATTGATATTTTCTAGTGATGACCGGCGGTTGGAGATCTCGGGATAGTTCTACCCTGAACGCAGTTCCCGCACTATCGTGTCGCCCATGAGACGAAGAAAACGCTTCCAACCCTCACGCAAGGCTGCTGAACGGGTTCTGAACATCATGGACCGCCTCTCCGGGAAATCCGGCGAGCGACGGGGCCGTCCAGGTCGGTCGGACAATCGCGAGCGACCGCCTCGGGGTGTCCGCTACCTGACCATCCGCGGCAACGAGGACCTGTTCCGCAAGCTCTGCCGTGACGATTTCACATATCTGATGTCCCAGCGCATCGATGCCCCGTCGGACGTGCTCGAAGTGTTGCTGCCCCAGTCGGTGGTCGGCCGCGCCCAGAACGGCCATGGCTGGTTCACCGACCAGTACGGTGCGCCGCTGGCTTTCCGCGAAGCCTCCTTCGACCGTGTGCTGAGCCAGCTGGAAGACACCATGCCCCACCTGCGCCACGAAATGGTTCGGGCCAAGCGGACGCAGCTGGTCGAGACCGTTCGCGATCATGTGCTGGCCCACATCCACCAAGACGTGATGCCTCTGGACTCAGCCGACGGCCCATTGTTGGGGGCGGGCCTGCTCTCCGGACGCGTCGTCGATACGGCGGATTTCCTGCGCGGCATGGTCCTGGCCGGATTCATGGACGACATCGAGCACCGCCACCTGGCCCGCAAGCTCCATCCTGCCGATTTCGCCGGTGATCGTTACGATCTCGGCGGCGGCGAGATCCGTGTGGTCCAACGCGGTCTCTTCAATGCCTCGGGCATCGAAGATCCAGGTCGCGTTGCCTGGGACGATCTCGATCTCCAGGAAATGGAGCGCCTCGGCATCCTCATGCCCATGGACGAGCGGGAATGGGCCTATCCGCACTACGACCAGGTCTACTTCCGGCGGCGGTTGGGCGAGGGCGTCTGCGACGATCTGGCCCTGATCGGCATCGGCCTGCGGCACGGCCTCGACGCCATGCTCGGCGCCTTCATCATGGACGGTCTCGACACCTACGACAAATTCCTCTCACGTTTCACGGCCAAGGGCAGCGATACCCGTTTGGCCGAGGCGATCCAGGCGGCGTGGCGCGAACGTCATGGTCATCATCTGGTGCCCGACGAAGATCTGCTCGGCTTGATCTGGTTCGCCGCGAAGAACAACCATCCGCGCACGCTGCTCTCCAGCTCTCACCGGCGTTTCCTGCAGACCGAAACGGGTGCCGAAGAGCCCACGGTCCTGCATCACTGGCGGTTCATCGAGGGGAAGAGGCTCGGGCCCATCAAGCTGGGGTTCGCCCGGATGCCGGCCGACGAGTTCTACCGAGCCGCCTACCAGCGATGTCGTTCTGCGGGATATCCGGTGGCCAAGCCGGAGATCGGCGAGGGCGACTGAAGCATCATCGCCAATGGCGGACGATTTCGTAGATCCAGGAGCCGGCGAGCAGAAGCAGGGCGGTCACCCTGAGCACACGCCCTTCGGCCGGCGAGACGGTCAACGTACGGCGCCAGCGCGGTACCGCGGTCATGACCAGGGCAGCCAGCAACCATACCGCCAAGACCGTCAAAGCCAGCGCCACCAGAGGGTTCTGCTGAAAGGCGAGAACCAGATCGCCACTCCCGAAAGCCAGGGCTGCCCGAACGCCGCCGCAGGTAGGACACGCCACCCCTGTGTGGACGAGCAGGGGGCAGCGGTAGGTAGCGGCCGGCCACAGCAATCCCCGCTTCACGGCCCACCAGGCCGCCAGACCCAACAGCGTATAGATGTAAGGGAGATACCGCGTCGAGGCGTTGCGCTCAGGAACGATCCTCATGCAGCCAGGAGCCCGGTCAGGCCCAGGAGCGCGCCACAGCCACAGACGAACACCAGCATCGGAGCGATCACGATCACCGCCGCCTTACCCGCCCCGCAGCCGTGGAGTTTGTCCAGGGCGATCGCATAGATCACCAGGGTCCACACGCTCATCAGCAGGCCGCCGCACATGGGCACGAAGGTCAGCACGTAGGCGGCGTTGCCGTAGGCGACAGCCCGCAGCGTGGCCTCGAAGCCGCGGCCGTCGGGATGCAGCAGCATGATGCCCAGGTGAAACACGCCGGCGTAAATGAACAGGAACGCTAGACTTGTAAAGGGACTGAGGATCACCCCGACGGACTGGAAGGTCTGCATCAGGGCGGTGTCGGTGGCGGATTCCGCGCTCAATTCCTCGAGCATCGACAGCATGCCCAGCTCCATCCCAGAAAACATCGTGGACCATACCCAGCCCACCGCCGCCGCGAGGACGCCCATGATCACTGCGAAGCTGACAGGGCCCAACCAGCCGCGATCTACGGGATGATCGCCGAAGAAACGGCCGGGGGCTGTCATGACCTGGGCGACGGTCGTCAGAAAGCCACCGAGTATGCCGTGGTGCAGACGGTCCTCCCAAGGCGGCAGGCCACCGACGTCCGGTCGCGGGGGTGATGGCGGTCCGCCGTCGCCGAACTCGTCCTGCGGATCAGGATCGTGGGACGGGGGGAACGGAGTGTCGTCGCGGTGATCGTCGTCCATGGTACCTACTCCTGAATCTCCGGATACAGATCGGTTTCGCCTTCACGCACGGCCACCGCCACGGCACCGCAGCTATCGCTCAGAACGTTCACGCAGGTTCGCAGCATGTCCAGCAGTGGGTCCACGGCAAGAATGAGAGCCACGCCTTCGAGGGGCAGACCCACCGTGCTGAGGATGATGGAGATCATCACCAGCCCCGCCGAAGGGATGCCGGCTGCGCCTATGGAGGCCAGCAACGCAGTCACCACCACCAGGAACTGTTCCACCGGCCCGAGGACGATGCCGTAGGCCTGGGCGATGAACAGGGCAGACACGCATTCGTACAGCGCGGTGCCGTCCATGTTGACGGTGGCGCCGAGGGGCAGCACGAAGCTCGTCACACGGTTGCTCACGCCGGCCCCGTGTTCCACACACTCCATCGTCAGCGGCAGGGTCGCGGAACTGCTGCGGGTGGTGAACGCGGTCATCAGCGCCGGCGCCATGACGCGTGCATGGCGGGCTGGGCTGACCTTCGCCACGAGGCGGAGCAGCAGCGGGAGAGTGATGAGGCTGTGGAAGGACAGAGCCAGCACGACCGTCAGGGCGAAGCGGGCCAGCGGTGCGAAGGCTTCGACGCCGCTGGACGCGGCGATGCGGGCGATCAGTCCGAAGACGCCGAGGGGCGTGAAGCGGATCACCCAGCCCGTAATGCGCATCATGATTGCGAACAGACCCTCCCACCAGCGTAGCTGAGGGTTGCGCAGTTCGGACGGGAGCATGGTGATGGCGGCGCCGAAGAGCATGCAGAACACGATCAACGGCAGCATGTCGCCCTCGGCGGCGGCGGCCACGGGATTGGTGGGGATCATCCTCAGGACGATGGCGACCAGATCGCCGGCGCCGCGCCCCTGGAGATTCTCGTCGATCTGGGAGACGTCGGCCTGCAGTCCCATGGTCTCGCCAACGGGCACACCGTCGGCGTAGCCGGGTTGGATGAGATTGACCAGCAGGAGTCCGACGAGGATGGCCAGCAGGCTGGTGCCCATGTACCAGGCAAAAGTGCGTCCGAACAGACGGCCGAGAGTGCGGGCATCGCCTAGCCCCGCCACACCGGTGACGATGGAACCGGCCAGCAGGGGCACGATGACCATTTTCAGGGCTCTCAAGAACAGGTCGCCCAGGAAACCGAAGGCGTCGATGGGGTCGAGAGGGCCGAGACGAGCGCCGTCGGGTATGGCGAGTCCGCTCGTAATGCCCAGAGCGAGGGCGGTGAGGATCTGCCAGTGAAGGGGCCAGCGCCAGGGAGCGCGGGCATGCGTGTGATTGGATGGGTTGGCCATGGGTCTCCTTCAGGCGCTGGCAAAAAGGGGAACTGGAATGGAGACTAACCCAGAGATGCTCCCCTCACAAGGACTCGGGGATTTGGGGTGGCGGGTCGTCAGGCCTGTGCTACGATGCCTGCTCCATTTTCCGCACCCAGGACCATATCGAGATCCGTCCGACCAGGAGAACCGATTCATGCGCTGGACCACTGCCCGCACTGCACCGAATGAGACCGCCGCCGACCTGCTGATCGTAGGCGTCCTGAAAAACGACGATGGCCCCGAACTGAAGCCGTGGCATGAGCTGGATAAGGCAACCGGCAACGCCCTGAAAAGCTTGAGGGGCACCGAGATCTTCGGTGCCGCGGCGGAGTCGATGCATACTGTGCCGGGCGGTGCGGCCAAGGCGCCCTGGGTTCTGCTGCTCGGTCTCGGCACGGCGGACGACTTGACGCTCCAAGTCTTGCGTTGCTGCGTGGCGGTCGCCGTCAAACGTGCCCGCGCGCTGAAGATCAAGCGGATCGCCTTGGCGCTGCCCTGGTCGAGCCTCAAGGGCTTTTCGGCCGAGGCGGTGGCCCGCAGCTGCGCCGAAGGCGGTGAGCTGGCTCTTTTCGAGGCCGGCAGTTGCAAGGCCAAGTCCTACAAGGATAGTCCCGAGCCGGTCAGCGTGAAGCTGTGCCTCGCCGATGGCGCCCCCCTGGCAGACGTGCGTACCGGCCTGGAGACAGGCGTGGACATGGCTGTGGGGTGCCTCACCGCCCGCCGCCTGGTGAATATGCCACCCAACGAACTCACACCCTCCCGTCTGGCTCTCGAAGCTCGACGCATCGCCAGCGCCGAAGGATATGTCTGCGCCGTTCACGGTGAACCCTGGCTCCGTAAGCAGGGGATGGGCGGCATCCTGGGAGTGGGGCAGGGCAGCCGGCAGGAGTCGAAGCTCGTGGTCATGGAGCGAGCACCGCGGAGCCGCAAGAAACTGCCGACGGTTGTGCTGGTCGGCAAGGGCGTGACCTTCGACACAGGCGGCATTTCGCTCAAACCCGGATCCGGGATGCACGAGATGAAGGGCGACATGGGAGGCGCCGCCGCCGTGCTGGGGGCTGCCTTGATCCTGGCCCGTCGCAACATCGAGGCCCGGCTGGTGATCGTGGTGCCGACCGTGGAGAACATGCCCGACGGCAACGCCATCCGCCCGGGCGACGTGTTGACCATGGCCTCCGGGAAAACCGTCGAGATCCTCAATACCGACGCCGAAGGTCGTTTGATCCTGGCCGACGGCTTGCATTATGCGGCAGCAGAAAAGCCGGACCTGATCATCGACGCCGCCACCCTCACCGGCGCCTGCGTGGTGGCCCTGGGTATGCAGTTCGCAGGGATGTTCGCCAACGACACGACACTGAGCGACGCCCTGCAGCAGGCGGGCGGCGATGTCTTCGAACGCGTCTGGCCCATGCCGTTGATCGACGAACATCACAAGATGATCGAGAGCCCCATCGCCGACATCAAGAACATAGGTGGCGGCCGCTGGGCAGGCGCCAGCACGGCCGCGGCGTTCCTGGCCGAATTCGTCGACGACGAAACGGCCTGGGCCCATCTCGACATCGCAGGACCCGCCTGGACCGAAGGCGACACGCCCCTGAGCCCCAAGGGGGCCACCGGCTACGGGGCTCGTGTGATCGCCCGCGGGGTGGAGCTCTACCTCGAGGCGCTGGCGGCCCGCAGCGGCGCATGACAGCCGGCCTGCCCTCCCAACGGCGGGGCCTGACCCGGGCTCTTCTCGGTCTGGCCCTGCCGGTGATCCTCGCCAACATTTCCCAGACCCTCATGGGCCTCGTCGACACGTTGATGGTCGGTCGGCTCGGAGTTGCTCCCATCGCCGCAGTGGGCGTGGCCACATTGGTGTTTTCGGCCGTCGCCTCGGCGTTGAAGGCCTTCGACATGGCCGTGCAGACCATCACGGCCCGCCGGGTCGGCGAGGGTCGCGACCACGAGGTAGGGGGGGTGCTCGCCACCGGGCTGTTCCTCGCCGTCTCGCTGGGAATCGTGGTCACGGTCGTGGGTCTGATCTGGCCGGATCGAGCGATGGCTCTGGTTTCGAGTTCCGAAGATGTTCGGCGTCTCGGCGTGGAATATCTGATGGCGAGGGTGCCGGGCATGGTGCCGTTCATGGCGTTCTTCATCCTGCGCGGCTGCTTCGACGGCATCGGCTGGACGCGGGTGGGCATGATCGTGGGCATCGGCATGAACGTGCTCAACGCGGTGCTCAACTGGGGCCTGATCTTCGGCCACTTGGGTATGCCGCAGCTCGGCGTGGCGGGAGCGGCTCTCGGCAGCACCCTGGCCAGCGCCATAGCTGTGCTGGTGATGGTGGCGGTCGCCCTGGCTCCCGGAACCCGTCAACGATTCGGCATGATCGCCAAGGGCAGCATCCGGCGGGATCTCATGGGGCCGCTGGTGCGTCTGGCCTGGCCCCTGGGAGTGCAGGTGCTTGGGGCGCTGGTTGCGGTCCTGGTGTTCTTCACGATCCTGGGGAGGATCTCCACCGAGGCCGTGGCCGCCGGCAACATCGTGCTGCGCATCGCGGCGCTGTCGTTCATGCCCGCCATCGGTATGGGAGTCGCCGTGCAGACGACGGTCAGCCAGGCTCTCGGCCGCGGTGATCCGGACGCCGCCGTCCGTTCCGGTTGGACCGGCGTGGGGTTGGCGGTAGTATTCATGGGAGCATTCGGGCTGGTGTTCCTTTTCTGGCCCGGACGGCTCATGAGCCTGTTCACCTCGGACCCCGTCCTGGTCGCTGCTGGCACGCCCATCCTCAGGATGATGGGTCTCGTTCAGATCTTCGATGCCGTGGGCCTGACCCTGGCCGGCGGGCTGCGCGGCGCCGGTGCCAATCGGGCGGTCATGATCATCGATGTCTGTGCGGCCTGGGGTCTGCTGATTCCGAGCGCCTGGTTCTTCGGCGTGCATCTGGGTTGGGGACTGAACGGAGCCTGGATCGGCATCCTGGTGTGGTTCTTCATGTATGCGGTGGCGATCACCGTGTGGTTTGTCCGCGGCAGCTGGCGGCGGATCGAGGTGTGACTTGGGCGATCTCTTCTCCAACCTGAATGCGACTCAGCCCGACGACGCCGTCGGGCGCCGTGTGCTGACCGTCGGCGAGCTCAACGCATGCGTCGAGGCTGCCCTGCAGGCGGCATTTCCGGCGGCGATCTGGGTTCGAGGAGAAGTTCAACGTCTGAACCATAACCGCAGTGGGCACATATACTTCGAACTTCACGGCGCCGATGGTAGCGGCATCGACCAGATCAGAGTGGCGGCCCTCAAATGGGACCGTGACCGGTTCGGCCTCGAGCGCTATTTCGACGGATCCGACCCGGTCCTTCGCATTCAGGACTCCATGGAGATCTGCCTTCAGGCGCGGTTGAACTACCACCCCAAGTGGGGCCTGTCACTCCAGCTCGTGGGGGTCGATACGACCACGACCCTCGGCCAGCTCGAAGCCAGGCGTCGCCGAACCCTGGCCTGGCTGGAGCAGGAGGGACTGCTCGCTCGCAATGCACGAATCCCCCTGCCGGACCTGCCTTTGAACATCGGCTTGATCACGTCCGCCGGCAGCGCCGCCGAGGCGGATTTCCTGCGCACGCTGCACGACAGCGGCTATGGATTCAGGGTGGAACGTGCCGACTGCCGCATGATGGGCGAGCGGATGGTCGCACAAGTGGTCGCAGCCGTATCGGCCCTCGGTCGCAGCAAGGTGGACGTGATCGTTCTGACCCGCGGCGGCGGCTCCAAGGCGGACCTGTCGTGGTTCGACGATGTGAAGATCTGTGCTGCTGTCGCTGCCTGTCCCAAGCCTGTGGTGACCGCCATCGGTCATGAGATCGACCAGTCGTTGACGGATCTTGTAGCTCATCATCACTGCAAGACACCGACGGCCGCCGCCGCCGACGTTGTGGAGCGCGTGGTCGCCGCCGAGGACAGGCTTGAGCGGGCCGCCACAGGGACGATCTCTGCAGCCGGCGATGTCCTCGACGAAGCTCGTCGGTCCATCACTGTTTCCGCCCGCGCTCTGAGTTCAAACGTCACCGCTCGGGTTCGCGGGGAGGCCGCCGCTCTGATCCGTATCCGTGACGGCGTCTCACGGGAAGTGCGCCGTCGCCTGGCCGCTGAGACCGCCAATCTGGATGCCGGCGGCCCACGGCTCGTCGCTTCGGTACGAAGGCGTCTGGCGGGGGAGCGCCGTGAGTTGAGCGGCCGGGCCGTCCGTCTTGCTCCTGAGCGACTGCTGGCACGCTGGCCGCGGCATCGGCAAGAAATCGCGAATCTGACCATGCGCCTCGAACGTCGCTGTGGTGCGTTCACGGCCGACCGTCGGCGCCGGCTCGATCACCTGGCCGAGAAGGCCTCTCTGCTCGATCCCGCCCGCCTGCTGGCCCGCGGGTACAGCCTGACTCTCGATTCCGACGGGCGGCTTGTCCGCAGCGTGGCCGCCCTGGGACCCGGCGACATGATACGGACGCGGGTGCACGACGGCGTGATCGACAGCATCGTGGACCACACGATTCCTGAGCAAACCGGAGGTAAGGAATGAACGCCAAGAAGAAGGACCCCAGCTTCGGCGAAGCCGTGGGCGAGGTCGAAGCTATCCTGACCCGTCTCGAGAGCGACGAGATCGATGTCGACGAGCTCTCCGGCGAAGTGAAGCGTGCCGTGGAGCTGGTGGGCCTGTGCCGCGCCAAGCTGCAGCGCACCGAGCTCGAGGTGAAGGAGTTCGTGGCCAGACTCGAAGCCGACGCCGCCGACGTTCCGCCGGCCGTGACCGAAGCCGACACCGGCGCCCTTCCGTTCTGAGGTGACCATGGAACCGCTGATCCGCGTCGAGAATCTCTGCAAGGACTACCAGGTCACGCGTCGGCGCGAGGGTGTCTGGGGCGGTGTCGTCGACCTCGTCAAGCCGCGCCGCGAAATCCTGCGCGCGGTCGACGATGTGAGCTTCGAGATCCCGGCCGGCGAGATGGTGGGGTACATCGGGGCGAACGGAGCCGGCAAGAGCACAACCATCAAGATGCTCACCGGCATCCTCACGCCCACCTCGGGCCACGTGTCGGTGGGCGGCCTCGTGCCCTGGCGCGACCGCACCCACTATACGCGCCACATCGGCGCGGTCTTCGGGCAGCGCACCCAGCTGTGGTGGGATCTGGCGGTCATCGAATCGTTCCACCTGCTGCGCAAGATCTACGAGGTGGAGGAGGGCGCATACCGCAAGCAGCTCGATCTCTTCCGCGAACTTCTCGGACTCGACGAGTTCCTCCACCAGCCCGTCCGCAAGCTCTCCCTCGGCCAGCGCATGCGCTGCGACCTGGCCGCGGCGCTGCTCCACGGGCCGCGGCTGCTGTTCCTCGACGAACCCACCATCGGCCTCGATGTGGTGGCCAAGGAGAGCGTGAGGGTCTTCCTGCGCGAGATCCGCGACCAGTTGGGTGTGACGGTGCTGTTGACGACCCATGATCTGGGAGACATCCAGCAGCTGTGTCGCCGCATCGTGATCATCGACCACGGCAAGGTCATCTTCGACGGCGAGATCGACGAACTGCGCAGTCGGGTCGGCGACCGGATCAAACTGACCATCGAGCTGCGCGAGGCGGCGACGTCGGCGTCGCTGGCCGACGTCACAGGCACGATGCCGGTGATTTGGCGGGCAGGCGACGGTCTGGTCCACGAGGTGGAGTTCTCCCGCCGCGACGTGCGCAGCGCCGAAGTCATCCGCGCCGTGGTGAACGACAGGCCTGTCCACGACCTGCGCATCGAGGAGCAGGACATCGAGGAGATCGTTCGCGGCATCTACCGTAGGGGCGATGCAAAGGCGACTGACGCAGCGGATGAGGGACAGGAGGCCGGCGATGCCTGAGACGGCGATCACCGTCCCCGGAAACGAATTCGAGAGGTGGCGCCGCGGAGGCGCTGCCACCGCGGGACTCTACGTCAGCTTCGCCCGCCTCGCGTTCCTCAAGTTCCTGGCCTACCGTCTGCGCTACTACACCGGCGTGGTCAGTTACACGGTGTTCGTGGCCGGCAATTACTATCTCTTCACAGCGCTTTTTGCGAGCCGCCCGGCGGGTGAGGAACTGATCGGTGGACTGACCCTGGCGCAGATGATCAGCTATGTGATCCTCAGCTGGGTGGGCAGAAGCTTCACCTTCAACAACATCGACCGCACCCTGGCTCAGCAGGTGGTCCAGGGCGAAATCGCCTTGCAGCTCATCAAACCCTTCCACGTCCAGACGGTCATGCTCAGCGAGGCGCTGGGCGAAGCGCTGTTCCGGCTGTTGATGTTCACGGCACCGATCCTGCTGGTGGTCGTGCCCCTATTCGGTCTGAGTTCGCCCCCTGACCCCGCCCTCTACGGTTGGACGGTCCTGAGCTTCGCCCTGGCATTTCTGGTCAACGCCCAACTCAATTTTCTGGTGGGATGCTTGGCCTTTTACCTGAAGAACATCATCGGCGTGATCAGGGCCAAGATGGTGATCATGGAGTTTCTGACTGGTGTGCTGGTGCCCTTCACATTTTTCCCCGCATGGTTCCAGTCGGCCATGGAGTGGCTGCCGTTCCAGGCCATCAGCTACGTGCCGGTGACGGTCTACCTGGGCCTGCGCACCGGCAACGATCTGATCATCTCGCTGATCGTGCAGGCGGCTTGGGCGCTGGGATTGTTCGTGCTCGGGCGCTTGCTGTGGAGCGTGTCGGTCAAACACGTGACGCTGCAGGGAGGATGACCATGCATGACCGCAGCGGCGACAACATCCTGCCGCGCCGGGACACGAGCTGGGGCCGACGGCTGCGCGAGCCGCGTCGTCAAGGGGCGATCATCGCCGCCTACTTCGCCCAGTTCCTCAAGTCGCGGATGTCCTACCGCGTGGATTTCGTCATCGACCTGACGGCCAACCTGTTCTCGCTGGGAGTCCAGCTGACGGTGCTGACCGTTCTGTTCGGCAAGATCGACGCCCTGCGGGGGTGGTCCTACGAGCAGGTGCTGTTCATCTACGGTTTCAGCCTGCTGCCGCTCGGCCTTTTCAACCTGGTTGGCGTGAATCTGTACAATTTCAGCGAGCAGTACATCATCGAGGGCAACTTCGACCGCGTGCTGCTGCGGCCGGTCAACAGCCTGGCCCAGGTCATGTTCAGCTCCTTCGGCATCAACGGCCTGAACGAACTTGTGCTCGGTTCGGCGGTCATGATCTATGCGGGTGGGCGGTACGGCCTCTCTTTCAGTGCGGTGGACATTATGCTGCTGCCGGTCTTTGCGGTTTCAGCGGCCCTCATCTTCGCCGGCGTGTTCCTCGGCCTGACGTCGGTGTCGTTCTGGTTCGAGGACCGCATGGGCTTGGCGCCGCCGGTCTACAACGTGATCCGCTTCAGCCGCTATCCTCTGACGATCTTCCACCCGCTGGTCCGGGCCCTGCTGACCTTCGTGCTGCCCTTCGCCTGGGTGGCATTCTACCCGGCCGCCTGGTTCATCGGCGGTGAAGAATTCCGGCTCCTCGCACTGTTGACGCCGCTGGTCGGCATCCTCACGTTCACCCTCGCCTACGTCGTCTGGACGCGCGGCAGCCGCCGCTACACCAGCACCGGGAGTTGACCCGGGAACACGGAGGCCTCAAGATGGTTGAATTGCGGTCCTAGGAGGAAACCATGAAGATAATGACGACGCTCGTGACCTGTGTAGCGCTGCTCGCAGCCGCACCGACCTTGGCCAGCCAGTGGGGCGGTCATCACGGCACCATCTACCTGAGCATCGATTCCACCGACGCCGTCGTATCCGTGGCCGGCTCGCCGGCTCTGGGAGAGATGGGCGTGGTCGTGGATGTGAGCGCAGTGCTCACCGATCTCGACCCCCTGCTCCAGGACGGCGAACGCGTGTTGGCCGTCGGCGGTTTCGAGATGAAGCTCGGCATCGAGGGCGCCGACGATGCGCGTGTCCTGGAGAAGACCATCACGGTGAAGCATCTCGACTTGTCCGAGGATCCAACCGGCTGCGTCGTCGGCCTGTTTCCTGACCTCGGCCTCGCCGACGGTTCTGCTGTTCTGGTGACCTGGAAGGTCCTGGTGCCCGGCGAGGCGAAACCCGTGAAGTTCGTGCTCGATCCCGGTGGCGTCCAGAGCTGCGCGGATCTCGAAGGCTGCGATGGGAGCGGCACCCTGGCCCTGTGGTCGGGAAGCATGCAGGCCCGACAGCATGGGCTTCTGTTCAGCGCGGGGTACGTGCCCGCCTATCTGAACTGGGACGGCGAGAAGGACCTCACACCCGTGCGGGGCAAGACGGATTGGCAGGATACGGGGCTGTTCACCCTGGCGGACTGAACATTAGGCCTATCGACGATCGAGCAAAGCCCCGACCTCCCGGACGGGGCTTATGCCATGGGGGGACCCGTGGTGTCAGTGTTCCGCCGAACAGATCTCCACCAGCACGCCGCCGGTGTCCTTGGGATGAAGGAACGTCACCATCTTGCCGTGCGCCCCGACGACGGGCTCTTCGTTCAGCAGACGGATGCCCGCCTCGCGGCAGTTCGCCAGCGCCTGGGTCATGTCGTCCGCCGCGAAGGCGACGTGGTGCAGGCCGGGGCCCTTCTTTGCGATGAAGCGTCCGATGTTGCTGTCCGGATCCAGGGCTTCGAGCAGTTCGATGTGGCCGATGCCCGATCCCTTGGCCAGGCGCAGGAACGCCACACGGATCTTCTCGCGCGGCACTTCCTCGACGCCATCGAGCTCCAGGCCCAGCAGTCCCTTGTAGAGCTTCACGGCGTCGTCCAGGTTCGTGACGGCGATTCCCACATGGTCGACGTTGCCGGCCATGCCGGCGGGCAGCTTGATGTCATCGAAGTTCATCCTCGGCCTCCCGGTTGAATCCCTCTGAAACATAGACGAACGTCCGGCAAGGGAAAGACGAATCTGCCCGACAGGGCCTTGGGTGGAGAAAGGGGTTTGATCCCGCCGTCTCCGTCCTTATGATTGTGGACGAGTCCCACGCCGACAGACCTCTCGGAGGAATCATGAAAGACCCGCGCCACGCCCAGCTCGCCGAACAGCTCGTCCGCTATTCCGTCAACGTCCAGCCCGGCGAAGTCGTCTACATCGAGCTCAAGGGGCTCGAGTCCCTCGACCTCGGCCGCGAGCTGATCCGGGCGGCCACCGAGGCCGGCGGCGTGCCGTTCTGGTACTACAACGACGAGGATCTCTCGCGGGGCTTCGTCAAGAACGCGAGCGAAGGACAGTTCAAGCTCTGGGCTGCTTTCCACCGCAAGGCCATGGAGAACGCCGACTGCTACATCGCCATCCGCGGCAGCAGCAATCCCTACGACCACAAGGACGTCGACGCCGACCGCATGAAGTGGTACAGCAAGGCCTACTGGGACGAGGTCCATTCGGTGCGCGTGAACCAGAAGAAGTGGGTGGTGCTGCGCTACCCCAACGCGAGCATGGCCATCCAGGCGGAACGGCCCACCGAGGATCTCGAGGATTTCTACTTCCGCGTCTGCTGTTTCGACTACGCGAAGATGTCCGAGGCCATGGATCCCCTCCACGCCCTGCTGAGCCGCACCGACAAGGTCGAGATCGTCGGTCCCGGCACCGAACTGACCTTCAGCATCAAGGGCATCGGCGCCGTGAAGTGCGACGGCCACCGCAACGTGCCCGACGGCGAGGTCTACTCGTGCCCCGTGCGCGATTCGGTCAACGGCACGATCACCTACAACGCGGCGACCATGCGCAACGGACAGCTCTTCAAGAACGTGAGCTTCATCTGCGAGAACGGGAAGATCGTCACAGCGACCTGCGACGGCGACACGACCAAGCTCAACGAGATCCTCGACACCGACGAGGGCGCCCGCTATTTCGGCGAGTTCGCCATCGGCGTCAATCCGTACATCGATGCGCCGATGCTCGACACGCTCTTCGACGAGAAGATAGGCGGTTCCTTCCATCTGACACCGGGCCAGGCTTACGCCGCCACCGACAACGGCAACAAGAGCGCTGTGCACTGGGACCTCGTCTGTATCCAGACGCCAGAGTGGGGCGGGGGAGAGATCCGCTTCGACGGTGTGCTCGTGCGCAAGGACGGGCTATTCGTGCTGCCGGAGTTGGCGGGGCTGAATCCGGAGAATCTGAAATAACGATCTCATGCGAAGAGGATTCCTGAAGTACCTGCTGTTTCGCCGACGAGGGATATCGTGGTCGAATTCCGATTCGGCCGCTTCATCGGTGCGGAGGCGGGCTAGCCCCCCACCTCCGCCGTCATCATCACCATCACATCACCCGTGCTTACCGACTGCCCCACTTCGACCCTGATCTCGTCGATTGTCCCGGTCACCGGCGCGGTGATCTCGTTCTGCATCTTCATGGCCTCGAGCACCAGCATGGCGTCCCCTTGGTGCACCTTCTGACCAGCCGTCACCGCGAGCGAAACGACCACGCCGGGGATCTCGGCGGCCACGGTGCCGCCGGCCACGGTCGACTCCACACTTCGTTGGGCCAGGGCCCGCAGTTCGTCCATGACCGTGAGGGCGAGGTGACGGCCGTTGACCGTGGCGGCGAGCCCGCCGCGCTGTCCGGTGGCGGTCAGGTCGATCAGGTGCATGCGTCCGTCCACGCGCAACGACAAGGCACGGCCGTTCTGTACCCAACAGGCATCGACGTCGCGGGGGCCGCCGTCGTCGAGCTTCACGGCGATGCGGCCGTCGCGGTGGGTGGCGACCTCCGCTGTGTACTGCTCGCCGCCGTTGTCCAGGACGTAGCGCTTCTTCATCCACATGTCGATGCTCCTAGCTGTTGCCGGTCATGCGGCGTCGGGCGTCGAGTCGCCAGGCCGAAGGTGTGGAGGCGGGACTGTCGCCGGTGCGGACGGCCTCACGGCGCCGGGCCTCCCACAAGGCGGCAGCGGTGAGCAGGGCCTCGCGGTCGTCGTCGGGCAGGGGGTCCTGGAACTCGGCGGGGTCGAAACGTTCGTCGATGAAATTCGTGGTGTAGGTGCCGGCGATGAACCGGGGACGCTCCAGCGCCCAGAGATGGAACGGGATGTTATGGCCCGGGCCGTGGAGCGTGTACTCCATCAGCGCGCGCCGACCACGAGCGATGGCCTGGGGGCGGTCTTCGCCCCACACGATGAGCTTGGCCAGCAGCGGGTCGTAGTAGATGGGGACGTCGAAGCCCTCGTAGATGCCGCTGTCGACGCGCACGCCGGGCCCCGACGGCGCGATGTGCGAGTTGATGCGTCCGATGGCCGGCATGAAGTTCTTGGCCGGGTCCTCGGCGTAGATGCGGAACTCGATGGCCCAGCCGCGCTGGCGCAGCTCGTCCTGGGTGTAGGGGAGCCCCTGCCCGCGGGCGATGCGCAGCTGGGCGCGCACCAGGTCGGTGCCGGTGACCATTTCGGTGATCGGGTGCTCCACCTGCAGCCGCGTGTTCATCTCGAGGAAGAAGAACTCCTTGTCCTGGCTGAGAATGAATTCGACCGTGCCGGCGCCCAGGTAGTTCACCGATTCGGCGGTGCGTACCGCCGCGGAACAGATGGCCTCGCGCAGCTCGGGCGTCAGGCTGGGCGAAGGCGATTCCTCGATCACCTTCTGATGACGACGCTGCACAGAACACTCGCGCTCGAACAGGTGGATGACCTTGCCCTCGCCGTCGCCGAGCACCTGCACCTCGATGTGCTTGGGGTTCTCGATGTAGCGCTCGATGAACACGGCGTCGTCGCCGAAGGAGGCCTTGGCCTCGCCCATGGTTTGCCGCAGGGCGGTGTCGATCTCGGCTGGCTCGCGGACCACCCGCATGCCCTTGCCGCCGCCGCCAGCCGCCGCCTTGAGCAGCACCGGGTAGCCGATCTCCGCGGCGGCCTTCTTGGCCACTTCGGGGTCGCGGACCGCTGCTTCGGTACCGGGAATGACCGGTACGCCGCTTTCGAGCATCTTATGGCGAGCCGAGAGCTTATTGCCCATCAGGTCGATGGTCTCAGGCCGCGGGCCGATGAACACGATGCCGGCCGCCTCGCACTGGCGAGCGAACCCGGCGTTCTCCGAGAGGAACCCGTAGCCAGGGTGGATGGCGTCGGCGCCGCAGGCCTTGGCCGTCGCGATCAGTACGTCGCCCCGCAGGTAGCTCTCCGCGGCGGGGGCGGGGCCGATCTCGTAGGCCTCGTCGGCGACCAGCACGTGCAGGGCGGTGCGGTCGGGCGTCGAGTGCACAGCCACGGTGCGCACGCCCATCTCGCGCAGGCCCTGGATCACGCGCACGGCGATTTCGCCGCGGTTGGCCACCAGCACCTTGGTGATCTTGCGTTCGCTCATGACGCTCCTCGTCCAGTTCTACAGAGGGATGTTGCCGTGCTTCTTGGGCGGCAAGACCTGCTTCTTGTTCTGCAGGTTTTGCAGCGCCGCGATGAGCAGCGGTCGGGTGTCGCGCGGATCGATCACGTCGTCGATGTAACCCAGCCCGGCTGCGATGTACGGGTTGGCGAAGTTGCTGTTGTACTCGTCGACCAGTTCCTTGCGCAGGGCGTCGGGGTCGTCGGCGTTGGCCAGGGTCTCGCGGTGCAGGATGTTCACGGCGCCCTCGGGCCCCATCACGGCCAGCTCGGCGGTGGGCCAGGCCACGTTGTAGTCGGCGCGGATGTGCTTGGAGCTCATCACGTCGTAGGCGCCGCCGTAGGCCTTACGGGTGATCACCGTCAGCTTGGGAACCGTGGCCTCGCAGTAGGCGAAGAGCAGCTTGGCGCCGTGCTTGATGATGCCGCCGAATTCCTGGCCGGTGCCGGGCAAGAAGCCTGGCACGTCCTCGAAGGTCACCAGCGGCACGTTGTAGCAGTCACAGGTGCGGATGAAGCGCGCGGCCTTCAGCGAGGCGTCGATGTCCAGCACCCCGGCCTGCACCTTGGGTTGGTTGGCGACGATGCCCACGCTCATGCCGTCGAGCCGTGCGAAGCCGCAGATGATGTTCTGGGCGTAGCGCGGCTGGATCTCCATGAACTCACCTTCGTCCACCACCCGGGTGATCACGTCGTGCATGTCGTAGGGCTTGCGTGGGTCGTCCGGGACCACCGTATCGAGCTGGACGTCGCGACGGTCGGCGGGGTCGCTCGTCACACGGCGCGGTGCCTCTTCGAGATTGTTCTGGGGCAGGTAGCTGAGCAGGCGCCGGGTCATCAGCAGGCAGTCCTGGTCGCTGGCGGCCTTGAGGTGGGCCACGCCGCTGCGCGAGGCGTGGGTGTCGGCGCCACCGAGCTCCTCGAAGGTCACGTCTTCGCCGGTGACCATCTTGATGACGTTGGGGCCGGTCACGAACATGTAGCTCGTCTTGTCGACCATCAGGGTGAAGTCGGTGATGGCGGGGGAGTACACCGCGCCGCCGGCGCAGGGGCCGAGGATGGCCGAGATCTGGGGGATCACGCCCGAGGCCATGGTGTTGCGCCAGAAGATCTCCGCGTAGCCGGCGAGGGACTTCACGCCCTCCTGGATGCGGGCGCCGCCGGAGTCGTTGAGCCCGATCACGGGGCAGCCGTTCTCCAATGCCTGGTCCATGAGCCGGCAGACCTTCAGGGCGTTGCTCTCGCTCATCGAGCCGCCGAAGACGGTGAAGTCCTGGGCGAACACGTAGACCTGGCGGCCGTCGATGCGGCCGGTGCCGGTGATCATGCCGTCGCCCACGGGCTTGTCGCCCTCGATGCTCTTCTCGCGGTGGGTGACGAAGGCGCCGGTCTCGAGGAAGGTGCCCTCGTCGAGCAGCAGGTGCACGCGCTCGCGGGCTGTCAGCCGGCCCTTGGCGTGGATCTTGTCGATCTTGGCCTGGCCGCCGCCAAGATGGGCCTTCTCACGCAGATCGTGGAGGCGGTCGAGCTTGTCCTGTCGGGATTCGGACATGGTCGTGTCCTAACATTCTGGGGTCGAACGGGTCGCGGGAATCCGGCGGGACATGGTACCCGGGCGTGATCCGCCGCGTCAACCTGCGAAACCGTGAAGATGAATCTTCGTACGAACACCGTGGCTCAACCCCGGAGGAATCATGACCAAGCAGATCGATCTCGACTTCGCCCAGCGCTTCACCTGCCCCAAGTGCGCCGGCTGCGGCGCCGACGTCCGACGCCTGGCCATGACCGGCTCCCTCCCTTGTCACGATCCGCTCCACCCCCTATGATCCCGTCGCGCCACGAAGCCACGAAGCCACGGAGATCCGGGAGGACTGGGATGGAATTCAAGACCCTGCTGTGCGAAATCGCCGACGGCATCGCCGTCGTCACCGTCAACCGCCCCGAGAAGATGAACGCCCTGAACGCCGAGGTCGTCGCCGAGCTGGGCGCCTGTTTCCGATCCCTGCAGGCGGACCCCGCCGCCCGGGTGGTCGTGCTGACCGGCGCAGGGGAGAAGGCCTTCGTCGCCGGCGCCGACATCGGCGAGCTGGCCGCAGCGTCGGGTCCCGATCTCGAGCGCCTCGCCGAACGGGGCCAGTCCCTGATGTGGACCATCGAGAACCTGGGCAAGCCGGTCATCGCTGCGGTCAACGGCTTCGCCCTGGGCGGCGGCTGCGAGCTGGCCCTGGCCTGCACCTTCCGCTATGCGTCGGACAACGCGCGGCTTGGTCTTCCGGAGATCACCCTCGGGCTCATTCCCGGCTACGGGGGAACCCAGCGCCTGCCGCGACTGGTCGGTCGGGGCCGAGCCCTGGAAATGATCCTCACCGGCAAGATGATCGGCGCCGCCGACGCCGCGGCCATGGGGCTGGTCAACGCCGTCGTGCCGCAGGCCGAGCTCATGGACGCCGTGCGCAAAACCGCGGCTGCCATCGCCGCCCATTCCACGGTGACAGCCCGCTACGCTCTGAAGGCCGTGGGCGAGGGGCTGAACATGACCCCCGACGCAGGCCAGCGCCTCGAGGCCGCCCTGTTCGGAGGCGTGGGCGCCACCGCCGACGCCGAGGAGGGTTGCCGCGCTTTCATGGAGAAGCGGAAACCGGAGTTCAAGGACTGCTGAGGAGACGTCGGAGCCGTGACGAGGACCCGGTGAATATAGGACGATCTTGTCCTGATTTACGGGTTTAGCCTGTGTTTACCCTGAGAATCATTCCTACCGTCGCGCAAGACCGTTGACTATGTTTGAGGCCGAACTCACCCCTTCATTTCCACTCCAAGGAGGCGGGGATGACCGAGACCGTCCAGAAGGATGCTCCCTTCATCGAGATCACGGGCGAGCTGTGCAAGGGCTGCAAGCTTTGCATCGACGTCTGTCCCAAGAGCGTCATCGCCATCAGCGAGAAGCTCAACGGTTCGAGCTACCACCCGGCCTACTACACGGGCGCCGATTGCACGGGCTGCGCCCTGTGCTTCTACGCCTGTCCCGAGCCGGCTGCGATTCGCGTCGTCAAACCTTGACCAACCACCAAGCGGGAGACGGGATATGTCGAGACAGTTCATGAAGGGCAACGACGCCATCGTCGTCGGCGCCCTGCAGGCGGGGTGCCGGGCCTACTATGGGTATCCGATCACCCCCGCCAGTGAAATCGCCCACGCCGCGGCCATGCACTTTCCGGCCCTCGGCGGCACGTTCATCCAGGCCGAGAGCGAGATCGCGGCCATCAACATGGTCTACGGCACCGCGGGCATGGGCATCCGCACGATGACCGCGTCGTCGAGCCCCGGCTTCTCGCTGAAGCAGGAGGGCATGAGCTACATCGCCGGTGCCGAGCTGCCCTGCGTCGTGGTCAACGTCGTGCGCGGCGGACCGGGACTGGGCAACATCGCCCCGGAGCAGGCCGACTATTTCCAGGTCACCAAGGGCGGCGGCCACGGCAACTACAGGCTGATCACCTTCGCGCCCAACTGCGCCCAGGAGATGTGCGACCTGACGGTCCTGGCCTTCGACCTGGCCGACAAATACCGCACGCCGGCCTGTCTGATGGCGGACGGCTTCACCGGCCAGATGATGGAGCCGGTCGAAGTGCCTCTCGCCAAAGAGGTTCCTTACGACCATACATCATGGGCGGTGGCTGGCACGCCGGAAACCAGCAAGAACCTCATCAGCTCCATCTACCTCGAAAGCAACGATCTCGAGCGTCACAACCTGAAGCTCGACGCCAAGTACAAGGAGATCACGGCCAACGAAGTGCGGTACGAGGAGTACCTGTGCGACGACGCCGAGCTGATCATCGTGGCCTTCGGCATCGTCTCGCGCATCGTGTACTCCACCATCGACGAGGCCCGCGCCGCCGGCAAGAAGATCGGCCTGATCCGTCCCATCACGCTGTGGCCGTACCCGAGCGGGATCATCTCCCAGCACGCCGAGCGCGACGTGCAGTTCTTGTCGGTGGAGCTGAGCACGGGGCAGATGGTCGAGGACGTAAGGCTGGCCGTGAACGGTCGCGCGCCGGTGCACTTCTACGGCCGCTGCGGCGGCAACGTGCCGAGCGGCGACGAGCTGCTGGCCGAGTACGACAGGATCCTGGAAGGAGGCCGATCATGAAGATCGTCGAGAAATCCTTGTCCTTCTACAAGGAATTCGAGCGCAAGAGCGGCCCCCACAAAGAGACCACGCACTATTGCCCGGGCTGCGGGCACGGCAATGTCCACAAGATGATCGCCGAGTGCATGGACGACCTGGGCATCCGTGACCGCACGGTCTTCGTGTCGCCGGTGGGCTGTTCCGTTTTCGGATACTACTACTTCGACTGCGGCAACATCCAGGCGGCCCATGGCCGCGCGCCGGCCGTCGCCACGGGTATCAAGCGGGCCAACCCCGACTCGATCGTCATCAGCTACCAGGGCGACGGCGACCTGGCGGCCATCGGTACCGCCGAGACGATCCACACGGCCAACCGCGGCGAGAACATCACGGTGTTTTTTGTAAACAACGCCATCTACGGCATGACCGGCGGCCAGATGGCCCCGACCACCATGATCGGCCAGAAGACCACCACCACGCCCCGCGGCCGCATGGAAACCGTTCACGGCAACCCGATCCGCATGGCCGAGATCATCGCGACCCTGCCGGCGGCGAGCTACGTCGAACGCGTAGCCATCGGCAACTCCAAGCACATCATGAAGGCACGCAAGGCCATCCGCAAAGCGCTGGAGAACCAGGTCGCCAATAAGGGCTACTCCTTCGTGGAGATCCTCTCGACCTGCCCCACGGGCTGGAAGATGGACGGGCCCGATTCACGCGACTGGCTCATCGAAGAGATGACCAAGGTCTTTCCGCTCGGCGTTCTCAAGGACGATGCCGACGAGCGTGAAGGCGATTGGTACCGCCCGGTCAAGGGCTTCGAGCCCGCCAAGCGCGACACCTATCTGGGCGCCGACATTCCCGATGAAGTCATCGAAAAGGTGGGGCTGAAGCAGGACCTGATGTGCAAGTTCGCCGGCTTCGGCGGCCAGGGCATCCTCACTCTCGGTCTGTTCTGGGCCCAGGTCGGCATGCGCAACGGGTTGCACACCAGTTGGATCCCGTCCTACGGGCCGGAGATGCGCGGTGGTACCGCCAACTGTTCGGTCAACATTTCTGAGAAGCGTATCGGATCGCCTTTGGTGGAGAAGCCGAACGCTCTGGTCGTGATGAACCAGCCTTCGCTGGAGCTGTTCGAGCCGGACGTCATCGACGGCGGCACGATCATCATCGACACCTCCATCGTGGAGGGGCGTCCAGACACTGCGCGTCTGAATGCGGTGCTCATCCCCGCCACGGAGATCGCCGACGAGGTGGGCACGCCCAAGGTGGCCAACGTGGTGCTGCTCGGAGCACTCGCGGCGGCGAGCGGCGCGTTCACCATCGAGCAGGTGGAAAAGACACTGCGGGCGACGATCAAGAAGAAGAACCTCATCGACATGAACATGACGGCGCTCAAACGCGGTTGGGACCACGTGAAAAACGGGGGCTGACCTCGCCGGCACCGACGACGAGCGACACGGACGCCCCCGGATCAACCCGGGGGCGTCTGCATACGGAGGCTGACATGCGCTGGATGGACGATTACAACGCCAAACGAACGACGGCCGCCGCAGCCGTCGCGGGCATCGAGGCGGGGCAACGGGTCTACCTCGGAGCTGGTTGCGCCGTACCGCACTCGTTGGTGGACGCCCTGGTCGACCGCGAAGAGCTGCGCGACGTCCACGTCTACCACATCCTGACCGTCGGCACCGCCCGCTACGCCGAGGCGGAGATGGCGGACCGCTTCCGCTGCATCGCGCTGTTCGTCGGACCCAATGTCAGGCAGGCAGTCAACGACGGCCGCGTGGACTATATGCCCATCCACCTGCACCAGGTACCCGATCTCTTCCGCAGCGACGACCACCGCCCCGATGTGGCGTTCGTCCAGGTTTCGCCTCCCGACGAGCACGGCTTCTGCAGCTTCGGCATCGAAGTGGGGGTGACCCGGCCGGCGGCCCGATCCGCCCGCCGCATCGTCGCGGAGATCAACCGGTGCATGCCCCGCACCCTCGGCGACAGCTTCATCCACGTCTCCAAGCTCGACGCCTGCGTCGAGGTCGACCGCCCCCTGGACATCTTTCCGCGGGCGGAGATGAGCGAAGTGCAGCGCTGCATCGGACGGAACGTCGCGACCCTCGTCCAGGACGGCGCCTGCCTGCAGCTCGGCATCGGCGGCATCGCCGAGGCGGTCCTCGGTCACCTCGACGACAAGAAGGACCTCGGCATCCACACCGAAATGTTCAGCGATGGGCTGCTCGAGTTGATGGACAAAGGCGTCATCACGGGGGAGCGAAAGACCTTCCACCCGGGCAAGGTCGTCGCCGGATTCGTCCTCGGGTCCCAGGACCTCTACGACTATGTCCACGACAACGCCATCATCGAGCTCCATCCCACCGACTACGTCAACAACCCCATCCACATCGCCCGCAACGAACGCATGACGGCGATCAACGGGGCCCTGCAGGTGGACCTGACGGGTCAGGTGTGCGCCGATTCCATCGGAACCGAGATCTACTCGGGATTCGGCGGACAGGTCGACTTCATGCGGGGCGCCGCGATGAGTGAGGGCGGCGTGGCGATCACGGCTCTGAGATCGACGGCCTGCAACGGAACCATCAGCCGTATCGTGCCGACCCTCGACACAGGTGCTGGAGTCGTGACGACCCGGGCCGACGTCCACTATGTCGTGACCGAGCATGGTGTGGCCCGCATGATTGGTCGAACTCTGAGAGAGCGGGCCAAGGAGCTCATCGAGATCGCCGATCCGCGGTTCAGGGAAGACCTGCTCAAGGCCGCTCATCAGCGCACCCATTTCGCGCCATTTCCGAGTTGATCCGCCTGGAATCTCTCTTGCGTCAGCGGTCGACATATGACATATTGTCAATATGTGACGAATTGTCCATTCATGCTGACAGGAGATCGACGTGGGCCCCACTGCTCCCGTTTCCGACGCCCGGACCACTGCGACGATCCTCGTCGTCGACGACGAGCCCGAGCTTTGCCAAGCTTTGTCACGTCTGCTGACACGTCACGGTTACCAGGCCTTGACTGCCGGCAACGGTGAAGAGGCCCTCGAAGTGCTCCGCAAGGAGCAGGTGCCCCTGGTGCTGTCGGACCTCATGATGCCCCGGATGAACGGCGTCGAACTTCTGAAGGCGGCGAAGATCGTCTCGCCCGCCACCGAGATGGTCATCGTCACGGGCCACGGCACCATCGAGACCGCCGTCGAGGCCATGAAGATGGGCGCCTATGACTTTATCGAAAAACCATTCACGGCTTCGACCACCCTCAAGGTGGTGCGCAAGGCCCTCGAGAAGCAGCAGCTCCTGGCCGAGAACGTCGAACTGCGCCGCATGCTCAACGAGGGCGAAGGCAAAGAGATGATCGTCGGTCGCAGCGAAGCCATGCACCAGACTCTCGATACGGCTCGCCAAGTGGCTCAGAGCCGGGCGACGGTACTGCTGACGGGTGAGAGCGGAACCGGTAAGGAAGTCTTCGCCAACGCCATCCACCGCTGGAGCGACCGCGCCGGCAAGCCCCTGATCAAAATCAGCTGCGCCGCCATTCCCGAAACGCTCCTTGAGGCTGAACTTTTCGGATATGAAAAGGGCGCCTTCACCGGTGCTGTCAACCGTCGTCGTGGACGTTTCGAAGCGGCTCACGGCGGCACGCTGTTCCTGGACGAAGTGGGGGAGATGCCCCTTTCGGTTCAGGTCAAACTGCTGCGAGTGATCCAGGAAGGCGTTTTCGAGCGCCTGGGCAGCAACGACTCGATCGAAGTGAACGTGCGGCTGCTGGCCGCCACCAATGCCGATCTGGAGCAAATGGTGGCGGACGGGTCCTTCCGTGAGGACCTCTATTACCGCCTGAACGTCATCAATATCGAGGTGCCGCCTCTGCGGGCCCGCAGCGGCGACGTCGAACTCCTGGCCAGCGCATTTCTGAAAAAAGCCTGCGCGGTGAACAACAAATCCCTGGCCGGCTTCACACCGGCGGCTGCCGAAGCCCTCGAACGTTATTCATGGCCCGGCAACGTCCGCGAATTGGAGAACTGTGTGGAACGCGCAGCGGTTCTGAGCCGCGGTGACGTGATCGATGTGGACGTGCTGCCCCAGCAGGTGCTTGTCGGTCGCCGCACTTCCGACGTTGTGACGATCCCGGTGGGAACCCCGTTGCGGGACGCCGAGATGGAACTCATCCGGGCCACGCTCGAGAGCACTGGCGGCGACAAGGAAACAGCGGCCAAGATTCTGGGCATCGCCTCCCGGACGATCTATCGAAAAATCAAGGATTAGGCCGAATTACCGCGTCCTTGACCGGTTTTGGGGGCCGAGCTATATTGGCCCGGATCCTGCACGATCAGTCCTGGATCGGCCCGGATCAAATCGGTCATCCCGACGTACGCCGTGACGCGAGAGTGGCGGAACTGGCAGACGCGCAGGATTTAGGTTCCTGTGGGAAACCGTGGGGGTTCGAGTCCCCCCTCTCGCACCAGATCCCGGCCGCACCGTGGGGCCGGTTCAACCCGAAAGAGGACTGTTCATGACCGCAGCGAGTGAGACCTCGTCTCCCTTCACCACGACCGTCGACGCTCCCGAGCAGTGGAAGCGTGTCATTCACATTGTGATCGAACGCAACCACTTCGACTCCGAATACGCCAAGAACCTGCAGAAGGCACGCAGGGACTATGCCCGCCCGGGTTTCCGGAAGGGCAAGGCGCCCATGGCGATGGTCGAAACCGACCTCGGCGGTGAAGTGCGCATGAACACCCTCGACGATCTGATGCCCAAGGCCTATCAGGCGGCCATGATCGAACACAAGTTCTGGCCGGTGTCCGATCCCCAGCTCGACGACCTCAAGATGGAGGACGGCGAGGCTGTCTCGTTGGACCTTTCGGTGGAGGTACGTCCGGAGATCGAGGCCAAGGACTATGACGATTTGCCTTTGACGACCCGTTCGGCCGAGCTCGAGGATGGAGCCGTCGACGCGGCCCTCGAACATGTGCGCGAGACCAAGTCCGTCTGGGATACGGCCGAGCGCGCCGCAACCGCCGGCGATCGCGCCATCGTGACGATCACACCCCTGAACGAGGACGGAGAGCCTGAAGAGGACAAGCAGGTCCCCGACTACCAGTTCGATGTGGGCAACGAGAACAACTTCGACGTGTTCAACACAGTCCTCGACGGCGCTGCTGCCGGTGACGTCCGCGAGGCCGAAGTCACGTATCCGGACGATTACGCCACAGACTCCCTGAAGGGCCGTACGATGACGTTCCGCCTGGATGTGACCGAGGTGAAGGTCAAGGTCCTGCCCGAGTTGGACGACGCCTTTGCGAGCGGCATCAAGGAGGGGCAGACCCTTCTCGAGCTGCGCAAGAACATCCGTGACGAGCTCGCAGCCGAACAGGAGCGCCGCGTCGATCATGAGATCCGCGAGGAAGTGGTCGACCGCCTGCTCGAGCGCAACGAGATCGCCGTGCCGCCGACGATGGTCAGGGAATACGTCGAGTCCTCTGCAGAGGAAATGAAACAGCGCGCCGTCATGTACGGACAGCAGATGAGCGATGAACAGCTCGCCGGTTATCGTGAGAGCGCCCGCCCCGACGCCGAGCGCACTCTGCGCGCCATGTTCATCCTCGAGGCGATCCGCCGTCAGGAAAACATCGAAGTGACCGCCGAGGATGTGACCGAGCGCATCGAGGAGATCGCCGCGGAGAATGGATTCCCGGCGGCGCCGTACCGTGAGTATCTGGAGAAGAACGGCGAACTCGACCGCATCTCCCACGAGCTTTCCGAGAACAAGACCTTCGATTTTCTGAAGTCCCGGGCCAAGTTCACCGAAGCGGCCGGGTAAGATTATGATCGGGCCGACGCTCCCCGCGGAAGCGGCGGGCGCCGACGCGGAGGGACCCCAAGCCCCGAAAAAGGAGCCACCATGCTAGTTCCCTATGTCATCGAACAGACCAGTCTGGGCGAGCGTCAGTACGACATCTACTCGCGGCTGCTCAAGGACCGGATCATCTTCCTGGGCACCGCCATAGACGATCACGTGGCCAATGTGATCATCGCCCAGCTGCTGTTCCTGCAGGCCGAGGATCCGGAGCGGGACATCTACATCTACATCAACAGCCCGGGCGGCAGCATCACCGCCGGTCTGGCCATCTATGACACCATGCAGTACATTTCCAATGATGTCGTGACCATCTGCATGGGACAGGCGGCCAGCATGGGCGCCGTTCTCTTGGCTGCGGGAACCGCGGGCAAGCGTTCGGCGTTGGTGAACTCCCGCATCATGATCCACCAGCCCCTCGGCGGTAGCCAGGGCCAGGCGAGCATGATCGAGATCTACGCCAACGAGATCCTGTACCTGAAGAAGAAGCTCTACAAGATGCTGTCCGACCACACGGGACAGACCATCGAAAAGATCGAGCACGACAGCGACCGCGACTTCTTCATGTCCGCCGACGTGGCCAAGGAATACGGCATGGTGGACAAGGTCATCGTCAATCGCTCCGAAGTCGAGGCATAGAGGCCGCGCACCGCGTGACCGGGAGGTTCGGATGAAGCGCCGTACGACAGGTTCGCCCCAGATGATCAAGTGCTCGTTCTGCGCCCGTGGCCAGGACGAAGTGGCGAAGCTCGTCGCCGGGCCGTCCAACGTCTATATCTGCAGCGAATGCATCAAGCTGTGCAACGACATCCTCGAGGGGGAACTCCTCGAGGAGAACACCGAATCGCTGCAGCACTTCCCGAAGCCCGACGAGATCAAGGCGCATCTCGACGAATACGTCATCCAGCAGGACGATGCGAAGATCAGCCTCGCCGTCGCCGTCTACAACCACTACAAGCGCATCAACCAGCGCCGTGTGGGGGACGACGTCGAGGTCGACAAAAGCAACATCCTGATGCTCGGCTCCACCGGCACGGGCAAGACCCTGCTGGCTCAGACGCTGGCCAAGATGCTGAACGTGCCCTTCGCCATCGCCGATGCCACCACGCTGACCGAGGCAGGGTACGTGGGTGAGGACGTCGAGAACATCTTGGTGCGCCTGCTGCAGGCGGCGGACTACAACGCCCAAGCGGCCGAGCAGGGGATCATCTACATCGACGAGATCGACAAGATCACACGCAAGAGCAGCAACCCCTCGATCACCCGTGACGTGTCGGGCGAAGGCGTACAGCAGGCGCTGCTGAAGATCCTCGAGGGCACCGTCGCCAACGTACCGCCCCAGGGCGGACGCAAGCACCCTCAGCAGAAGTACATCGAGATCAACACGAAGAACATCCTGTTCGTCTGCGGCGGGGCCTTTCAGGGACTCGACGACGTTATCCGCCGGCGCATCGGACGCAACGTACTGGGCTTCGAGCGTGAGGAAACACGCGGCGACGACGCCAACACGGACGAGATCCTGACCCTCGTCGAGCCCACGGACCTCGTGAAGTACGGCCTGATTCCTGAACTTGTGGGACGACTGCCCATCGTGACGTCGCTGCAGGAACTCGACCGTGACGCCATGATCCGGATCCTTAAGGAACCCCGGAACTCACTGCTCAAGCAGTACCAGAAGCTCATGGCCATGGAGGACGTGGAACTCGTCTTCACCGACGACGCCATCGAGGCCGTGGCCGATCAGGCCATCGAACGCAAGACCGGCGCCCGCGGCCTGCGCTCGATCCTCGAAGGCGCCATGCGCGACATCATGTACAGCGTGCCTTCCATGGAGGGTGTCCGCCAGGTGGTCATCACCCAGGAGACGATCACCGGGGGCGCCGAACCGATGATCGTCCACGACGGCGACGACCGCGACGTCCGCCAGGGCGCCTAATCTAATTGCAGAACGCACCCACGGCGGGGTCCCGTGTTTCACGGCCCCGCCTTTGCCCGCCTCTGGAGGTATGATGGCGGATCAGGACATCACCGTCTTCACCGACGATGACACCAACGAGTTTCCTTCGCGTCTGCCGCTGCTTCCCCTGCGGGATGTGGTGGTGTTTCCAACCATGGTCACCCCGTTGCTGGTGGGCCGCGCAAGATCAGTGGCGGCCCTCGAAGCCTCCATGGATCGTGACAAGTACATCTGCGTGAGCGCCCAGTTAGAGGCCGACGTGGAAGATCCGGGTGTGGAAGACGTCTATCCCGTGGGCACGGTCATCAAGATCCTGCAGATCATCCGTACGCCCGACGACACCCTCAAGATCCTCGTCGAGGGCCGTTCCCGTGTGCGTATCGAGGAGTTTATCGAGGGCGACGATTTCTGCGAAGTCCGCATCGCACCGTTGGTGGAGGTCCATGAGGAGAGTACGGAAGTCGAAGCGCTGAGCCGTTCGATCAAGGACCGCTTCAAGGACTACGTGCGGCTCAACAAGCGCCTGCCGGACGAAGTGCTGATGTCGGTGCTGAACATGGATGCCATCGCCCAGATGACTGATTCGATCAGCGCCTATATCGTGGGCAAGGTCCCCGAGAAGCAGCAGCTGCTCGAAGAGGTCAGCCTGCTCGAGCGCATGCGCCGGGTGAACCAGGTTCTGGCCGAAGAGCTGGATATCCTCGAACTCGAACAGCGCATCGATTCCGAGGTGCAGAGCCAGGTCCAGAAGAACCAGCGCGAGTTCTATCTCAACGAACAGCTCCGCGCGATCCGCAAGGAGTTGGGCTATGGAGCCGACGACGACGCCGAAGTGGAGGACTACCACAAGCGGATCGCCGACTGCGCGCTGCCCGACGACGCCCGCGAGGCGGCGGACCGCGAGCTGGCGCGTCTGTCCAAGATGCCGGCGATGTCGCCTGAAGCGGCCGTGGTCCGCAACTACCTCGACACCCTCATCGATCTGCCCTGGAAGCAGCGGTCCCGCGACCGCCTCGACACCCTGAAGGTCAAGGAGCGCCTCGACGCTGACCACTACGGTCTCGAGAAGGTCAAGGAACGCATCCTAGAGTTCATGGCCGTGCTCAAGCTCACCAAGAAGATGCAGGGTTCGATCCTCTGCCTGGTGGGGCCTCCGGGCGTGGGCAAGACCAGCCTGGGACGCAGCATCGCCGAGAGCATGAACCGCAAGTTCGTGCGCATCAGCCTGGGCGGCGTGCGCGACGAAGCCGAGATCCGCGGCCACCGCCGCACCTACATCGGCAGCAAGCCCGGCCGCATCATCGATTCGCTGCGCAAGGCGGGTACGCGCAATCCCGTGTTCCTGCTCGACGAGATCGACAAGATGGGCGCCGACTTCCGCGGCGACCCCTCGTCGGCCCTGCTCGAGGTTCTCGACCCAGAACAGAACACCCACTTCAGCGACCACTATCTCGAGGTCGAGTTCGACCTGAGCGAGGTGTTGTTCATCACCACGGCCAACTCCCTGCACACGATCCCGCCGGCGCTTGAGGATCGCATGGAGATCATCCGTCTGCCCGGTTACCTGGATCACGAGAAGCTGGCCATCGGTCGAGACTTCCTGGTGCCCAGGCAGATGATGCGCAATGGCGTGAAGGCCTGGAAGGGCGGCATCGGCACCAAGGCTCTGCAGATGATGATCGACGGCTATACCCGCGAGTCGGGCGTGCGTCAGCTCGAGCGTGAAATCGCCTCGCTATGCCGCAAGGCCGCCAAGCGTCATTCCGAGCAGGGACGCTGGCCGGGAAGAGTTACGCACAAGAACCTGTCCAACTATCTGGGCATCCCCAAGTACCGCCATCAGGTGGTCGAAGGTGAACCCGAAATCGGTGTGGTGACTGGCCTGGCCTGGACCACAAGCGGCGGTGAGATCCTGCCTATCGAAGCGGCTCAGATGGTGGGCACAGGCAAGTTCAAGCTGACCGGCAATCTCAAGGATGTGATGAAGGAGTCGGCGGAAACAGCCCTGAGCTTCGCTCGAACGCGCTGTCCGAAGTTGCCGGCCGATCACTTCAAGAACCACGATCTTCATATCCACGTGCCAGAGGGAGCCGTGCCCAAGGACGGCCCGAGTGCGGGCGTGTCCATGACCACCGCTCTGGTTTCTCTGCTGACAGGCGTGCCCGTGCGCAAGGACGTTGCCATGACCGGCGAGGTGACCCTGCGCGGCAAGGTCCTGGCCATCGGCGGCCTGCCCGAGAAATCGGTGGCGGCCATGCGCGCCGGCGCCCGAGTTCTCATCGTTCCCCGGGAGAACGAGAAGGACTGTCAGGAACTGCCGGCGGTCATCAAGCGCCACATGGAGATCCATCTGGTCGACCACGTGGACGAGGTCCTGGCCTTGGCCTTGGCCGGGGAACCGGCCTCGTCGCGTCACGCGACCGCACCGGAAGCCCCCGGCGAGGCGGCTGCGCCTCCGGCACACTGATCCGGAGGCCCTATGGACGTCGAATTCGTGACCAGTGCCGCCAATCTCAAGGGCCGCCCGGAACGGGTGCTGCCGGAGTTCGCGTTCGTGGGCCGCAGCAACGTGGGCAAATCCACTTTGATCAACCTGTTCCTCAACCGCAAGGGCATGGCCAAGACCAGCGGTAAGCCCGGCAAGACGAGGCTGCTCAACTATTTCGTTGTTGACGATGCCTATTATCTGGTGGATCTGCCGGGTTACGGCTTCGCCAAAGTGAGCAAGGATCAACGCGCCGGTTGGGTTAAGTTGATGCGGGCCTATCTTTTCGCCGCCGACCGGCCGCTGGCGGTCTTCCAACTGCTCGACATCCGGCACCGTCCCAGCGACGAGGACCGCAAGATGACGGATTGGCTGCGCGAGGCAGAAATCCCCTTCGCCATCGCCACCACCAAGGGTGATAAAGTCCCAAGATCCAAGCTCTTGGAACGTTTTCGTGAAATCGCTTCGACCCTGGGTCTGGGGCCCGAGACACCGTTTTTTCCCACCTCAGCCAACGACCGCGATAGCACGGCCGACATGCACCGCTGGGTCCAGGCCTTGCTTGAGGCAGCTGAGCAGGATGATTGACACCCGACCCCTCAGGGGTCTATACTTCCAGGTGAGATGAAGTTAACGAAACGACAAAAGCTCCTGATCGGCCTGGGATCTCTGATTCTGGTCCTGTCGTCCGTTCCGGCCTCGGCCTCCGAGACCCTGATGCTCAGCATGCCCATGGGCGTGCAATCCAGTTGCATCAGCTGTCATAACGCAACGAATCCCCCGTCTGGAGACAATCTCAACGCCTTTGGTCTGGACTTCTCGGACTCCAACGGACAGACTTGGAGCCTGGAACTGGCGTCCCTCGATTCCGACGGCGACGGTTGCTCCAACGGTGCTGAGCTTGGCGACAGCGACGGCAACGGAGTGCTCGACCAAGGGGTCGACATCCACACGTTGAGTAATCCAGGCGTCGCCGGTGACTGTTCCTCGGCCGGCTTTGACGAAGCGACTTGGTCAGAGCTGAAGTCCCTGTTCAACGGCAGCCGCTAACCCGAAAACAAGTCTGACAGGCCCACAGCCGCGGTCTCGCAAGCGAGACTCGTTTTTTTTGTGGAGCGTCGGGCGGATCCCCGACAAGGGGGAGGACCGTGACCAATCGTGTGATCATCGGCGGACAGTGGGGCGACGAGGGCAAGGGCAAGATCGTCGACGCCCTGAGTCGCGACATGGACTGGGTCGTCCGCTATCAGGGCGGCGCCAACGCCGGCCACACCATCGTGCGGGACGAAGGCAAGATCGTGCTGCACCTCGTGCCTTCGGGACTGCTCAGCAAGGGTGTCCGCGGGTACCTGGGCAACGGGATGGTCATCGATCCCTGGGCGCTGATGGACGAGATCGTCGGTCTCGAGGCCCAGGGCGTTCATGTGCGCGACCGCATGTTCGTCTCCGCTTCGGCCCATCTTATCCTGCCCTACCATAAGCGCCGCGATGAACTCGCCGAAAGCAAGCGCAAGCGCAAGAGCATCGGCACGACCGGCCGCGGCATCGGTCCCGCCTATATGGACAAATGCCAGCGTGTGGGACTGCGCATGGGGGACCTGCTGCTGCCCCTCGAGAATCTCGAGCGCAAGGTCATCGAGAAGGTACTCGAAGCCAACGAACTGCTGGCGGCACTATACAACGCCGAGCCTCTGCCTTCGGAGGCCATCGCCCAGGAGCTCGTAGTGTTGGCCCGCTCCTTGGCACCGATGATCGTCGACGGCCACACCGTCCTCGCCGGAGTGCGCCAGGGCACCGAGTCGGTGCTCTTCGAGGGAGCTCAGGGGACTCTGCTGGATCTCGACCACGGCTCCTACCCCTACGTGACGTCCAGCAGTCCATCGGTCGGCGGCGCCCTGACCGGCAGTGGTCTGCCGCCCCGCAGCCTCGGCGAAGTGAACGGCGTGTTCAAGGCTTACTGCACTCGCGTGGGGAACGGGCCGTTCCCCACCGAACTGCACGCCGAGGACGGCGAGGCGCTCCGCAGCATCGGCGGCGAGTTCGGCGCCACAACGGGCCGGGCCCGGCGCTGCGGCTGGTTCGATCTGGTGGCCGCCCGCTACGCCGTGGAGCTGAATGGCATGAACGGTGTGTTTATTACGAAGCTCGACGTGCTCGACACCATGAACGAGATCAAAGTCGCCGTTTCCTACGATCTCGACGGCAAGCCTCTCGGGCAATTCCCGACCAGCCCCGAGGCCCAGGCCCGCTGCGTTCCCGTTTACCGGAGCTTCCCGGGCTGGGAGTCCCCGGTGGACGGCGCCCGTTCCCTGAAGGAGTTGCCGGCGAAGGCCCGTCAATATCTCGAATTTCTCGAAAAAGAGCTGGGTGTGCACATCGAAGGCGTATCTGTGGGGCCGCATCGCGACCAGACAATCTGGACGCCGGAGGGTGTTACGACCTAGACATCTTTGACGGTCGTCGCTTCGACGTCTATCTTGAAGCCGGTTCTGTGGGCCGCTAGCTCATCAGGTAGAGCACCTCCCTTTTAAGGAGGTGGTGCTGGGTTCGAGTCCCGGGCGGCCTACCAAGACGAACGAGGGGGCGCGGTTTCGATCGCGTCCCCTCGTTCCGTTTCTGCGGCCGCTTTGACAGCCGGTTGCAGGAAGTGTCATACTTGTTGACTCACAACGCCCCAAGGGCCCCCGTGCTGAACCTGGTTGAACCCGGTTCACTCTTGAGGCGGCGTCGAAACGGCTACTGAATTGAAGTCCAGATCCATGGTTCATGCGATTGTCTGCGTCATGCTCTGCCTCGGGGTTATCTCGCCGCTATGCGTTAGGGCATATGACGTGGTGCCCACGCGTTTGAGTCTGAGCTACGAAGAGCTCCGGCTCGGCGGCCAGGAGACCATGGGACTGCTGGGAGGGAGCTACGCAGTGCGCCCAGGCGGTCCGATCGATGTCGGACTGGCCGTATTCGGTGCTGCCCGCGGGGAGCGCGGCGGGTTCTTCACCGGCGGTGCGACCGCCGGTCTGCACCACATGCTCACCGGACGGCTCCATTTCGATGCGGACGTTTTCGCAGGCGCGGGAGGGGGCGGTTCAGCACCCCAAGGCGGCGGCTTCATGCTGCGGACCCATGCGGGTCTGTCCCTCGACTTCGACACGGTTTCCGTCGGTGCCGGATACGCCTGGGTCGATTTTCCCAATGGGAACATCACCAGCGATCACCTCGTGGTGTCCGCGTCTCATCCCTTCGGGCTGCTCCTCGGCGGCGGCTGGCGCGATGACAGCGACATCGACATCGCCGAGGCAGTCCCCGGCACTCATCAGAAGCCGCAGGTCCAGAGCTTCGATGCCATTCTGGTCGTCGCGTCTCCCGTCGGCGGCACCCGCAACACGGCCGGTGAAGCCCAGGAAGGCGACATGGCCATGATCGGCGTGGCCTGGGAACGAGTCCTGTCCCCTGGCAGTTTTTTGGAGTTGAGCGTTGTCGGTTCCATGGGTGGCGCCGGCGACGGATACGCCCAGGGCGTTTGTGATCTCGGAGCTCGCGTCGTTCTTTCACCCTCGTTGGATCTGGTTCTCGGTGGTGGACTCGGCCTGGCAGGCGGCGGCAAGGTGGATACCGGCGGCGGGTTGATCGGCGACGTCTTCGTCAAGCTCGAGCAGTCTCTCGGGCGCGGGTACCATCTAGGGGGGGGCGTCGGGGCCGTCGGTGCGGCCGACGGGGATTTCCTGGCGACCCGGCTCCACTTGGACTTCGGCTATGATTTCGAGACTCCGGTCCCCACCGGGGGCTGGCGTGTGCAGGGGTCCCAGGTCTATCGTCCCGGTCACCTGCGTCTCCGGTTGGCGCACCAGACCGAGCAGCCCGCCGACGGGGCCCTGCGCAAGGGAGGGACACCGGACCGGACGATCAACCTGGCCGGTCTCAAAGGCGACATCATGATCACTCGATCCCTCTTGCTGAGCGGGCAGGTTCTTTCCGCCTACGACGGCGGTGCCGGTGGCTACGCGGCGGGGTTGGCGGGACTCGGCGGCGAATGGGCAGCCGGACGAAGAAGTCCGTGGCTGTTCGGCGTCGAGACGTTGATTGGCGCCGCGGGCGGCGGCGGTATCGTCGTCGACGGCGGTTTGATTGCTCAGGCGACCGCAGGGCTCGGCTACCGTACCGGGGGCGTGACGGACGCCTGGTTGCGTCTTGGGCGCAGCGGTTCGCTCCGGGGATCGTTCGAGCGGACGGTCGTATCGGTGGAACTGGGGTTCCGTTTCTCCACGCTGATGAGGTAAACCAAGGATCCTTTGCGAACCAAGAGGCCGCTCCCTGCCGGGAGCGGCCTCTTGTTCATTCAGGCTGTAAGCACCGGGACTACTGACTGAAGGTCTTGGTCCACAGCTTGTCGAACTCGTCGACGGTGTCCTCGAACACGTCGAGCATGGTCAGGATCGGCGCCGGGGTCTCCATGTCCACGCCGGCGGCCTGGAGCAGCTGCAGCGGAGGAGCGCTCGAACCGCCCTTGAGCATGTTGTCGATGTAACGGGTCGCCGCCTTTTCGCCGTTGGCCATGATCTCCTGGGCCAGAGAGATGCCGCTGGTCAGACCTGTGGCGTAGGTGAACACGTAGAAGTTGTAGTTGAAGTGGGGGATGAAGGCCCACTCAACCGCGTCGTTCTCGCCCATGACGAACCCGGGACCGTAGTACTTCTGGATCAGATCCGCGTACAGGCCGTTGAGGAAGTCGGCGGTGAGGGTGTTGTCGTCTTCAGCGTACTCGTGGAAACGCAGCTCGAACTCTGCGAACAGTGTCTGGCGGAAAATCGTCAGACGGATGTTCTCCATGCGCTTGTTGAGCAGCATGAGCCTGGCGACGGCATCCTTCTCGTTCTTCAGCATGTAGCTGAGCAGGATCTCCTCGTTGCAGGTCGAGGCGACCTCGGCCAGGAACGTGGTGTAGTCGCCGTAGATGAAAGGCTGGTTCTTGTAGCTGTAGTACGTGTGCAGCGCGTGGCCGAACTCGTGGGCGGTGGTGAACACAGCGTCCAGCGTGTTGTCGTAGTTGTGCAGCACGAAGGGGTGACCGCCGTCCATCCAGGCCACGATGCCGGTGCTGTATGCGCCGGAGCGCTTGTTCTCGTTGGGGAAGACGTCGATCCAGCCGTTGGCCGGGTCGGCAGCGGTCTTCACCAGCCCGACATACTCCTTGCCCAAAGGCTTGAGGCCCTCGGCGAGCATCTCGCGGCACTGCTCGTAGGTGTAGGACTTCTCTTCACCGTCGAGCAGGGGGTTGTAGAGGTTGGCGAAATCGATGGGACCATCGACACCCAGGACCTTCTGACGCAGGGCGACATACTTGTGCAGCGTACGCTCGAGATTGGCGTTGATCGTGTCGATCAGCATGCGGTAGGTCGCGGGGCTGATGTTGTCGCCCTTGACCGAGGCCTCGAGACAGCTGTCGTAGTTCCGCAGTTCCTTGGTCAACAGGTGCGACTTCACGACGCCGTCGAGGGTCGCCGCCAAGGTGTTCTCGAATTGACGGAAGGTGCCGAAGAAAGCTTCGGTGGCCTGCTTGCGCTGGGCGTAGGAGCCGCTCGAACGGGCCTTGCCCCAACCAGAGAGAGTCAGGGGCTTCATGGTGCCGTCGTCCGCGAGGATCTCCGGGAAGCTCAAGTCGATGTCGCGGAGCTGGCTCGAGACTTCGGCACTGGCGCCACGAACCTGGCCGGACATGGAGAGGATGCGCTCCTCGGCCTTGCTCAGCGTGTGCTCCTTCATCCGCATGATGTCGCGGATGTAGTATTCGTAGACCTTGAGCTCGTCCTTGCTGGCGATGTATCCGTCGATGGTTTCGGCGGGCAGTGCCAGCAGTTCGGGCGTCATGTACGAGACGGTGCCGCCGAACTTCTGAAAGAGAAAGCCGACCTTGCCCTGCATGGCCTGGTTGTCGGCATCGGAGAGTTCCACGTCGAGGCGCAACTGAGTGTAGGCATAGAGGCGCATCAGGCGTTTTGAGGTGGCTTCCATCCTTTGGACGGCCTCGTAGAGAACGTCGGCGGATTCGCCGAGTCGACCCTCGTAGGAAGCCATCTCGGGCACCAGGACATCAACAGCGGCCAGTTCGGCCTCCCAGGCAGCGACGTCGGGGAAGACGTGACCCCAGTTCCAGGTGTACTCCTGGGGAATCTCGGCCCGCGGCGTGGCGGGATCGGGTTCGTATGCTGCAGAAAAACCGGATGCAATGACCAGGGTCAAGACAACGACCCCGGCACCACGTCGCGCGATGCCAGTCCAGCTCATGGGGAACCTCCTCAAGGCGTGATCTAGAAAAAGGCCCGACCGCTGAAGCGGCCGGGCCCATCTGGGAGGCGGATCAGGGAATGAGCCGCCCGAACTTGTCGGTCGTCGCCAAGGATTTGGCGGCGCCGAGATCCGGTAGGGGGACGTCGACCTCCGTGAAGGTGACGCCGTCGGAAGCGTAAAGGACCTTGCCGCCCTTGCCGACGGCCCAGATCTGACCGTCGCCGGCGCCCCAGACGTCGGATAGCCAGCCGTCGCTCGCGTAAAGAAGCGCCGTAGCGGAGCCGTCCCGGGCCCAGGTGGCGATTTCGCTGGCCCAGGTCGTCACGTAGATCTGAGCGTTGGTTTCGTCCAGCCACATGCCGGTGATGGCGTGGCCGCGAGTGATGGGATCGCTCATGTTCCCGGCGGCGTTCTTCACGCGGCGCCAGGACGGATCACCGAATTCGTCGACATAGTACTGGAGAATACGGCCGTTCTGGTTGCCGATATAGTTGTCGGTGACCAGGGTGCCGCCGATACCGGCGCGGATGAAGCTGCCGGTGGTGTCTTCGATGGGGCCCCACCACCAGTCGTCGTCGACCAGGTCGTTGGGATTCTCCATGACGACGCTGGCGAGGTCGCCGGCCAAGGCGTAGCGCGTCACGACCGCCAGGGACTGGATGTCCTCGATGAAGCTCAGCGTGTCGGTGGGATCACCAAGGTCGTTGTAGCGGTAGGCTGCGTTGTCGGTGCGCACCCAGGTGCTGCCGCTGAGGCGCCGCACGTTGCCTCTTTCGCCGCAGGCGTAGATCTCTTCGTAGGGACCGGCGCCGATGGCGTAGAAGTTCTCTTCAGAGCCGCTGGTCATTTTCGACCAGCTCGAACCGTTGTAGCGGTAGATCACTCCACCGTGTCCGACGGCATAGACGTCGTTGGCTGCGGTGCCCCACACATCGGTGAAGACGTGTTCACCGATGGTCTGGAGGCTCCAGGCGGCGCCGTTCCAGTGCAGGACGATACCCGGCTGGCCAACGGCCCAGACATTTGAGGCCGAGGTTCCCCAGACGGAGAAGAGCCAGGCTCCGACCTCCGGGGCAGGGTATTCGGTCTGATGGACATCGGCCGGATTGTCGTCTCCACAGCCGGCTAGGCCGAGGGCCATCGCCGCGGCAAGGAGCAGAAGAATCCAGATCAGCGGCCGTAGAGTGGATCGCTGCACGAGATCGGAGGAGTGACGCTTTTCCATTGCGGTTCGATTCCTCGATGGTATGGTGGGGTTTCGAACAGGCGCGACGGCACGAAAACGCCGGCTCCCGCGCACGCGTTGGCCAATGAATATTAAGCATCTGCGCGGTCCTTGTCCACAACGACTTGCCGACGCCCTCCGATCAGACCAGTTTTGTTTCCGCGGTTCGGGGCGGCCGAATGGACCGCCCGGGACGATGTAGGATCCCCTAACGGAGTGTCGAGACCATGTCCGAGCCCACGAGCCCCATCGACCCCGGTCTCGATCTCCACAGCGAGATCGTCAGGCTGCGTCACGAGATGAACGCCGTGGTGCTGGCCCACTACTACCAAGAGCCCGAGATCCAGGACGCCGCCGACCACGTGGGCGATTCCCTCGCCCTGGCCCAGGTTGCGGCGAGAACAGACGCCGACGTCATCGTTTTCGCCGGCGTGCACTTCATGGCGGAGACGGCGAAGATCCTCAACCCCGACAAACTGGTCCTGCTGCCCGATCTGGCCGCTGGTTGCAGCCTGGCCGACGGTTGCCCCGAGGACGAGTTCGCCGCATTCCTGGCCGCCTATCCCGAACACGAGGTCGTCAGTTACATCAATTGCTCGGCCGCGACCAAGGCCATGAGTGATGTGATCTGCACTTCGGGCAACGCCCTGAAGATCGTCGACTCGATTCCGCGGGACAGGAGTATCGTCTTCGCGCCGGACCGCCACTTGGGCCGCTGGGTATCCGAGCAACTCGGCCGCGAGATGGTGCTGTGGCAGGGCAGCTGCGAAGTCCACGAGCAGTTCTCGGAGCGTCGGCTCGTGGAGCTGCAGGTCACAAACCCCGAAGCGATGACCGCCGCCCATCCCGAATGCACCGAAGCCGTTCTGCAGCACGCCGACTTCATCGGATCGACGGCGGCCATCCTGAACTTTGCCCGGGAGTGTGCAGCGGACACGATCATCGTCGCCACCGAGCCCGGCATCCTCCACCAGATGCAGAAGGAAAGCCCCGGCAAGACATTCCTGACCGTGCCCGGGGCCGACGAGAGCTGCAACTGCAACGAGTGTCCCTACATGAAACTCAACACCCTCGAGAAGCTGTACCTCTGCATGCGCGATCGAACGCCGGAGATCGTCGTGGATCCGCTGCAGGCCGCCCGCGCCCTGGCGCCCATCGAGCGGATGCTCGCCCTGAGCTGAACGCGACGGGGGGACTATGACCGTCCGCACGCCGGTCTATCTCGACCATCACGCTACCACCCCCCTCGACTCCAGGGTCCTCGAGGCCATGATGCCGGTTCTGCGGGAACGCTTCGGCAACCCTGCGAGCGTCTCCCATGCGTTCGGTTGGACTGCGGCCAAGCTCGTCGAAGAGGCCCGCGCACACGTGGCGGCGCTCCTGGGCTGCAGACCGGACGAAATCGTCTTCACCAGCGGAGCCACGGAAAGCTGCAATCTGGCCCTCAGAGGTGTGGCCGATCTTTATGAGCGACCCCGTCACATGGTGACGTCCGTGCTCGAGCACGAAGCCGTGGACCGGCCTCTGGCGGATCTCGAGCGTCGGGGATGGCGCGTAACGAGGGTGCCTTGCCGCGCCGACGGCATCATCGATCCGGACGACATCGCTGCGGCCCTGTGCGACGACACCGTCCTGGTCTCGCTGATCGCGGCCCAGAACGAGATCGGTACGATCCAATCCTGGGGCGAAGTTGCATCTTCGTGCAGCGGGCGGGGCGTCCTCTTTCACACGGACGCCGCCCAGGCCGTGGGCCGGATTCCCCTCGACGTGACCGCGGACGGGATCGACCTCCTCGGCTTTTCGGCCCACAAGCTCTACGGTCCCAAGGGGGTCGGTGCCCTCTTTGTGAGGCGTGGACGGTCCGGAGTTCGGCTGGTGGCTCAGATGACCGGTGGGGGTCAGGAACGGGGTCTGCGCTCGGGAACGTTGAATGTCCCGGGCATCGTGGGCATGGGAGAGGCCTGTCGGCTAGCTCTGCTCGAACGCGAGGAGCGGGCCGAGCACCTGCGCCGGTTGGCGGGCGAGCTCTATGCGGCCATCGCCGACGGCGTGCCGGACGTGCGTCTCAACGGCGCGGCGCAACCACGGCTGCCGGGAAGTCTGAACCTCTCGTTTCCAGGCCTCGAGGCGGCGGGGTTGATCCGCGAGCTGTCGGTCCTCGCCCTGTCGACCGGTTCGGCGTGTGGGAGCGGGCGGCCGGGCCCGAGCCCGGCTCTTTTGGCCCTAGGGCTGGACGAGCGGGAGGCGGGAGCCGGGTTGCGGATCGGATTGGGAAAGGACACCACTGACGAAGAGGCGTCGTTCGCCGCCGCCCGCATCGTCGCGGCGGTATGCAAGCTGCGCAGCGAACGTCTTGGCTGAAGCAACGGCCGTCGGCTGGTGCCGGCGGCCGTTGCTCTGCTCTTGATCGGAGGACTTCTCTGTGCCTCGACTCAGCGCTTGATCGAGAGGGACACCCGGCGACGGACCACGTCGACTTCGGTCACCCTGACCGAAATCTGCTGGCCGACTTTCAGGACTTCGTCGGGATGATGGATCGGCTCGGTCGAGATGGCTGAAATGTGGATGAGGCCGTTCACTCCTGGCATCAATTCCACGAAAGCGCCGAAGTTCGTGGTCCCGATCACGACACCTTCCACCCACTCACCGAGGGGCAGCTTCTCTTCGACGCCCTGCCAAGGATCGCCCTGCATGGACTTCATCGACAGGCTGATGCGCTCTTCACGGCCCTGGCCGAGGTTCTGGATGTCGAGGATCTGCACTTCGACGTCCTGTCCTTCGGACAGCGCATCCGAAGGGTGCTCCACGCGGGCGTGAGAGATTTCGGAGATGTGAACCAGCCCTTCCACGCCGCCCAGATCGACGAAGGCCCCGAAAGGCAGCATGCGAACGACCTTGCCCTTGAGCACGGCGCCGAGCACCAGATTCTGCCTGGTGTCGACGGCGAGGCGTTCTTTTTCCTCCACGAGGATGGCCCGGCGCGAGACCACCAGACGGCGCCCGCCTTCGGTGAATTCTGTGACCCGGAACTCCAGGGACCGTCCCACCCAGACCGAAGGGTCTTCCACGAAACGGTCGTCGATCTGGGAGATGGGGCAGAAGGCGCGCCAGCCCCCGATGTCGACCACGAAGCCGCCCTTGTTGGTTTCGGTGACCTTGCCGCTCAGGGGCTGCCCGCTTTCGAGGGCCTCCTGGACGGGCTTGGGGTCACTGCCACTCAGTTTGCGCTTCATGGCCAGGTGCGCATCCGAACCCTTGCCGGTCACATAGGCTGTGATCTCGTCGCCGGCTGCGAAAAGGAGTTTGCCGTCCTTGTCGCTCAGATCGGCCGTGGCGATGGGCAATTCGTTGCGCCCCCCGAAATCGACAAAGCACTCTACGTCACCCATTTGGACCAGACGGCCGGTGATGCGGTCACCCTGCTTGGGCTCGGCCGCTGTGGAAGGGCGGCGGGCGTCGTCTTCGGCCAGCATGGCGGCGAATTCGGCGGAGGCTGCGTCGTCGTTCTCGTCCTGGTCGTCGTCGATGACAGGATCAGCGACTGGGGCGACAGGCCTGGTTTCGGTGTCGATCGGGGTGTTCTCGGGGGCGGCGACGGATTCTGTTTCAGCGGCGGGTGGCTCCGGCGTGGTTTCGGAGCGCTGTTCGTCGGTCATGGTAATGTGTCCTGGACGTTGGTTTGGGTCGAGGCCGTTTGCGGCCGGGGTCGGAGCCAATATAACACAGGGTCGGCAGGGATGTCAGGACATGATCGTGAAGCGGGATCGCCATAGGTCCCAGGAGTACAGTCCCAGGGCTGTCCAAATCAATCCGAAGCTCAAGGCGTGAGGCATGGTGAACGTCTCGCCGAACACGGCAACCGCCAGGGTGAACTGCAGGCTGGGTGCGATGTACTGCAGGAAGCCCACCGTGGCATAGCGCAGACGCCGTACCGCATTGGCGAACCAGACCAACGGTACGGCTGTGATCACGCCGCCGGCTGCGAGCAGCCAGCTCAACCGGACTTCATCTCCGAATAAGAGTTCGCCTCTTAAGCCCAGAAGAATGAGATACACCACGGCGAATGGCAGCAGCAGCAGTGTCTCGGCGGCGAGCCCTACGTCGCCGGCCGCAGCGACGGTTTTACGCAACAAGCCGTAGGTCCCGAAACTCAAGGCCAGTCCCAAGGCGATGCCTGGAACCTGCCCTGTGCCGATCGCAAGGACGGTGACGCCTACAAGGGCCAGGCCGACACTCACCGTCTGCAGCCTGCGCAGCCTCTCCTTGAGCACGCCGACGCCCAGCAGCACGTTCACCAGCGGGTTGATGAAGTAACCGAGGCTGCACTGAAGAACCTGGCCGTTCGCCACGGCCCAGATGAAGACGTACCAATTGAAGAAGATGAGCAGGGCGGTCACCACAAGAATCCTCAGGACGCGTGGTGTTCGCAGGGCGGTGCCGAGTTCGCCGAGTCTGCCTCGCAGAGCCAGCCAAAGAATGAGCAGCACCGCGCTCCAGACAATCCGGTGGGCCATCACTTCCAGGGCCGCGGCTGAAGCCACGGCCTTGAAATACAAGGCGATGAAGCCCCACCAGAGATAGGCGCCGAGGCCGTAGAACACGCCCAAGCGACGTTCCTGGTGGCTGATGTCCGGTGGAATTGCGGCCATGTTCCTTCTCGGGCGGGGGAGGGCGAATCAGAAGGGATCGCTGGGGAGCCGGCGCATCCTAGCACGTGAGTGCGAGAGAGGTCGCCGACAAACCAAATTTCCTACCGTGAAGCTATGCCGGACGTTATGTTTCCAACAGCCCTCCGCGCAGGGTGATTTCGTCCTGCCTGCGCGGTCTAGCACGATCCGGGAGACCATCGATGAATGACAGGATCCGATCCGTTCTGTTCTCAATCCTCGTCTATGCCGCATTCTTCGCCTCAGGCGCCGCCAGCCTCATCGCCGAGGTGTCGTGGAACCGCATGCTGATCGTCGTGGTCGGCAACTCGCTGAGTGCGGCGGCCATGATCATCGTGGTGTTCATGGGTGGTCTCGGCCTCGGCAGCTTCGTCGGCGGACGCGTGTTCGGCAGGGGGAAGCGCAGCCTGGTGCCCTACCTCGTGCTCGAACTTTTCGTCGGCATCTACGTGCTGCTTTCACCTCGGCTATTCGACGCTCTCGCCGGGCTGTTCACTTCGTTGGCCGACAGCATGGACGACCGAGGGGGGCTGACCCTGATCCGGATCGTCGTGAGCACGGCGGCACTGCTGCTGCCAGCTTTTGTCATGGGGGCGACGTTCCCGGCCATGATCAACGGCGCGGCTCCGGTTTCGGCCGACGGCCGCAGTGCCCGGACGGGTTACCTGTACAGCATCAACACAGTGGGTGCGGCTCTCGGCACCTTCGCCGCGGGATATCATATGCTGCTGGAATTCGGAGTGCAGATCACTCTGAACGTCGCCTTCTGTCTCTATGCCGCCGCCGCCGTCATGGCGTTGCTGGCACAGATTCTGATGAACCGCGGCAAGGCAACCCAGAGCGGCGACGTGGCCCTCGAACGCATCGAATCCTCAGATGCCTGCAGTGTCGAAGGGAAAGACGACCGACCCTGGAAATTCCTCGGCCTGGCCACGTTCGCCGTGGGGTTCGTCTCGCTGGCCTACGAGGTCATGCTGACCCGGTTGAGCATTCTGTACTTGGGCAACAGCGTGTCTGTGTTTCCGTTGGTCCTGACGGGCTTCCTCATGGGCACCGGCATCAGCGGCGTGGTGGGTACCTGGCTTTACGGGAGACTCCGTCGCCGCGGCGGCGGCGACCGTCTGTTCGGGGTGCTCGCCCTGGCCGCCGGAGCTGTGTTGATGCTCATTCCCTTCCTGCTTCTTTCAGACCGCTTCATGAGTCCCAGCGAGATGGCGCGCTTCACCGATGTCAGCATGCGCAATCCCCTGCCGATCCTCGCGATGATCGTCGCGCCGACGATCCTGATGGGGGCGCTGCTGCCCCTCGCCATCCGCATGCTCCAGGCGCGCGCCCGCGGCGACGCCACACGTCGTGCGGCAACGCTCTACTCCCTGAATACCGCCGGCGGACTGCTGGGTGCGGGGCTCGTGAATCACTATCTCGTGCCCCTGATCGGCGTACAGGGAGCACTGGTCTTCTTGACGATCATCTTCGTGGTCGTCGGCCTGATCAATCTGCTCGATCCCCGGGGCCGACCCGGGCGACGCGCCGTGGTCGTCCTCGGGTCCACCGTGATCGGCATTCTGCTGTTCACCCTGCCGCCGCAGCTGATGGAACTCTATGCGGGCAAGCTGAAGGTCCAGACCGAGGCTCACGCGGCCGAGGTGCTCCTGCTCCAGGAGGGCCAGGCGGCGATGGTCGCGGTCATCGACCAGTATGACGACAGGAAGGGCTCCTACAGGGACATGTATCTCAACGGCGTCGAGGAGGCCTCGACGCGTTTCTGGCACGTGCAGCTCTTCAAGCTGCTGGGCATCCTGCCGGTCATGAGCCATCAGTCCGACGGCCCGAAGGACGCCCTGGTGATCGCCTTCGGCGCGGGCATGACCGCCGGCTCGGTGCTCGCCTCCGACGAAGTCGCTTCCCTCGACGTGGTCGATCTGAACCCGGACATCGAGGGCATCAACGATCTGTTCAAGGACGTCAACGGCGACGTCTACCACCAGGACCGCTTCCATTTCCACAACGACGACGGCCGCAACTACCTGGTGACCAGCGGCAAGCAGTACGACCTGATCATCGGTGATTCGACCCATCCCCGTGCCTACGATTCGTGGATCCTCTACACCGAGGAATTCTACGAAGCAGTCAAGCAGCGTCTGAAACCCGACGGCGTGTTCGCCCAGTGGGTGCCCGTGCTCGGCTCCATGCGCGGCGAGCTGATCAACATCCATCTCAACACGTTCCGCAGCGTCTTCCCGAACGCCACGCTCTGGTACATCTACGGCTGCGACCAGGCCTTTATCATGGCGACGCCTGAGCCCTACCGCCTGGACGCCGGACGTCTGCAGCAGAAGATGGACGGCTTGGCCGACTGGTTCCGGGCCGAGGAGTACCAGATGGACACGGTGGCGAGGATCGCCGGGTTCTTTTGGCAGGACCCCGTGGCGATGGGGGCGATGATCGGCGACGAGACCCGCATCAATACCGACGACCGGCATTTCTTCGACAAGCAGTCGGCGGTCTGGCCCCTGCCGCCCCAGCGCCAGCTGCCCATGTACCAGGGATCGGCCCTGCCCGTGATCGACGGCGCCGATGAAGCTCTCGTGGCCGCGGTACGCCGCGAACAGGAGGTGGCCGGCCTCTTGGCGCGGTACGGGTTCTATCAGACCGATGCCGATCTCGACCGGGCCTACTGCCTCATGCCCGGCAACGGCAACGCCAGGTACTACATGTCCCTGCGCGAGGCCGGCATCCTGCCCGACCCGTCGACGATCTGCGAGAGCGACGAGATCCGCAGCTACCGCGCCCTGGTGTCCTCGCATCCCGACAACGCGGAAGCCCTCAACGGGCTGGCCGGCCGCCTGGCCGACGCCGGTCGTTTGGACGAGGCCCTGCCATTGGCCGCGCGCGCCACGGTCCTCGCACCCGCCGACGGCGCGATCCTCGACACCCACGGTTGGATCCTCCACCGGCTGGTGCGCGACCTCGAGGCGCTGGTGATCATGAACCGGGCGGCGGCGGCGCTGCCCGACCATCCCATCGTGAACTACCATCTCGGGGTGGTGCTGCATATGACCGGCGACGACGGTGAAGCGCGTTTGAGGCTGGAGAAGGCACTCTCAACACCTGGCGGCTTCCCCTATGCGGTTGAAGCACGGGCATTGCTTGAGCAGATGAACTGAGCCGATCGCGCACGGAACTGACGACGGCCGGGCCCACAACAGACCCGGCCGTCATGTCGTCACCCGATTATTATTAATCGTCGAGGATCAGGCATCAATGATCATAGAAAAAGCGGCCCCGAAAGGCCGCTCGAAGCATTTGGCATCCCCTACGGGAATCGAACCCGTATTGCCGGCTTGAAAAGCCGGTGTCCTAACCGTTAGACGAAGGGGACGCCATAGGGGCCAGAATCTAATCCCGCGGCCATGTTCTGTCAAACATGGGATCGTGTTGCCTCTCTGAACATCCAGGCCGTCGTCTTGATGCCGTTGAAGTAGTTCTCGAGATGGAACTTCTCGTTGGGCGAATGGATGTTGTCGTTGGGCAGGCCGTAGCCCAGCAGCAGCACCGGCTGCTTCAGGCTCGACTGGAACGTGCCGACGATGGGGATCGAACCGCCCTCGCGGATGAACACCGGCCGTTTGCCGAAGCCCTTCTCCATGGCCCTCATGCCTGCTTCCATCATTTCCGAGTCCCGGGGCACCATCACGGGGTTGGCGCCGTGGTGATCGATGACCGTGACTTCGACGCCCTCGGGGGCGATATCCTTCACATAGGCTTCGAACAGCTTGGCGATCGTCTTGGGATCCTGATTCGGAACCAGCCGCATGCTCACCTTGGCGCCGGCCAGCGACGGTATGATTGTCTTAGCGCCCTCACCGCTGTAGCCGCTCCAAAGGCCGTTGACGTCGCAAGTAGGACGGGCCCACATACGCTCCAAAGTCGTGTAGCCCTTCTCGCCGAAGGGGCCCGAAGCGCCGGTGTCCTTGCACAGGACCTCGTCGCGATAGTTCAGCGATGCGAAGGCCTCTTTTTCAGTATCGTCCACCGGCAGCACGTCGTCGTAGAAGCCGGGGATCAGCACGACGCCGTGTTCGTCCTTCAGCTTGGCAACGATCTCGCAGATGGCGTTGCCGGGGTTCTGGACCGTCCCCCCGAAGCTGCCGGAGTGCAGATCGGCGCCGGGGCCCCTGAGATTGATCTCCATGTAGGCGAGCCCTTTGAGGCTGTAGCAGATCGCCGGTGTGTCTTCGTCGTAAAGGCTGGTGTCGCTGATCACGACGGCATCGCAGGCCAGTTTGTCGGGGTGGGCTTCCACGTATTTATAGATGGCCGGCCCTCCGCATTCCTCTTCGCCTTCGATGATGAACTTGACGTTCACCGGGAGTTCGGTGCCGGTCTTCAGGTAGGCCTCGAGGGCTTTGACGTGGGTGTAGAGTTGCCCCTTGTCGTCGCTGCCGCCGCGGGCGTAGATGATGCCGTCCTTGATTACGGGTTCGAAAGGCGGAGAGTCCCACAGGTCGAGAGGATCGACAGGCTGCACGTCGTAGTGGCCGTAGAAGAGCAGGGTGCGGCGGTCGTCGCGTTGTTCGGTTTCCGCGTACACGAGGGGGTGGCCCTCGGTCTCGATGACTTCGACGTGCAAGCCGAGTTCGCGCAGTTCGTCGGCGACGAAGACCGCGGCGCGTTTCGTGTCTTCGTTGTGTTCGCTCACCGAACTGATGCTCGGAATGCGGAGCCAGTCACATAGCTGCTCTACGTGGCGGTCGCGGTTTTTGTCCAGGTAGTTCAGGATCGGATCCATCGACATCAGGGGCCTCCTCGGCGATTCTCGCCGACACCCCGTCGACGACCCGGGAAAGTTACGCTTGACGGATCCGGGTGTCGAGGCGATTGTGTCCCGGCGTTACGGGATTCCGGGCCAGGACAATGGCGGAGAACGTTCGTGGATCTCTCGATTGACAGATCGGGGCATTCGCGGGCATGATCCTTCGGCGTCCGGTTGGAAAGGATTCCCTTCCCGTCACCCCTTTTTCCCGCAGGAGGATCAGCGACCATGATCATCAGCAAGACAAAGACCAAGGAAGCGGTCAAGAACTGCAACGTCTCCGGCGAATTCTACGACGCCTTGGACAAGAAGGTTTACGAGCTCATCGCCGCCGCCGAGAAGCGTGCGATGGAGAACGGTCGCAAGACCGTCCGTCCCTGCGATCTGTAAGTCTAACGAGACGAATGTTGTCGTTATTTCGGCCGCATCTCGACAATCATGCGGAGATTCCTGATGGAACCTCCGCATTTTTAATGTATGAGGCTTTGTGACGTACAAATAATAGTGAATAGCTTATGACTGACATTGCAGGGCACTGTTGGCAGTGTTAGCCTTCAAGGGAGTTGGCAACCCTGAGATTGAGTCTCGGGGTGCGGATATATCGACCATCATCCATTCGCGCCCGAGAATGGACCCCGCTCTGATGGTTGCTCGCGGGCCGGAACAAACATCTACGGTCCACATCAAGTGCCGGCGCCGGAACCGTCGGTCTCCACGGGGGGAAACATGAAGAAGTTCAACTTACTCGTTTGCTTCGCACTGCTGTGCTCGGCCACCGGCCTCGCACAGGCTCAGAGCTTCGAAGTCCTCAACATCATCGGCTATATGTACGAGTCGGACAACACTCCGGGAACACCGGGCTTTCCGCCCAGCGATGCCGGCGACGTTCTGGCGGGTATCGGTTTCGTCGACAACATCAGCCATCCGTTGACCTGGAGCACCGCCGACTATGAGTACACCTGGGTCATCGACGGCCTCGTTTCGATGGGGCAGATCGATCTGGGAGGCGGCGTGATCCGCGTCTACTACACCGGCGGCACCATCGACATCATCGCCGATCGGTATCTCGACCCCGGCTACACGATGCCTTTCTACGGCGTCGATCCTCCGGACGCCGGCGCCATCGGCAGTTTCAGCAACGGCGACGCCTATCTGTCGGGCGTGTTCACCCAGTTCGTGTTGACCTACAACACCACGAACTTCTCCGGCAACTACCAGGGCGCGGTCACCTTCACCCTGGGCACCAACTACGGTGAACTGGGCGACATGCTGGCCAACCCCGACGGCATGGCCATCGCGGGCCTCGTCGGCGTGGGCGCCGACAGCACGATTCCCGAAGGCTATGACTGCGAAGCCGACGGCTCGATCTACTACGACCCGACGATCCCGAACGAAGACACCACGTTCAGCAACCTTAAGAACCTGTACCGCTAGGAACGGAAGGAGGGCATGATGATGAAGCAGATCAACACTCGCACCATGATCCGCACCGCGCTTGCCGCAATGGTGCTCGTCGCGGCCGTTCCCGTCCTGGGACAGGTCGAATTCACCTTCGAGGGCTTTTCCAAAAGCACTCTCGGCCAGGATACCGTCGGATCCAGCTACACGGTGCTCGGCATCGCGAACCCCCCGGTGAGCGCTCCGACCCCGCTGCCCATGGATTTCGCCAGTAACCAGTACACGATCCGAGTGGTCAACATGGCCCTCACGGCCTTCACGTTCACCCCCGGGCTGAGCATGAAGGAATATGTGTTCAACGGCGCCGTGATCGAGATCTACGAAGATGCGATCGCCGGCGGCACCGCGGCCAACTATGCCAACGAGGCGACGTTCACCGACGGCGTGATGCTCCTGCAGGCCGCTGTCGATCCGAACTGGGACATGCTTCTGGACAACCCCATCGGCTTCGGCTTCTCGGGCGCCGGCATCGGCACCTGCGTGCTGAACGGAGGGTCCGAGCTGGCCTACCTTCTGGGCCTCGAATTTCCCATGGGAGGCTGGACCTTCGCCGGTACGGGCATCGCCGAACCCAGTTTCTTTGTCTCGGTGCCGGCCGGTTTCGACCTGGTCTTCGGCATCAAGATCATCTTCCCCTTCGACCCCACCGGCAACGACGATGCAAGCTGGGGCGATTTGAAGACCATGTTCCGCTAGTTCCGTTCCGACTCCCCGTGGACGGGCCCCGCTTCGGCGGGGCCCGTTCTTGTTGGGTGACACCTGTTTCCAGCCCCGTCCTGTTTCGATGTCATGCTTGCACCTGTTCTGCAGGCTGACGACCCGCTATGCCCGATCCTCGCTGGTGGGCGTTCGGCATGGTTCGAGCATGTCTGCGCCGAGGAGGTGCGCATGGTTGTCATGGTATTCGGGGGAGCCGTCGACGGGATCAACGGCTACGAGGTCAGGGTCGAAGTCGATGCAGGGCGGGGGCTGCCCACGTTCCAGATCGTCGGTCTGCCCAACACCGCGGTCCGCGAGAGCCGTGAACGGGTCATGAGCGCGGTGAGGAACTGCGGACTCGGGTGGCCGAAGGGTCGGGTGACCGTCAACCTGGCGCCGGCAGAGGTTCGCAAAGAGGGAGCATCCTTGGACCTGGCGGTGGCCGTCGGCGTGCTGGGGCAGGGGGGCTGCTCCGGTGCTTTGGCGGACTTTCGCGACGTCGTCTTTCTGGGCGAGTTGTCCTTGGCCGGTGGTGTGGAGCCCGTGCGGGGCCTCCTCGCCATTGTGATGGCTCTCTCAGCGGGGGGGCGACGACGCTTCGTCGTCCCTCGTCGACAGCTCGTCGAAGCCTGTCTCGTCGAGGGTATCGAGGTGCTTGGCGCAGAAACTCTCCGGGAAGTCGGGTCCTGGTTGGACGGCGAGTCGATTCCCAATTGGTCGGCCGGAGGTCGCCCCCTTCCCGGTCTTCCTCCAGAGCGTGGTTCCGGCGATGCGTTCCTGGGGCTTGTCGACTCCCATACCCGCCATCTGGCAATGACAGCGGCCGCCGGACGTCACAACATGCTGCTGGTCGGTACTCCCGGCAGTGGTAAAACTCGCCTCTGTCGAGCCGTGGGTGTTCTGCAACCCGAAATGACCACCCGTGACGCCATCGATGTGCTGAGGATCTCCGGCACTCTCGGGTTCCACGCCGATCTCAACTGTGGCCTGAGCCGCCCGCCAAGGCCCTTCCGGGCTCCTCACCACAGTGTCACCCGAGCTGGGCTCGTTGGCGGGGGCGCCGGTATGCAGCCGGGTGAGGCGACGCTGGCCCATCACGGCGTCCTGTTCCTCGACGAGTTGACGGAATTCGCCTACGGCGTCCTCGATGCCCTGCGTGAGCCGCTCGAGGAGCGCCGGATCAGTGTGGTTCGAGGGGGAGGGAGCCGGGAATGGCCGGCGGATTTTCAGCTCCTCGCCGCCATGAACCCCTGCCGCTGTGGTTGGCTCGGAAGCCGCCGGCGCCACTGCAGTTGTTCCGCTGCGACCGTTGCCCGTCATCGGGATAGGTTGTCGGGGCCTTTTCTCGATCGCATCGATCTGTTCTGTGAACTCGACGAAACCCTGCCGGACAACCGAGGGCCCTTCGATCCCGGTGGCCAGTGGAACCCGGTCGAGGCCCGTGACCGGGTCGTCATGGCACGCAGAATCCTCGACGCGGATCCAGTCCGCGGTGCCGGGGAGCTCTTGTTCGCCCGACGCCATCTCGACGAGGGGGCAAGAGAGATCCTGGATCGGGCGCGGACGGGAATGGCACTTTCGATCCGCAGCTTGATCCGTTGTGCGGGGGTGGCGAGGACAGTTGCGGCCCTTGAAGGCCGCACGACGGCACTCCGTTGCGATGCCGTCCGCGCTCTCGGCTGGCGTCGCGAGGCGGCTTTGACGCAGAGCGGGGCGGCCCTTTGAGGACCGCCCCGCTCGCTGCTCGTTCGGCTCGGGATCAGAAGGTGGCCGTAAAGCCCAAGGCCCAGCTGATCGTGTTGACCGATTGCTCTGTGAACTCGGTCACAGGCTTTTCGCCTTCGCCGATGACATACTCGTAGACGGGAATCTTGATGAGTCCGCCGTCCAGTTCCTTATAGGAGTCCGAAGGATTGAACTGGAAGGTCATCTTGTGGAACATCATCTCGAAGCGGATGCTGATCATGTCGTCGGCGACGTAGCGGATGCCCGCGCCTCCGGAGTATCGCCACATGCTGGCGGCGTCGTCCACGTAGTTCGAGTTGATGCTCATCCACACCTTCGACAGGCCGCCGATCAGGAACGGATGCCAGTTGCCCTTGCCGAAGTTGCCGTAGTTGTGGGGGTAGAGCAACATGTTCACGCCGGTGCCCAGCGTGATGTTCGACCGCTTCTCGTAGTCGAATTCACCGAGCTCCTCGACGGGCTCGAGCACACCGCCTTCGGTGCTGTTGGTGATCTGCTGGGGGTTGGTGATCGTCGACTGGTACTCGGAGACCGAGACGTCGAAGAAAGGCTCGATGGCGAGGTACGTCGATGCGTTGTAGCTGAGCCGCAGCTGAGGGTGGAACGCGGATTCTCCGCGGAGCTCGACATCGCCGAAGTAGGTGAACTCATCGGTGTACTTGTAGATGAGTAGATCGTGAGCGATCAGGGGCATGTCGAGTCCCCAGAAGCCGAGCGTGACCGACGTTTCCAGGTTCTTCACCGGGATGACGGGCTCGTACTCGGGCGCGTCGTCGACGTCCTCGATCCTCTCGGAGGCCCCTCCGCCTGGCTTGAGGTTGAAGTTCTGCTCGTCGACCTGAGCGTCGGGCCGGACTTCGGCGCCGCCTTCGGTCTGGGACAAGGCGGTGCCTGCGATCATGATGATCACGCAGATGAAGGCGACGGTGAAACTACGGGGCATAGGGTCCGCTCCTGTCAGGCTGTCCTCACATGGGGCCAATCGCTTTAAAAGTCTGGTCTTGGCCCGCCGGTGTCAACCGCAAAACCCGCGACCTGTACGATGACGCGGCAGATGACGTACTTCTTCGACCAATTCTTCTCCGAATTTATCGACGACGGCGGCCTTCATCCGGCCCGCCAGGGTCAAAACGTCCAGGCAGGTGGCCCGGCCGAGGTTGACGATGATGTTGGCATGCTTGTGATAAACGGCTGCATCGCCCTCCCGCCAACCGCGGACGCCGAGCTCGTCGAGCAGGGCTCCTGCGGCCCGTCGGCGTTCGCCGGGGGACGACGGCGCGAGATTCTGAAAGTAGCTGCCGGCACAGGGTTCGTCCACCGGATGCTTGCGCAGCCGATCGGTCAGATGCTCATGGCGCTCGGCGACTGCGGCCGTGACATTTCCGGCCTCGGCGTGGATCAAGACGTCGAGCAGAAGAGTGTCGCTGCCCTTGAGATCGGAGCTGCGGTAGCGGAAACCGAGGTCCTCGGGGCCGACACGTTCGACCGATCCGTCGGGCCGCAAGAGGGTGGCTTCGAGGACGAACTCGCCGATTTCGTGACCGTAACAGCCGGCGTTGCCCACCACGGCGCCGCCCAGGCTGCCGGGGATGCCTGAGGCGAATTCAAGCCCGGGTCGGCCTGCGGCCAGGCTGAGGGCGATCAGTTCGTCGAAGGGGAGTCCGGCTCCGGCGCGGACCGTACCGGGCCCGAATACGACATCTGTCATTTCCATGCGCAGGATCAGGCCGCAGAAACCGTTGTCGTCCACCAGAAGGTTGCTGCCGCCGCCGAGGCCCAGGACGTCGATCTCGCGCTCTCCTGCGAATTCCAGGAACCTGCGGGCGTCGTCCGACGTTCGCACGTGGGCCAACCCCGCAGCGGGTCCACCGATGTGGAACGTCGTGACCTCGGAAAGGACCGTATCGATCTCCAGGAGACCCTCGCCGACGGTGCCGGCCAGATCGCGGACGGCGGCCGCCGTCCGCTCTTCAGCGGCGTCGTGGTTGTCAGGGGCGTCCTGTCGATGCATCATGTACTACTCCGAGGGTGACTCCGGACCTTGCGAAACGTTCGCACAGAATCCGGTCGGCGTCCTCCATCGTCAAGGAGAACCGTGTCCAGTCGTCGTCCCATCATCCTGGCCCTGCTGGCCTCCCTGCTGCTCCACCTGGGGTTCGGGGCGGCGACATGGGGCGTGGATCTGTTCGGCGTCGAGAAAGCACGAACTCCGAAGGTGCGCCCCGACGATGTCATCGAGATCGTCTTCGAGCCGGATGTCGCAGACGAACAGGATCCCGGAAGACCCACTGAGTTTACCAGCATCCCCGAGCGCCAGGCTGTTGAGGCGCCGCCTGCGCGGGCGGATTTCCTGGCCATGCACAACAGCCTCGCCGCCGACGAGCTTGAAGGTGGTACGGAAAACAGTGCGCCGGGGGCGGAGCGCACCTCGGAAATCGAACAGGTGGCGATCCAGGCGAACTCCGCGGCGACCGAGGGAGGGATCGCCCTGATCCGTTCACCGGAATTCCGGACCGGTGAAGGGGAAACGCCCGAAGACGGCGATCATGACCTCGCCCGAGCGCAACAGAGCAACGAGGCTCCTGAAGAGCAGACAGGTGAATCGACCGTTGGGAATGACGAGGCGAAGCCGGACGAAGTGTCCGATCACGATGAGTCTGCGACGGCTGCGACGTCGCCGGACAATTTTGACCTCTTTCCCTCGAACCGCCCTTCGATCCTCGCCGAGGGAACGAGCCGGAGCGGCGATCCGGGCTTCGACTACGACCAGCTCGCAGTCAGCAGCAGTGCCGGCAACATGATTCAATTCGGCGAATTCCGCCTCAACACCCTGTCGTGGGACTTCGCCCCCTGGCTCGAGCGTTTCAAGCAGGACTTCCTGCCTCATTGGATTCCACCCTATGCCTACCGCTTGGGCGTGATCGACGGCAAGACCGTCATGCGGCTCGTGGTGGAGCAAGACGGCACCATCGGGAGCCTGGATGTCCTGGACGAGCAGGGGCATCCGTCTTTGCACCAAGCCAGCATTGCCGCCCTGCATGGTGCGGCGCCCTTTGCACCTCTGCCTCCCGATTTTCCTGAAGAGAACCTGGTCCTCGAACTTGGGCTCCTGTATCCGACGCTCGAGGAGATGCAGCGCCCAGCGCGTCCACAAGAGCAGACTCCGGGGCGACGCCGTCGGCCACAGAGTCCCCAGCAATGACCCGAACTCACGACGACGAAGGGATGAACCCGCATGTGGGAACTGATCCGATCCGGTAACGTGATGATGATTCCCCTGGGAGTATGCTCCTTGGTAGGGCTCGCGATCTTTCTCGAGCGGCTGTTCGCGTTGCGGCGCGGGCAGATCGTCTACCCCGAAGTGGCCCAGGCGGTCGAAACCCTCGGCGCCGGGCGCGACTTCGGCGTCGCCTACGCCATCCTCGACCGACGGCCCGGACCGTTCGCCAACGTCGTGCGCGCAGGGCTGGACCACGCCGACGCCGACTGGGAGATCGTGCGCGACGTGCTGCAGGAATCCGGCCGCCAGGAGGCGGTGCGCCTGTCACGCAACCTGAACATCCTCGAGACGGTGGCCGCCGTCGCGCCGCTGCTGGGACTGCTCGGCACGGTGACGGGCATGATCCGGGTGTTCCGCGTCGTCAGCACCGCCGGCCTGGGACAGCCCGAGGTCCTTTCGGGGGGGATTTCCGAGGCCATGATCACCACAGCTGCGGGACTGATCATCGGTATTCCGGCCCTTGTCGCGTACCATTGGTTGCAAGGACGCGCCGACGGCATCATCTTCGAGCTTGAGCAGTATGCTTCCAAGCTCCTCGATTCTTTGCGTCGCCGCCGCGCCGAGGCGGCCGGGGAGGAGGCGTAATGCGGTTTGCACCGCCGCGGCAAGGACGTCGGGTGATCATCAACGTCACGTCGCTGATCGATGTGATGTTCCTGCTGTTGATCTTCGTGCTGGTCTCATCGACCTTCAAGCAACAGCCCGCCATCAATCTCGACCTGCCGTCGTCGAGTACGGTCCAAGCTATGGAAGAAGGACCGGCGACCCTCTACCTGACCGCTGCGGGCGCCGTCTATCTCGAGGGCCGTCTGCTGTCCGACGAGGAAATCCTGCCGACTTTACGGCAGCTGTTGGCTAGCAAGGGTGACGACCGCATCGTATTGAGGGCCGATCAGGACAGCCGTCACGGCCGTGTTGTCCATCTGATGGATCTGATCAAGGAAAGCGGATTCCACCGGGTGAGCCTGGCCGCACGCAAGGACGCCCCCGCCACCGACAACGTTGCCGACGACGGCCCCGGCGCGCCTTGACGCACCGCTGCCCGCCGCCTAAGATCCGCCCGCTCGCATGTGGGCCTATCGCGATCGAGGAGAAGGAATGCTGAACAGAGTCCTGGAAATCAACGGCCGGGGAGTCCGGTGCGCGGTGCTGACGGCCGCCGCCCTGGCCCTTGGCCTCGGCATCTTCGCCGGCTGTACGAGCGATCAGAGCAATCCGGTCGGAACGGTGATTCCACCCGAGCTCGACCTGATCGATCCCACCTTGGTCACGATGAAGTTCCTGGAGAACCAAGGCACCGTGACCATCGTGGACGATGATCACCCGTTCGACCTGAGCGAAGTGCTTTATCTGGGTTTCAAGGGGGACGAAGCCTCTTCCATTCTGCTGAGCTACGATTTCTCAGGGTTGCAGGACAGTGTCGGGGCCGACGTGACGATCAGTCCTTCGACGATCACCAGTGTCACGATGTACCTTTACCGAACGCTCGGCTACGCCGACGTCGGCCAGGATGATGACGACTCGGATGCGACGAAGGAGATTTTCCCTGGCTGGAAGAACTTCGAGATCTGGTCCTTGGCCGACACCCTCGCGACATCGGCGTATCCAGGAATCGAGCCGGCCACCGCCGACTTCATCACCTCGGAAGACGACGGCGGCGAGGTCATCTCCATCAACATCCCCGAAGGCGATTTCATCGACTGGTGGGAGACGGGCCGCGCCGACCTGATGATCAGAGCCGGCGCCTCGTCCGAGGAGGGCCTCATCGGCTATGCCTCGCGCGACCTCCAGCTCAACAGCCAGCATCCCCGGGCTCTGGCCGGCACGACGGTGGGCGTAACCGTCTCGGTCACGATCACCGACAGCGACGACATCGAACACGTCATCGTGTTCCCCGCCACGAAGGACGTTTCGACCTTCCATCAGCTCGACGAGCCAGGAGACACCTTTACCGACGGTTTCATGCTCCGCACCCATTTCCGCCGCTATCCTTGGCTGCGCTTCAACCTGGACGCATTGCCGGACAACATCCTGATCAACCGGGCCATCCTGCGCTGCGCCATGGACACGCTGGCGGGGTACGGGCCGCTCGAGGCAGCGGTGGTCAGTGAAATCGCCCTCGCTGCGGTCAGCGGCGTCGACACCCTCCAGCTTGCCGATCTCGAGGACGCCGTGTCGGTGATCTCCGGCCAGACCAACCTCGATCCGACCTACATCGCGGCGGAGCAGCGCCCCTGGGTGGGCTTCAACGTGACTTCTGCGATTCAGCGCCATGTGAATGGTGTGACCGAAGATGAGACGTGCCTGATCCTCACGGCGGGCGAGGATGTGTTTTCCAACTACGACGTCGTGCTGTGGGACCCGGAATTCTATCTGACGCGTTTCCAATTCCTGGGCACGGGCGATCCGGACTTCGCCCCCTATCTCGAGGTCACCTACACCATCTTCTCGGGAGGCCAGTGATGCTCCGCCGCCGCTCCGTAGCGGCCGTCGTGTTGACGGTCCTGATCGCCGCCGTCACAGCTTCGGCACAGAATCCCTTTGCCCTGACGAACATCGGCGTCGACCTGCGTTCCAGCGACGCCCGTGTCGACGGGCGCGGGGGCTGGGGCCTGGCCGAACGCGACACCCTGACACCATCCTTCCACAATCTGGCTTCGCTGCCCGGACTGACCCGGCTGGCGGTGGTCATGAGCGGTTACGGCGAACGTGCCGTCGCTGAAGATGCAAGCGGAAGCCGCATGACGAGCAACGTGCGAACGCCGAGTCTGCGGACCGCACTGCCTTTCCTCGGCGGACGCGGTGTGGCCACAGTCGGCTTCCGGGCACTGCGCGGCACCCAGTATTCCTGGGTGGAGGATTTTTCCATCACCCTGCCCATTCCAGACGGTGGCGGGGCGACCGAGGACATCGACGGACTGCGCACTTTTCAGCGGGAGGGGACCCAGTTCGAGGTCCCCCTGGGAGTTGCCTGGCGCTTTGACGATCGTCTCGCCGTGGGCGCCAGCCTGAATCTGGTCAACGGACTGCTGAGGGAGCGCTTGTCCGAAGGGTTCTACGACAACACGGACGATGGACTGCTGCCGCTGCGTACGAATTCCGAAGTGATCGAGGATCAGTTGAACTCGGTTTCCTCCACGGTCTCGGCCTTGGTGTCCCTGAGCGAGAGTCTGCACATCGGTGCGACCTACACGACGGCTCACAATTGGGACGTGACCCGTACCCGGGACATGAACGGCATTCCCGGCGACGTTACGATCGACTACCAGGTCCGCATACCCGCCCATTGGGGTGTGGGGGCCGCTGTCGGCGTGACCGAACGTTGGCGGGTCGGCTTCGATTACGAGTCCCAGGCGTTCAGCGGGTTTACCGGTCGTCCCGATTGGGAGGGCGTCATGACCGATTCCTGGTGCTTGAGCGCAGGCGTCGAACGTCTCGAAGCGTTCCAACGCCGCGGTGGCCGTGACAATCTGCCGTTGCGCGCCGGCGCCTCCCTGCGGCGTCTGCCCTACACCGTCAACGGCCAGACCATCGACGAGCGCCGGATCAGTGTGGGCACGGGCGTGCCACTGCGCAATCAGGGCGGACACTTGGATGTGGCGATGTCCTACATCATGACCGGCAGCCTCGACGACCATGGTGTCCAGGATCGGGCCTGGCGGTTGACCCTGTCTCTGGCGGGCCTCGAAAAATGGTGGTAGAATACCCCGTCGACAACCAGTTCTACAGGAGAGCGAGAACATGAACGACTCGATTCGCACCCGCATCGTCCTGACGGCCCTGCTTCTGGTCGCCGCCGCCTGCGTCATAGTCGGCTGCAACGACGGCGAACAGATGAGTCCCGTCGAAAAAGCCCTCGCGGAGTACCGCGCCATGCCCGTCGAGGAACGGGAGCCGGCCCTGCGTGAACTCGCGGCGTCCGGCCCCGACAATGAGGCCTTCGGCTGGTACGGACTGGGCAACATGTATTACGAGCGTTCCCAGAACGAAAACGTGCCTCCCGGACCAGAGACCCGCACGGGGGAGAGCGCCCTGCTCGATTCGGCTGTGACGTTCTTCGAAGCGGCCATCGCCGCCGACAGCACCATGGTCGAAGCCTGGGTGAACATGGGCCTGATTTGGGACGACATCTCGGACGGTCGCACTCCTCAGGCGCGTCAGGCCATCGATCTGGCCCGCGAGGCGTACACGACCGCCATCGAGCTTGCTCCCGAGGATGAAAAGGCGCGCTGCAATCTGGGCTCTCTTTTCTTCCGCCGGCATCTGTACCCCGAGGCCATCGAACAGTTCAAGGCCGTGCTCGACAGCAATCCCGAGAGCGCCCTGGCCCACTACAACCTGGCCATTCTCTTTGCCGAATCGCGCATGTACCGCGAGGCCCTGGTGGAATGGGAGGCCGCTGTCGATTCGGATCCCGACGGTGACATCGGTGAGCGCTCCCGCGACAACATCAAGGTCATCGAGGAATTGATGAACAGCGAGATCCCTGCCGAACTCACCCAGGGCGGGCACTGAATCGACGGAGGACCGTCATGGATTTCCCGCTGCCAGTCCCGGCGGAGCTGAGCGCCGCTGTCCCTAAGGGCAGCGGCGTGTTGCTGGGCGTAAGCGGGGGCGTGGACAGCAGTGTGGCCCTGGCGCTCCTGAAGCACATGGGCTGCCATGTGGTCGCAGTCACCTTCAAGAACTTCTGCACCAGCGACGGTTCCTTCGGCGGCGACGACGCCTCCTCGTGCTGTTCCCTCGAGGCGATCGATTCGGCCCGACGCCAGGCGGCCCGATTCGATGTGAAGCACTGGGTGGGCAACGTCGAAACGCCGTTCCGTTCCCATGTCATCGATCCCTTCATCGCAGAATATCGAGCGGGACGGACACCGAATCCCTGCGTGGGCTGCAATACCTGGGTGAGATTCCCGGAGTTGGCCCGCCGTGCCGATCAGCTCGGCCTTGACTACGTGGGCACGGGACATTACGCACGGGTGCTGCACGACGAGCCGGGGGTGCGTTTGCTGCGTGGACTCGATCGGACCAAGGACCAGAGTTATTTCCTCCACGGCGTGGCCCCGGAAATTCTGACCCGCAGCGTCTTTCCGTTGGGCTGGTGGACCAAGGACGAGGTGCGTCGCGCCGCCGCCGAGCTCGGCCTGGATTCGGCGCGGACCCCCGACAGTCAAGAGATCTGCTTCGTGCCCGACGACGACCGGTCATTTCTGTTCGAGGACCAACCCTCGGCGCCGGGGGACATCGTCGACCGCGGCGGTATGGTGCTCGGCCGGCATCGTGGTCTGGAACACTACACGGTGGGCCAGCGTCGGGGGCTTGGTGTGGCGGCCGAGGCGCCGCTCTACGTTCTGGAGCTGGATACGGCGTCCAACACCGTGATCATCGGACGCCGGCCTGAACTGAGGGTGGATACGGTGCGCTGCGACGATTGGCGCTGGACGGCGCCGGACATCGCCCCAGCGGAGCCGCCAACCGCTGCGGCCGACAGGTTGACGGCACAGTTGCGCCATGGGCACGGCGGTGTTCAGGTGGCGTCCTGGCGAGTGCAGGGGGAATTCCTGGATATCGATCTCGCCGTGGACGCAGAGGGTGTGGCGCCCGGACAGGCACTGGTTCTGTATCGGGACGATGAAGTCTTGGGTGGCGGCAGGATCGTCGCCGCGCATAAGCAGAATTCGGGGGAGGGATCATGAGCAAGGGACGAAGACTGCTGATCGTCTTGGTTGTCACGGTCGCCGTGCTGACCGTGGGCGGCCTTGTGCTGAAGGCCTTGTTCCCTGCGGAGAAGCTGGCCGCCTTGGCCGCCGACCGACTCCTGGCCGAGACGGGAGCCGAAGTGACATACGGGCCAGTGGGCCTGGACCTCTGGCCCCGTGCAGCGCTGACGATCGACGGCCTGACCGTAGCTCTCACGGGCGAGGATATGGCGGCCGCCCAGGATACGGATGTCGGCCCGTTGGTGTCTGTGCATGTCGGCGTGCTGCGCGCCACCGCCGGCCTGGCTTGGGGACCACTGTTCAAGAAGCGCATCGAGCTGGACCGCCTGGTTCTCGATCATCCCGAAGTGACCTTGGTCACGCGGGCGCCGGAACCTGAGTCCTCGACGGCCGCCGCAGTTGTCGGAACTGCGGAGGCGTCGCCGATGGCCGTCATCCTCGCGGGTGTGTCGGTGCGCGACGGCGCACTGACCTGGCGCGAGGAGGGCACCGGGCGCTCTGTGAACATCGCCGGTTGGCGTCAGGATGCCGTGCTCGACGACGTCGCCGTGCTGGGTAGACGCCTGACCGCCTTCGGACAGGGCTCGCCCCTGCTTGAGAGCGGCGATCCTTCACTGGTGGGACTCGAGGGTCGCATCGACGTCCTCGAATTGATCGGCTTCCAGCCCGAATTTACGACCTCGCTGTCCGACGTGGGGTTCGCGGCCACCGCGACGATCGGCGCAGCCGCCGACCTCGTCGAACTCACCGATGTGGCTGTGACCTGGGGCGGGACCCGTTTCGAGGGTCAAGGATCCGTGCGCGGCGAGGCCGGAGACTTCCGCCTGAACCTGCAGTGGCGCCTCGCCGACCTCGACGCCGACGCCGTGCAGAAAGCCGTACCGCAGCTGAACCCAGCCCTCGTGGAGCCTTGGACGACGTGGTTGAAGACGGCCCCGATCAACATCGAAGGCCTGGTCGCCTCGGGAACCTACACGGCGCTGCTGCCGCCGGCGTCCGACGCCACGCCGGCGGATCATCTGCAAGGCCTCGACGCCGTGATCACCCTCGACCAAGCGGAATTCACACCACCGGACATGACGACGCCCTGGCGCGTGCAGGCCGTGGCCGCCATCGAAGGCGGCGCGCTGACGGTTTCGCAGAGCCGTGTGGACATCGGTGCCGGACACCTCGACGGTACGATGACCATGGCTCCTCTCGGCGCCCCGGACGCCCTGGTCAGCCTGGATGCCGAGATGCACGACCTGCCCACGAAGATCGTCCTGGAGACCGTCGTGCCTTCGGCGGCTCCGTATCTCGAGGGCGGCCTCGACGGCAAGATCGTCGGCGGTTTCCGGCTGGGCGAGCCGGAGGCCCTGCGCTCGTCGCTGACCCTCGACGGCGAAGGGATCCTGCAGGAGGGCGTGGTCCACGCCAGCGCCTGGCTCGACGGCATCAGCCGCTATCTGGGGGATCGTCAGGATCTCAAGGAGGTCCGCTTCCACACCTTGAGCCACTTGATGAAGGTCCGCGAGGGGCGCTACATCATCGAGGATCTGAACCTCGTCGGGCACGACACCGACTGGACCGGCGACGGCTGGATCGGGCTCGACGGCGCTATCGACCTGGGGCTGAACATCAAGTTTCCGCGGGAATTCCGTCCGGAGCTCGGGGCGATGACCATGCTCGCCGAATCGCTCAGGGGAGAGGATGGCCGTTTGGCGCTGGATCTCGGGCTGACCGGCAGAGCCGCGAGACCGACCGTCGCACTGGATCTCAGTGCGGCACAGAATCGACTGCAGAACGCCGTCAGCGGCGGCGTCCAGGGCTGGCTTGACAAACTGAAGCGTAAGGATTAACGTGCATCGCCGCGGCAATTGGGAGCGTTACCCCCTCGGGTGGCCCTCGACGTCAGCGGCGTCGGAGGGCTAGCGTAATTGGTAACGCAGCGGTCTTGAAAACCGCCGGGAGCGATCCCTTGGGGGTTCGAGTCCCCCGCCCTCCGCCAGCGATTTCGGCGGAGAGGTGGCCGAGTGGCTGAAGGCGCACGCCTGCTAAGCGTGTTTGGGGCAACTCAACGAGGGTTCGAATCCCTCCCTCTCCGCCAGCAAGAAAACTGAATAGGTGCGCCCATAGCTCAATTGGATAGAGCGTCTGGCTACGGACCAGGAGGTTGGGGGTTCGAATCCTCCTGGGCGTACCATTTTGAAGAGGGCCGCGGCAATTGCCGTGGCCCTCTTTTTCGTTGGGGGACATGAAATTCGGACGGCCTCTTGACACAACACTTGAACATGGTGTTTCATGGAGTCATTGAATAGTGGCGCGGATCGTCGATTCCGGATTCGAGATTTCAAGCCAGATCGCTGCCCTGGGAGATTCCCATGCCTCAATATCGTCTTCGTATTCTGGCACTCATCGTTTTGGCTCTGCTTATCGGCTGCAGCGATGATTCCGTCGAGCCGCTTTCGTCGTGCTGTGACGGATTCCCGTTTGCAGATTCCGCTGATGTCCTGATGGAGAACTTCGCGCGAGCCTACGGGGAACTCGATGCCGTGGAATATCGGGACATGATCGATTCCCGGTATCGATTTTATGATGTGGAATCGGCGAACCACAACGCGGTGACCGAGATCCGCATCATCGAAGCGATGTTCTCCGGCAATCCGCCGACCAACCCGGCACCTGGCAGTACGGCCGCAGGAATCAGATCCGTAGAGGTGGTTCGTTGTTCTCTGCTGGAGCCTTGGGTGGAAGTCTCGGAATCCCATCCCGATTTTGGTGGCGTCGCAGGAGCCAGGCGCGGGTTTTTCGATACTCACATGAAGTTCCTGCATGATTCCGGCAACATCACGGTGAATACGCACCAGTTTTTCTATGCCGTACCTGTGACCGTCGTTGCGGACGGCGTTTCCAAAACGGAGTGGAAAATGCTCGGTCAGGAGGACGTGGAACTCAAGGCGGGCAACGAAGACATGAGCTGGAGTGGTCTCAAGTTCCTCTTCCGACCATGATGCAGAGCCGCCATCCAGGAAGCGGATATCATTCAAGTCGACGGAGCAAAGCATGAAATTGGTGCGTCCCTTCTCGTTGTTCTTCACTTTGGCGCTCATGTTCGTCCTGATCGGATGCAGCGACGATACGACCAAGCCCGCTCCGGTCATCGACACTCAGGCCGAAACCGTCGAGGAGCTGATGGCTTTCTTCGTTGCGTCGTACGCAGATATGGATGGAGCGAAGTACCGCGATCTCCTCGACTCACGTTTTCGCTTCTTTTATACCGATGGCGAAGATCACGATTACGACGCGGAACAGCGGATCATCGGGAATATATTTTCCGGCAACCCGCCGACGAATCCGCCTCCCTATTCATGGCATCAGGGGATCAGATCGATCGAATTCGACATGCTGAGAATACAGGGGGCCTGGGCGCCGGTCGATGTCGCCCATGCAGATTTCGGTTCGATCCCCGGTGCGATGAGAGGCTACTTCGAAATATTCGTGATCTTCCACCATGATGCGGGAACGATCACGATCAGCAGTGGCCAGCTTTTCTATGCTGTACCGGTCGAGCGCCTGGTCGGCGGTGCGACGATCACGGAGTGGAAGTTGCTCGGTCAGGAAGACGTTGCAGTCAAGGCGAGCAACGAAGACATGAGCTGGAGTGGGTTGAAGAGTCTGTTCCGGTAGCAAGACATCATGAGGGAGGAGACTGTCGTACTTATCAAACTTGCAGGCTCCAGCGACCTCATTTGATCGCAGCAGAAAAGACGGGAATCAAGTCGTCCAGGTTATCGCGCATTCTTAACTCGGAGAAAACCATGCAGATCCAAAGAATCCCCATCCTTCTTCTCGGTTTGATGATCCTCGTGTTGGGCACCGGTTGCAGCGACGACTCCGTTGCCCCGCCACCA
>ERZ890953.40-NODE-40-length-69950-cov-7.629730_pt1 | contig 69950 bp, 59 predicted proteins | sample MGYA00521264_ERZ890953 | MGnify/ENA primary metagenome ERZ890953 (study PRJEB32303, sample SAMEA104408629) | aquatic metagenome | biome: Brackish water; feature: Chemocline; material: water | place: Baltic Sea | collected 2014-10-26T21:54:00 | depth 200 m ...
GCCCACCATCAAGCCCCTTCGACCTCGGTCGGAGGGGCTTTTTGGTTCCGCGGGCGGGCGTGGGTCGCGGTGCCCACTCAAGTCGCGGCCGCGGCGGCCAGCGCCTCGTCCAGCAACACCGTGAGCCCCTCATCGGCGGCAGCCTCACGCAGGTACATCAGGTCCAGATCGTTGGCGCGCACACGAAGGACGCCCAGCACATCTCGCCACTGCCGCTCGGACACTCCGCCACCCTTCCGGAACCAGGCGAGCTTCTGCAATACGATGTCCTCTGCGCTGGCGAGAGGTAGACGCACACCCTGCTCGATCTCGAAGTACTGCCTCCGGCTCATCTCTCCGCGCGAGAGCGGGTCCGCCTTCGCTACGAACACATCGACCTTGGTCATGGTGTCGAGGTGGATGAGGTTGCAGGACGCGCGCCTCTTCACGGCGCCCATCACCGCCTGGGCGTCGACGTAGAAGCGGTCCTGCAGAGCTGCAGTGAACGCTGCGACATGCACGCCCAGGAGGTCTGCGACGAGATCCACATCCTGCGTGCTGCGCGGGATTCCGTGCAAGGACGAGGCCACCGAGCCACCCACCAACCAGGGCACACCGAGATCATCGAGCACCTCGCCCACTAGGAGCGCGACGGCGAGGGGTTCGGCCAGCACGGGTCTAGTATCCTTCGACAGCCGGGTCCCAGCCGAACGCAGACCGCATCAGGTCAGCCGGCAGCCACAGCGAAGCCAGCCTCAGCTTCTGCTCCCGCTCGTCGGCATCAGGATGCTGGGCTCGAATCCGAGCGAGCGCCATCTGCTGCACTCCCTGGGTCAACGCGACGACTCGTGCGAGCTTCTGCGCCGGGGACATACGCCGGTACCCCTCGACCATCAGTCGCAGCACCTCGGGAGCGGTGTCATCGCATTCGGTGAGTTTCATGGTTCCAGTCTACATCGGGAAGAAACACCCCGCCAAGCGAGCCAGGACTGGCCCTCGGGACATGTCCCCTTGGTGCAGCCAGAAAGTTCGAACGTCATCCAATATCCCCCACCATCAAGCCCCTTCGATCTTGGTCGGAGGGGCTTTATGGTTTTGCGGACCTGGCTCCCACACCTGCACGCGGTCTCACTGCTGGATGCCCAGCGCGTTCAATCCAGGTTCGCCCACCTTCGGAGCCCCCTCGGGTCACCCCGAGGGGGTCTCTTCGTAGGCCCGCGCTTCCATGGGATGCTCCGCCCCGTCGCGCGTGTCCCCTCCGCATGTTCCTCCTGCCAGGAAAGAGCTTCTCGGGGCGGCCTCCTCCCCTTTCCTCGGAGGACCGTTCCTGCGCAGACAGGCTCGGAGCCGATCTCGAGGTCTTGGTCCGCAACTTCGGCCCCCGACACCTGGGAGGACGCGAGCAGGCCCTGTCAGAGGCGGCGGAATGGCTCGAGCGGAGGCTGGAGGAGGCTGGCCTCGCCCCCCACCGAGAGCGCTTCCAGGCGGGAACCACCAAGGTCTTCAATGTGCTGGCCGAGCCCCCCGGGGCGAGCCCCGAAGCTCCGGTACTCATCGTCGGGGCGCACTATGACACCGTTCCGGGAAGCCCCGGCGCCAACGACAACGGCTCGGGCGTGGTGACGGTCCTCGAGCTGGCCCGACGCTTCGCCCGGCGCCCCACGCAGCGTCGGTTGCGTTTCGCCCTGTTCGTGAACGAGGAGGCCCCCTGGTTCATGTCCCCGTCCATGGGCTCACTGGTGCATGCGCAAGGCTGCCGGAAGCGCGGTGAGCGGGTGTCGGGCATGCTCTGCCTCGAGAGCGTCGGCGTCTACATCGACCTGCCAGGAAGCCAGCGCTACCCCCCTCCCCTCGAGCAGCTCTACCCGGACCGAGGCGACTTCGTGGCCTTCGTGGGAAACCTGGCCTCGCGCAGGCTCTTGTGGGGGAGCATTGGCGCCTTCAGGGCCCGCGCCTGCCTGCCCTCCGAGGGGCTGCTGGCCCCGGAGTGGGCCCTGCGCGACATCGGGCGCAGCGACCACAAGGCCTTCTGGGGCTGCGGCTACCCGGCGGTGATGCTCACCGACACCGCGAACTTCAGGGACGCCTGGTACCACACGCCCCTCGACCGGCCAGGAAACCTGGACCTGGAGAGTATGGCGAGGCTGATCGATGGGCTCGAGGCGGTCATCCTCGACCGGATTGGCTGATCTCGTTCCAATCGGAACCGAACCCGCTACCAGGCCGGCCTGGAGAGCAGCGCCATGCGCTCGACCAGAGCGTCGCGGAACGCCGCCAGCTCCGAGCCGCCGTCCTCGGACATACCACTCGCCCGGACGAGCGCGGCGACAGGGAGTTCACGTAGGACCCATGCGAGGGTCGCGGGCGAGAAGCCGCCGTCCTTGACCGCGGCATCCGCGAGGGCGCGCTCGAGATCGCCCCCAAGCTCGAGCAAGGCCTTGGTGTCCACCAGATCCCGCAACTCGCTCCTGGACAGCAGAGCGTTGAGCTTGTTGACCAGGATCTCGTGTGGGGTGTCGACCAGGAAGGACGCTTCGGAGCCTCCCCTCCGCTCTGGAGGCTCGATGGGGGGGACAGGGTCGGCGACCAGGTCCACCAGGACCACCTCCGCCCCAGCGGAAGCCCGCAGCGTGCAGAAGGTCGGCGTCCGTCGAAGGATCGAGACCTCGATCCCGGCATCCTCGAGCGCAACCTGGATGGGCTCGAGCGCGGGGAGCCGCGCCAGGCCATGCCAGAACAGATCCAGGTCCCGGGTCTCGCGATGCCCCAGGTGAAAGCCGACGAGCGCCGCCCCGCCGGTCAGGGTCCACGGCGGCTGCTGGTCGGCGAGGATGGTGAGGATGCGACCCTGCAGTGATGAAAGCCGGCTATCGCTCATCGTGCGCCTTCCAGGTCTCGAGCAGCCACCGCCAGAACTCACGGGTCCTGCCCAAGTGGGGCTCCAGCCGCGCCCAGCACCTCCGGATCTCGCCTTCGGTGGTGTAGAGGAAGACATCGTCCGGCTTGGCCTGGCGCATGAGCTTGCCCAGCAAGACACCTCGCAGTTCATCCTCGGCGCCCGAGAGGAGCCCTCGAAACTGCTCGTCTGTCATGTCGGAGTCCCAGAGGAAGTAGGGTCTTCCCTGGGGATCCAGGAGGCGTTCGGCTGGCGTGGGGCACATCATCCCCACGATCGTACCATGAGCCGGGCGAGGACGCCGTCATCGGAGGCATCGGAGCACAACGCCCAGGTTCGAACGTCGTCCAATATCCCCCACCATCAAGCCCCTTCGTTCTCGGTCGGAGGGGCTTTTTGGTTGTGGATCTTCGAGAAGGAGAAGGAGAACGCGGTCCCACTCCAGGATGGCTCGTGCAGAGGCCACGAGACCCTACGCCCCACGCCATGGAGCGCTTGCCCCTCCCCTGATTACCGTCTATATTTTGTTCGTTACCATCATAATGCGAGCTTTTCTGTTCAAATGTTACCGCTTACGCTCATGTCCGCCCCGCAGGTGGCCCAACAGGTCGCGGCCCGGGTGCGGGCGAGCCGGCTCCACCGTGTCTGGACCCAGCAGGAACTGGCCGACCGATCGGGGATGAGCCTGTCGAGCCTGCGACGCTTCGAGCGCACCGGCGAGATCGCCTTCCTGTCGCTGGTGCGCATAGCCATCGCCCTTGATGCGGTGGAAGGCCTCGGCGAGCTGTTTCCCGACCGCCCGGGGAGCCTCGACGAGCTGTTGGCTCCCCCAAAGCGCCAGCGAGGACGACGCTCATGAGGCTGAACGCGAACCAGGCGCTAGAGGTGCGGCTGCGGTGGGCTGTGGGAGACGAGCTACGGGTGGGGCGCCTGGCCTGGCGGGACCGGCGCGCGTGGCTGGAGCTCGACGAGGCGTTCCTGGCGGCAGGGCCGCCCCTCTCCCCGTTCCATCTTCCGGTCAGGCCGGGGCTCATCCCCGCCCCCCTCGAACCCTTCGAGGGTCTGTTCGGCGTCTTCGACGACAGCCTCCCCGACGGCTGGGGCCGCCTGCTACAGGACCGCCGCGCGACCGCCTCCGGCCTCTCCCCTGCGACCCTGACCCCCCTCGATCGGCTGGCGTGGGTCGGTGACACCGGGATCGGGGCGCTCGCCTACCGACCCGAGCTGATGGGGACCGGCGAGCAAGACCACGCGCTGGACCTCGACCGGCTCGCCCAGGAGAGCAGCGAAGTGCTCGCAGGAGCAGCCGACGAAGTGCTCGCGGAGCTGCAGAGGCTCGGCGGCTCTCCCCAAGGCGCTCGACCCAAGGTCCTCGTGTCCCTCCGCCCCAGCGACGGCCATGTCGTCTCGACACCTACGGAAGAGGGCCACACCCCGGTCCTCGTCAAGTTTCTGGCCCCCCACGACGCCCTGGACGCTGGCCCAGTGGAGTACACCTACCACCGCCTGGCGCGAGATTCCGGGCTGCAGGTGCCCGACGCTTGGCTGCTAGCCAGCCGCTCCAGCGGCGGCTGGTTCGCGGTGGCGCGCTTCGACCTCCAGCCAGAACATCGCTGGCATGTCCATACGCTCTGCGGACTGCTGCACGCGGACCACCGGCTCCCTTCGCTGGACTACGTCGGCGCCCTCACCGCGGTCCACCGGCTCACTGGCGACCAGCAGCAGCTCGAGCAGATGTTCCGACGAATGGTGTTCAACGTCCTTGCCCACAACCGCGACGACCACACCAAGCAGGTCAGCCTGCGCATGGACCGCGGTGGTGAGTGGACCCTCGCACCCGCCTACGACCTCACGTTCGCTGAAGGTCCCGGGGGAGAACACAGCATGGCGATCGCTGGTGCTGGGCGGCCAGGGCGAGAGGACATGCTGAACGTGGGCCGGCAGGCAGGGGTTACCTCTGGTACCGCCAATGCCATCATCGATGATGTGGCGGAGGTCATCAGCTCCAGGTGGTCACGCTACGCGGCGGAGGCTGGGGTCAGCGAGCGGATGATGCGAGAGATTGGAGCGCGGCTGCGAGGGGTTCGGCCAGCACGGGTCTAGTATCCTTCAACAGCCGGATCCCAGCCGAACGCAGTCCGCATCAGGTCAGCCGACAGCCACAGCGAAGCCAGCCTCGGCTTCTGCTCCCGCTCATCGGCATCGGGATGCTGGGCTCGAATCCGAGCGAGTGCCATCTGCTGCACTCCCCGGGTCAACGCGACGACTCGCGCGAGCTTCTGCGCCGGGGACATACGCCGATACCCCTCGACCATCAGCCGCAGCACCTCGGGAGCGGTGTCCTCGCATTCGGTGAGCTTCATGGTTCCATGTCTACTTCGGAAGGAAACACGCCGCCAAGCGAGTCCGGACCAGGCCTCGGGACAGGTCCCCTGGGTTCACCCAAAAAGTCCGAGTGTTGTCCAATATCCCTCACCTCGAGTCCCTTCGATCTCGGTCGGAAGAGCTTTTTGGTTTTGAAGGGGACGAGGAAGGTCCGAGCAGCCGGACCGAGGCGGTCAGCACGTCGAAGGCCTCGTTCATCGAAGCTCGACGCTTCCCCTGTCACTCCACAACGGTGACGAGCAGCAAGCCCGCGATGCAGGCGCCCTCAGCCTCATCGACGGTCACCTTCACCTCGTAGTCCCCGCTCGTGGCGGGGACCCATTCCAGGCCCTCCGCTACGGGGTAGCTCATCGACTTGGACTCCGACCAGGAGTCGTCCGTCGCCCGCGCCAGGATCGTGGCGCTCTTGCAGCCGGGGTTGGCCAGGAAGACAAGGACGCCGTAGTTCCCGCCCTGGGTGAGGGAGTGCAGAGCCCTCATGGACTCTCCCACGGCGAGCGTGGACACGCCCTCGGACAGGATCGTCCCGCCCTCCTCGATCATGCGCTCCCTGATGGGCTTCAGGAATTCTTCTCGGACGGACGCTTCGGTGGAATCGGCGCTGGCCGAGCCGCAGAACAGGGTGGAGCCGATCAGAAGGACGGAAGCGGTCAGATGGTGCATGGTTCACCTGTTTTGGCTGTTTCTCGAACGATAGCACAGCGGTGCTCGGTTTCGGAGAGGCGGATCGCCCCGCCCCATTCCAACAGCACTGGGTTGGCCGCGTTGACGATGGCGTCGACCTCCAGCCGGGCGATGTCCGCGTTTTGCTCCCCGGTGGCGTGCGGTCCTACTGCGGCACCTTCATGGTCTTCCACGACTACATGCGACCCGCGGTGCGCCTGGCGGCCTTCGAGAGGCTGCCGGTGATCTAGTTCAACACTCACGACTCAATCTTCGTGGGCAGGGACGGCCCCACGGCCATCTGCCTCACCCGCCAGGGCCTGCCGGTGATGGACCGGGGGTTGAGCATGGCGCGAACCACCGACGACGCCTTCCAAGGCCGACGGTGCCCAGCCGACTCAGCGTTGAGGACGTGGTCCCCAGCGTGACTGTCAAGTGCAGAGGCAAAAGGACAACGAGCCCACCTACACCCAAGGCATCCACCGCCCCCCTCCCCCCAGAAAGTTCGAACGTCGTCCAATATCCCCCACCATCGAGCCCCTTCGATCTCGGTCGGAGGGGCTTTTTGGTTGGGGGACACGCACCGCCGACACGCACGTTTCTTCACTCTGAGTTAAGGTTTGCGCATGAACCTCAACGCACCATCCTGGGATCACCTCTACGAGCAAGCCGCCTCCCAGGCCGGGTACTTCACCACAACCCAGGCAGCCGAGGCGGGTTTCTCGTCGCCGCTGCTCCACAAGTACCTGGCCAGGGGCAAGGTCGCTCGGATGCGTCGCGGCGTGTACCGGCTGGTGCACTTCCCCGCCAGCGAGGACGAGGACCTGGTTGTCCTCTGGCTGTGGAGCGAGCGGCAAGGCATTTTCAGTCACGAGACTGCCCTGGTGCGCCACGAACTGTCCAATCTGCTCCCCCACGAGGTGGAGATGACGGTGCCTCGAGCCTGGAGCCGTCGGCGCCTACGCGTACCTGTGGGACTTCGGCTGCACTATTCGGATCTGGTCCCCAGCGACCACGCATGGCATGGCCCTGTACCCATCACAAACCCCGCCCGCGCCGTCAACGAATGCGCAGCGGCGGGGGTCTCCCCGGAATTCATCGAGCAGGCTATCCGACAAGGGCTCGACCGGGGGATCTTCACGGAGCGGGACATCGCCCACGCGCAAAAGGTAGTCGACGCCCAGGTGAATTCGTGAGCCGCTACGCAACCCCCGCGGCCTTCAAGGAGGCCCTCGAGGCGAGACTACGCAGCGAAGCCCAGCGAACGGCCAGAGACCAGAACCGACTGCGGTTGCGCCTGGTCATGGACCGCTTCGCGGGCCGAGTCGCCCTGGAGTACGGTGAGGCGATGGTCGTGAAAGGTGGGGTCGTCCTGGAACTCCGCCTCGCCGAGGCACGCGCCACCAAGGACCTCGACCTGCACCTCCGCGGTCAGCCTGGCGAGGCCCTCTCTCGGCTCCAGCGTGCTGGCAGATCGGACCTCGGCGACCACCTGTTGTTCGAGGTCCAACCCGACCCCCGCCACCCGACCATCGACGCCGAAGGGATGCGCTACGAGGGGCTCCGCTTTCGGGTCCAGGCCAGGCTGGCCGGCAAGCGCTACGCAGGTCCTTTCGGGCTCGACGCGGCCTTCGCCGAGCCGATGGTCGGTGTCCCCGACCTCATCGCCTGCTCGGACTTCCTGCATTTCGCCGGCATTTCAGCACCCACGCTGAGGATCTACCCAATCGAGACCCACCTGGCCGAGAAACTCCACGCCCTGACGATCCCCCGCGCCAGGCCGAACTCCCGGGTGAAGGACCTCCCCGACATCGCCCTGCTCGCTCGCGTGGGGACCATCGAGGCGAGCGTGCTCCGTAGAGCGATCTCCCAGACCTTCGCGCACCGCGGCGTGATCCCGGTGCCAGCTGCGCTCCCGGCTCCACCGAGCGGCTGGGCCACGCCCTACCAGCGGCTGGCAGTCCGCGACCACCTGCCCTGGGCCGTTCTCGACGCGGTCATCGAGGCTGCCCGGGCATTCATCGATCCAGTGCTGGCTGGTGGACAGGGTCTGTGGAGCCCAGACCGCTGGGTGTGGATGCCTGAGGAGCACCAAGAGCAAGGTCGGGACGACAGCAAAGACGACTGATCTCGACGGGTTCAGCGACCGCCCACCCCTCCCCCACCCCCCAATAAGTTCGAACATCGTCCAACATCCCCCACCATCAAGCCCCTTCGATTCGCTTCGGAGGGGCTTTTTGGTTGTGGGCTTCCTCTGTGAAGCCGCGCAGGTGGCGCAATGACTTTCGCTGCTCAACCTTCGGCTTGCTGCCGCCCATTACTGGTTTCGTACGAAGCAGATCGAGCAAGATCGGCTGCGCGTGGGGCATCCGCCGAGACTTCAGGGAATCCAGCACCAGGACGTACCAGCCCTCATCACCGCACCGAGATCACGACTCTGCTCTCCGCAGTTCGCCTGACGGGAGCCCGCTCGAACCGGCAAACCCGCCGTACAGGAGCGGTCCCGCGTGTACAGGCAGCGTGCCTGTTGGGCCGCGAGACCGTCAAGATGCCTGCAGAAGCGGGAGCGAACCTCCTCAACGCCTTCTCTCCCTACCACCGCACGCTGAGTGTCCATGTATTTTGGCGGGCGCGCCTCCTTTTTTCATGGTTGCGTTCTCCCATGATCCCTCGACAACGCCACACCAACACACTGCTGGACCTGCTTCGGCAATTCCCAGTGGCCGCAATCCTCGGGCCGCGACAGGTCGGAAAGACAACGCTTGCCCGTCAGGTGGCTGAAGCCTGGGATGGGCCCTTCCACAACTTCGACCTCGAAGATCCCGACGATCTCGCCCGCCTCGACGAGCCGAAGCTCGCCCTCGGCTCGCTGCGTGGCTTGGTCGTCCTCGACGAAGTGCAACGCCGACCCGGCCTCTTTCGGATCTTGAGGGTGCTCGCCGATCGGCCAGGCACACCCGCGCGCTTCCTTGTACTCGGGAGTGCCTCGCCGGAACTCCTCAGGCAGTCCTCGGAGACCCTGGCCGGACGGATCGTCTTTCACAGTCTCCCTGGCTTCGCCCTCGACGAAGTCGGCCACCCGACACTCGACCAGCTATGGCTACGAGGCGGCTTCCCCCGCTCATTCCTCGCGGCCTCGGGTGCGGACAGCCTGCGATGGCGACGAGCGTTCATCCGCACTTTCCTCGAGCGCGACCTGCCGCAGCTCGGAAGTCGGGTACCAGGCACCACCCTGCACCGCTTCTGGACGATGCTCGCCCACTACCACGGTGATGTGCTCAACCTAGCGGAACTGGGGCGCGCATTCGCCGTCTCGAACCACACCGTCAGGAGCTACCTCGACCTGCTCACCGCCACCTTCGTGGTCCGCCAGCTTCCTCCATGGCACGAGAACCTGCGCAAGCGTCAGGTGTAACGCCCCAAAGTCTACCTCACCGACACCGGACTGTTGCACGCCCTGCTGGACCTCGAGGACCCCGTTGCGCTGGAGCGCCATCCAAAAGTGGGCGCGAGCTGGGAAGGCTTCGCGCTGTCTGAGGTGGTGCGATGCCTCGGCGCCCACGAAGGCGAGTGCTGGTTCTGGGGAACCCACCAGGGCGCGGAACTGGACCTGCTGGTCACGAGTGGGAACCGGCGGCTCGGCTTCGAGTTCAGGCGCACCACCGCGCCTCGGCGTACAAAAAGCATGGCGATCGCACTGGCGGACCTGAGCCTCGACGAGTTCGTGCTGGTGCATGCAGGGGAGCACGCCTTCCCGATGGGCGAGAGAATCCGGGCGGTGCCCCTGGCCATGCTAGAGCAAGAAGTGGGATAGCGGGCGCGCTCGAAGGCCAAGCGCCCATCAGCGTTGATCGGCAGCCGCAACGTACTGGGCGCGAAGTAGCCACAGCCACAGACATCACTCGGCAACTCGGGCCGGCCTGGTGTTGACGATTCCAGGCGTTCAAAGACTCTGGAGCGCGGCAACCTCGCCATCCCCCCACCCCTCCCCCACCACCCAGAAAGGTCGAACGTCATCCAACATCCCCCACCAACGGCCCCCGGGAGCCGCACAGCCTCAAGGGTTCTCTGTCTTGGAGGGGACGAGGATGGCCCGCGGGATCTGCGGCCCTACAGCGAAGCCACGATCCTCTCGCTCTCCACCCACAGGCGGTCGGCGAGTGCCTCGTCCAGAGCCTGCTTGCTGGGCTCCTTGACCTGGCAGCTGTCGAAGTAGAGGCCGGTCTTGTCGGCCACGTCCGGGTGCACGGCCAGGTAGACCGACGTAGCGGCGCCCTGGCCCACCGTCTTGAGCTTGTCGCGGCCGATGTTGTCGAGCAGACCGTCGTAGTCGTCCAGGTGCCGGCCGAGCTTGGTCTGGATGACACCCGGATGCAGCGCGTTGGCGGTCCTGCTGCCGCCGAGTGTCCTGGCCAGCTTCTTGGCCACCAACAGGTTGGCGAGCTTGGACTGCCCGTAGGTCCGCCACGGCTGGTAGTCGCGCTGGCCGCTGAGGTTGTCGAAGTCGATGCCGACCTCGGGCGCCATGAAGTGCGCGCCACTCGAGACCATCACCACCCGGCCGTCGTCGCTGAGCAGGTCGACCAGCCCGGTGACCAGGATGAAGTGTCCGATGTGGTTGGTGAGGAACTGCAGGTCGAGGCCGAGGGTGGTGCGCGGCTCGGGCAGGGTCATGATCCCGGCGTTGGCGATGATGCCGGCCAGAGGCTTGCCCAGCCCGCGGACCGTCTGGACGGCGGCTCGCACAGAGGCGGGATCCGACAGCTCACACGCGACGGCGGACCCGGTGACGCCGTGGGCATCGAGGGCAGCCTGGGCCTTGTCGGTGGTACGGGCCAGCCCGATGATCTCCGCGCCCCGGAGCCCGAGCACCCGCAGGGTCTCCTCTCCGAGCCCCGAGCTGCAGCCGGTCAGGACGTAGACCTTGCCGCTCAGTTCGATGCCCTCGCTCACTTGTTCCGCCGTGCTGGAAAATCCGAACTCAGCCATCTGCTGCTCCTGTGGCGCTGTGGGTGTCACCCGAGGATCGTTAATCACGCTGTCGCGGGGGACCACCCGCCCACGGCGGCATGATACGCCTCCTGGCCCTCCGCAGCCCTCGCAGTCTTCCAGGAGCCCCATGAACTGGACCCGCCTCATTCGACAGCTCTTCTGGGGATTCGGCTGGCTGCTCCTGTCGTTCACCATCACCCCCTTCAGCCGGCTGCGCACCCGCGGCCGGGGGAACATCCCTCGCAAGGGCCCGGTGCTCATCCTGGCCAACCACACCACCCTGTTCGATCCGGTGCTGGTGTACTGGAGCGCCCTTCGTCGGGTGCACGGGGTGGGCTCGGACCACTTCTTCAAGGTCCCCATCCTGGGCCCGCTGATGACCTGGTTCAGCGTGATCCCATTCTCCAAGGGAGACAAAGACCGGGCCGCCATGGCCGAGATCGCCAAGCGCAGCAAGGAAGGCGCTGCGATCCTGATCTTCCCCGAAGGCAACCGCTCCTGGACGGGGTGGTTCCAGCCCATCAAGGACAGCAACGGCCGGCTGGCCAAGCGGCTGGGCTGCCCGGTGGTGTGCTGTCGCTTCGACACGGGCCACCTGCACTGGCCCCGCTGGGCCCGCTACCCTCGCCTGCTCCCGGTGCACATCGAGTACCTCCCCCCCCGCAGCTACACCCAGGACATGAGCGACGCCGAGGTCACGGCGGACATCGTCCAGCAGATCACCATCGATCCCCTGGCGGTGCCCGTGCCCCGCTGGTCCTGGGGCTGGCGCCTGGCCTGGGGGCTCGAGGATCTGCTCTGGGCCTGCCCCCAGTGCTTCTCCCCCGCGGGGCTCGAGCTGGTGAAGGGTGACGGGGACAGCATCACCTGCCCTGCCTGTGAGGCCCGCTGGAAGGTGGATCTGGCCTGCCGCATGAACGCGGTCTCGGGGCCGGCGACGGACATGTCGGTGGACGCGGCGTGGAAGGGCGTGCTCGACCACTTCGGCGAGCTGCCGGTGGCCGACGAAGCGCGCTTCGCCGAGGAAGGCCTGGCGCTGTCCTGCGAGACCGCGGAGGTGGCTCGTGTGGAGCGCAGCACCAAGGAGCCGCCCCCCCTGGGGCAGGGCCGGCTGCTCCTGTACGGAGATCGCCTCGTCTTCGACTGCCCAGAGGCGCCCATCGAGATCCCGCTGGCATCCATCAGGTCGGCCATCATGCAGCTGGGGGACAAGCTCCAACTGCGGCTCGAAGGGACCACCTACCAGCTCACCCCCATGGGCCAGCGCAAGCAGATGTGGCTGTACTTCCTGCGGGCCCACATCACTCGAGCGAGGAAGGCTGAGGCCTGAGGAGAGCACACCGTGCCACGACCATGGAAGATCCTGGAGAGCGTCGAGACCGACGAGGGGCTGCTGGAGCTGCGCCGGCGCGGCGACTCCGACTACGCCATCCTCATCGCCGGTCGCATGCTGATGCACGGCAACCTGCACCGCTCCGAGGACGCCGTCGCCGAGCAGGGCTGTGCACCCATCGCCCACCGAGCCGCGCCCCGGGTGCTCATCGGTGGCCTGGGGCTCGGCTTCACCCTGCGCGCTGTCCTGGACGCCCTGCCGGCCACGGCCGAGGTGGTGGTGGCCGAGCTCAACCCGGTGGTGGTCGAGTGGTGCCGCGCGCACCTCGCCTCCCTCACCGACGACGCCATCAACGACCCGCGGGTCGTGGTGGTGGTGGGCGATGTGATGGTCGAGGTCCGCAGGGCCGCCGCGGGGCCTGAGCGCGAGCGCTTCGATGCCGTAGTGCTCGACCTGTACCTGGGACCCGATGATGCGGTCCACGGGCCCATGGATCCAATCTACGGCACCCCCGCGCTGGCGATCCTGAACGCCGCCCTGACCCCGGGAGGTGCGCTGGCGGTGTGGGGAGAGGACCCGAACCGCCGCTACCTCGCGCGCATGAAGCAGGCCGGCTTCCGGTCCACCCTGACCCACACGAAGCCGCCGGGGCCACGCCACGCCGTGTACCTCGGCCTGAAGGCCTGAGACGCCGAACAAGGTCACGGGCTGGATGGTCCGCTCGCCGCCCCCCCTCGCGGTGATGAGTCACGCCGCCAGCGAACACGCGAGCGACAGCCGGAGCGTCACCGCGATGAGTCAGTGCCCCGCGAAGGCGGCGAAGAGAAACACGCCGCCGAAGATGACCACGGCCGCGACCGCGAAGAAGCCCAGGATGCCCAGGCCCGCCCACAGCGCGAGGTAGGGGTTCCGGTCGCGCTGCCGCAGAGCGATCTGCTCACCCGACGACAGTTCGCCTGTCACCGTGGGCGCGGGCAGCGCCTCGGCCGCCTGCGCCACGACACACAGATCGTCCATCCAACGACGAGCCTGACCCGGCGTGATGTCGATGCCGAAGATTCGTCGGTTTCCGGTGAGGAGCAGGCTGATGGCCTGCGGCCGGAACACTAGCTGCTGCCGCGTGAAGATGCCGCTGTTCAGCGCCGTCAGCCGTCGCACGGCCGCCGCCGTCGCGGTGTCGGCGAGCAGCCCCCGGCTCCAGGTCTCATCCAGCGCGAACACGCTCAGGCCGGCCAGCCCAGGCTCCGAGAGCGTCAGAGGCCGCTGGCCGGCGAGCTCCGCGAAGAAGCTGGTGTCGGCCTGGCGCTGGGTGATCCCCAGGCGGGTGCACAGTGGGGTGGCGATCTCCAGCTCGAGCGCCGGCCCGCGCCACAGGCGCAGATCGGCCTGCCTTCCGGACACCACACCCCGGTACCGGCGAAAGTGGGTCATGTAGGCACCGCCCTCGAGGCCCAGGGGCACGAAGAGGGCGTCCAGCTTCCGCGCCCGCCACCAGATCACACCCACCTGAAGCACCATCAGCAAGGCCACCGGCGCGGCCCACATCAACGCCACCAGCAGCAGCACCCAGGGGCTGAACTCGAACGCGACCACCAGCCAGATGGTGGTCAGCACCCAGATGAGACCGAGCGGACCTCCGATGGCCACAGCCACCAGCCGAATCACGAGAGCCCGTACCAGGCCCGTCCCGACGTCTCGCGCGATGGTCGTCATGTTCGAAGTCCTCACCTCTCACGTGCAGAGGCAAGCTCGGCACGACGTGTTCGACCTACGGATTAGCGCCAGGCCCAACGACGAGCCAGCGGGGTCCGCTCACGCGCAGTGGGCACCGGGGGCGGCCTGCGTAGGGCGCCTACCCGGCGACCCCATGGGGGTAGCCTGTGGCGCGATCCTGGAAGCTCAAGATCTTCGGGTTCTGCACCACGCCCTCACGGATCTCGATGGCCCGGCGGATGGTCTCGTTCGAGTCCCAGGCCGCGGGGCCGCCCATGACGACCTCCAGGAAGGGCAGCACCACCCGGCTCAGCTCCCACGAGGCGCTCTGCCACAGGTAGGACGGGGTGTGGTCCACCGCGTAGTAGGTCAGCGGGCCGACCTGGAAGGTGGGGTCGTCGAAGGAGGTGGGGCGCGCGAAGGCGAAGCCCATGCCGTCATCGCAGCTCACGTCGATGATCAGGGCGCCCGGCTTCATGGCGCGGTGCTGACCCCGCTCCAGGAACATCATCGGGTTGTCCGTGTCCTGCAGGATGCCGTTGACGATCACGTCAGCCTCGGCCAAGGCTTCGGCCAGGGGGCGCCTGCTGCCGTCCTCCTCGATGACCACCGCCGCCGCGTCGCCCTCACCCTGCTCCATCTGGCCGTACCGGCAGCCGACGATCTTGTCGTGCACTGTCCACGGAGGCCGCTGGGTGTAGACCGTGATGTTGTAGCCACGCCCGAGTAGCGCCGAGATGGCCCCGCGACTCACAGAGCCATGGCTCAACACACAGGCTCGGCTCTCGGCTCCGTACAGCCCGTCCATGCCCACCTCACCCAGGGCATGGATGACCCCGCAGTAGCCAGCCATCTCGTTGTTCCGGTCGAAGACGTGCAGCCCCTGAGCGCCGTCGCGCCAGGCGAACATGGCCTCCCAGGCGACCAGGGTCAGGCGCCGGTCAATGGCGATCTGGGTCATGTCCAGGTTCTGGACGCAGTGGGGCCAGCCCCACAGGACGCCGCCTCGGCGCATCTGACGCAGGTCGTCCGGGACGGGCTTGGGCAGCAGCACCACGTCGCACTGGGACAGCAGCTCCTCACGGCTCCCGCAGGGACCGAAGCCGGCCCCCAGCTGGTCGTCGGCGACCCCGAAGAGTGAGCCGTAGCCCACTTCGAAGCGCAGCTTCTGGCGCAGCTGATCCGGTACACGGTCCAGCAGCTTGGGGTGGAGCGCGAGGCGCTGTTCGTTCTCTTTTCGCGACTGATGCAGGACTCCGAGGGAGAGCATGCGTGACCTCATGTGCTGAGGGGTTCGCGCCGCTCCACGAAGTGCAGGCCTGCAGCTTCGGTCTCGGCGAGGATGGGTTCGTAGATGGCGGGATGTGTCGGGATCAGGCTCCCGGTGAGGGAGAGCTCGCCGCGCAGCTTCAGCTTCACGGCGATGGCAACGGGCAACCCCACCGTGCGGGACATGGCCGTCGGCCCGCCGAGCGTTCCTTCGAGGGCGAAGGTGGAGGTGATGCGCTCGCCTGGCCGGTCGGCGTAGGTGACCTCGAGCTCATGCACCAGCAGCACGAGGTCCCGCACGTCCGAGCTCAGCGGCAGCTTCTGCTGGAGCAGGTGGACCATCATGGCGCAGGAGGTGTCGCCCTGGCAGCCGATGGGCTCGTCCGAGAACAGGCCCAGCCAGCGCAGGTTCTCCATGATTCGACCGGTAGGGCTGATCTGCAGGAAGTGGGCGGTGCGCTGCTCGATGGGCCCGCCACGCATGTCGCGGGGCAGGAACATCTCGACGACCTCGGCATACGAGCGGACCGCCAGACCGGGGATGCGCAAGGTCTCGTTGGGGAGCCCCAGGCGCACGATCTGAGTCCAGGTCTCACTCCAGCCCGGGTAGCGCAGCGTGCCGCGGATCATGGTCTTGACATGCTCGAGGCCGAAGGACTGCATGTAGGACAGCGCGTCGCGGTTCGCGTAGGCCTCGAGCCGCCCGATGCCCTCCACGTCACAGGGCCAGGTATGCTGAAAGACGTGGTGGAAGGGAACGATCTTGATGTCGCCGTCGTCCAGGTACTGCGCGCCCGCCTCGCCCGCCATGACCACATTGCGCGGGTCCCAGGTGACCACGTAGCGCAGGGGGTTGTGGGGCTGGTTCGGAGCGGGGATGCCGCTGCCATAGGACCGGAAGGCGACGATGCGACCTCCGTCAGCCTGGACGCGACGGATCAGCGCCATGGCCGACATGTGGTCCAGCCCAGGGTCCAGGCCTAGCTCGCTCAACAACAGGATTCCCCTGCGCTTGGCGTCCAGGTCCAGATCGCGGGTGGTCTGGTCCCGGTAGGAGACCGACAACATGTCTCGGCCATGGGCGACACAGTCCCAAGAGACCAGGTTGTGGAAGGCCGCGGGCAGCATGTTGACGACGATGGTGCTGCGCTCGATCTCGGCCGAGCGCAGCCCCGCATCGTTGATGTCCAGCTGCATCGCAGCGCCCCGGGGGTGCTCGCCGACACATGCGCGGGCTGTCTCGAGGTCGCGGTCGCCCACGGTCACGAAGAGGTCTTCGGCGACGGCGTCTTCGAGCAGGCTCGAGATGAGGTAGGCGGAGCTCTGCCCAGCCCCCAGGACAAGGATGTTCTTCATCGGGCACCTCGTCAGAGTGCACGGAGCACCCGTCGCCGAATGGCGACGAGCCGCTCACATGGTTTGGGTTCACCGTCCGCGAAGACCCACCGCGAAGGGCGGGTGGACCAGGCCCTGCGTCAGGACTTCTTGGTGGAGGGGAGCGGCGGCGCTTGCTTCTTGTCGCGCTTGGCCTGAGACTTGGCCTTCTTGCTCTTGCCCTGTTTCTTGTTCTTGTCCTTGCTACGGGGAGACTTGTCGCCCATCAGACACACTCGTGGCTCACGCGGCACTTTGGCCACCGAGACGCACGCGAGCACCGACCTGGTGGAGGGCTCCCCGATGATCGGCGTACCCCCTACATGATAAGCCAGGAGTGGGCTCGCGTCCAGGCATGGACCACATCGGAGCATGATACGCTGTCGCTTTGAACCCCCTTCTGCTCGTCCTGCTGTTTGACTGCGGGGTCGCTGTGAACAAGCGCCTGGTGGAGGCTCAGCAGGACGGCTCCACCACCGGGCCCGTCGCAGGCACGAGCTGCACGATCCCCTCCATGGCCTCGTGCGGGCTGGAGGTAGGGCTCGAGGTCCGGCCCGCCTCGCACGACAGCACCGCGAGCTACGACACGTCCCACATCCCATACCTCCTCTCGGCGAGCTCCTGTGACCAGATGGTCAGCGTGGAGATCCAGCTCCAGGCGGGCGTGGACCCGACGGTGGCACACCCGCCCTCCTTGTGAGCGCCGTGACGGTGGTGGATACTGCGGCCGTGCGCCTCGGCTCCCGCCCCCTGCTGCTCGCCCTCGCGCTGGCCGCGGTCTTCGGCCTGCTCGAGCTGCCCTTCGCCAGCTTCATGGCGGACGACCTGATCCAGCTCTCGGTCCTCGAGGGGGTCTCGCCGGACCGCTGGACCGGCCCGCTGGAGCTCTACACCATCTCCGACGGCGAACCCGTCCATGTGCAGGCCATGAAGGATGCCGGCGCCTTCCCGTGGTTCTTCGACCCGGGCTTCGAGATGGCCTTCTTCCGACCCCTGAGCTCGGGGCTGCTCGCCTTGGATCACACGCTCTTCGGGCTGCAGCCCCTGGGCTACCGCGTACACGGGACGCTGTGGTTCCTGCTGCTGATGCTCGGGCTGGGGCTGCTGCTGCGCACGGCCGTTCCGGGTCCAGTGGGACGCCTGGCGCTGATCCTGTTCGCCATCTCCGGCATCCATGGAATCCTCTGCTGGACCGCCACTCGCCACATCGTCATCGCCGGGGCTCTGGGTGTGCTCGCGCTGGCAGCCCATGTCCACGGGCGACAGGGGGGCTGGAGGCCAGGCCGGGCGCTGGCTGTGGTCGGGCTCGCGCTGGCCCTGACAGCGGGTGAAGCGGCCGTCGCCGTGATGGCCTACCTGTTCGCCTACGAGGCGATCAGCGCTCCCGGGAGCCGGCGAGAGCGGCTGCTCGCGGCCCTGCCCACAGCGGTGCTGCTCCTCGCCTACCTGGGGCTGTACGCAGCCCTCGGCTACGGCTCCTCGACCGCGAGCGGCTACCTGGATCCGCTCCGTGACCCCCTGGGCTTCCTGGTGGAGCTGCCCCCACGCCTGACCTTCCTGCTGGGCGCGATGGTCACCGGGGGCAACGCGGACATCTGGGTGCTCCGCCCCGACCTGCACTGGGCCATGGTGATCTTCGGCGCCTGCTCACTGGCCGTGGGCGGTGGGCTGCTCTGGGCGAGCTGGAAGGGCTCCCCCCCGGACCAGCGCCACGGGGCGCGCTGGCTGTTCCTGGGCGCGGCGGCCTCGGCCCTGCCCTTTACCGGCTCGCCCATGGGCTCCCGCTGTCTGGTGGTTCCCCTGATGGGTGGGTCCGTAGCGATCGCCTGGGTGCTGCATCGCTGGTGGACCGTTGGACGCCGCCGGTCCGGGGTTGCACCGCGCGCGAACAGCGGGGCCTGCTGGGTGCTGGCCGTGATCCACCTGGCCGTGGCGCCCCTGCAGCGCCTGGCGGCTCCGCCGCTGTTCCAGGCGATGATGTCCACCAGCCTGGCCACAGCCATGGACGAGGCGGAGCTGGGAACGATGGGCCTCCAGGATCAGACCGTGGTGGTGCTCAACGCGCCGAGCCTGGTGGTCGGCTTCCACGCCTGGTTCTATCGGGCGCTCGAGGGCCTGCCGTTGCCCAGGGACTGGCGCACCCTGTCATGGGCGCCGGGCACCCACCGCTTCCACCGCACGGCGGCCGACACCCTCGAGCTGGAGCTGGAGGGCGCCGGGATGTCCGCCCCGAACCTGAACGTGGGGGACATCATCGAGATCCGTGGGCTTCGGGCGGCGGTGCTGGAGCGAGGCAGGATCGGCCCCTCGAGGGTCGAGTTCCAGTTCGACCTCGCGCTGGAGGATCCCGCCATCCACCTGCTGGCGTGGAGGGAGGGTCGGCTGCAGCGACAGGCGGCGCCCCCCATCGGCGAGACCATCACCCTGGACCGGCTCGCCCCCTGACGGGCTCCTGCCGGCGGTGCTGGGACCCAGCCACCACCGACGGTCGCTTCTCCTTCTCCAGCGCGCTCGAGACCGCACAGCCAGTGCGAAATCCCCCTCTCCCCTCACATTCCGCAGACCTGGCCGGCTGGACTGCCGAGGTGGAATCCGCGAACTGGGTCACACGGGAACCAAAAACGGACTATACGCCCGGGATTGACCCCCGGAGTCCTCATGGCAAAGTCACGCCCCAGCGTGCAGAAGCGCATCAACGAAGCCCGTAAGATGGAAAAGGCCCAGGAAAAGGCGGAGCGCAAGGCCGCCCGTAAGGCCGGCCGCGAAGATGGCGACGATGTCGAGGCCGGCATCGATCCCGACCTCGCCGGCATCCGGCCTGGCCCACAGCAGATCGAGGACGATCCCTTGAGCAGGGACTAGTCCTCGCAGCCCCGGACCACTCCCGCCGGGATCAGACGCGCTGGTAGCCTCCGCCGCGCCTCCCGCCTCGAGACCTGGCTCCCCCCGTCCCCGTGCTGCGGCGCACCGGCCGCGTCGCGGGGCGTCGGGGTACTGCGTCTTCAGCATGCCAGCGGTGGTCCGTGTCGACCTCGATGTTCTGCCCGATCAGGCGCTCGATGGCCCGGAGCAGATCGCCCTCGGTCTGGTCGCAGAAGGCGATAGCGGTGCCCCCCCGACCCGCGCGTCCGGTGCGGCCGATGCGGTGTACGTAGCTCTCGGGCTCGTGGGGCAGGTCGTAGTTGAACACGTGGCTCACGCCGTCCACGTCGATGCCGCGGCTGGCGACGTCCGTGGCCACCAGCACCCCCAGGCTCCCGTCCCGGAAGGCGTCGAGGGCCTTGGTGCGGGCGGTCTGGGACTTGTTGCCGTGGATGGCCTGGGCCTCGATGCCGTCCTGGTCGAGCTGCTTGACCAGGCGGTTCGCGCCGTGCTTGGTGCGAGTGAACACCAGGGCCTGCTCGATGCCGCCACGGTGGATGATGGAGGCCAGCAGCCGCCGCTTGTCGGCCTTGCTGGCGAACATGACCTTCTGATCGATGATCTCGACGGTGAGGGCCTCGGGGGTGACCTGGACCTGGACGGGATCGCTCAGGAAGCTCCCCGCCAGCTGGACGATGGCCGCGGGCATGGTGGCGGAGAACAGCAGGTTCTGCTTGCGGGTGGGCAGCAGGCGCAGGACCCGGCGCACATCGTGGATGAAGCCCATGTCGAGCATGCGGTCGGCCTCGTCGAGCACGAAGAGCTCCACGCGGGACAGATCCACCAGACCCTGGCTCTGCAGGTCGAGCAGCCGCCCGGGGCAGGCCACCAGGATGTCCAGCCCGGCGCGCAGGGCGCGGACCTGGGGCGCCTGGCCGACGCCGCCGAAGATGACGTGGTGGCGGATCCCGAGCTCACCGCCGTAGGTCTCGAAGCTGGCGCCGATCTGCGCGGCCAGCTCCCGGGTGGGGGTCAGCACCAGGGCTCGGATGGGGCGCTGGCCGCGGCCGCGGTAGGGCGCGGCGGCGAGGTGTTGAAGCACAGGCAGGGCGAAGGCCGCCGTCTTGCCGGTGCCAGTCTGGGCGCAGCCCAGTACGTCCCGGCCAGCCAACAGCGGTGGAATGGCCTGGGCCTGGACAGGGGTCGGCGTGGCGTAGCCACAGGCCTTGATGGCCTGGAGGAGAGGCTCGGCGAGGCCGAGCGATGCGAAGTCTTGCACGTTGATTTCCGTTCTAGGGGGCGTGGCCGCCGGCACAGCGTATTTTCGTGGGGCCAGGGCCGCGCGGCAGCCAAGTTGGCGCCACGCGCGCCCACAGTAGCGCATTGGAGCGCACTGTGAATCCCAAACACAGAAAATCTCCAAGTTCGGTAGCCCCAAGGTCCGGCTCACCATAGGCGCGGCGGGCCACTGGAGGCTCCTATGCACAACAACGAAGCCCTGCGCCGCATCGCCGCCGCGCTCCCCCTGGACGAGCAGGACCTGGCGCGCGTGATCGACCTCGCGGGGCTCTCTCAGCGCCTCCCCGAGCCGGCCGGGCTGCTGCTGGACCCGGATGACGAAGGCCACATTCCCTGCGACGACGCCACGCTGGTGGCTCTGCTGGACGCCCTGATCGTCCTGCGGCGGGGAGCCTCCAAGGGTGCACCGCCACCGGCCGCCAAGGCGAACAACAACCTGGTGCTCAAGAAGCTGCGCATCGCCCTGGACCTTCGCGACCAGGACATGCTGGCCCTGTTCGAGGTCGCGGGGGTACACCTGCGCCGAAGCCAGCTCGGCGCGCTGTTCCGCGCCGAGGGCAATAAGCACTTCACAGCCTGCACCGACGGCCAGCTGCTGTGCTTCCTCACGGCCCTGGGTCGGCGCCAGAGCGCCTGATTCGCCGGAAGATCAGGAGCTCCAGCTCGACCCTCTCCAGCTGAGATCGTGTCCGCCGTCTTGGGCCCATGGGCCTGCCCTCGGCGCGCTCCTAGCAGACGCCGATCCCGTCACCATGGTCGGTGACGAGCGTGACGTCTGCCGGAGGTGCGACCGCTGAGCCGCAGTAGACATGGGCTTTCCCGAGGGCCGCTAGGCCAGCCCGCACGTGCCCCCCGCGGCACAGGGCGGCGTGTCGCGGGGTGTGTCGCCTTCCATGCAGCTGCTGCAACCAGGCGCCTGGTAGCGGCCGCGGAAGTCTGCGGGGACGCTCAGGGCGCGGACCACCGGCGCCTCGCAGCACTCGGAGCGGTCCGGGTCGGGCTCGTTGAACCCCTGGAGGTGCTCGAAGTCCTGGCCGCAGGCGGTGCAGCGGTAGTCGTACAGGGGCATCGGAACTCCATGGGGGTCGCGGGTGAGCCCATCCTAGCCACCCCTCGGGCCCAGGGAAAGTGGAAGCTCACGGTCGCCGGGGATAGTCCGCTTCCCCGGAGCACTCGCGATGCCGACAACCAGCGCGAACAGCGCGCCCGCCTCGGCGCCCGCCACGCCCACGGAGCTTCCGGGGCGCTGGCGCAGGCTCGCGCGCTGGGCCCCCTGGCCTGTCCTCGCCCTGGGGCTGGGCTGGCAGGCCTGGCTGGGGCTCCGCTGGATCCGGCTGGACCAGAGCGTCTGCGAGGGGGTCTTCCCCTACGGTGTCTGGCCCCTGGCCCAGATGCTCGACCGCATCGAGCTCGGCCAGATGCCCGAGTACCTGCGCACCACGCTGCCCCCCGACCTCTTCTCGTTCACCGCGCTGGCCGGGCGCGCGGCCTTCGGTGCGGACCCCGACAGCCTGCTGATCACCATGCTGCTGCTGCTGCTGCTCACCCAGCTGCTGCTCTTCGACCTCGGGCGGCTGCTGGCCAGCCCCTGGGCCGGCGTCCTGGCCGCCCTGCTCCTGCCCCTCGCTCCGGACAGCGGGGCCTTGGCCCGCCGCTGGGCCGCCCAGCTCCCTCACATGCTGCTGCTGGTGGCCTGCGCCTCGTGCGTGGTCCGATCCCGGAGCTTCACCCGCTGGCTGCCCAGCCTCGGCTTCGTGCTGCTGACGATGCTGGGCATGGCCTACAGCGTCTGGCTCACCGACGACCTGCTCTTCCTAGGCGCGGCGGGCAGCTTGGCGCTGGGTGCAGGCATGCGGGGGATGGTCCTCGGCGAGGGGCCCCTCTCTGGCGTGCCCCTGGACCGCCGTCGGGTGCTTGTGGGAGGGCTGATCACCGCGGCGTTGCTCGCGCTGGGCGGCTGGGTCCTGATCGTACACCGGCTGGAGCTCAGCTACTACGTCAGCGAGACCAGCGCTGACCAGTACCGCCAGGCCATCCCCCCGTGGCGGCCCCAGGCCCTGACCGCCTACCTGCGCCTGCTCTGGCGCGACAACCAGGGGCCCTGGCTCTCCTTGGCTGGGGTGGTGGGCACCGCCCTGTACATCCGCCGGGGCAAGGCCCGGACAGAGCTGCTGGCGTGGCTGCTCATTCCCCTGCTGGCCCTGAGCCTGATCGCAAAGAAGAACTCATACTATCTCGCGGTGATCTACCCGGTGCTGCCCTTGGTCACGGCCCTGGGCCTGGCCAGCCTGCGACGTCGCTGGCTGAGCTTGGGCAGCATGGCGGTGGTGCTGGCTGGCGCATGGTGGTCCTGGCAGCAGGCCTCCTTCACCCCCACGCTGGGCGCGCCTCCCCGCCTGGGGGACTACGACGCGGCCTTCCAGTCGGTGAACCCGCCGGTGCTCGGGTACCGACAGGATGCCCCCTTCGCCCGGGAACTACGCCTGGTCACCTCCCAGCGTGGGGCCATCCTGGCCGTGGATGATGCCCTGCTGTGCATCATGCCGCAGCATGAGATCGCCGAGCTCGAGCTGGCCCTCGAGCCCCTCCTGCCAGGCACGCGCACGCGCAACCACCCGGTGATGGCCCCCTGCGACTGGCTGCTCATCCGCCTGACCACCCCGCCGGGAGCCCCCATGCCCGAACAGCTCCACAGCGCGGCCGAGCTGCCCCACGCCGTGCAGGACATGCTGCAGCGCCGGCCCTTCGCCCTGGTCAACCAGGACACCAGCCACAGCCCGGTGCTCTACCTGCTGCGTCAGGATCGGGAACAGTAGGGACCCCATCACCTGCTATGCTTCCCTGGCAAGCCTCCCGCGGGAGGATGTCTCCAAGCCACATCTTTTTCCCATGTGCTGAAGCCGGGAACCGCTCGATCCGATGTGATGTTCGCGCGGTCGCCTATGCGCTCCACCCAATCTCCTCAGAGCCGTCTTCGTGACAGACCAAGCACACCATCCCCTGGGTTCGGCTTTCGAGACAGACATCTACGTGGTGGACCCCGAGGACATCAGCCGCATCGGCGAGTCACGTGTGGGCGCAGGCCGCTGTGAGAGCGCTGTCGAGGCGCTCAACCGGGAGCTGCGGGTGCAGGTTGTCCAGGTGGTGTGGGCAGGAGGCTTCGAGCCTCCCCGCTTGCCCGACATCGCGCTGGAGATCATGGCGGCTGCCGACGACGTGAACACCAGCGCAGACTCCCTGGCCAAGCTCATCCACCGCGACCAGTTCTTGGCTGTGCGGGTGCTGCGCGTGGCCAACTCCGCCACCTACCGGCCCGCCGACCGGCGCATCTACAGCCTCGCACAGGCCATCACACGCCTGGGCTTGGTGGGCACCCGCAATGTGGTGGTGGCCGCGGCCATGGCGCAGGCTGTCTACCGAGGGCCTCGTGCCAAGCTCCTCGAGTCCTACTGGCGCGCCTCGGTGGGATCCGCGGTCGGCTTCCAGCTGGTGGAACAGGTCGCCAAGAAGAACGCCGACGCCGCCTTCCTGGCGGGGTTGCTCCACAACGTCGGCAAGCCCGTGTTGGTGTGGATCCTGGACGACCTGATCCAGCGCAAGTACCGCGGCCAGGTGAGCTTCGACGCCGTCGCGCCCGAGCTGGTCCACCTGCTCCACGCCCGCATCGGCGCCATCATCGCCGGCACCTGGAACGCTCCTCAGGGCATGATCGACCTCATCGCCCACCACCACGACCGCCTGCCCCCTGCCAAGCAGCGCTCGGCGGTGCGCAAGCTGCGCCTGGCCAACCTGCTGTGGGAGATCTGGGATCAGGACCCCACCGTGGCCGTCCTTGATCCCTCCCTGGCTGAGCACTCGGCCTTCGCCCGCTGCGGCCTGGGCGAGCCCGAGGCGCGCCGGGTCCTCGAGCTCTATCCGGCACGCATCGCCGCCATGCTCGCCACCTGAGGGAGCTGGCAGTGGCTCGTCCTCCACCGCCCGTGGCGGGCAGCGGCCACTGCCCGCGCTGCTTCCTGCCCCAGCACCTGTGCCTCTGCCCCGAGCTTCCGCGCTTGACCAGCGGCTGCCGGGTGGTGGTGGTGCGGCACTGGAACGAGTCGTGGCGAACCACGAACACAGGCCGGCTGGTGGCCCTGGCCCTCGAAGGGGCCGAGCTCATCGACCACGGGCAGAAGCACTACCGCCTGGAGGCGGCGGACCTGCCCGCGGGCCCCGGCACCTGCCTGCTCTACCCAGCCCAGGGGGACGACGCCCCGGTGTGGACCGGGGGACGACCCTCGGTCCTGGTGGTGCCCGACGGGACCTGGTCCCAGGCCCGGCGCATGGTGCGCCGCCTGCCAGGACTGGCCCAGCTCCCCCGCCTGGACCTGCAGGTGGACGCGGTGCCCCTTCCAGCCCGTCGCATTCGCCGCAGCCCCACCGTGAGCGCCCGCTCGACCATCGAGGCCGTGGCGGGAGCCCTGGCCCTCTGGGAGCCGCCCGAGACCGCACAGGCCCTGCTGGACCTCTACGATCTGCTGGCTCGGCGCATGGACCAAGCGCGCTACGGCATCCAGGACCGGGAGCCTTAGAGATCCTCGGGCAGCATGTGTCCCTTGCTGCGCTTGGCGCGCATGTAGCGCAGGTTGTGATCGCAGACGCCCGGCGTGAACGGAACCATCTCGGCCACGGGCTGGCCGTTGCCCTCGAGGTGTTCGCGCTTGAGCGGGTTGTTGGACAGCAAGCGCACGGGCTTGCCCCCCAGCAAGTGGCGCAGCACCACCGCCGCGTCGGTAAAGTCGCGGGAGTCCTCGGGCAGCCCCAGGGAGAGGTTGGCCTGGTAGGTGTCCTGGCCATCGTCCTGCAGCAGGTAGGTGATGGCCTTGGCCCACAGGCCGATGCCGCGCCCCTCGTGGCCGGACATATAGACCACGGCACCGCCGCCCTCGTCCACGATGCGCTGGAAGGCGTCCTCGAGCTGGGGACCGCACTCACAGCGCCGGCTGCCGAAGACGTCGCCGGTCATGCAGCAGGAGTGCACCCGCACCAAGGGGCGCTCGGCCTCGAGGAAGCGCGGACAGGCGATGACTGAGTTGACGGACATGTTGGCCTGGACCAGCTCACGGAAGCACTCTTCGGCGCCGCCCGTGGCCTGGCCGGCCACCTCGAGCACCCGCTCCAGCTGGAGCCGCCGCACGAAGGCGTACCACTGAAACACCACCTCCTCGCCGCCGACCATGCGGGGCATGGGGATGGGCCCCAGCAGGGAGATGGCCGTGCCGGAGCCATTGGACGAGTCCACCAGGCCGCCCTGCCTGTCCAGGTTGACCAGCCGATGGTCCTGCTCGAGCCTGCGACGGATGGCCGGATCGATGTACGCGAACATGCACCCTCCACAGCACGAGCGCGGGGTTCGTGCGCTCGCCGTTATAGCAACCTGGACACAGCGCTCCCAACGGGAAGAGTCGCGGTGGCGATCTGTAGGGTGGCTCGCATCTTAGGCGAAGCGCAGCGCCAGCCCGTCTGCCACCAGGAAACCCAGCCGCGTGGGAAACACCCGCTCGCCCCTGCGCACCAGCAGGCCGTCGTCCAGCGCCGCACGCAGGTGTACGGGGGGACCGCGCAGATCGGCCACGGGTACGCCGCCGACCTGCCGGAAGCCGAGGGTGAGCCGCTCGAGGCGCAGGGCCTCGGCGTCCAGGGTCTCCTCGACCTCGATGGGGGCTTCGTCCCGGGCCAGGCGATCGGCCCACTGGCGGATGGAGCCGTCGTTCCACCAGCGGAAGAAGCCGTCGAAGCTGTGGGCCGCGGGGCCCAGGCCCAGGTAAGGCACGTGGGCCCAGTACTTCATGTTGTGCCGAGCCCTGAGCGCGGCTGTGCGCGCGAAGCTCGACACCTCGTAGTGGTCCCAGCCCGCAGCCTCCAGCTGCTCGGCGCCCACCAGGAAGAGGTCCCGGCGCTGGTCGTCGTCGGGCAGGACAACCCGCCCCTGGTCCACCGCGGTGGCCAAGGGGGTGCCAGGCTCCACGGTGAGCTCGTAGCAGCTGAGGTGGGTGGGCCCGAGGCGCAGGGCGGCCTCGATCTGCCGCCGCCAGTGGCCGGGGCTCTGCCCTGGCAGGGCGTAGATGAGGTCCAGGGAGATGTCCTCGAAGCCCGCCTCCCGCGCCCGGTGCAGCGCCTGCTCGACGGCGCTGGCGTCGTGGCGCCGCCCCATGAAGCGCAGCGCTCGATCGTCCAGGGACTGGCCGCCGATGGAGACGCGGTCGAAGCCCAGCACGCGGGCCCCCCAGAGCAGCTCCCGGCTACAGTCGTCGGGGTTGACCTCGAGGGTCCAAGAGGCGCCAGGGACGATGCCGAGGGGCTCTAGACCGCGAACCAGGCGCACCAGGCGCTCCACCCCGAGGATCGAGGGGGTGCCACCCCCCAGGTACACCGTGTCGAAGCCATCCCAGGTGCGGGCGCGCAGCTCCACCTCGCGAGCCATGCCCTCGAGCCACAGGTCACGCAGATCCAGGCGAGTGCTGGAAGAGAAGGCGCAGTAGCTGCAGCGCGAGACGCAGAACGGGACGTGGATGTACAGACCGGGGGGCGTCTTGGGCCGTTCTAAGTCCTGGGTCAGCATGGCGCCGCGATGGGAGGACGGTGGGACGGGAGCGTTCTAGTCGTCGCTGGTCTTGAGCACCGCGACGAAGGCCCGCTGGGGGATCTCCACGTTGCCTACCATCTTCATGCGCTTCTTGCCCTTGGCCTGCTTCTCCAAGAGCTTGCGCTTGCGAGAGATGTCACCGCCGTAGCACTTGGCTGTGACGTCCTTGCCCAGGGCCCCGATGGTGGTCCGGGCGATGATCTTGCCGCCGATGGCGCCCTGGATGGCCACCTTGAACTGCTGCCGCGGCAGCTCTTCCTTGAGGCGCTCACAGATGTTCACAGCGCGCTGGCGGGCGCGGTCCCGGTGCACGATGAGGGACAGGGCGTCGACCTTCTCGGCGTTGACCAGGATGTCGACCTTGACCACGTCGGCCTTGCGGTGCTCCATGAACTCGTAGTCGAAGGAGCCGTAGCCCTGAGTGACGGTCTTGAGGCGATCATAGAAGTCGTAGATCACCTCGGCCAGGGGCAGCTCGACCTTGAACTCGATGCGCCCCGGCACGGGGTAGGTGTAGCGGGTGTTCTCGCCGCGGCGATCCATGCAGAGCTTGGTGACCGAGCCCATGTAGCGCTCGGGGAACATGATGCTGGCCTTGATGAAGGGCTCGAGCACATGGTCGATGGTGGACGGATCGGGGAAGTAGTGGGGGTTGTCCAGGTGCAGCTCTTTGCCGTTGGACATGGCGATGATGTACCGCACGCTGGGGGCGGTCATCACCAGGCTCTGGTCGAACTCGCGCTCGAGCCGCTCCTGGAAGATCTCGAGGTGCAGCAGACCAAGGAAGCCGCAGCGGAAGCCCAGGCCCAGGGCCACGGAGCTGTCCTTCTCGTAGACCAGGGCCGCGTCGTTGAGCTTGTACTTCTCGAGGGCGTAGACCAGATCCTCGAACTCGTCATTGGAGACCGGGTAGACCGAGGAGAACACCACCGGCAGGGCATCCACGAAGCCCGGCACCGCCTCGGCAGCCTGCCAGTTCTCGTGAGTGATGGTGTCGCCCACCCGGACCTCGGACACGGTCTTGATCCCGGAGATGACGTAGCCCACGTCGCCCGCCTCGAGCCGCTCGCAGGCGGTGCGCAGGGGCAGGAAGCGGCCCACCTCTTCGACCTTGTGCACGAAGCCGCCCTGCATGAAGCGGATCTCGTCGCCCTTCTGCAGGCCGCCGTCGAACACCCGCACCGCGATGATGACCCCGCGGTAGGCGTCGTAGTGGGCGTCGAAGATCAGGGCCTTGAGGCGCTCGGACACATCGCCGCTGGGAGGCGGGATGCGCGTGACGATGGCCTCGAGGATCTCGGGCACGCCCTGGCCGGTCTTGGCGGAGCAGCACACGGCCTCGTCGCCGTCCAGGCCCAGCTCGGTGTCGATCTGCAGCTTGCAGCCGTCGACGTCAGCGGCCATCAGATCGATCTTGTTGACCACGGGGACGATCTCGAGCTCGTGCTCCATGGCCAGGTAGAGGTTGGCCAGGGTCTGGGCCTCGACGCCCTGAGCGGCGTCCACCAGCAGCAGCACACCCTCGCAGGACGCCAGGGCCCGGCTGACCTCGTAGCTGAAGTCCACATGCCCCGGGGTGTCGATGAGGTTGAGCTCGTAGGTCACGCCGTCAGCGGCCGTGTACGGCAGGGTCACCGTGTTGCTCTTGATGGTGATGCCCCGCTCACGCTCGATGTCCATGGTGTCGAGCATCTGGTTCTGGAACTTGCGCTCGTCGACCAGCCCACCCCCCTGGATGAGCCGATCGGCCAAGGTGGACTTCCCATGGTCGATGTGGGCGATGATGCTGAAGTTGCGCTTGTGCTTCATGGGTGCGGGCTCATCCCACGCGGGGTCTTGGACGATTCGGTCCGCGGGGCGCGCCCAGTATCCTGCCCACCGACCGTGGCCAATCCCTAGGGTGCCTGGGTCCACCCCTGCATGGCGCAGCCTACGAAGCTCTCGCCGTCCAAGATGACGCTGGCCCGGAAGGGGAAGGCCGCTCCCGACATGCCGTCGTGGCAGCGCTCGGGGCTGAGCTGGACCTCGAGGCTGTGGCCATCCTGCTCGCCGCGCCAGGCCGGTCCAGACTGCCCCGGCGTGCGCGCAGGCGTGGCGGCGATCTCGACCGGAGCCTCGAGGGCCATGGCCTCGAAGCGCAGCTGGCCCTCCCCGACCGTGAGGCTCCAGAAGGGCTCGTTGCCGCTGGCCTTGTAGAGGTAGCTGGCGTCGAGATCGCACAGGGAGGCGCTCCCCGGCGGCATCGCCACCTGCAGGCTCTCGATGGAGGCCAGGCCGACGCCGTTGGGGAGCAAGCGCGTGGCCCCGATCATCTCGATGGCGACCGGAGGGGCCCCCGAGGCCGCGCCCAGCCGATCCATGGTCTCGAGCAGCTCGTCCACCGCCGAGCCGACGATGGTCATGGGCACTTCGCCGCCGCAGCGGGTGAAGGACGGGGCCTCGCCTTCGAGGGTCACCAGACCGCGCACCCGGTCCACCGGCGCAGCGGGGGGAGGAGGAGGAGGAGGCGAGGACGGAACCGCGCTGGGCGTGGGCTGCTCGCTGGGACACGAGCAGGCTGCGAGGACGGCGGCGAGGGAGAGGAGGAGGATGCGCATGGGGACTCCAGGGAGGTCGAAGCGGGACCATAGCAGGGCGAGGGCGCCGGCGCAGGGGGTGGCCCGCACCCACCCTGAGGGCTAGGCCATAGGCGCCCTTGCCGCGGGAGAGTCCATGCATTCCCAGTGCCCCCTCGAGCTCCGCCGCCACGGCCGCAGCGGCCCCTCGGTGGTCGTGCTGCATGGAGGGCCTGGGGCGCCAGGGGCCGCCGCTGGGCTCGCGCGCGGACTGGGCGCCCGCTTCCGCGTGCTCGAGCCCTTCCAGCGACGGGCTGACGACCGCCCCCTCAGCGTCGCGCGCCATGTAGCCGACCTGCTGGCCGTGCTGGACGCCGATCTGCCCGGACAGCGCCCCGCCATCGTGGGCCACTCCTGGGGGGCCATGCTCGCGCTGGCCTTCGTCGCCGCGCACCCCGGGCGTGCGGGCGCCCTGGCGCTGGTGGGCTGCGGGACCTTCGATCTGCAAGCCCGCGCCGAGCTGAACCGCCGCATCCAGGCGCGCATCACCCCCGCCACCCGAGCTGGCCTGGACGCCCTGGCCAACGCCAGCGCCGACGCCGACCAGGCCCTGGCAAGCATGGGCGCCCTGATCCAGCCCCTGTACAGCCACGATCTGCTGCCGAACACGGAACCAGCCCTCGGGCCGTGCGACGCCCGCGGTCACCGGGAAGCCTGGGACGACATGATCCGCCTGCAGACTCAGGGTGATTACCCGGCCGCTTTCGGGGCCTACGAGGGGCCCGTGCTGATGCTGCACGGCGATCGAGATCCCCACCCCGGGGCCATGATCCGCGCTTCGCTGTTGCCCTGGCTGCCCCAGCTCGCGTACCGGGAGCTGGCCTGCTGTGGTCACTACCCCTGGCGAGAGCGACAGGCGCAAGCCGGGTTCTTCCGGGAGCTCGAGGGCTGGCTCTGCGAGCACGTGCCGGGCTGACCGCGCCCCTACATCATGGTGTAGCCCGCCACCTGCACACTCAGGTTGAGCACCGCATGCAGGATCACCCCCGGCCACAGGCTCCGGCCTCGCCAACAGAACCAGGACAGCAGGCTGCCTATGACGAAGCTGCCGATCATCTCGCTCTCCGGCTTGCCCCGGTGCATCAAGAAGAACGGCAGGCCCCCGAACAAGATCGCCGGCAGGGGCCCCCAGCAGCGGGCCAGCCCGAACAGCAGGCTGCCCCGCCAGAAGCTCTCCCACCCGACCATGTAGAGCCCCAGGATGGCGCAGAACAGGAGCAGCCCACCCAGGCCTTCCTTGGCCATGGGATCGCTGGGGTAGTAGCCGCGCATGGCAGGATCGGCCCAGAACCACAGGGCCACCATCCCGAAGCAGCCCAGCACCCCCAGGCCTGTACGGGGCAGCCACCAGCGCCAGTCCCCCAGGCCCGCGCCCCAGCGGCGCAGGTCCACGCGGCCGTGCAACGCGCCCAGCACCAGACACCCCACGCAGAGCGTCACGGCCAACACCAACAGATCGGGCCGCCCCTTGAGCCAGGCCTTACCCCCCGGGACCCAGGCCACGGCCACCAAGGGCGCCACCGCGCCGAGCAGTGCAAGCACAGCCCAAGACCGGGAGCGCAGCCGCCCCCAGCCGTCCAACGCCAGGCCCGTGGCCATGGGCAGACAGCCGAAGCAGAGCACCGTCCAGCTGGCCCAGACCATCGGAGGGCTGCGCATGCCACGCTGGCCGTTGAAGAGCATGGCCAGCATGGCCACGGTGACCAAGACGATGGGAAAGGCCCGCTGGCCCGACCTGTCCTGGGGGAAAGGCTCAGCCGACATCAGCGGCCTCCCGGCGGCGGCGCTGCTGGTGGGTGCGCAGCACAGCGTAGAGCTGGCACAGCGCCAGCGTGAGCAGCAGGTAGCCGTTGCTCTGCCAGGGCGCGTCGAAGGCCTGCATGCGGCCGACGAGCACCACGGGCAGGGCCACCAGGCCCAGGTGCAGCACGTAGACCCCCAAGGCAAAGCGGCCCATGGCCAAGGCCCAGGTGGAGATCGGGTCGAGCAGCTTGCGGGCGGGGACCAGCAGCAGGTACAGCCCCACCACCACGGCAGCCACCAGCGGGATCATGCGCGGCTTGGGGTTGAAGAACGAGACCCGCAGCTTGCGCAGGGGCTCCCCCTGGATCATGTCCCAGGCATTCTGCAGGCCGTGGCCGCCACCCTGGAAGATCAGCCGGTGGCTGGTGCGGGCCCAGTCCGAGTCCAGGGCCGCCTGGAGGGACCCCGCAGAGACGAGCACCGACACCGCGGCCACGACCGCCGCCACCACCACAGCGATCGCCCCCCGCAGCCCGAAGCGCCGCCAGGCCAACAAGGCCGTGAGCCCGAAGCCAGCGTGGATGGCCGTGGGCAGCAGCGGCCCGTTGCCCGCGTTGAGGCCCAGCACCCACAGCTCCCGGTGATCCATGGCCATGGCCACGGACCACAGCCCCGCGGTGAGCACCGCCGACCAGGCCAGGGCCCCGCGGCTGGGCACGATGGGGGCGAAGAGGACGATGGCCCCCGCGATGATGAACAGGATGCCTGTGCTCAGCAGGAAGTGGGGCCAGCAGGGGCCGCGCTCCAGCAGGAAGAAGACCACGCTGATGGCGAACAGCTCGGCCGCCCGACGCAGCTGAGCCCGGAGCCAGGGCCAGCGCGCCACGCCACGGGCCTGCGCGGACTCCCAGGACAAGGCCAGGCTGACCCCCACCAGGCACAGGAACAGGGCCTGGCACAGAGGCTCCAGCATCAGGCTGGGCTCGGCCCACCAGGATCGCGCCGCGGGCGCAGTGAGCCGCGCGGTGTGCGAGCAGACCATCAGCACCACGGCCAGCAGGCGTAGGGCGTCGAAGACGGGGTCGCGGCGGGGTCGGTGGACGGAGCACCTCGAGATCTGCGATGGCATCAGGAACGCAGCATATCGCCCGCGGGGCCATGGTGACCCCTCGGTGACCCCCCCGTGGCGTCCAGAGCCAGCAGGGTCGAGTTACGCAGCGGCACGTTCCAAGACCTCACCATTATTTCCATGCAAGGAGCCCTCATGGCCGGCAGAGCATCGATGCGCGAGAAGCTTCGTTACAAGACCGACACCTTCCTGTCGAAGGGCAGCGGCGCGCTGTTCATCGCCCTGACCGTCGCGTTCTTCATCTCCCTGGTCGTCATCAGCGTGCTGCGCTGGGTGTTCCTGGGCTTCGACGTCGTGCTCGAGTTCGCCATGGGTGACGGCGTCACCTTCATGGACGTGGTCAAGGACTTCTTCTACGGCATCTGGCTCACCTGGCTGCAGCTGACCGACCCGGGCAACATGGCCCAGGACAACGAGTCGGGTACGCAGCTGTACAAGATCAGCGCCGTCATCGCGGGCATGACCGGTGTGGTCATCTTCTCAGCGTTGATCGCCTTCCTGACCACCGCGCTGGACCAGGCCATCGACACCCTCAAGAAGGGCCACTCGAAGGTCCTGGAGGAAGGCCACACCCTGATCATCGGCTGGGGCCCCCGGGTGGCGGAGATCCTCAACGAGCTGGTCGAGGCCAACGAGTCCGAGAAGGACCCGGTCGCCGTGGTGCTGTCCGAGGAAGAGAAGATCGAGATGGACGAGTTCTTGCGGAACGTGTGGACCGACCGCCGCAACCTGCGCCTGGTCACCCGCTCCGGCTCCACCTCCTCCTTGCGCGCCCTGGGCAAGGTCGCCGCCGAGAAGGCCGACAGCGCCATCGTGCTGGCCACCTGCGGCGCCGGCGCGTCCAAGGCCGATCAGCTCACCAGCGACGCCAAGGTCATCAAGACCGTGCTGGCCCTGGTGGCCCACGTGGGCGAAGACGCCGACATCAACATCGTGGCCGAGGTCTTCGACCCCCGGAACCGCGCCGTGGTCAAGGACATCGCCCCCGACCGCATCTCCGTGATCGACGCCGAGGAGATCCTGGCCAAGATCATGATCCAGACCTCCCGCACCAGCGGCCTGAGCGTGGTCTACGCCGAGCTGCTGTCGTTCTGGGGCTGCGAGCTGTACTTCTACAACAACAAGGCCTGGGACGGGAAGACCTTCGGCGAGCTGCAGTTCCACTTCCCGGACGGCGTGCCCATGGGCGTCCGCCAGGCTGGCGAGACCCTCGAGATGCGCACGGATCCCAGCTATGTCATGAAGGCCGACGACGAGATCCTCATCGTGGCCGAAGACGACTCCACCATCGACTACCGGCCCCAGCCCGTGGCCAAGCCCACGGACCTCGAGATTCGCGACGCCCGCATCGAGCCCACCAAGGAGCGCATGCTGCTGCTGGGCTGGTCCGAGAAGGCCCCCATCCTGATCAGCGAGTACAGCGAGTACGTGCTCGAGGGCTCCGAAGCCCACGTGATGATCAAGTCCCCCGGCCCCGGCGTCCAGGCCGCGCTGGACGAGCTGAACGAAGAGCTCGACAACGCTGGCTGCACCCACATCGACAAGGATCCCCTGGACGTCGATGACCTGGCGAGCATCGATCCCTTCTCCTACAACGTCATCATCATCCTGCCCCAGAAGCCCGACGAGGAGCCCACCCCCGAGCGCGTGGACTCCGAGACCATCATCGTGCTGCTGCACCTGCGCAAGCTGCAGCGGGAGGCCCAGGAGGCCGGCAGGAAGGTCGAGTCCAAGATCATCACCGAGGTGCTCGATTCTTCGAACCAGGAGCTCATCACCCGAGCCGGCGTCAACGACTTCATCATCTCGAACCGCATGGTCTCGATGATCTTCGCCCAGCTGGCCAACGAGCCCGACATCATCCATGTCTACGACGACCTGTTCCAGGAAGACGGCTCCGAGATCTACGTCAAGCCCGCCTGGCTGTACTTCGAGAAGCTGCCCATGACCTGCAAGTTCGCCGACCTGATGGCCTGCGTCCGCAAGCGGGACACCGAGATCTGCATCGGCGTGAAGCACAAGGCCTTCGAGAACGACCAGGACAAGAACTTCGGCATCACGCTCATCCCCAACAAGAACGACGAGATCACCCTGGGCTGGCAGGACGGCCTGGTGGTCCTGGCCGAAGACGACATGTAGGGGCGGGTTTTATACCCGCCCGCACAGCGGGAGCTGAACATTCGAGTCGAGGGCCCTCCGGGGCCCTCTTCCTTTCAGACCAGCCCTCGTCCTCGCTCTGCGGGGGGCACCCACACCCCTACTCCAGCAAGCTGCACTGGGAGGCTGCCGCCCCGAAGCCACCCTGGAACCGGTAGATCCCAGCCAGGGCGTCCTGCTGCCGCCGCGCCACCGCGTCGAAGACCTCCTCGGAGTAGCCGCTCAGTGCCAGCTCCCGGGGCGCTCGCACCGCGTCGCCGAGCTTGTACAGCTCACCGTCCAGATCATCGAACAGAGCGAGCAGGGGGTCACAGCCCGAGGGACCACCGGCGAGAATGGAACGCACGGTGTCGATCTGAGCGTCGATCTTCTCGACCTTCTCCAGGCCGCCCTCGGTGATGGAGTGAGCCCACTGCGCCTCTTCGCGGAACGCGGTGCTGTCCGTGACCGCCAGGGAGATGATGCGGAGCTGGTCCTCATAGATGCTGATCACGACGGTGAAGAGCGCGTCCATGGCGGTGAACTGCTCGTAGAGGCGCTCACGGGGACCGAGCGCGGCCGAGGAGGAAGCGTAGGAGGCCTCGCGGCTCTCCCGCTCCTGCTCCCTCAGCATCTCCTCGACCAGCGCCGTGCTGTACGCCACATACTCAGCGTCGGCGATGGCCTGGGCCTCGGCGCGGGCCCTGTCGCGCTCGGCCTGTATCTCCTGCCAGCCACCGATGGCCTCGAGAACCTCCTCGCCGTCGCGGTACCAGCCGTCGCTGGGCTCCCCGCCCACGAAGCGCCCGTCGAACACGCAGCCGTTGCTCCAGGTGAAGATCCCCTCTCCGTCCACACAGTCACCCGTGCGGCAGTACGGTGGCTGCATGTAGTGACCGAGCAGGTGCTGGTCATCGAAGGGGTGGGCCGATCCCCATGGACCGCGGATCAGGTACCAGCGCTCCGCACCGGCCCGACCTTCGCGGTCGCCCTGCCGCGGCGAGACCTCGACGCCGTACCCCCCACCCAGCCAGGTGTTCCCACCCCCCTCCAGGCGCTCGAGCCCCGCCAGGGCCCGCTCCTCCCAGCCCTCCCGCCAGTCGAGCTGGACCTCGGTGATGGCGGTGTCCACGGCGAAGCGCAGACCGTGCCCGTAGACCTCTCCCCTCTCCACATCGAGCTCGAAGCCGTAGTGGGTGGTGAGGATCTCCCAGTCCAGGAAGTTCAGATCATCGAGGGTGAAGAGCAGGTGCAGGTAGGCGGGGTCGTCGAAGGCCAGCCGCACAGCGTCCCAGCGGTCGTGCTCGAGGGAAGGTGGGGGGTAGGGATAGCTCGCGCAGTACGCCGCAATCTCCGAGGTGGGGTCGCCGACCTGGATCTCGAGCCTCTCGAGCCGTGTGCCGGTCTCGGGGTCCCAGCTGGCCCAGAACTCGGCGGCGCGTTCTGGGACTTCGCCTTCCACCATGTACTCGGGATAGAAGCTGCCGAAGCGCTTGGGCTGCCTGCCAAAGGCCCTCCTGGTGGCCTTGCGGGTAGGTGCGATGCGCAAGGCGGTGAGGAACTCGGACAGGACCGGCTGGGCCAGCTCGAGGTCGTGGATCTCGATCCGTAGGTCCCACACCCAGCTGTCAGCGGTGAACTCCACGGTCATCCCCGGCGGATGGAACGGGTACCCGTTCATGGAGGGGTCGGGGTCGTACTCGTGCTCATAGAACTGGAACAGGCTGTAGGTGGGGTAGTCCAGCTCCTCCTTGTCCAGGTGGCAGAGCAGGGCCGGTGAGAGCGGCGGGACCTGGGCCTGCTGGGCCGCGGCGGGCGGACTCGGGAGCAGGCCGACGAGCAACAACGGCGCGAGAAGCAAGGGAACCTCCGAGCGATGGCCACAGGCTATCACCACTCGGTGCCGCGCCGACCGCAGACTCAGATCTCGTTGGCGTTCTCGAGCAGGCAGTGCAGCAGCACGTTCGCCCCCGCCTCGCAGTCCTCCCACCGGGTCTCTTCGACCTCCACATGGGAGCGCCCGCCGATGCTGGGCACGAAGATCATGGCACTGGGCATCACCTGGTTCATGTAGCTGGCGTCGTGGCCTGCGCCGCTGACCCACTTCATGGTGGGGTAGCCCAGCTTCACGCCGGTGGCGTAGACCCGCTCGAACAGATCCTGGTCGAAGGGAGCCTTGACCACCTTCCAGGTCTCCTCGATGCGGATGGGGGTGCCGTGGCGCTGGGCGATCTCGAGCATCTGGGGGCGCAGCTTGTCGAACGCGGCCAGGGCATGGTCGTCGTCCCAGGAGCGGATGTCGATGGTGAAGTGCACGCCGTCGGGGATGATGTTCCGGGAGTTGGGGTAGTTGTGGATCTCGCCCACGGTGGCCACCATGTTGCCGCCCATGGCGGCGGGGAGCTGGTCGACCTTGATGATCATCTCCGCCGCGGCCACCAGCGCGTCGTTGCGGCCCTCCATGGGGGTGGGGCCGACCTGGTTGGCGGTGCCCTCGAGGTGGATGTCGTACCAGTGCAGGCAGAGCACGCCCTTGGGGGCGCCGATGATCATGCCCTTGGCCTCGAGCATGGGGCCCTGCTCGATGTGCAGCTCGTAGTAGGCGTGCACGGGGAAGGCTTCGCAGGGCGCCGAGCCCTTGTAGCCGATGCGCTCGAGCTCATCGCCCTGCTTCTTTCCGTGGATGTCGGTGCGGTCGTAGGCCCACTGCAGGTCGAGCTTGCCGGCCCACACGCCGCTGGCGACCATGGCCGGGGCGAAGCGGGAGCCCTCTTCGTTGGTCCAGTCCACCAGCACCACCGAGCGCTTGGGGCGCACGCCGTTCTCGTGCAGGGTGCGCAGCACCTCGAGGGGGCCCATCACCCCCAGGATGCCGTCGAAGCGGCCACCCTTGGGCTGAGAGTCCACATGGGAGCCGGACATCACCGGCGGCAGGGAGGGGTCGGTGCCCGCGTAGCGGCCGAAGATGTTGCCCATGGTGTCGATGGTGACCTCGCAGTCGATCTCCCGCAGCCACGACACCAGCAGGTCCCGGGCGCGCTTGTCCTCGTCGGAGCAGGCGAGCCGCTGGACGCCGCCAGCGGGGGTGGCGCCGATCTTGGCCATCTCTTCGAGGGTGTGCTGCAGGCGGGCGCCGTTGATGCGAAGGCTGTCGAGGTCCATGAGCGGTTCTCCTGTGCTGGGAAGGCGGGGAGGATAGCATGGACACACCACCACACCGGAGTCCACAGCGCGTGAACCCCCTGGACACAGGCAGCGTAGGCCCCCTGGACTGGCTCATGGCCAGCCTGGCGCTTGTGCTCACGGCCACCCTGGTCGCCCGGCTCTGGGGCCACTGGCGCCCGCCCAGCAAAGAACCAGCCCAGCGGGCTCTGCTGCTGGACAGCGCCTGCGCCGTGGCGCTGGCCGGCTACGGCCTGTGGTGGAGCTACCACCTGTTCGGGCAGGCCAACCCGGCATGGATCCCCACCGCGCAGGACTTCGCCGAGTACTCCGGCACCCTGGGCAAGGTGCTCGCGCCCGATAGCATCGACATCTACTGGAACCGCAGCCTGCTGTACCCCTGGCTGGCCACCCTGCTGGTCCACGGCCTGGGCCTGACGCCCTACGACGCCGCCATCCACCTCTCCATCGCCTCGTCGGGCCTGCTGGCTGCGGCCGTCTGGGCCGTGGTGCGCCAGATCGCGCCCCGGCCCATCGCCCTGGGCAGCGGCCTGCTGGTGCTGCACCTGCCTGCCGCCATGGAGCGGCTGGGCCACGTGAGCGACTACGCCACCAGCCACCTGCTCTCGCTGCTGTGCCTGGCGGCGGGGCTGCTCGCCCTGCGGCGCCCCAAGGTCTGGGCCTTCCTGCTGGCAGGCTGCGCGCTGACCCTGGTGCTCGCCTGCACCCCCAAAGGTCTGGCGGTGGCCCTGGTGCTGCTGCCCCTGCTGGCCCTGGGCGTACCCTGGCGCAGACCGAATGAAGCCGCCTTGGCAGCGGCCGCGGTGATGGGCCCCATCGCCATGGGCTGGTGGCTCTACGGAAGCTCTGGCATCGAGCACAGCTCTCTGGAGTGGGGGGTCATCGGCCTGAAGCAGACCTGGGCGGCCACCCAGGGCATCCGGCTGGACAACGGTCACTGGGGCCTGCCCCTGTCCGTGGGGGACCCAGGCACCTGGCGCTTCGGCGGCGACGGCGCGCTGGATGGCCTGTACAGCACCATCACCGTGATGATCCGCAGCCCAATCGACTACCCCTCCCTGGCCGCGCGGGTCGCCGACAGCCCGGCGCTGCTGTGCGAAGCCCTGAGCCTCAGGTCCCCGCTGCCCCTGGCCCTGGCCGCGCTGGGCTGCCTGGCCCCCTTGGTCACCACGGCCGACCGCGCCCGTGGGCTGGCGGCGGCGGTGCTGCTGCTGGCCTTCCTGGGCACCCAGGCGCTGGGCGCCCACGGTGTGCCCCTGCGCAGCTACTACGTGATCCACCTGCTGGTCCTCGCCCCCGGCCTGGCGCTGGCCGCAGCCTGGCTGGTGGGCCGCTCGCTGCTGGCTGGCCCGGCGTCCACAGCGCCCCTGTGGGCCCTGCCGGCGCTGGCCCTGTGTCTGCTCCACAGCCCCGCCGGCATCGGCCACAGCCATGCTCAACAGATGGTGCTGGCCCACCAGTTCGGCTTCCTGGGCAACCCCAGCGCCACCACCACCGCCACGCGTCTGCGCGACGAGCTGCGCGCGGGCGACGTGGTGCTGGACGCCACGACCCACCGCCAGGGCCTGGACGCCTTCTACGGCCTGGCACCGGTACAGGCCGCGGCCCAGCCTCGGGGCACAACGGCCGTCACCGGGTCGGGGATCGAGGCCGAGCGCCGCTTCGTGGTGCTGGACTGCGCCTTCGGCCACCGCTTCCCGCCCCAGGCCCTGATGCTGGCCCAGACCTTGAACCGCGCGCCCCGCTTCCACCCCTGGGCCAGCTGCATCTACCTGGACGACCACCCGGATCAACCCGTCGACATCCAGCCAGGCCCTGTGCCGGATGCGGCGATGCCGTGAGGTCTGGACGCTGGGTGGCGGCCTGCCTGGTCCTGGTCGGCAGCGCGCTGCTGGCCGCGGGCGGCGTAGAGCTCGTGGCCAGGGCGCGCCAGCTGGATCGCATGCAGCTCGAGCGGGTGGCGGTCGATGGGGGCGAGCCCTTCGGCGGCAGCAGCGAGCAGGCCATCGCCCCGGCCTGGCGCGAGCGCGCGGCGCCGCTGATCGAGGGCTACCTGCCCGCCGACTTTCGCCTGGACGAGGACGGCTTCGACAGCCGCCACGGCCGCTGCGACTTCCAACACCCCGGCCCCACCCTGCTCGCCCTGGGGGACAGCACCACGATCATGAGCTCCGACCCGGACGCGGCGGGGCCGCCCATGGGCGCCGGCGACCCGGCCTGGACCTGGCCAGCCCTGCTCGCGGCGCAGCTGCCCCCGGACACCCAGGTCTGCACCGTCGCCGAGCTCGGCTTCCATCCCCAGGACCACGCGCGCTTTCTGGAGCTGCTGGGGCCCGCCCTGGACCCGGCCCTGGTGGTGGTCCTGCTCTGCAGCAACGACCTCGAGGCCCAGGCCCCCCGGGTGCGCCAGGACGACGCGGGGGGCAGCATCTACTATGTCTCCTCCGGCACCCAGGCGGCCCACCGGGCCCTGCCGCTGCGCCCCCTCTTCGCGCGCTCCGAGGCCTTCCGCTTCCTGCACTGGCGGGCCGCCCTGCGCTGGCCCGAGGCCGCGCTGGATCTGCCATCTCCCCGCTTCCCCGCCACCCCCGCCGCCGACAGCCTGCGCCGCCTGGACGAGCTCTCCCGCAGCCTGGCCCTGTTCTACCTGCCGGAGCTCCGCGACGAGCTGCCGGCCAGCGGGCGGGCGTTGGAGGACCTCGATGTGGCGGTGCAGGTTCTGGACCTCCCCTCTCCCCGCCCGGCCCTGCGCTACAACCCTCAGGACCCGGTACACATGAACCGCCGCGGTCACCGCGCCGTGGCCGAGCTCATGCTCCCGGCGGTGCGGAGGGCGCTGGGGCTCGCAGCGCCCGCAGCCCCCGACGCACCGTGAGCAGCGCCGCCCTGCCCGGCGAACCCACCAGGGTGGGGTAGGCCTCGCAGGGGGTGAAGCACCCGCCACACTCCAGCGCGACCGCCCCGCGCCGCGCCGCGAGGGCCTCGGCCTCGGCCCACACAGCCCGCAGGTCGAACCCGCGCTCCCGCAGGTCTGCGATGGGCCGATCCCAGACGTGACAGGGGTAGAGCCACCCTTCGGCCGAGACGAAGCAGGCCGAGTGCAGGGCCTGGCAGGCCATCCCCAGGGGCTCGCCCCCCAGCCAGGCGCGCAGGTTGACCAGGAAGCCCAGCTCCATCAGGTCCACCGGGGAGCGGGGGGGCCAGCGCCGGCGGAGGTGCTGGGCCACCAGGCGGAGATCCGCGGCGCGGTCGGCGATCGTGCCGGAGCCAGCGGCCGCGCTGGGTGCGTTGCCGAAGAACATGGCCGAGACCTGGGTCAGGTTCCAGTGCCACAGGTGATCTTCGAAGCCGGGCAGCTCCCGACGCAGGGCCTGGCCCAGCTCTTCGAGGGCCCCGCGGTTGTCCGGGCCCACGGTGGTGCCCACGAAGACATCCACGCCCGTGAGATCCTGCAGCGCCGTCCAGGTGCGCACCGCCGCATCCCAGGAGCCTGGACGGCCTCGGAGCCGATCGTGCAGGGCGGGAGGGCCGTCGAAGCTCACGGTGACCAGCAGCTCCACGTCCGGGCGACGCGCCCGCACCAACCGCGCCCCCGCGGCGGCCTGCTCGGGGAACCAGCCGTTGGTGGGAAAGTGCAACACCGCCAGGCTGGGCGTGTTGTCGAGCACGGCCTCGAGGCAGGCGAGCCAGTCGGATCTAAGGCAGGGCTCACCTCCGGTCAGGTCGAGCCACGCCAGCCGGGGCATGGCCGCGAACAGGCCGCCGAGCTCGGCTGGGCTCAGCTCCTGGCCGGGCTCCATGGACCAACTGGAGCACTGAGTGCAGCGGCAGGTGCAGCGGCGGGTCAGGGCCACCACAGCCCGCCGGGGCGTGCCCGGCCTGCGCAGCCACACCGGCCCGAAGGCCCGCAGCAGGCGCGCGATGGAGCGGGGCCGCAAGGGGGCCTAGCGCTCGAGCAGCCGGCCCACCACCATGCGTCGCATGATGCGCAGGCCATCCCGAGCGGTCTCGAAGCCCGAGGCACCACCACCGCGAGGCGCGCGGGTGACCGGCACTTCGACCACGCGCCCGCCCCGCTGGACCACGTGCAGGCACAGCTCGGTCTCGATCTCGTAGCGCATGGCGCGCAGCAGGGTGGGGTCGAGCGCCGCGCGACGGACGAGCCGGAAGCCGGCCTGGGTGTCGGTGATGCGCGTGCCGTAGAGCAGGTTGAAGACGCGGGTGATGGCCTTGTTCCCGATCAGGTGGCTGCGGGTGATGGACCCGTCGTACAGGGTGCCGATGAAGCGCGAGCCGATGACCATGGCCACGTCGGGGGTCATGGCGCCCAGCAGGCGGGGGAACTCGGCGGGATCATCCTGGCCGTCGGCGTCGATGAAGGCCAGGATCTCTCCCGTGGCTTCGGCGATGCCCGCCCGCAGGGCCTCGCCCTTGCCGCGGTTGGGCTCGAGGCGCAGCACGCGCCCCCCCACGGACTGCGCCACCTGAGCGGTGCCATCGGTGGAGCCGTCGTCCACCACCAGCACCTCGCCCAGCCCCGGCAGCGCCAGGCGCGCGGCCTGGATGACCGCGGCGATGGTGGGGGCCTCGTCATGGGCTGGGATGACCAGGGAGACCCGCGGCGCCAGCGCAGCGGCGGCGTGGCGCTCGCGGTCGGTGATAGGACTCGCAGCTGTGGTCTGGACCGCCATGGGAGCAGCCTCCGGTGGGCAGGGCCAATAACCGCAATCCGCCGTGATATGAAGCTGCGGTACCCACGTCCGACCCGAGCCAACCCATGAGCGCCGCGGCATCCCCTCCCCTCACCCGTAGGCAGCGTCGGATCGTCCTGGCGCTCGGCGTCGTCGTCTTCCTGGTCTCCGGGCTGCGCTTCGACGGCCCCAGCCGTGGCTACTGGGACACCTACATCACAGTGCCCGCCATGTTCATGACCGGCCAGCCGGTGGATCTGGTCCGCATCGATGGCTCCCCGCGCTTCGACTACACCCTGGCGGGCGTGGTGCCCGACGACACCTTCGACCCCACCCCGGGCAGCTTCGGCATCGCGTCGAAGGATCAGCGGGTGGGCACGGGCATCCTCTTCGCGGCGCCCTTCGCCCTGTTCGGTCAGGCAGCCTTCCGCTGGGGCTACGCCGCCACCTGGGCCCTGCTCTTCGGCTTCGGCTTCCTGGGGCTGCGGCGGCTGGGCGTCCCCGCGGCCAAGCGCGCGCCGTCGCCGGGCATGGACTTCACCGTGCCCCTGCTGGGCGCGCTGTTCCTGGTCTTCAACCCCTTCTCCCTCTACCTCGACCGGCTCAACGGCAACCTCTTCGGGCTGGCCTTCCTGGTCTTTCTGTGGGTGCTGCTGTCCGAGGATCGCCCCTCGTGGTGGCTCTGCGGCCTGGTCTACGGCATCATCGGCGGCATCCGCAACGAGGCCATCATCCTGGGCCCCATGATGCTGGCCTTCATGGCCCTGGGCAAGCCCGGCTGGTCCCGGTACCTGGGCCGCCTGGGCACCTTCACGGCCGCGGCCTTCGTGGCCATCCTGCCGGTGCTGCTCTGGAACCAGTTCGCCTACGGCCAGATGATCATCCACCCCAGCCAGGTGGCCCACCTCGAGGGCTTCCGCCCCACCTTCCCCCACACCTGGTTCGGGTTGTCCGAGCCCTTCGAGTTCAACGGGCTGCTCAACTGGCCGTTCCACACCCAGATCATCCGCACCCCCCACTTCGCCTACCCCACCTGGCTGCACTGGCCCCTGGTCACCATCAAGAGCATGGGCCTGCTGCTCACCCCCGTGGCCGCCGTGGGATCGGTGGTGCTGCTGCGGCGGCAGCGCTTCCTGGGCGCGCTGCTGTGGTTCTGGTACCTCATCGTGGCGGTGCTGTTCGTCTTCCAGGAGAACTGGGAAGAGCTCAAGCAGACCTTCATGGCGCTGCACCTGTTCCCTCTGGCAGCCTTCGTCACCATGGGCCTGGCCTGGATGGCGCAGGGCCTGGGCTCGTGGAAGCGCTGGGCGGGCATCGCGGCGGCGGCGGTGCTGCTGGGCGTGACGCTGCTGGGCGTGCGCCAGTGGACGGTACCCGTGGACGAGCGCTGGTACGTGCGCTTCCCCCACGCCGGCTCCAACGACGCCGGCCTGGACGAGCTCCCCGTCCACCTGCGCAAGGACTGGCACTTCTTCTACACCCACGAGACCGACCGTGAGATCCTGGCCGAGCGGCGCCACATGACTCAGCCCTGGCCCTGGCCCAGCCTCTACCGACCGCTGCACCTGCCCAGCGCCGAGGATCTCGCCAGGATCCCGCGGGAGCCTACCACCCGCGAGCTCCGCACCCTGGCCATCTGGAGCTACATCTATGAGTAGCGCAGGGGCCGAGCTGCGGGTCACCATGATCCGCTGCTCCACCCTGCTGCTGTCCTGGGGGGGTCAGCACTGGCTGACCGACCCCTGGTTCGCCATGCACCTGCGCGGGCTGCCCTGCTTCCGCCGGCCCGGGATGCGCCCCGAGGCCCTCCCCCCCCTGGACGCGGTCTGGGTCAGCCACCTGCACCCGGATCACTACGACCCGCGGGCCATGAAGCGCTGCTGCCGCCCGCCCCTGCGCTGGATCTTCCCCCCCGGGACAGCGCGCAGCCTGGGCCGCCTGCCACCGGGCGGCCAAGAGCTCGAGCCCTGGGGGAGCGTCCAGCTGGGGCAGGTGCAGCTGTGGGCCGTGCCGGGTCCCCACACCTTGCCTGGGCCCGAGGAGATCAACTTCGTGGCCCACCTGCCCGGCTGGGGCCGCCTGTTCTTCGGCGGCGACGCCAAGCTCGACCGCAGCGTGCTGGCCCGTGTGCGCGCCGAGCACGGGCCCATGCGCCTGGCGATGCTGCCGGTGGGGGGCACCCGGATCTTCGGCAGGCGCACGGTCATGTGCCCGCCCCACGCGGCAGAGGCCGCCGAGATCCTCTGCGCCCAGCACGTGGTCCCCATCCACGAAGGCGGCATCTGGATGTCGGTTCCCCCTGCGTCCCTGCACAGCGGCCGGGCCAGCCACCTGCTGGACATCATGGCCCGCCAGGGTCAAGCCGAGCGCGTCCTGCTGCTGCGCCCAGGGCAGAGCGCCACCATCTGAGCCAGGGGACTAGATGTTGCGCAGCACCTTCATGGACGCCTGGGCGACCGCCTTGGAGCTGGGCCGTGCCCGCGTGGCCAGGAACAAGGCCAGCTTGGCCAGCTTGCCGGGCCGCAGGTAGAAGCTCTTGACGATGTCCCGCCGCATGGCCTCGATCTCGGCCGCGGAGAGGTGGTCGTTGCGGATGATGGACTTGCGCAGGAAGACATAGTCGTCCCAGTCGTCGGAGAGGAAGCGGCCTTCGGCCATGCAGTCGTTCCACAGCCCCGTCCCCGGCAGCGGAGTGGCGAAGGACAGCTGCAGGGTGTGGGGATCGAGCGCCAGGATCTTGGCCTTGGTGGCGGCGATCTTGTCGGCGTCGTCGCTCGGGAAGCCCACGATGGAGTAGCCCATGGCGATGATGCCGTGGCGCTTGAGGCGCTCGATGGCCGCGCCGATCTGATCCTCGGTGACGCCCTTCTGCACGGCGCTCAGGCGGGCGTTGTCGGCGCTCTCGATGCCCAGCCCGATCTGCAGGCAGCCCGCCCGGCGCATCAAGGCCACCAGATCGTCGCTGAGCATGTCGACCCGAGTGTTGCAGACCCAGCGCACCCCCTTCAGGGCGCGCCGGCGCAGCATGAGCTCGCAGACCTGCTCGACGAACTCGCGGCGCCCCGTGAAGGTGTGATCCAGGATGGCGAAGTAGTCGGAGCCGTGGCCCCAGACGCAGTCCTCCATCTCGTTGACCACCGCCAGCGGGCTGCGAGTGCGCATCCGCTGGCCCACCATCAGGTGGCTGTCGCAGAAGCGGCAGCGCCCCGGGCAGCCCCGGGTGGTGCGCAGCGCGGTGACCCGCCTGGACCAGGGCGCCGAGTACAGGCTGTTGTCCAGCAGATCCCGGGCGGGGACCGGCAGGGAGTCGAGGTCCTGGCACAGGATGCGATCGGGGGTGGCCACCAGGGCGTCCCCCTGACGGATGTGCAGGCCTTGGACCTCGCGCAGATCGGCATCGCGCACCATGGCACTCACCAGCTCGAGCACGGTCCACTCGGGCTCGCCCCGCACGATGGCCTCGAGGCCGTGCAGCTCGGCCAGGGTGCGCTCTGGCAGGGCCGATCCGTGGGGGCCGCAGAGCACCAGCCGCGGTCCGCCCGAGACGGCCAGCCGCTCGGCGAGGCGGCGCACCGAGTTGATGGCGAAGGTGGCGGCCCAGAAGATCACCACGTCGGGGGCGATAGTGCGGATGACACCCAGCTGGTGGTCCTCGTCCAGGCCCATGGCGTTGGCGTCGAGCAGCGCCACCTCGACCTCGGGCAGCTCCCTGCGCACCAAGGCCGCGCAGGTGGCCAGCTCGAGGGGGGGCACCACCGAGATCAGCGAGGTGTACTCGACCCGCTGCTGGTAGTGGGTGTTCGTGAAGAGGACGCGCATGGGTTCAGCCGCCCCGCTGCAGGAGGAAGGGACCCAGGGCCAGGCAGTCGACCTCCTTGCGCTGGAAGATGTCCAGGGCATCGGCGGCGGTGCAGGCGATGGGCTCGCCGTGGATGTTGTACGAGGTGTTGAGGATGGTGGGAGTGCCCGTGGCCTCGTGGTAGTGCCGGATGATCCTGTAGTAGCCGGGGTCGTGCTCGGGATGGACCACCTGGGGCCGCGCCGTGCCGTCGATGTGCACCACCGCGGGCGAGGCCTTCTGCATGGCGGGGGTGGTGTCCAGACAGATGGTCATGTAGCGAGCGGTGTGGGCCACGCCCGGGCCGTAGTCGCTGTAGCAGGCGGCCGCATGGTCGACCATGGTGGCCGGCGCGAAGGGCATGAACTCGGAGCGGTCCAGCCTGCGATTGAGCCAGTGGTTGACCGTCGGGTCCGCTGTGTGGAACAGGATGGAGCGGTGCCCCAGGGCGCGGGGGCCGTACTCCATGCGGCCGGTCACCCGGGCCACCACCTTCTTCTGGATCAGCAACTGGGCCACCCGGGCGTCGATGTCGTCGCAGCGCTCGTGGGGCACACGCTGGCGCTCGAGCAGCTGGCCGATGGACTCCTCGGTGATCTCGGTGCCCAGGTAGGCGTGTGGCAGGGCGTGGGGCGCCGCACCGTGATGCTCGGCCACCCAGGCCAGGCCAGCGCCCACGGCGATGCCCTGGTCGGTCATCCCGGGGTGGACCCAAAGGCCGTCGATGGCGGGCTGCTTCCACAGCAGCTGGTTGACCCGCACATTGGCGAAGACGCCTCCGGCCAGCACGATGTGGCGGTCGCCGGTCTCGCGCAGGGCCCGCAGCACATAGGCCAGCAGCAGATCCTCGAGGCGCTTCTGGGCTGCCGCGCTGACGTCCTCGCGGGAGAACGCCGCCAGCTTGGCGAACAGGCCCCGCTTCTTGGACTTGGGCCAGTGCCAGGCCAGCTGGAAGTCGGTGTCGTCCCGACGCAGCCGGAAGAGCTTCTCCATCACCGGGTAGGCCCGGCTGGGGTCGCCATGGGCGGCCAGGCCCGTGACCTTGCCCGCGTCCAGGATGCGGAAGCCAAGGTACTGGGAGATCTCGCCGTAGAACTCGCCGGGGGAGTCCACCGCGCTGGAGCCCCACAGCGGCTCGCAGCGGCCCCCACGGCAGCGGAACACCCGCGCGGAGAAGCCGTCGCCCATGTTGTCCACGGTGATGGCGGTGCACTCAGGGAACCCGGAGCTGAGGTAGGCCGAGTAGGCGTGGGCGGTGTGGTGGTCCACCAGAGGCACGGAGCGGCCAAAGCGGCGGGCCAGCAGCTTGGAGGACAGCGCCTCGAGGCTCTGAGCCAAGGGGCCGGGGGTGTGGAAGCGGTCCTGCACGCTCAGCCAGGCCTTGTGCTGTGGCCCGAACATGTCGTGCTCGCCTTCGATGGCGCGCCCGGTGACCCGCGGCAGGAAGTGGAAGCGGTTGCCCGCCACCACAGCGTCGACCTGGTCGAGGGTGACGCCCGCCAGGCGCAGCACCTCCTGCACCGCCAGGCGTGGGTAGCCCGCCTGGAACTTGGTGCGGGTGAGCCGCTCTTCGGCCACAGCGGCCAGGATGCGGTTGCCGCGCAGCAGGGCCGCGTTGGCGTTGGTGTCTTCGTGGATGGCCAGAATGAGGGGGGAGGTCAAGACGCGCCTCAGCTTGCGCGAGGGGCAGGAGCAGCGCGCCGCTGAAGCCACCAGCCCACCGCACCCAGCAGGTTGATCCCGGTGGCCACCGCGATCACCAGGCCCGGCCGTACGCTGACGCCGAGCAACCAGGCGGCGGAGAAGCTGGCGATGGGCACCACCAGCACCCCCAGGGTGAAGCCGGCGCCCAAGCGCATGGCCAGGGACCAGGCGCGACCCGCGGCCATGCCGATCAGCACGCCGGGGAGCACGAAGGCATAGGCGAGGGCCAGGGCCTGGAGCAGGAGAGTGAGCAGCAACACCGGGAGGCCTCACTGGATGCAGACAAGCCTCAGTACCACGCTGTCCGCGAGCAGACATGGCCCGGAGATCGCTGGTTGCCCAGCAGGTGGCAGGAGTTACCTGCGGCACATGAGCCTCGAGCACACCAAGGCCAGCGCGCAGCAGCGGTCCACACCCTCGGGCCGCAGGCGGAACCCCTCCCCGAGCCTCAGCGCCGAGCGGCTCGGGCGCTGGCTGGCGCAGCCCGCGCTGCACTGCGACGACGGCCAGATCCTGTCCTGGCTCAACCCCGCCCATCCCGGCTACCCCTACCCCGAGGCCAGCGCCCTGTGGCTCTCCTGGGCCGCCTGGCGCCACGAGCAGCGGCTGCCCGCCCCACCGCGCCAAGCCGCACGCCGCGCCGCGGCCTGGCTCCATGCCCAGCTCTCCGGCCCCGGAGCCATCGGACGCCAGGGCCGCAGCTACGCCTTCGACACGGGCCTGGCCGTCCACGCCCTGGTGCGGGCGGCCCGCACACCTGGGCTCATCGGCTTGGACAGGTCCGATCTCCCCAGCCTGTCGGCGGGCCTGGACGCCTTCCTCGACGCCGACCAGCCCGCTCTACCCGGCGCCCGCGGGGCCGCCCGCTGGTCCGAGCGCTGGGGCGGCCACATGGTGCGCGCGGCGGCGCTGGTGTTGCAGGCCGGGCTCTGGCTCGACCACCCGCCGACCCAGCAGCGCGCCCGTCGGATGCTCGCCCGGGCCGTGCGCATCCAGCCCGATCAGCCCTGCTATCTACACGCCCTGGCCTACCAGGCCGAGGGCGATCTGCTGCTCACCAGCCTGGGCGTCGCAGGTCTCCACCAGCACGTCCCCCACGCGGCCCAGCGGCTGGCGCAGCTGCAGCGCCCCGACGGGCTGCTGCCCGGCTGGTCGGACCGCCCCGACAGCGCCCGCTGTGACACCACCGCCCAGGCTGTGCGCCTGTGGGCCGCCACCGACCCGGAGCGCTTCGCCGACGCCATCGCCGCAGCCCTGGCCGCCCTGGCCCGCTGCCAGCAGCCCGAGGGGGGCCTGCCCTACGAGCCCGGGGGCCTGGACATGAACACCTGGGCCGGCCTGTTCGCGGACCAGGCGGCGCGCTGGGCCACCCACGGCGCCGATCCCGCAAGCCTGCTCTGACCATGGCCCACGCTGTCCTCGGCCTCTGGGATGGACACGGCGCGGGCGTGGCCCTGGTGGCCGAGGGCCGCCTGATCTTCGCCCTGAGCGAGGAGCGCCCCAGCCGTCGCAAGCGCCACTCCGGCTTCCCGCGCCTCAGCCTGGCCCTGGCCCTCGAGCATGCCGCCAGCCTAGGCCACGAGATCCGGGGCGTGGCCGTGGCGGGAGCCCGGGGCCGCAGTCCCCTGCGCCTGCTCGAGCCTCTCTACGCGGGCAGCAGCCCCCAGCGTGAGCCCCTTGGAGTCACCAGCCGAGCGGCCATGGCCTGGGAGAACCGCGTGCCTGGCATGCCGCTGCTCGGGCGGCTGGAGCCCTGGCCCTCCCGCCTGCTGATCCAGCGACGCCTGGCCCGGCTCCTGCCCCAGGCGGCCCCCTTCACCGCCGTGGATCACCACGACGCCCACGCCTACGGCGCCCTGCTCGGTCCTGGGCGCGAGGGCTCCCTGGTGCTCACCGCCGACGCCTACGGCGAGGGCCTGGCCGCCACCCTTCGCGCGGGCGACGCGCCGGCGGCGCTGCTGGCCCACCAGCACCCGGATCTGGGCCTGGCCCTGCTCTACGGCGCCGTCACCGTGGCCTTGGGCTTCGCAGAGGGCGACGAGGGCAAGGTCATGGGCCTGGCGGCCACCGGCGATCCCGAGCCTGGCCTGCCCCGCTTCCGCGCCCTGTTCCACGCTGACCGCGCCGTGCCCCGCCTGGTGCGGCCCCTCACCCGGCGACGGATAGCCCGGCTGGTGAAGGGCCTGGCCCGGCAGGACGCGGCGGCGGCGCTGCAGGCCTGCGTCGAGGAGCGAGCGGTCACCTGGGTCCGGGCCCTGCTGGCGGAGCACCCCGCCCCCCGCCTGCACCTGGCCGGCGGCCTGTTCGCCAACGTGCGCCTCAACCAGCTGCTGGCGGAGATCCCCGGGCTCGGGGGTCTGTTCGTCTTCCCCGCCATGGGCGACGAAGGCTTGGCGGCCGGCGCGGCTCACGCCCTGTGGCACCAGCGCTTCGGCGCCCTGGCGGCCCCGCTGCAGGGGGGATCCCTGGGGGTGGTGCGGGGCGCCGCCACCCTGGAGGCCGCCGCCAAGGCGAGCGGCCTGCCCTGCCGCCGGGTCGATCCCGTCCAGGCCGCCGTCACCCACCTGCAGGCCGGGCGGGTGCTGTGCCGCTACGGCGGCAGGGACGAGTACGGCCCCCGGGCCCTGGGGGACAGCTCCATCCTCTTCCGGGCCGACCGCCCCGCGCTGTCCCAGCGGGTGAACCGAGCCCTGAGCCGCGATCCCATCATGGCCTTCGCGCCCATCATGCCCGCCGAGGCCGCCGCCGAGTCCATCCGTTCACCCCTCCCCGGCCCGGACCTGCGCTGGATGACCATCACCGCCCAGGCCACACCCGCCCTGGTCGAGCGCTGCCCGGTGGCGGTCCACGTGGACGGCACCGCCCGCCCCCAGCTCGTCTCTCGCACAGCGGACCCCGAGCTGCATGCCCTGCTGACCGGGTGGTGGCAGGCCAGCGGCCAGCCCGCCCTGATCAACACGAGCTTCAACCTCCATGGCGAGCCCATCGTCCACAGCCCGTCCGACGCCCTGCGCAGCTTCACCGCATCGGGGCTCGACGTGCTGCTGATGGGCGAGTGGGAGCTGCGGCGCTGAACGCAGGCGCCTGCCTCAGGCCTTCTTCCAGCGCAGCCCGATCATGCTCACGAGCCCACCCGCGGAGTTGGCGATGACCTGGGTGATGTGAGCCACCAGGGCGAAGCCGAAGGCGGCCTCGGGCGTGGCCACACCGGTGAGCAGCAGAGCCTGGGACGCGAACCAGTGGTAGTTGCCCGCGCCGGTGGGGGGCGCCGGGATGGTGAAGCCGATGCCGATCATGCCCATCACGAAGACCGTGTGCTCCAGACCTCCGTCCACGTGGACCATCCGCATGCACAGCAGCAAGGCCACGGCCAGCAGCGCGAAGCTGGCCGCTGTGTAGGCGCTGGCGGCCAGGAAGGCGCGGGGACGGGACATGGTGGCCAGACCAGCGGCGAAGTGGACCGCGGTCTCGTAGGCCTGAGGGGCGCGACCACCCAGGACGCGCTCGAGCAAGCCAACCAGCCGGCCCCGTCCTTCGCGCTGCCGATCGGCCTGCACCCAGCGGGCGGCGATGACCCCTGTGGCCAGAGCCACCAGGCTGGCCGCCGACAGCAGCACGATGCCCGTGTGGGCAAAGGCGGGCAGCTCGAGCACCAGCGCCGAGGCCAGCAGGCAGAGCACCACGAAGAGCAGATCGAAGAGCTTGACCCCCAGCATGGTGGCCAGGGCGAAGCTGAAGCGGGCCTCGGGCACGTTGGCGGCCAGCAGGTAGGGGCGGCCCAGCTCACCCGCCCGGGCGGGCAAGAAGTTGTTCATCAGGAAGCCCACGAAGACCAGCCGCACGGACAGCAGCCGAGACACCTGGATCTCCTCGGACAGCAGCGCTCGCCAGCGCAAGCCCTTGAGGGCGTAGTGCAACACCAGCAACAGCAGCACCGGCGCCAGCAGCTCGGTTCGGCTGGCCTGGAGCACCTGGGCCACCCCCTGCCAGTCCAGGCCCCGGACCACCAGCGCCAGGAACCCGGCGGCGATGGCCAGGCTCACGCCCAGCCGAACGAACTGGCGGCGGGAGGAGCCCGCCATCAGAGGTAGCTCTCAGGCTCGCCGTACACGAAGCGCGTGTGGGGTACACCGTCGGCCAGCTCGATGAACCAGCCGTCGATGCGATGGGGGACGCCCTCGCTGGGGTTGACCAACCAGCTGCGCACCACCACCCGCATGTCCGCCGGGATGCGCAGGTGCACCACCGGCTCCGTGTCCATCCAGGGCAGCGCGGTCATGGACGTGGCCAGCCCTTGCTGCCGACGCTCGGGGAACAGCTCGTACTGCACCAGGTTGACCTTCTGGAAGCCCAGCTCGTCGCGCTCGAGGGTGACGAAGGCGTTGAGGTCCAGGTACAGCTCCCGGAGCACCCCGATGTCCGGCCGCTGGGCCAGCACCGTGACCGGCAGGGGCTGGGCCTGCCAGCTCACCTGGACCTGCTTGTGGTGGATGTCGAAGACGCGCCCGGGCTCTGCGTAGTCCACCAGCCGACGCCCTGGCGCCTCCTGCACCACCACCGCCGCCGCGGGGTCGGTGACCAGGCGCTCGAGGTCCACGCTCAGGCTGATCCAGCCGGGGTCCTGATCACCGGGGCCCAGGGGGGCGGGGACCTGGAGATCTTCGGCGTCGAGCCAGCGTTCGATCCAGGGGCTCTCGCGCCCCGCCAGCATCGTTGTCTCCACCAGCTTGGCCTTCGCCCACTTGGCGCGCCAGCGCAGCTTGTCGGCCATGGGGCCGTAGGACGGCAGGGCGCCAGACGGGGCGAAGACGGCGCGCATGCGGGCCAGGTAGGCGGGGGTCTCCCGCTGGTACACCGGCTTGCGCTCGAGGCTGCTGAGGTCGGGCTCGCTGTCGGATGCGCGAGCGCCCAGGTCCACACCGACCACCACCAGCAGGCAGGCCGCCAGCGCTGCGCTCCTGAGACCCCAGCCCGTGCGGACCATCAGCCCCCGCAGCCCGGCCGCGAAGAAGCAGAGCACTGGCCACAGGGACATGATGAAGATGCGCGTCTTGTCGTGCTCGATCCAGTCCCGCTGACCCGCCAACACGACCAGGGGCAGCAGCGCCATCAGCGCCAGCGCGACCCCCGTGACCGGCCGCTCCCGCAGCCAGCGCAGCGCCCCGTACAGGGCCAGCGCGGCCACCACCCAGCCCAGCTGGGACAGCAGGAAGACGAGGTAGTAGACCCCGTTGGCGTAGGGCAGCATGGGGGTGCGGAGCCCGGCGAGCAGGCCGGGCACGGCGGCGCTCTCGCCCATGCTGTGGAAGCCGTGGTGCTGCAGGTGGGGCAGCTCGAAGGCGAAGGCCAGCAGGACGCCGACCGCCAGCAACACCCAGCGCCGCCAGGGCTGGCGCTGCTCGGCGTAGATCAGCGCGACCGAGGCGAGGAAGAGCAGCGGCAGGAAGCGCAGGCCCAGCCCGCCCAGCAGCCCCAGCAGCAGGCCGTGCAGCAAGGACCGCTCCCGGTGGACCACCAGGGTGTACAGCAGGGCGGGGGTCAGGGCGAGGACGTAGACGTTGCGGTCCAGGACCTCGATCCACAGGGTGTAGGGGTTGAGCACCGCGAAGCAGGCCACCACCACCGCCACCAGCAGCGAGCCTGTCCAGCGCCGCAGCAGCAGGGTGCCGAACAGGAACAGCAGCATGTGGAAACCGGCCTGGAGGGCCTTGAAGGTCCAGGGCCCCAGCACCGCCATCCAGCTGGCGGTGAACATGGAGTTCCCGGGGGTGCTGATGATCTCGTAGGCGCGGCGAACCATGCCGGGATCCCGCCCGACGTTCAGCTCCGGCACGAAGCTCAAGGTCTGCATGTAGAAGCACTTGGCCTTGTCGGTCTGCAGGTAGCTGCCGAGGGAGAGCCACAGCTCCGCGTCGTTGTGGTGCAGCCAGGTGAAGCCACCCAGCGCCAGGCCCAGGGCCAACACGCCCAGCTCCCACGGCTCGGGGCGCGGCGGCAGCACCCCGCGACCCAGCCGCCACGACGGCCACGCCAGCCCCAGCAGGAAGGCCCCTGAGACGGCCAGCAGCAGCCCAGCGGAGATGAAGGCAGGCAGCGCGAGGGCCAGCTGGTAGGCCACCAGGGGCACGGCCGCGAGGGTGAACAGCAGCCCGTAGGCCACGCGCTCGAGGAAGCCCGCCCGAGGGGCCAGGACGCTGGCGAGCAGCCACCCCACAAGGATCATCGGGAGCGCAAGCAAGGGGCGGTGCCGCTCCATGTCGCCAGAGGAGGAGTCAGGGTAGCAGGGGACAAGAATGTGTCAAGGCGCAGCAGGCCCCCGGCCCCTGGCCTCCCTTCGCCCCGTGGTTTCCCTCACGCTCCGTCGCTGCGCCACTCCAGCAGGGCCCGCGCGCTGCAGCGCACCGATGGGTCCTCGTGGTCCAAGGCCTGGCCCAGGAGCGGCGCGGGCTCGGGCAGCACCCGCGCCGCCGCCTCGAGCAGCGCCAGCAGGCGGTCCACGGCAGGATCTCCACTCGCCACGCGCTTGCCCATGGCGAAGTAGCGCTGGGTCGAACCGCAAGGCTCCGCTCCGGCCCGCTCCTGCGCCAGGCTCCAAGCCGCCGTGTCGTGGGCCCAGCCTTGCCCGGGGCCCGCCGGGATCTCCGCAGAGCCGGGCGACGCTGGAGGCAGCTGTCCTGTGGCCAACGCACCTGCGAGGACCTGGTCCCAGGCCGTGAGATCCAGGGGTGCCTCGCGCAGCCCCCCCACCGTGTGCCAGGCCACGGCGGCGCGCAGGTGGGACTGGGCCCCAACGGGGAGCGACCGGGCGAGCAGGGGATCGAAGTCGCTGGGCCGCTGGAACGCGCAGCGCATAGCGCCAGCCCAGATCACATCCGCCACCTGCTGGCGCTCGAAGGCGTCCCAGTGGGCGACGGCGACGTCCATGGCGGCGGCCTGCTCGCCCAGCTCCCGCCACCGGACCTCACCGGAGCTGTCCACGGGAGCGCAGGAGCCGCCCAGGAACTCGGCGTGGTGGTGCAGGCAGGGCCCCTTGAGGGCGCCGGCCTGCAGGCAGGACCGCAGGGCCTCGCTCCCCCGCGCAGCCGGGACATCGGCGCGGAGCCGATCGGAGAGCCGAAACCAGCACTCGTCCCGGGCCAGGGGCTGAGGCAGGCTCCCACAGCCAAGCCCCGCCTGATCTTCAGCCAGCGCCACGGCGCAGTCCACCACCGACTCGGCCTCGTCGCAGCCCGGAAGGTCGGCCGCTTCCTGGCCCGGCGCGACGGCCGACCCGCGCTCCAGGGCGGCACCCCGAAACAGGTGGGGACGCCCCAGGTAGCGGCCGCAGGCCTGAACCAGCTCCGCATCGGCGAAGGCTGCGCAGCTGCGCTCGAGCTGGTCCAGATCCCAGGCACCGCTGTACACCACCCACTCCAGGGCCCGCAGCCGAGCCACCCGATCGGGCAGAGCCTGGATGGCCTCGGGGGTCGTCGCCGGGGGCTGCACCGTCCCGCAGCCGGCCAGACACCACAGCGAACACCACAGCGAACACCACAGCAGACACAGCCTCGCACAACCCATCCGCGCACCTCTTCCTTCGACGGAGCATAGCAGCAGCGTGGCACCGCGCACGGGGGCCCGGATACCAGTCATGCGGTCCCTCACCCGCCGGCGCCCCCCCGAATGACCCACCAGCAGGCTCCCCCCCTCACCTCGTCGGCCTCCCCGCTGCGCAGCGCCCTGCTGAGCGGTGAGCCTCGAGCCATCCAGCGCATCGTGGGCGGCGTGGTGCCCCTGCGCCCCAGCCAGTTGGTGGCGCGGCCCTGGGGGGGAGATCACCTGGCCCGCCTCACCGGGCTGACGCCGCCCTCCGCCCAGCGCGTGGGCGAGGCCTTCCTGGTGGCCGCCTGGCCCGACGACCCCGAGGCCCGTCGCTACCCCAGCCTGGCGCTGCTGCCCGACGGCGGCGTCCTGCCGCTGCCCGATCTCCTCACCGCCGCTGGTCCCGCCCTGCTGGGGACCTCCCACTGGGAGCGCTTCGGCCCCACTTGGCCTTTGCTGCCCAAGCTGCTGGATGTGGGCGACCTGCTCTCGGTCCAGGCCCACCCCCCAGGGCAGCCCGAGGTCTACCTCGTGCTCGAGGCCGAGCGGGGCGCCACCATCGCCCTGGGCTTCCGCGACGACCTGGACCGTCAGGCGCTCGAGGCCGAGCTCGGCCAGGCCCGCGCCATCCAGGATCAGCTGGCTCTCGCCCTGGCGCCCCACGCAGAAGAACAAGCCCTCGAGCCCGTGCTGGCTCCCTGGCTCGCCCTGGCACACGCGCCGGTCCAGGATCTGCTCCCTGGCCTGCTGCCCCTGCTGGTGCCCGGGCAGGACATCGCCGCCCTGAGCGCCCGGCTGGAGCGCATGCGGGCCACGCACCTCCGCCTGCTCGCCGCCTTGAACCACCTGCCGGTCGCACCGGGCCAGGTGATCTTCAACCGGCAGCTGGCCGTGCCGCCCGCGGGCCAGCTCCCCTCGGCCGATGTGCATGCCCTGGGCAACACCGCCGGGCGTGGGGTGCTGCTGCTCGAGATCCGGCTCCCCGGTGGCACCCTGCGCGCCTGGGATCACGCGCGCTTCCCTCGCCGGCGGCTGGATCTCGCGGCGGCCCTGGCGGCGCTGCCCCTGCGGTCTGTCCCCGCGGGCTTCTTCGAGGTCGAGCGCCGCCCCACGCGCCCTGGCGTCTCCCGCTCGGTCTCCTGTGCCCTGTTCGCTCTCGACCACCTGACGCCCTCCATCGGACGCGACCTGGCCCTGCCCGCCCTGCCTGGGGCCAGCACCCTGCATGCCCTCCGGGGCCAGGCTCAGCTCTACGCCCGCGACGGCCGCCTCCTGGCCAGGCTCGTCCCCGGGGACACCCTGCTGGTGCCCGCCGGTGTGGCCACCACCATGGCGGCCCTCGCCCCCGCCACGGAGATCCTCCACGTGACCCTGCCCACGCACCGCGACGCCCGCGCCGACGACGCCAGCCATGACCCCACGCCGGGCATCGCCCAGCTGGAACCACCCGCCCCCGTCGAGCTCGCCTTCGGCACCTCGGGGCTGCGGGGCCTGGTCAGCGACATGACCGACCGGGAGGTCGCCATCAACAGCGCGGGCTTCGTGCGCTTCCTCGAAAGCCAGGGCGAGCTGCCTGCGGGCGCCCCGGTGGCCATCGGCGAGGATCTCCGCGCCCGCTGCTCGGCCACGGGCCTGGACAGCAGCCCGCGCATCGCCCGCGCCGTGGCCCAGGCCTGCGCCGAGGCCGGCCATCCCGTCATCCACTGCGGGCAGCTCCCCACCCCGGCCCTGGCCTACTGGGCCTCGCTGGACCAGCCCGAACAGGGCAAGCGGCCCATGCCGGCCATCATGATCACCGGCAGCCACATCCCCTCGGACCGCAACGGGGTCAAGTTCTACAAGCTGCGCGGCGAGGTGCTCAAGTCGGATGAGCCCGCCATCCTCGCCGCCGTGAAGGGGGAACGCCAGCGCCAAGCCGCCCTGTCTCTCGGCGCCAGCCCCTTCGACCAGGCCGGCACCTACCGAACGCCGCCTCCGGGCCTCCCCACCACACCAGCCGCCAAGCAGGCGTACCTGCAGCGCTACCTGGCGGTCTTCGGCCAGGGCCGCCCCCTCGCCGGTCGACGCTTGGTCTTCTTCGAGCACAGCGCCGTGGGCCGGGACCTGATCGTCGAGCTGCTCGAGGCGCTGGGGGCCGAGGTCATCCGCACCGGCCGCACCGACGGCTTCGTGGCCATCGACACCGAAGATCTGGGTGCCGAAGCCCTCGAGCCCTTCCGCGCCCTGGTCCGGGAGCACCGCCCCTTCGCCCTGATCTCCACCGACGGTGACAGCGATCGTCCGCTGCTCATCGACGAGCAGGGGAACTTCCACCGGGGAGACCTGCTGGGCCTGGTCACCGCACTGGAGCTGGGTGCCCGATCCGTGGCGGTGCCGGTCAGCACCAACGACGCCGTGGACCGCCACCTGGCGGCCCTGGCCGCGGCGGGGAAGCCCCCCATCGCCCTCACCAAGACCCGCATCGGCTCGCCCTGGGTCATCGCCGCCATGCAGCAGGCCCACCACCAGGGCCACAGCGCCGTTGTCGGCTGGGAGGCCAACGGGGGCTTCCTGCTGGGCAGCGACATCACGCTGGCGGGCGCCACCCTGAAGGCCCTGCCCACCCGCGACGCCGTGCTGCCGCTGCTGGCGGTGCTGGTGGGCGCGGCGCGCCGAGGCCAAGCGGTCTCCCAGCTGTTCGCAGCCCTGCCCCAGCGCTGCGCCACCGCCGCCCTGATCGACGGCGTCCCCCCCGCCTCCAGCGCGGCCGTGCTGGCCTCGCTGATGCCCGGCGGAGCGCCCGATCCCGCCGCCATCACCGCCGCCTTCGCGCCCATCCCCGGGCTGGGCCCCGTGGCCTGGATCGAGCCGATGGACGGCCTGCGCATCGGGTTCGACAGCGGCGAAGTGCTCCATCTGCGCCCCTCGGGCAACGCACCCCAGCTGCGCTGCTACGCCGTGGCCGACAGCCGCCAGCGCGCCGAGCTGCTGCTGGCCCGCACCCTGCTGGACCCGGACAGCGTGGTGCGGTGCCTGCTCGCGCAGATCGACCTCCACACTACGAGCTGAGCGGGGAGAGGATAGGATGGGGCCTTCACCTCCTGTTTGGAGGACGTCATGCCCGTCTCGAGTCACCACTCCCCCCTCCTCCTGCTCCTGGCCCTGGGTCTGTCGGCCTGCCTGCCCGACCTGAAGGACGACACCGCGGCCTGCGCGGGCCCCGAGATCTGCAACGGCGAGGACGACGACTGCGACGGCTCCGTGGACGAGAACGCCACCGACGCCCCAGCCTGGTACCCCGACGGCGACGGCGACGGCTACGGTGACCCCACCACCTCTACCCTCAGCTGCGAGCAGCCCACCGGCTTCGTGTCCGAAGACAAGGCCACCGGCGCCAATGCCGACTGCGACGACGGCGACGACGACATCTATCCAGGGGCCGCCGACACCTGGTACGACGGGGTCGACTCGGACTGCGCCGGGGACTCCGACTACGACCAGGACGGCGACGGCCACGACCACGACGCCTTCAGCGGCGACGACTGCGACGACGAGGACGCGGACAGCTACCCCGGCCAGAGCGAGGTCTGGTACGACGGCATCGACCAGGACTGCGACGGCCTCTCCGACAACGACCAGGACGGCGATGGCCACGACGACTGGGAGCACGGGGGCGACGACTGCGACGATCTGGCGGACGACGTCTACCCGGGCGCCGACGAGCTCTGGTACGACGGCGTCGACCAGAACTGCGACGGCCTGTCCGACTACGATCAGGACTACGACGGCTACGACAGCGAGGCCTACAGCGGCACCGACTGCGACGACACCGAGGCGAGCACCAACCCGGGGGCCGTGGACACCTGGTACGACGGGATCGACTCCGACTGCGCGGGCGACTCGGACTACGACCAGGACGGCGACGGCTACGACTACACGGGCACCACCGGCGGCGACTGCGATGACGAGCAGCCCGCGGCCTACCCCTACGCCCTCGAGTGGGCAGACGGCGTGGACAACGACTGCGACGGCATTACAGACGAATTCACCCTCGACGGCGCACCCGTAGTCCTGGAGGGCGAGACCGGCGGGGACTACGCCGGCTGCTCCGTGGCCGGCGTAGGCGACGTCAACAACGACGGCTTCGACGATCTGCTCATCGGCGCCTACGGCAACGATGACGGCGCCCACGACGGTGGCGCCGCCTACCTGGTCTACGGCCCCGCCAGCTCCATGGACCTGTCGGGAGCCGCGGCACAGTTCAGCGGCTGGCTACCCTCGAGCAGCGCAGGCTACGCCGTGGCCGGTGCAGGTGACGTCAACAGTGACGGCTACGCCGACCTGTTGGTGGGGGCTCCCTTGGAAGGTACCGAGGGCAGCTCCGATGCCTACTCCGGCGCGGCCTACGTGGTGTACGGTCCGGCCAGCGGTGACATGGACCTGGACAGCGCGGACGTGCAGCTCCGGGCCGTGAGCTACTTCGACGGCGCCGGCTGGTCTCTCGATGGGGGCGAGGACGTCACGGGGGACGGTGTGCCCGACCTGCTGCTCGGTGCCACCGACCTGTCCGAGGACGGGTCCACCTACCTGGGCGGCGCCCACCTGGTGGACGGCACCACCACAGGCACCCTCTCCCTGACCTTCGCCACGGCCACCCTGCTAGGCGGCCAGGCCTCAGCCAACGCCGGTGCGGCGGTGACCACGGTCCCCGACATGGACGGCGATGGGATCGGCGAGGTGTTGATCGGCGCCCCCATGTTCGACGAGACCGACAGCGACGACACCGAGTTCCCCAACATAGGGCGCGCCTACCTGCTCCGGGGTCCCATCACCGGCAGCATCTACCTCGAGGACGATGCCGACATCAGCTTCCGCGGTGAGCAACAGGGCCACCGAGCGGGCGACTGCGTCACGGGGCCCGGCGACATCACCGGCGACGGCTATGGCGACATCCTGATCGGAGCCAGCCAAGCGGGCAACGGGAGCCTCCAGGGGCCCGGACGGGTCTACCTGGTCCAGGGCCCCTTCCTCAAGGGCAACGGCTACCTGGGCTACTCCAGCACCGCCATCTTCCAGGGCCCCAGCGACGACAACAGCGCCGCACTCTGCTCCTCGGACGCCGCGGGTGACATGGACGGCGACGGCGCTCAGGACGTCATCCTGGGGGCGTACAGCTACGACAACCCCGGTGAAGACGCCGGCAGCGCCTGGTTGCACCTCGGCCCCTTCGGCGGCACCATCGACGCCTCCTCGGCCGCGGCGGTGTTCTGGGGTGCCGACGATGATGGCTACGCCGGGGTCTCCGTTGCTGGTGCCGGCGACACCAACGCCGACGGCTACCCGGACCTTCTCATCGGCGCTCCCTATGCCGACACCACCGGCATCTATGCCGGCGCCGCCTACCTGCTGCTGGGCAGCCCGCTGCCCTGACAGAGACCTTGCGAAGCCCCCCATTCCACCTCGTCTTCCTGGCGGTGGGCCTGGTGGCCGCCAGCCAGTCGGGCAACATCGTCCGCATCGGTGACGCATCGGGCGTGGCCATCGCGGCCTGGCGCCTGGTGCTGGCCACCGCGGTGCTCGCGCCCTTCGCCTGGCGCCAGCGCCACGAGCTGCGCACCCTAAGCAGGCGAGACGCGGCCCTGGTGGTGGTGGTGGGGCTGATCCTTGCGGCCCACTTCGTGGCCTTCATCTCGGGGGTGCAGCGCACCACCGTGGCCAACGCCATGCTGTTCTTCGCGATCAACCCCCTCTTCACGGCCTTGGCCGGCTGGTGGTTCTTCCGCGAGCGCGTCGGACCCAGGCTGCTGGTCTCCATCGGCCTGGGCCTGGCCGGGGTCGCGGTCATGGGCGGGGCCGACCTGGCCCTGAGCGGGGATCACCTCACGGGGGACGCCCTGGCCCTGCTGTCGGCCCTGCTGTTCAGCGTCTACTTCACCCTGGGCAAGCACCTGCGCCGCGGCCTGTCCAACACCGTCTACGTCACCGCCATCTACGGCGTCGCCGCCGTCCCCTGCCTGCTGGCCCTGCCCCTGCTGGGCCTGCCCCTGCTGGCCTATAGCCCGCGGAACTGGGCCTGCTTCGCCATGATGGCCGCCATCCCCACCCTGCTTGGGCACAGCGGCATGAACCACGCCCTGCGGCGCATCGACGCCTCCCGCGTCTCCACCGCCACCCTGGTGGAGCCGCTGCTTGGCGGCCTGGTGGCGTTCTGGATCTGGTCCGAGGAGATGAGCCTGGCCACGGCCGGCGGCTACGCCCTGATCGCCGCGTCCGTGCTGGTGCTGCTGTCGGACAGGAAGCGGGCCTCGGCAGGCTAGCGCAAGGCCGCGTACTTGGCAGCCTGGACCGAGGCAGTGCCCACATAGTGAGTGGCCGCGAAGACCTCGATGCTGGTGTAGGGGCGCTGGGCCAGGATGCTGGTGACCCCCAGGCTGTACAGCCCGGCGCCCTTGAGCTCCCGCTCGGTGGCGCCGTTGACCCACGCCAGCGTCAGCCGGGACTCCTCGGCGGTGAAGGCCACCTCGTCCACGGTGACCGTGCCCTGCTGAGCCGGCGGGGGAGCCGACGCATTGCCCGTAGAAGATCGGATCACGAGCCCCGCGGGCTCGTTCGCGGCAGCTGGGACAGGCTCGGGCTGCACCGGAGGCGGCGGGGCCGCCGCCAGGGCTTCCCCCCCGGATCCGGTGATGGCCAGACCCAGGCCAGGGGCAGGCTCGATGGGCGGGGGGGGCTCGATGGGCGGGGGGGGCTCGGGCTCGATCATGGCGACCGCGGGGGTATCGAGGGCCTCGCGGACCTGCTCCAGGGCCCGCTGCCGATCGGAGGCCCCGCTGCCGCCGTCCGGCGGAGGCGGCGCCACGATCTCCACGGCCACCGGCTCGGGAGACGAGGCCGGCTCAGGCTCGGAGGCGCCCTCGTCCACCGCGGGTGGGGCAGCCTGCGCGGGCTCACCATGGACCTGGCCAGGTGCGACCTCGGCGGGCTCTGGGCCCGCCTGCTCGGCGACCGCGGGGGCGTCCGGCAGCTGGGGGACCTTGGGAGGAGCCTGCGCGTCGGCCAGCAGGGACTCGACCTGGCTTCTCAGCTGGGACAACCCCTCGAAGCTCCCGCCCAGCGCCAACTGCAACCCCGCCCCCAGGCCGCCGCAGAGCACGACGGTTCCCAGCGCGAGCGCCGCGAAGGCGGGCAGCAGCAGCGAGCGCTTGCGCCCGGGGGCCGCAGGGTCGGACGTAGGTGCAGGCGTCGGTGCCGGCGTGGACGGCTCGTCCGGAGGCACCAGGGTCGCGCGGGCCGCCGCGAGCCCGCCGGGCTGGCGAGGAGGGAGGGGTGCCGGCCCGTCCAGGGCCTCGGTCTCGGTGTCCAGACGCCCAGGATCGGTCTCCTCGGTGTCGTAGCGCGGCTCCAGGTCGTCCTCGGGGGACACCGGGAGATCCTCCACCTTGAGGGCCACCGCGGCCACCCGGGAGGCACTGCGATCCGGAGGAGGCAGCACGTCGGGCCCCAGCACGAAGCGCGACACGGCGCGCAGGTCTTCGAGCAATTCACCCGCGTCGGGGTAACGACTCGCGGGCTCCTTCTGCATGCAACGCCGGCAGATGGCCTCGAGCCGCTGGGGCACCTCGGCGTCCGGAGCCCGCTCGGCCATGGACGGGTAGGGCTGGTGCACATGCATGTAGGCCAGGGCGGCCGGGTTGGTGGCGGCGTAGGGCAGCTTGCCGCACAAGGCTCGGTAGAGCATCACACCCACCGAGTAGACGTCCGAGCGTGCGTCGGTGGGCAGGCCCATGGCCTGCTCGGGGGCGATGTACTGGGGAGTCCCCAGGAAGGTGCCCACCTCGGTGACCGTGACCTCACTGTGGACCTCGCGCACCAGGCCGAAGTCCATCAGCTTGGGCCGCCACTCCTCGCCGTCGCCCCGCAGCAGGAACACATTGCTGGGCTTGACGTCCCGGTGCACGAGCCCCCGGGCGTGGGCGTGGCGCAGGCCCTGGGTGATGCCGTCGAAGATGCGCATGATGCGCTTGGCGGGGACCTGATGGCGCCGCAGCACCTCGCGCAGGGTGTAGCCCTCGAGGTACTCCATCACCAGGTAGCAGAAGCCCTCGTCGGCGCGGCCGTAGTCGTGGATGGTGACGATGTGGGGGTGCTGGAGCTGCCCGGCCAGGGAGGCCTCGCGCAGAAAGCGCGCCTCGAAGTGGATCTGGTCGTCCTCGGGCAGATCGGTGCGCAGCACCTTCACCGCCACCTGCCGCCCGATGGGCTCCTGGGTGGCGCGGTAGACCCAGCCGCTGCCACCGCTCCCGATGAGCTCGTGGATGCGGTAACGTCCGGCGATCAGCAGACCTTCTTCGAGCAGGGTAGGCACGCTCGCTCCTGCAGGCTGCGAGGCGAGCGCAAGGTAGAACGGGGAGCGACCGTCCGCAAGGGGGAATCGGCCCTCGATCCCAGGCTCCAGGCGCGCTAGGCATCTCACCAGGAGGTGTCCATGAACCAAGACGCCTGGACAGCCTGGAGCCACATCGAGCAGGTCACCGTGTTCCGCCTGGGCGCCGAGGTCCAGCGCGCCGTCGAGCTCGACGCTCCAGCGGTCTTTCCCGCCGAGCTCCACATACCCGGCCTGCCCCTGCAGCTGCGGGACGAGACCGTACAGCTGTCGGTGCGTCCCCTCGCGGGGGCCGACGCCGCGGCCTGCCCACAGGCCGTGGACCTCCGGCTGGCCCTGGTCCCTCCCCCCGTCGATCCGGCCCTGCCGCCGGCCAGCGACGCCGAGCTGCGTGGGGCCGAGCATCGGGTCCGCACCGCCAAGGCCACCCACAGGCGCCTGACCCACCAGCTGGCCTCCATCACCACACTGGAGAGCCCCGGCCGGGCCGATCCTGCCGAAGGCGAGCCGCCGCTCCCCTCCCCCACCGCCGCGCGCCTCGAGCTGCTGGCCTTCCGCCGCCAGCTCCAGGACCGCCTGTACAGCCAGTTCGAGGGAGCCCGCGAAGAGCTCCGCCTGGCGCAAGAGGCCCTGGCCAAGGTCCAAGCCAGCCGTGAGCAGCGCGAACAACAGCGCCAGCTCCACCCCCACGAGCTGCGCAAGGAAGCCCGGATCACCCTGCACGCGCCCGCTGGTTCCGGGCCCTCGGCGGCCCGCTTCGCCCTGGTCTTGACCTACCTGGTCCCGGCCGCCCGCTGGGCGCCCGCCTACGCCCTGCAGCTGCAGCCCGGCGGCGGCGAGGCCACCCTGAGCATGCGCGCCCAGGTGAGCCAGAAGACCGACGAGGACTGGGCTGGCGTGCGCCTGCGCCTGTCCACCGCCGACGCCCTGCGGTGGGCAGACCTGCCCGAGCTGCACCCCCTGCGCTTCGGCCGTGCTCAGGCCGCCCAGCCCAGCACCGGCTGGCGTCCGCCACCGCTGGGTGCCCAGGCGCTGTACGCCGACTATCTGGCCTCCCAGCTGCGCCGCAGTGATCCCCCCATCGGCGGAGCGATGCCTCCACCTCCCGTGGCCAGGCCCGCCCCCCAGGCCCCGCCAGAGCCGCAGCCCGCGGCCTTCCGCAGGGGCGAGCCGCTCATGGAACAGGACGACGAAGAGTGCTTCGAGGAGGCGGCCGCCATCGAGGAGCCGCCGCCGGCCCGCAGGGCGATGCGACGCAAGGAGTCCGCCAAGAAGGCCAAGGCGTCCATGCCGTTCCAAGCCAGCCCCGGGGCCGCCGCGGCCGCCTCCATGTCCCTCTCCATGGCCCAGGCGCACGACGCCCCCACGGGCTCGAACGCCTACGGCGGCGCCGAGCCTCCCGTGGGCCTGGACGCCGGCCGCGACCTGCTGGACTACGACAGCCTGCGCATGTCCGGCCCGGACGACGACCAGCCCGGCAAGCTGCGGCCCAGCTCCGACCATCAGCGCTACCTCGAGCTGCTCCCCCCCGGCCTCCAGGGCCGCGTGCCCGCCCCCCGGGCCCTCACCACCTACGTGCGCCGCCAGGTCTCCGAGCTCGAGGGCCGCGCCCTGCCTCCCGGACACCGCCCCCCCGCACGCCTGGACGCCTTCGATCACAGCTGGCATGGCGAGGGCGTGGTCGATGTCCCCAGCGACGCCCAGTTCCACGCCGTGCCGGTGCTCACCAGCACCGCCCAGGCCCTGATCCACTACGTGACCGTCCCCCGCGAGAGCCAGGACGTGTTCCGCGCCCTGTCCATGAAGAATCCCCTCCCAGGCCCGATCCTGGCGGGCCCCGTGGACGTCCGCGTGGCCGGCGACTACCTGCTCACCGCGCCCCTGGACCCTGTGCCGGCAGGTGGCCAGATCGAGCTGGGCCTGGGGGTGGAGGAGTCCATCCGGGTGGCGCGCAACACCCGCTACGCCGAGCAGCAGCGGGGCGTGGTCTCGCGGCACCACGAGCTAGAGCATCAGCTGCACATCGAGCTGCGAAACCTGCTGCCCACCGTGGCCAAGGTCGAGGTGCGCGAGCGGGTCCCGGTGGCCCGCGAGGACGACGATCAGATCGAGATCTCCACCCGGGACGTGCAGCCCCCGTGGGTCCCCTGGGAGCAACCCAAGGCCCCCTTGCGAGGCGCCTACCGCTGGCAGATCGAGATCGAGCCCGGCGCGGTTCGCCAGCTCCGCGCCACCTACGTGGTCAGCATCGCCTCCAAGCACGAGCTCGCAGGTGGCAACCGGCGGGAGGACCAGTCATGAGCGCTGCACCCACCATCGCAGTCCAGGCCCCCGTGGTCGAGGTCGTCCTGTTCGAGGATCGCGCCCAGATCCTTCGGCGCGGCAACACACAGCTCCAGGCGGGCCGCCACCGCCTCGAGCTCGAGGGCGTCGCTCCCGTGCTCTCCGACCGCAGCCTGCGGGTGGAGATCCAGGCCGAACCGTCCGCAGCCGCCCAGCTGATGGACTTCCGCGTTCGCCGCGAGCGCATCACCACGCCCGCCCAGCTGCCCTCGGATCTCGAGGCACTGCACGCAGAAGACCGCCACCGCACCGCCGCCCTGCAGGCCCTGGCCGAGCGCCGAGCCAGGCGCGCCCAGGAGCGCGAACAGCTGAGCGCCGCGGCCTCGCAGCTGCTGGCCGAGGCCGTCGAAGACAGCGGCTGGAACCGCCCCGCGCCCGGTCGCTGGCAGGCGGAGCTCGAGCAGCTGTGGACGCGCCAGGCCGAGCTGGACGCCGAGATCCTCGACCTGCTCCAGGGCCACGAGGACGCCGAGCGGGAGCTGAACCTGCTGCGCCAGCGCATCCAGGGCCAGGCAGGCCCCTCCACCCGGCTGCGCTGCTGGCTGGAGCTGGATCTCGAGCTCGAGCAGCTCGGCTCGGTGCAGCTGGAGCTGTCCTACCTCGTCCCCGGCGCCTGCTGGAGGCCCCGCTACCGTGCCACCTTGCACACTCAGCCCAGCCCCAGCCTGGCCATGGAACACCAGGCGAGTGTCTGGCAGCGCACAGGCGAAGACTGGACCGACGTGCAGCTGCGCTTCTCCACCCAGCGCCCCTCCCTGGGCACAGAGCCGCCCCTGCTGGGCGAAGATCTGCTGCACATCCAACCCCGGCAAGAGCGGGTGGTGGTCGAGCTGCGGGAGCAACACGCCAACACCACCGGCCTCGGGCAGCGGCCCCAGCAGGCCCAAGAGCTGCCCGGCGTGGATGACGGCGGGCAGGCCATCGACCTCAGGGCGGCCCACCCCGCCACCGTGCCCTCCGACGGTCGTCCCTACCGGGTCTCCATCGGCGCCAGCGAGGCTCCGGCCAAGGTCGAGCGCGTGGTGATGGCCGAGCTGACCAACGCCGCCCTGCTGCGCTGCACCACCACCAACAGCAGCCCTAATCCCCTGCTGGCGGGTCCCGTCGATCTGCTGGCGGACTCCGGGCGGGTGGGCCGGGGCAAGGTGGCCTTCATCGCGCCCCGTGAGAGCGTGGCCCTGGGCTTCGGCCCCGACCCGAACATCCGCGTGTTCCGCCGCCACGATGTGGTAGAGCGCGAAGCGGGGGCCCTGTCTCGCTGGGACAGCAGCGACCACCGGGTCGAGGTGCTGGTCTCGAACCTGGGCGCCGAACACCGCACCCTGCAGATCCTCGAGCGCGTGCCCGTCTCCGAGTTGGATCAGATCCAGATCGACCTGAAGCCCGACGACAGCACCGGGCCCCTCAGCCCCGACGCCGACGGGCTGATCAGCTGGCAGCTCGAGCTGGCCCCCGGGGCCACCGATCAGGTCGAGCTGGCCTACACGATCCGCAAGCGCGGCGGGGTGGTGGAGCGAGGATAGCCCGCCGCTCCTGCGCCGCCGCGACCACTCGCCTCAGCGCGCCGACCGCTGGCCCGAAAGGGTGGATGCCCACGCCCTGGGGGCGGGTACCGTCAGCATGAACCACGAGGTGATCATGCTGCGCCCAAGGCTCTCCTCCCCCGCCGGTCACCCCATGCTGACCGCCCCGACCCTGCCGCCCCCCGTGCCAGGCGTCCCCGATGCCCGCGCCGCCCTGCTGGTGCATCCCTTCTACGCCAAGGACCCCCGGGGCAGCTTCGGCAAGCACGTCCTGACCCCGGCCACCACCTTCAGCACCCTCGCTGCGGCCACTCCACCAGGCTGGCGGGTGTCCATGTGGGATGAAAACCTGCTGCAGGGGCCCCCGCCGAGCGGACCACCGCCCGCGGTGGTGGGCATCACCGTCCACCTCACCTTCGCCCAGCGCGCCGTCGCCCTGGCCCGCTGGTTTCGCGCCCGGGGCAGCCTGGTGGTGATGGGCGGCCTGCACGTGGAGGCCTGCCCCGAGGAGCTGGCGCCCTGGGCCGACGCCCTGAGCCTCGGCAACGGCGTGGGCACCTGGCCCGCCATCCTCGCCGACGCCGCGACCGGCCGGCTGCGCCCTCGCTACCAGGCGCCGTATGCCGGCTTCGCACAGGAGCCTCCCCCCGATCGCAGCATCCTGCCCGAGTGGGCCTACCTCACCCCCACCAGCATCATCGCGACCCGGGGCTGCCACAACCGCTGCGGCTTCTGCTACCTCTCCACCCGCGGCCTGCGCATGCCCCGGGAGAACCGTCCCGTGCAGGACGTCCGGCGTGAGCTCGAGGCCAGCCCCACGGGCTACGGCGTGTTCGTGGACAACAACCTGGGCTCCGATCCCGACTACCTGCTGCGGCTCTGCCAGGCCCTCGAGCCCGCCGAGCGCATCTGGAGCGCGGCGGTCTCCCTGGACGTGACCGACCGGCCCGAGCTGGTTCGAGCCATGGCCCTGGCCGGCTGCACCGGTGTGTTCATCGGCCTCGAGAGCCTCGAAGACGGCAACCTCCGCAGCGCCGGCAAGCGCTGCCCGCCCGCCGCGGACTACGCCCGCCGCGTAGCCATCTTCCACGACCACGGCATCCAGGTGAACGCCAGCTTCGTGCTGGGCTTCGACCATGACACACCCGATGTGTTTCAACGCGTCGCCAGCTGGGTGGAGGACCACCGCCTCGAGTCCGCCACCTACCACATCCTGACGCCCTACCCGGGCACGCCGCTGTTCCGGAAGATGGAGGGCGAAGGCCGCCTGCTGCACCGTGACTGGTCCCGCTATGACACATCTCACTGCGTGTATCAGCCGCGACACATGAGCCCAGCCCAGCTCGAGGAAGGCTATGGCTGGCTGTATCAGCGCACCTTCTCGGCCCGGTCCATCTGGCTCCGTCGCCCTCGCGACCCCATCGCCGCCGCGCCCTACCTGGCCCAAGCCTGGCTATACAAGAAGAACAACGCCCTGTGGACCCGCTTGATCCGGGATCGCCAGGTTCGGCGGGCGTGGGCGCCCTTGGTGGAGCTGCAGCGGCGCCGGCACCTCGCCTTCCGCGCCCGGCTGCGCACCACTTGTCCCGCTGAGAGCCCAAGACGTCGCGCAGCCTGATAGCTATGTCGCAGCGCTCCAGCCCCTGGAGCCGCCTGTCCCGGAGTCATCATGCGCGCCCTGGTCCTGCTCCCGTTGCTGTGCGGCTGCGCCA
>ERZ890953.41-NODE-41-length-69332-cov-26.776102_pt1 | contig 69332 bp, 49 predicted proteins | sample MGYA00521264_ERZ890953 | MGnify/ENA primary metagenome ERZ890953 (study PRJEB32303, sample SAMEA104408629) | aquatic metagenome | biome: Brackish water; feature: Chemocline; material: water | place: Baltic Sea | collected 2014-10-26T21:54:00 | depth 200 m ...
CCCACGGTGCAATCCACCGCCTCGACCGACATGACCTTGAACACCCACTGGTTCTTGTACCAGGTCACCATGCCGAAGGCGTTGTTGTAGCAGTCGCCCAGCTCGACGGTGGCGTAGTCGAAGAAATAGTCGTTGAACAGCACCGGCAGCTGGCTCTCGACCGACGACGCCAGCCAGAAGCCGCCGAACATCAGGTCCTGGACGATCATGCCGTCGGTGATCGTCAGCACGTGGCTCTCCCAGGCTTCGTAGTCCGCGGCGAGTTCGACCGTCGTGACGAACAGAGCGGGAGGCGTAGTGGTCGAAGTGACCACCGCTGCGGCATCGGCCGGGTAGAGCAGGTTGATCTCGGAACGGCCCGCGTTGTCGCGTACGAGACCCTTGACGGTCACCACATCGCCGACATGGACCGCAGGCGTTGCGCCCTGGTAGACCCAGATCGCCGTATAAGGGCCCGCCGGCAATTCGGTCATCGTGAAGCTGTTGTTCTGAACAGCCGTAACGGTTGTGCCTCTGAAATTGTGTTTCCCGCCAATCGACTCCCTGGCGACACCATATCTCTTTTGTTTTCAACACATCTTTCTGGGTGAACGAGGCGGTCGAGGGAAAAACACAATTTCGAGGGCACAACCGCCGTAACTACGCAACCGGGGACCTCCACGACGCTGCCCACAGGCACGACACCCGTGCGGATATCCTGGATCGTGCCCGCACTCGCTACCGCGACGAGAATCAACATCAGCACACTGATCGATATCAGGCGTACCTTCATCGTTCCATCTCCTCAATAAACCTAGCTTGGATTCTCATTGGCCGATACCGGGCGGGGGGATACCGATGCATGACTCAACCGGGTTAAATCATAACACAAAGACTCATATTTGACAATTCATGATTCTGGAGATAATCAAATAATAAAGAGGACCCGAAATCTCTCGATTTCGGGTCCTCGTCGCATTTAGCGTGGGTCTAGCGCGAGTAGAACTCGATCACCAGGGGCACCTCGCAGATCACGGGCACCTCTTCACGCTGCGGATCATAGGAAAAGACGACGCTGAAGGCCTTCTTGTCCCGCTCGATGTACGGCGGTGGCGGTGCAGCGGAATCCAGGGCTTCCTGGAAGCAGTTCATGCGCTGGCTCTTCGGCCGAACACTGACCTTCTGACCCGGCTTCACGCGGAAGGACGGAATGTCCACCTTCTTGCCGTCGACCAGAATGTGGCCGTGGTTCACGTACTGGCGGGCGCCGTAGATGGAACGGGCCAGACCGCCGCGCAGCACCACGGCGTCGAGACGCGCCTCGAGGAACTGCACCAGCGAGTTGACCATGTCACCCCTGCGAGCGGCCTTCTTGTAGTAGATGCGCATCTGGCGCTCGTGGATGTTGTACTGGGCGCGCAGCTTCTGCTTCTCCATGAGCTGCATCTTGTACGGCGACATCTTGCGACGACGCATCTGCTGCTGCAGTCCATGCTGTCCCGGCGGATAGGGGCGCTTGTTGAGATAGCGCTCGGCCTTGGGCGTCAGCGGGATGCCCAGGGCACGGGACTTCTTGATCTTGGATCCGGTGAACTTCACTAGGGAGCCTCCGAGGGCTTCGGGTTGAGGCGGTAGTCGGCACGAATTGGCATGGATTGACGACCGCGTCACATCGGGCCGGTGGGCATGCTGCCATCACCTGGAGAACGATCGTCTCCAGCGATGCATACACGCATCCATCGCCTGAGTCCAGATCGGCCCGGAATCGCCAAGAATATGACAATCGGGAGGCAGTGTCAAGAATCCCCGTCCTCCCGACGCACCCCGCCCTGGAGCTTGGGGAGTCGGGTCATGGCTCGCAGCGCCTCGAGATCCTTGAGAATCAGGAGGCGTCCCTGGACCTCGATCAAGTCCTGATCCTGGAACTGTCGCAGGATCCGCGACAAGGACGGCTGGTTCATGTTCAGCATGGTGGCGAGATCGCGTTTGCGGGTGGGAAGCTCCACTTGAGCTCCGGTCATGAAGTCCGCGTAGGGGCTTTTTTCGTGCAGGGCGACGAGATAGTTGGCCAACCGCTGGGCTCCATCGCACAGGGTGAGCTGATCGATCTTCTCGATGAGCAGAGACATCCAACGGGCCATGACGCTCATGATGTAGTTTTGCAGCAGGGGATGGTGGCCCATGCACTCGAGGAATCCTTCCCGGGGGAAGAACATGAGCTCCGAGTCTTCCAACGCGCAGGCAGTGACAGGGTGGACCTCGAGGAACAGCGATGCCTCTCCGAACATGGAGTGGACCTCGGCGAGGTGGACGATGTGCTCACGATAAGCCGGACCGGAGCGGATCAGCTTGAGCTGCCCCTTCAGGACAAGGTAAATGCCCTCGGGCTGGTCCCCTTCCTCGAACACGGTCTCGCCCGCTGGAAAATGCAGGAGCTCGGCCAAGCCGAAGAGTTCTGTGCAGACGGTCTCTCCCATGCGCCGGCCGAAGGGACTGGCCAGCAATTGGCTCAGCTTCATGCTCCCGGATGTGTTGCTCATCCATGCCTCCTCGAAGCGGCGGCACGATCAGGGCCGCGGCAGCAGATCCTTGATGGACAGCGAAATCCGTTGGCGTTCCTGATCGACGGAGACAACCCGAACTCGGACCTCTTGCCCCACGCTCAACTCGTCGGCCGGATCCTTCACGAAACGATGGGCGATCTGGCTGACGTGGACGAGCCCGTCCTGATGGACGCCCACATCGACGAACGCACCGAAATGCGTGACGTTGGTGACCACACCGGCCAATTCCATGCCCTCTGAGAGATCGGAAACTTCATTCACGTCGTCGCGGAAGGCGATTACCGCAACTTCGCCTCGGGGATCACGGCCGGGGCGAGCCAGCTCCGTGAGGATATCGTCCAGCGTGTACTGGCCTACATCATCGCAGAAATAGCGTTGGGGATCAATGGTTTGGAGCACCGACTCGTCTCCGACGAGATTTCGGACATCCCGGTCCAGATCCGTGGCAATGCGCTCGACGAGCTCGTAACGTTCGGGATGGACCGCCGAGTTATCGAGGGGATGCCCTCCCCGCACACGCAGGAATCCCGCCGCCTGTTGGTAGGTCTTGGCGCCCAGACGGGGAACGGCTAGCAGATCCGCCCGCGATGAGAACGAGCCGTGAACATCGCGATGAGTCACGACCGCCTTCGCCAGCGACGCCCCCAGCCCCGACACGTAGGACAGCAGCGATGCCGAAGCCGTATTCACATCCACCCCCACACTGTTCACACAACCGACGACGACGTCGTCGAGCCGCTCCTTCAGCTGCTTCTGATCCACGTCGTGCTGGTACTGCCCCACGCCGATGGCCTTGGGATCGATTTTCACGAGTTCCGCCAGGGGGTCCTGCAGCCGGCGGCCGATGGACACCGAACCCCGCACCGTGACATCCTGATCCGGCATCTCCTCGCGGGCCGTTTCGCTTGCGGAATACACCGACGCCCCCGACTCGTTCACGAGCACGACGGGCAGCTCCAGTCCCGCATTCTTCGCCCAGGCGCGCACCACCGCGAAGGTCTCCCGGCCACCCGTACCGTTGCCTACGGCCACCGCGTCGAACCTGTGTTGCCGATGCCAGCGATCGAGGGCGGCATGAGTCCCCGCCACGTCCTCCCTGGGCTTCGTCGGCCAGACGATTCCTTGATCCAGCAGCCGGCCCGTGGCGTGCAGGACCACGACCTTGCACCCCGTCCGCAACCCGGGGTCGATGGCCAGAACGGACCTGGCGCCGAACGGCGCCGCCAGCAGCAGATCCTTCAGGTTTGAGGCGAAAACATCGATGGCCGAGCGGTCGGCCTCCTGCTTCAGCTCCAGTCGGATTTCGGTTTCGATCTGCAGGGACAGCAGGCGCTCCCACCCGTCTTCGATGGCCAGGCGAACCTGCTCCTCCCAGATCGAAGGTTGCGAGGCGAGCACGCCGCGAGCCAGGATGCCCAAGGCCCGCTCCTGCGGCGCCGTGATGCGGAACCCCAGCCAGCCTTCCTTCTCCCCCCGACGGATGGCCAGAACTCGATGGGAGGGAATCCTCGCCACCGGCTCGCTGAAGTCGTAGTAGTCCTCGAATTTGCTGCGCTGGTCGGCCTTGCCCCGCGCCGCCTTGCTCGTCATCACGCCGGCTTCCCGGACCAGGTCACGAATCCGGGCGCGGAGTTCGGCCGTCTCCGCGATGCGTTCGGCGAGGATATCACGCGCCCCCTGCAGGGCGGCGTCGACATCCGTGACATCCTTGTCCGGGTCGACGAACCCGGTCGCGATGTCGGCCACCGATCCTGAACTCTCGAGCTGGGCCTGCATGCGGTCGGCCAGGGGTTCGAGCCCCCTTTCCTTGGCCATCGACGCCCTCGTGCGGCGCTTGGGGCGGTAGGGCAGATACAGATCCTCGAGGGCGGTGCGGGTCGCCACTCCAAGCACGGCGCGCTCCAGCTCCGTGCTCAACTCGCCCTGATCGTAGATGGACTGCAGCACCGTTCGCCGCCGATCTTCCAGGTCGCGATGGAACGCGAGACGTTCGTTCACCCCGGCCAGCGCCTCGTCGTCGAGGCCGCTTGTGGCCTCCTTGCGGTAGCGGGCCACGAAGGGCACGGTGCAGCCCTCGTCGAACAGGGCCACAGCTGCAGCAACGCCGTGGGCGGGCAACGCGAGGTCGGCGGCAACGCGGGTGGCAAGAACGGCTGTCGATGGCAGGGAAAAGGTCCGTGCTGCGGGAATCGTGAAATCGTCCATCGAGATCTCCAGGAAGGCGGGGCGGCGGTTGCTGGGTTCGGGGCGGGCACGTTATAAGACACCTGCATCGGTGTCCAGCGCAACATCCCATACAAAAGAAGGAAGGGCGTCGCCGCCGCAGCGACGCCCTTCCGGGAACCGGCCTCCGGAACACCATGCTGAAGAATCCGGAGCCCGGTCCGGACGGCCGGGTGACTGGCGTACCCGACCGTCGTTTCGCGAACCTCAGGCCGGGTCAGCGGCTCTTCTCGGCATGGACCACGCGGATGCTCACCGATCCGTCCATCTCTGAACGCAGATCGGGTCGGGCTTCCGCTTCGGTGTCGATCCAGTCCTCGGCCAGGATCATCTGATCGACCAGGTAGTCGGCGACGACCTGGGCACGTTGTTCGGCCAGACCGATGGTCTCGGCCCGCACGACGACTTTCAGAGGCGAATAGGGATGATCCTTGCGGATCCGATCGGCGGCCGTAATCAGCCAACCTTCGCCGTCCACGGACAGCTTGGACTGATCACGCTTGAACACCTGATCTCCCGAAAAGTCGAGGCGACGCTCGGTGTCTTCCATGTAATCGACAGCAGGAATGCGGAAACTCGTCCCTGCATAGTTGTAGGTATTGGTTCCCTTGTCCGTGATGCTGAAGACATAGCTGTAGGGGTAGCCTGCCTGCATCATGGCGCCCTGGTCGCCGCGACCGTCCCACTTCACGTTGCTGGGGGGTTCACTCTTCTTACCGAAGGTGCGGAACGTGGAGCCCCGATAGTCGGTCACGGTCAAGGCCCAGGATCGGGCCTTGTGGCCCTCCGGATCCTCGGGATAGAAGGTGGCCACGGGCGTGGTCGCCGGCTCTTTGTACCAGTAATGTGGCACTTGCTCGCTGAGCAGCGGCTCGGGGTTGTTGAGGAAGGGCACCAGTCCCTGGACCGGGCTCACCGAAAGTAGCAGTTCGTCAGCCGGCACGTAGAACGTGTCGATGATGGCCGCGCTGAGCGGAAACTCGATGCGGGTCTTGTGGATGTCCTGACGGACTTGGTTTTCGGCTTCCACGACCATTTCCGGAAGACCGGATCCCGTGGTGCCTTCTTGCTCCGTGTAGGCGGGGGCCGCGCGGCCGGACAGCAGAATCAAGCTGCCGGCCGCAACGGTGAGCAATCCCCTGAGAACGATGATGTGCATGGTGTCGTCCTTTGTCTCAGGTGTTGTCGACTATTGAGTTGTCTGGGTGCGGCTCCTAGCTGAGCCTGAACACGATCGTAATCACCCCCCACTGCTCGACGCGCTCGGCGCCCTGCAGGGATTCGAAGACGAACTGACTGATCGCATCCATGGCCGCGCGGTTGAGATCGCGGTGGGGCGAAGTCTGCTCGAAGTACAGGTTTTCCTTTACGCGGCCGTCGGGCATCACGGTGAAGTGAACCGCCACGACGCCTTCCCAACCCTTCGTTTTGGCTTCTTCCGAATAGACGGGCAGCGTGCTCTTGACGATCTTGCGGCCCTGGATCTGGCCACTGATGGTCATGGCCACGCCCTTGCCGCCCTTCGGCAGTTCTTCGGCGAGGGTCTGGGGTTGTTCCTGGGGCTTGGCATCGTCCACCGCGGCGATCGACATCGCGTTGGAGGCTTCGGCCAATGCGGGACGCTTGCCGCCCTTGAGGCTACCGCGGGCACCATCGTTGCCGGAGCCGTAGTCCAACATCGTACGGCGTCCCGTATCCGCAGACTTCGACTGCAGAGCCGGTTCAGCCACGTCGACCACGGCCTTGGCACGCTCGTTGGACTGGGCGACCTGCACCAGCTCGTCAACCGAGCCCTGCCAAACGGTCTGTCCCTCTTCGAGCCGACCGCCTACGAGGGCTGCATTGCCGCCCTCAACGCCTCCGGTCGCCAACTTCATGGCCATACGGCCACCGCCGGACGAACCAGAGTCCGAGACTTCGAAATCGACTTCGGAGAGGTCCGTCTTCGACTTGCGGCCGACCAGGGCCATGTTCCCGCTTTCGAACGCGGGCGTTTGGCTCTGCTTGGACTGCAGGGACGGCGAATTCACGTCCGCCGCCAGGGCGCCGACGTTGCGTAGGTTGCTGGTGTCGAGCTTCGGCATGTTGGCGTCGGCGAAGGCCTTCGAATCCAACGATTTGCTCGTCACGTCACGGAACTGCTTCTGCTGCGCCTGGGTCAGGCGCGGCGCATCGATATCCATGGGCTTACTCTGGAGCACGGGCTTCGACGCCAGGGTCGGCGGTTTGAGGCTCGTGAGCTTCTTCTTGCTCTTCAGGACCGGCTCGGGCGGCGTCACCTCGACGGGCTTGACCTCCTCGACCGTCGGCTCCTCGACCACGGCCTCCGCCGCCGGCTTCGCCTTTTCGGGCTCCGCGACGATGGGCTGGGTCTTCATCCGCACCTGCTTGGCCACGTCTTCGCCGTACCGTTCCTCGATGTAGGCGATTTCGGTGAGTTCATCCATCACCACGTCCACTTTGTCCACGCTCATGCGCAGCACCAGAACGAGGAACAGGAAGAGCGCACCGTGCAGGGCGAAACTGGTGACGAAACCGCCGGTGGTGGCCGCCTTGCGGCTCATGCTCTGCCTCATCATCACGGCGACTCACCTCCCTCGGCCTTCTTGCCGGTGGAAATGGCGATCCGCGGCGCCTTGGCCTTCTCGATCTCAGCCAACAGTTCCTCGACCTGCCCGTAGAGCAGATTCTTATCGGCCTTGACGATGGCCACCGCGTCCGGACTGTTCTCGAAGAGCGGCGTCAGCAGGGGCATGACCTCTTCGAGAGTCAACTGTTCCTCGTCGACGAAGATCTCGCCGTCGATGGTATAGACGATCTCCAACTTCTCGGTGTCGTCCATCTGGCTCGCCCTCGCCTCGGGCAGTTCGACCTCGTGGGGCGACTCGTTCAGGAAGGGCGAAATGATCATCAGCGTCAGCACGACGACCAGCGACACGTTGATGACGGGCACGACGTCGACTTTCGTTTCGTAGCGATAGACGTTCACGACGCGCCCCCTTCCTTGCGGTTCAACAGGGCCAGACTCTTGGCGCCGCCGGCTTTGGCAGCGTCCATCACGTCGACCACGTCGCCCAGGGTCACGAAATCGCTCGGCACGATCACGACGGTCTTCTCGGCACGTTCGGCGAGCTTGGCGCTGATCCCGGCCTCGAGATCGGCCAGAAGGGTCGCTTCGCCGTTGAGGGTGATGCCTTCTGGCGTCACCGACACCATGACGAGTTCCTCTTCGTTTTCCGGTGCGGCAGTGGATACGACGTTCTCACTGGCCTCAGCCCGCGTGGCGTTGACCTGGATCCCGTTGCCCATGATGGCCGGCATCGTGATCAAGAAGACGACGATCAGCGTCGTGGTCACATCGGCCAACGGCGTGATGTTGGCCGAATTCTCTTCTCTGATGCTGCTTCTCTTCACTCCCATGACGTCTCCTCCGATCTAGCGGTGGGACGTCACGGGCTCGGCAGCGGATTCGACCGCGGCGTCGACCAGGCTGTCGGCGTTGTGCTCGACGTTTGCGGCTGTCTTGGATGAAGGCCTGGCCTTCGCGCTCCGGCCCTGGCGCAGGATGTTGAAGAACTCCTCGCGCACGTCTTCGAGCTCGATGACACGCGTACGGATCCGACGCACGTACAGGTTGAAGCACACCGTGGCGATGACGGCCACGACGATGCCCGCAGCGGTCGTCAACAGGGCCTCCGACACGCCCATGGCCACCACGGCGGAGCCGCCGGCGCCCGTCTTGGCGATGTCGGCGAAGGCACGGATGATGCCGATCACCGTACCGAACAAACCGAGCAGCGGTGCGATGTTGCTCATCGTGCCCAGCACGCTGAGGTTTCGCTCCATGTCGACCTGCTCGAGCTCGATGGCCGTGTTGAAGCGGCTCGTCAGCTCCGAGGTCTGCGCGTTGACCTGGCTCAGGCACTGGCTCACGACCCGGCCGGCGCTGTGACGCTGCTGCTGGGTCCATTCCAGAGTGCTCTTGGTGTCGCCGCTCTTGAGCTTGACCGTGAGTTCCTTCATGAACTTGTGAACGTCGGTTCGGGTGCGGGTGAAGTAGATGGCCCGCTCGATGGCGTAGCTCACCGTCACAACCGAGCAGATCAGCAGAACAACCATCGTCGGCGATCCGAGGAAGAGATCAATCAAAGACATACCCAGCATGGTGTTTCGTCCTTTCCTTAGTGACCGGCTACTGGCCGGCGTTCAATGCCCGGATTTCTTCGAGACGCCCCTGCGCCATCGCGGTCCATTCAGGCTTTCCATTCGCTTGCACAATCCGTGTGTAGGCCGAAACGGCCGTACTCCAGTCGCCGCTCTCCTCGCTCAGGGCCCCGATCTGGGCCAGACTGGCGATTCGGTGAGGAGCGGACATGTCGGCGCCGCTGGCCGAGAGTTCATAGCTGGCTACGGCATCGGCGGTCCGACCCAGCTTCACGTAGCACTCTCCCTGGCGGTAACCGATCTCCTCGATGCCTGCCTCACCCTTCTCGAGGGTCTTGCTGTAGGCGTCGATGGCGCCCTGGTAATCGCCCAGCTCTTCTTGGTAGAGCGTGGCGATCTGATACCAGAGGCCCTGGGTGCGTTCGTCGTCGGGATAATCCGCCTGGAAGCGCATCAACACGCCGATCGACGAGGCCCAATCCTCCATCTCCTGATAGCAGAGGCCCGCGTTGTAGAGGGCCAGCGAGGCGTACTGCCCGTCGGGATCGAGATCCGTCAGCAGTTCGTAGACTCCCGCGGACTCTTCGAAACGCTCTTCCTTGAACAGCACCGTGCCTTCACGGAAGCGGGCCAGCCCAACGAGTTCGTCGTCGCCGTGGGTCTGGATGAAGTTCCGATACCCGGCCAGGGCCTGCTCGTTCTGCTCCATGCGGTAGTAGCTCTCCGCCAGGTAGAACAGGGCCGCCGGCGCGCTTTCGCTGTCCGCGTAATCCATGGTGACCTGCTCGAAGGTCCTCGCCGCCGCTTCGTAATTACCTTCGGCAAAAGCGTTTTGACCTTTAGTCCAGTAATAGTCCGCAGCGAGGGGGCTGTCCTGGTTGGTGGAGAGGTACTCTTCCATGTCCTTGCCCGAACGGTAGTAGGCCGACTGGATGCCCAGTTCGGCGTCTTCCACGCGGGGATCTTCGGGGAACTTCGTGACGAAGGCCTGGAAAGCAGCGATGGCCTGGTCGTCCTGTTGCGTGTTGTAGAAGCAGTTGGCGATGCCGAATGAGGCGTCGGCGATGAACACGCCGGCGGGGAAGTTCTTCTCGAGTCGCTGATAGGCCTGAACGGCGCCCGCGTAGTCGCCGAGTCCGAATCTCGTGTCGGCCAGGCGGTAGGTGGCTTCTTCGGCCTGCTGTGAGTCGGGGAACTTGCCCAGCATGTCGACCCAGGTCTCCACCGCATTCTCGTAGTACTGGAGACGGTAGTAGCAGTCGCCCAGATTCATCATCGCCGGCGCGCCCTCGGGCGAATCGGGATTGGCCTGCAGGAAGCGCATGAACTGCTCCATGGCCTTCTCGTATTCCTTCTGATTGAAGTAGAGGGAACCAAGGGCCAGGGAGTTGCTGCCTTCTTCGCTGTCGTCGTTGGCCAGCGAGAACAGGAACTTCTCCTGCTCTTCCAGGGCCACCTCGTATTCGCCGAGCTGGCTGTAGCTGGCCACCAGGCCCTGCAGGCTGGCCGCGGCCACGTCGCTGCGGGGATAGCCGGTCAGAACCAGGCGGTACATGGCTCCGGCCTCGCGGAACAGACCCTCCGCATAGTAGGCCTCGCCCAGGTGGTGGTAGGTGCGCGCCCGCCACTCGCTCGGGGTGGGCAGCAACCGGTTGGCGATGAAGTGGTAGTTGGTAATCAACCGATCGTACTGCTCGAGGGTGTAGTAGGTGGACGTGGCCAGGAACAGGGCGCGTTCGCCCACGTCGGTGTTCACGTGGCGGTCCATCACGTTCTGGAATTCTCGTACGGCCAGCTCATATTCCTCGAGCTGCATGTGGGAGTAGCCCTTGAGTACCTGCACGCGGGCGGCCAGCAGATCGCCCGGGAAATATCTGAGGAACTCCTCGGCCATGAGGATGGCTTGGGGGTAATTGGCTTCGTCCACGTAGGCGAAGATGATCTTGTGCATGGCAGCGCTGGCCAGCTCGGAATCGGGGAAACGCTTGACGACCTCGGTATACGCGAAGATCGCGTGGGAGCGTTCGTTCTTGGCCATATGGGCCGTGCCGGCTAGATAGTGGGCCAGGGCGCAGATGGGATCGTCGACGAGATCGTCACACAGCTTCTTGAGCTTGCGCAGCGAATCGTCGTACTTCTCCATCCGGTAGTCCACGCAGGCCGACTTGTAGCGCGCCGTGGGAATGAATTCACTTTCGGGAAAACGCTCCAGGAATTCGGTGTAGCTGCGCGCCGCGACCTTGTTCTGACCGCTGTTGTAGAAAGCCTCGGCGATGCTGAAGGCGACGTCGTCGGCCATGGGGCTGTCGGGATAGAGCCGCAGGGCCTGGCGATAGCGCTGGATCGCCATGATGTACTGCCCCGTTTCCTCGAGACAGCGGCCCAGGTAGTAGAGTCCCAGATCCGAGGGCACGTCCTGGAAGAATTCGGCGGCCTCCCCATAACGTTCCTCCACATAGGCGAAGATGCCCAGGGCGAAACGGACGCGGGGCAGATCGCGATAGCCGGGCCGCTCGGCCAGAAGCTCCGAGTAGGTCTTGTCGAGATGCCGCCAGCTCTGACTGGCGGCCTGCACCTGACCCAGCTCGTAGAGGGCTTCGTCCGCAAGATACGTCTCGGGATACTTCTCGAGCAGGCGCGTGAAGGTCTGCAGGGCCGCATCGAGACGGCCCAGGTTGTATTCGCACTCCCCGGTGCGCAGCATGACGCTGGCTTCGAGGTAGCGGTCGCCACCTTTGAACTTCCGCACGCGGTCGTACTCGCGGAAGGCCTGGCCGTAGTCACCGTCGCGGAAGTAGCACTCCGCGAGCATGAATTGGGCCTTGGCCGCCCTTTCGCTGTTGTCGTAATGGCTCAGGAAGAGCTGGTACTGCTGCAGGGCGGAGGTCTTCTCCCCTTCCGCGGCGAAGGCGTTGCCCGCTGCGGTCCAGAGATCGTTCTCGCTGACCTGGATCTGGTCGTTGTCGCCGGCGAACGCCGGGACGCAGTACGCCAGCAGGACGAGTGCGGTCATGGTGACCGCGATGCCAGTCTTTCGTCTCATCTGTCTTCCCTTTCCTTCGGCGCGCGCTAGTTGCCCGAACCGCTGATGTCGATGCGGATGGGCGTCTTGGTCCGGTTGCGGAAGCCGAGGATCTCGACTTCTGCAGTGTGATCCCATTGCTGCCCGAGCTCGTCGATGACGATGATCGTGGCCAAATACGAACCGTCTCCCACGAGACGCCCGTTTTCGTCCTCACCGCTCCAGGTGACGGTCGCAGGCGGCGGTCCCAGCTCGTCGATGCGGCGGACGAGCTGACCGGAACCGTCTCGAACCTCGAGAATCCAGTTCTCCACTTCGCCCCGCAGGGCGGTGGAGATATCGAACGACACACTGCGGTCGTTGCCCGTGGGGCTGAACCGGGTGCGATCGCGTCCCAGGCGCACGCCGTCGGTCACGCCGAACCGCATGGTGGCGCTGACGACGGTGGTGCTGCCCAGGTCATGAGAGACGTGGGCGTAGTCGATCTGCCAGTTCTCATAGCGCACGCCGGCGCCGAAACTGGACTGTTCGCGGACGGTGTCGTAGCCACCGCGCAGCACGATGTTGCGCAGGGGCCAGGCTTCGAGCCCGCCCTGGAAGTCGGGGTCCATGAAGTCGGTCTTCACCAGGTCGAGCATGGCCTGGAAGCGGTTGTTCCAGAACCGGATCACCGTGCCGCCGCGCAGGGTGCGGGCGAGTTTTTCGGGGTACTGATCGAGGGTGATCTCGGGCTGCAGGGCGTTCTGCCAAGACAAACCCACGCTCAATCGGCGGTCCGGCCGCAGGTACAAGCCCACGTCGGCGCCGATGGACGTGCCGGCCATGCCGTTGATGTCCTGCTGGATCGACTTGAAGGTCACGCCCCAGCCGATGCGGCTTGTCCCGCGGGCGTAACTGAGGGCGAAAATACCCTCCTGCTCGCTGAACGTATTGTCGAGATCCATGTACTCTGTAGCGCCCTGGAATTCGCCGCTGCTGACGAACGAGCCGTGGAAGGCGAACACTCCCTTGCCCTCGGTGGGCAGGCCGAAGGCCAGGAAGTTGTACTTCGTATCGGCGAAGAGACTGGCGCTCATGCCCGTCAGCTCCATGGTGCGCAGCTGCGAAAGACCCGCCGGGTTCCAGTAGGCCGTCGCCGCATCGCCGCCGATGCCCGAGACGGCGCCGCCTAGGGCCAAACTGCGGGCGCTGCTGCCGTAGCGCATGAAGGAGCCTGACACCCCCGCGTCGGCAGAGGCGCGGACCGTCGCCGGCAGGGCGCAGAGCATCAGGGCCAGCGCCAGTAAAGCAAGGCGGGCAGAGGCGTGGTGTTTGTCTGTGATGTGACGTCGCATCTCGACTCCCTATTTCACAACCGCGATTTTGCGGCGGTAATCGTAGCCGGGACCAGCGATGCGGCAGATGTATCCGCCGTTGGCCACCAGGTTGCCCGTCCCGTTGTATCCGTCCCAGGTGAACTCGGCCGTCATGCCCGCCGACACGTCCATGTGGTGGGTGAGCACGACCGCACCGTAGAGGTCGTAGATCGTGATGTTCGCCGTGCCGCTCGCCTTAGGGTTGAAGAGAACCCGTGTGAGTTCGCGACCCGCGGCGAAGGGATTCGGCCGGTTGGTGATTTCCTGGGCCAGGCTCACCGCCTGGGTGATGTAGAGCTTGATCGTCCGTGTGGCCTCGCGGATGCCGGAGTCCTCTTCGGCGAAGAAGCGCAGTTCGTGCTCGCCGGGGCCGGTCACGCCAAGACCTGCCAGGCTGAAGGGACCGGTGTAGGCGGTCGCGGGATCGGGACCGTCCGCGCCGTCGATGTCGAAGTAGATGGTCGTGCCCTCGCCCTGGATCTCCACGACGGCCGAAAGTTCGATCATGCTGTCGAAGCTGACATACCAGCCGTCCAGATACTCGTCGGCCACGCCTGCGAAATCGGTCTCGGTGGTCGGCGGTCCGGCCACGGTATTGGCGACCTGCTGCGGATCGAGCTGATCGACGACGGCCTGGAGCAGGAGGTCGTCGTTGCCGAATTCGTCGACCCGGATCTCGACCGACGCCTCGCCGAAGCGATCGGTCGTCACCTGATACTCTTCGACCCGAGTGGGACCGAGCAGTACGTCGCCGTCGACGATGCTGTAGGACACCGCAGCGCCGGAGGCCGGGTTGCCGGAGGCGTCGAAGGCCTGCACCTGGGCCTGAACGCGGTCCAGAGGACGCAGCACGCGGTCCAGGTCCTCGCCTCCGGGCTCACGGAGCGTCAGGGTGTAGACGTAGGCCGGTGCGGAACGCACGAAGATGGGCTGACTCAGGACGTTGCCGCCTTCGTCGTCCACCACGCGCAGCCGGATCAGCTCGGCGCGGTCATAGGTCTGCGAATCGATGGGCGAAAGACCGTCGAGGGTCACGCCGTAGGTGAAGCCCAGCACGCCGGCGGGGGTCACGCCCGTCAGAGGGCGCTCTTCGCCGCTGGCGGCGTTCATCGCGACGATACTGAAGTTCTGGTCGTAGCCGGTCACGGTGCGGCCCGTCACGACGTCCACCCGTGACACGCTCATCGTCCAGGGCTCGCCGGCGATCACGGTGTCGGGAGCGACGATGGCGTAGGTCACGCCCATGGGGATGATCGCCAGCACGCCGCTGGTGGTCGTGCGGCCGCGTTCGTCCGAGACGCGGATGACGATCTGTTCGCTGTAGCCATAAGCCTGCGTCGTGATCTCGGCCTCGCCGAGCAGCAGGGTCCAGCCGGTGATGCCGAGGCTGCCGCTCGCGGGCAGATAGTCGGTGCCGAGAGCCTCGATGGTCACGCGTGCGCCGCTCGGCACGACCTCGCCGGTGCCCGGGTTGAGCAACTGGATGCCGACGGGGAACGTGGCCGGCGGACCGACGTACGCGGTGTCCGGAACGGTCACGGCGTATACGGCCTCGACGACGGGAATCACGACCTGGCCCTCGTCGGCCGTAGCGGTCTGCAGGTCGTCGGCGATCAGGGTCATGTTGCCTTCGTCGTCCAGGATCACCCCGACGACGAGTCGGCCGTTGACGAAGGGAGCATGGTAGTCACCGGGGTTCTGCCAGGCGAAGGACCCGGCCACGTTGCAGACGATCTCGAGAGCGCCGGCGTTGAGGGTCGTCATCGGGTTCCAGAACTGGTCCACGGCCCGGATTTCGAGGTCGAAGGGCTCGCCGGCGATCTGCACCGAAGGGGCGCCGATCTTGCCTGTGTTGCTCTCCGCACCCGGTTCCGGAGTTTCGCCGGGGGCGACGATCTGCAGCTGCTTGAAACCGTCGGGCAGCATGGTGCAGCTGTTGCTCACACCGCTGTTGCCTTCGGCGTCTTCGACCTGGAAGTAGATTTCCTCGGCCAGGGTGTAGGTCTCGTCGATGCTGGCATAGCCGCCGCTGACCATCTGCTGGATCACGCCCAGCACGCCGGTGCCGGGCAGCCCGCTGCCGGCCGCGAGAACTGAGATCGAAACCAAGCTGTTGTGCGAGGTCACTCGGCCGCCGGTATTGCTGTCGATCAGCTCGATCTCCAGGGGGAAGTTGGCGGGGCCGCCGACGGTGGCGACGTCGGGCACGGTCACGCTGTAATAGAGGCCGCCCGTCTCCATGTGGATCGGGTTGGAGTAGGCCGAACGGCCGAAATCGTCGTACACGCGCAGCACGATGTCTTCCAGCGCGCTGTAGGACTGGTCATTGATCACGGCCACGCCGGCCACCAACCACGCCTCGATCAGACCCAGGGTGCCTTCGCCCGGGGAGTAATCAGCCTGGTAGGGCGTCAGACGGATGCGATGGTAGGCATCGGTGATGAGATCGCCCGTGACCGGATCGACCAGACGGACGGTCATGCTGAAACCGGGGACCCCACCGGTCTGGGCGATCGCCGGAGTGTTGATCTCGAAGGCAAAGGGCTCATCGGTGGGCACGTGGACCGTCTGGCCGGGGAAGCCCGGCTCGTCGAGGTCGGTCACGGTCACGCCCACCGAACCGGTGGCGACCAGGAAGGCATCCACGGAGCGCAGTCCGTTGACGAAGGGTACGTCGAACTCGGACGGGTTGTCGGCCCAGGTGAAGGCGTCGTCGGTGGCCTCGAAGTGGATGCGGCCGCTGCCGACGGTGTCGACGAGGTTCCAATGATGATCGACGGCGCGGATGGTCAGCGGGAACGATTCGCCGGCACGCTGCAGCAGCGGTACGCCGCTCTTGCCGTCGTCGACGAAGCTCGTTACGCCGGGTTCGGGGATCTCGCCCGGGGCCAGGACCTGCAGCCTCGCATAGGCGTCGGGGCCGATGGTCACGATGCCGCTCTGGGCTTCGATGCCAGAGGCGTCCCACACCCTCACGCGGATGTTCTCGGCACGGGTATAGCTCTGGTCGAAGGTCACGGTGCCCGCGATGAGGCGCTGCTGAACGGTGCCGGGATCGCCGAGGGCGGGATCGCCGGCTTCATCCAGGATCTCGATGTCGAAGAAGCGGTCGTCGTCGACCTGATGACCCGTACTCGTATCGATCAGCGTGACGGTGACGGGGAACTCGGCGGGCGGACCGGCCACCGGAACCGCCTCGTCCACGGTGACCCGGAATTCGAGACCGCCGCTGACAAACTGGATGATGGGGCTGTAGCCCAGACGTCCCGAGGAATCGCTGACCTCGAAGACGACCTGTTCGACCCGATCGTAAGCCTGGGCCGCAATGATCACCGTACCGGAAACCAGGGTCGAAGAGGTCACGAGCACCGAGCCCGCGGCATCCTGGAGCGTGGGCGTCAAGGCGCGGATCGTGACCGGATGATTGGCATTGGTCATGATCGTTCCGAACTCGTCCACGAGTTCGATGGTGGTCACGTAGGTCGCCGGCGGACCGGCCACGGCCGTATCGGGCTGCGTGATCCGGTACATGGCACCCTGCTGCACCTGCACCGTGAGGTTCTGGCCGAGGATGGTGGGATCTGTCTCGTCGAGCACCGTCAGATCCGTATAGCCCACTTGGTTCAGCCCCACCGGGAAGATGATCTCGCCGTGGGAAAGGGTCTGACCGTTGTTCAGGGGGTTGCCTTCGACGATGGAACCATCGTCGCTCAGCAGGCGGATGCGGTCGGTGCTCACGTCCACCTGGTTCCAGTAGGCGTCGACGCCCCGGACCACCAGCGGGAACTGCAGAGTAGCGATCTGAGCATTCGGTTGGCCGGTCTTGCCGTCCACCTCGGGACCGCCGGGTTCGGGAGTCTCGCCGGGGGCCACTGCCATCAGGCGGATGAACTCGCCGGGCACGACCTCGACGTCGCTGCTGTCGATGTGCGCCGGATTGCTCAGTTCCCAGGCGCTTAAAGTATGGGTCGTCGCCGTCTTGAAGAGCAGGTCGAAATCGCTGGTGCCATCGGCCTCCAGGGGCACGTTGTTGGGTGAAAGCAGCTCGAAGTAGTCGCTGCTTTCGAGGTGCACCAGGGGCTGGTCGGACACGGGATTCCACCATACGTCGAGAGCGGCCAGGGTCACCGTGACCGTCGCACCCGCCACGGCGGGCAGGGGCACGCCGAACTTGCCGGGGCTCTCGCCCGGAGTGGCGATCTCGCCGGGCAGCAGCAGTTGCAAGCTGTCGTAGGGGCCCGCGAAGACGTCGAAGGGGTTGCTCACGCCGGTACGGCCGTAGATGTCATCGGTGGCGATCAGGGTCATGCCCGTGCCCGCCCGGGTGATCCGCATGGAGTTGCGCCACACGCCCCACACCAGTCCGCTGCCGAATCCATCGCGCAGACTCACGCGGACGGGCGTCAACACGTCGCCTCCCGCACTCAGCGACAACGTGACGCTGTCCTGGAAGGCGGAAATGTGATTGCCGAAGGCGTCGCGGGCGATGACCGTCACACTGGGCAGCCAGGAGCCGGCCTGGTGGTTGGGAACGTCTTCGAGGGGGTCGCCCACGTCGGCGTTGGTGTTCGTGTTGATGCCGATGTCGAAATGGTCGAGCACGCCGGCGACGACCGGAATGACGGCCGTACCCTTGATGATACCGCCCTCATGGGTCACCCGAATGGTCTGTTGGTTCGGATCGGCGAGGGTCACGAGGGTGGCCTGGAAGCTTCCCGCGTTGCTCAACAAGGTCTGAGGGCCCACCGGCATTGTCGCCGCGAGATCGCTGGTGTCGAACGTCACATCCATCGGGAGCGATACGCTCGCGTTGGAGATGGGATTGTAATAATAGTCGGTGGCGTAGACCTGCACGCCGAAGGGCACACCGGCGTCCTGGGCGGCGGGGGTGCCGAGCTTGCCGTCGATGTCGAACGTGCCCGGATCGAGGGTCTCGCCCGGCGCCACCACGGCGATGCGCAGGAAGGAGTTGGCCGCCACGGTGACGGTGGACGAGAAACTCGTCGGCACACCGCCCACGTCCACGCTTAGATGCTGGGCGCCGGCGGTGCGGAACACCACCTGGTAGTTGGCCGTGCCGCTCAGGGTCACGTGCAGATCGGAGATCAAGTTGCCGAACTCGTCGAGCAGGAACAGGTACCCGGTCGGACAGGCCAGAGTGGCGACCCAGGTTCCGGACACGAGGTTGGCGTAGGCGTCGACCGTGCGCAATTGGACAGGCGTGAGTACGCCGCCTGCAGTGGTCGGATTGGGCACGCCCATGTTGCCGCTGAAGCCCGGCGTGTTGAGACCGGGGGTCCAGGTCTCGCCCGGATAGGTGATGAGCACGCGGTCGATGGGACCGGAATTCACCTGGAAGTCTCCCGACAACTCCACCACGCCGGTATTGCTGTCGATGACCAGCTGCACGCTGAACGCGCGCTTGGTGACCTGCACCAGGGCGTCGAGGCGGCCGTTCACGAAGGTGTTGGTGCTGGTGATGATGTAGTCGGCGCTCTCGTCGGTACCGCCGATGCGGGCCCGCATCGACACCGGACCGTTGTACGGGAAGTTGTTGCCGAAATTATCCTTGGCCCACACCCGGATCGTGAAGGGATTGGTCGTGGCCTGGACATCCAGGGTGTCGAACACGGCGTAGTCGAATTCGAAATGGTCGAGGCCCGCCGGATTGAGCTGCACCAGAGCGCTGCTCGACGCGCTCAGCGCGCCGCTGGCCGTAACGGTGACCTGACGCATACCCGAGGTGAAAAGGGAGGCCGACTGATCGAGTTCGGAGTTGCTGGCCATGGCGCCGCCGGCCGGCAGGATCACGCTGGGATCCAGGTCGTCGACCGACCACGACAACGACGGGTAGGGGCCCGCCATGACCGGATTCCAGTACTGGTCGGTGGCGTACACGTCCATGCCGTTGAATGCGAAGCCGGAGATCTGAGCCACCGCCGTGCCGCTGCGGCCCGGGCTGACGCCGGGAGTGAGGGTCTGGCCGGGCATGATCAGGATGACGCGGGACAAGGCGCCGGGATACAGCGGCGAAACGAGGATGTTGCCGGTGGACGCAGAGGCCTGGCCAGGATAGGTGACGGTGTTGACGGCGCTGACCGTGTTCTGATGCAGTGTGCTGTCGGTGCCCTGAAGCACGACGCTCACCAGGGCGACACCATTGAAGAAGCTGGCGCCGGGAACGGTGATGGTCGGCCCGGCCGTAAAGTGACCGATGGCCGGAGTCAGCACGACGTCGTCGCGGAAGTTCCGCACATCGTTGTTCGCGTCGTTGCGGGCGTGGACCGTGATGTCGAAAGACGTACCGACGAACTTGTCGCCCGGGGGCAGATTGAACGTGAAGTGATCCACGAATTTATAGCAGTTGATCAATACTTCGGCGAAGGGCACCGAACCGTCGTCCTGGTCCGCCACCCTCAAGCGCACCGGCTGGCCGTCGCTCAAGAACTGAACGCCGGTGAACACGCGCTCGCCGTTGACCAGATATGCGGCGCCCGGCAGTGTGGCGGCCACATCGGGAGAATCGAGGTAGGCATGGATGTAGTCGGCGTCGACGTCGGTGCTGCCGTCCCCGTTCACTGCCCGTACCTGCACATCGAAGGACTGCTGGACCGTGGCCGACGGGTTGCCATCCACGATCACCGGGTTCATCACGGTAATCTCGAGATGGTCGAACGCAGCGGCCACGCCTGGCAGAACCGTGACGAAGGCGGCCAACAGGAGGATGCTGTATCGATGATGTCGGTTCATGACCATGGTCATCCTGTCGTTGATCAGATCGGGGACCCTGTTCCACCCTTGCAACTTGCATGATCGAAACCCCCGAAACGGGGTCCTGGGCGGACCATGAGGCCGAGTTGCAAGCCATATGCCATGCCTCGTCATTCCTTGTGATGTCTTGTGCGGGTGGGATGTTTCGCATCGCGGATCGGGATTTGATCAGAGTGCGATCTGCTATCGTGCGTGTTTTCAATGAGTAAGAATGATCAGGCATATTCAGAGCCATGAGAAATTCTGAGATCGGATCCGCCCTCGTGCTTCTTGTGAGTCTCAATGTCACTTTGCCACCGTGGCAAAGGTCCATGCATCAGCTGGAACGACGTGCAGATTCGCAGGCAGCCCGCCAACTCGGCCTGCAGCACGGTGTTCCCCCCTTCGTTGACTTGTGGAAGTCTCTCGGGCATCATCTCTCGAGCCGCTGCCACGGCGCACTGCGCCTTGAACCGAGACGACGGGATACCCATGAATCTGACGACCTTCGCCCAAACCCTGACCGATCACGTCTGGGGCTGGCCAACCGACTTCCCGGCCATGGTCGCCCTGCTGCTGGTTACGGGGCTGTTCACCACCGTCAGTCTGCGGTTCATTCAGCTGCGCCGTCTCAAGCACAGCCTCGACGTGATCCGCGGGAAGTACGACGACCCGTCCCACAAGGGCGATCTCTCCCACTTCCAGGCCCTGACCACGGCCCTGAGCGCGACGGTCGGCATCGGCAACATCGCCGGCGTGGCCACGGCCATCCATTACGGCGGCCCCGGCGCCCTGTTCTGGATGTGGGTCACGGCGGTCTTCGGCATGGCCCTGAAGTTTACCGAATGCACCCTTTCGATGAAGTACCGCACGATCCTGCCCGACGGTTCGGCCGCGGGCGGGCCCATGTACTACATCGAGAAGGGACTCGGAAGGAACTGGAAGCCTCTGGCGATCTTCTTCGCGGTGTGCGCGGTGATCTCGAGTTTCGGCAGCGGCAACTCGATCCAGTCGTTCACGGTGGCCGATCAGCTGCGTTCTGATCTGGGAGTCCCGACCTGGATCTCGGGAATCGTGCTGGCGAGTCTGGTGGGCGCGGTGATCATCGGCGGCATCAAGCGCATCGGCAATGTAACGAGCAAGCTGGTGCCCTACATGGCGGCGATCTATGTCACCGGCGGCATGTTGGTGCTGCTGATGAACCTGGGCGCCCTGCCCGGCGTCGTTCGCGACATCTTCGCCTCGGCCTTCAAGCCCGCCGCGCAGATCGGCGGTTTCGCGGGCGGCTCGTTCATCTTCATGCTCACCTGGGGCGTCAAACGAGGCCTGTTCTCCAACGAGTCAGGGCAGGGATCGGCGCCCATCGCCCACGCCGCGGCCAAGACCGACGAGCCCGTGCGCGAAGGCGTGGTGGCCATGATGGGTCCGCTGATCGACACCCTGATCATCTGCTCCATCACCGGCCTGGTGATCCTCTCGACCGGCGTCTGGACCGAACGCCTTCCCGACGAGGTGCCCTTGAACGCCCAGAGCGACCTGAGCTTCGTGCTGCCAGGCGCCGGCGTGCAGACCGACGGCGACCTGCTCGAGCCCGACCTTTTCGACGGTGTTGTGCGCATCACCAACGGCGTGCCCCGGGACGTCGCAATCGTCCGCAACCACTCCCTGGTCGAAGGCCCCGTCTTCCTCAGCGAAGACGGCGAACTCTTCAGCGGCGATTTGACCGTCGTTGAAGGCGAAGTCCTCTTCGACGAGGCCCCGGCACTCACCATCGCCGGCAACATGGCCCTCAACGGGTCTCCCATGACCGCGGCCGCATTCCAGCGCGGCCTCGAACCCATCATGGGACGCTACGGCTATCTGATCATCACCATCGGGGTGCTGCTGTTCGGCCTGAGTACGGCCATCAGTTGGAGCTACTACGGTGACCGTTCCATCGTCTACCTCTTCGGACCACGTTACGTGACGCCGTATAAGATCGTGTTCTGCGTGATGCATTTCCTGGGTGCGATCTTCAGCCTGGAGATCGTCTGGAACTTCGGCGACTCGGCCCTCGGACTCATGTCGCTGCCGAACCTGATCGCGTTGGTGCTGCTGGCCGGGATGACCCGGAAGATCACCAACGAGTACTTCAACAGGAACCACAGACCGCTGCGGTGAAATCGACGAATTCGCTCTTGACCGCGACCATCGCTTGGTCCGATCTTCTGACCGCGCCGGAGCATGAGGCTCCGGCGCGGTCACGTCAGCCGGGACAACATCATGGGCAAGACCAAGACGCAGCCGCTCACCGCCGCGACCTCAGACAAGCACTGGCTCTACGAGCGGTCGGTGCAGAACCCCGAAGCGGAGATCGACTTCATCGATCACGTATTCGCCTCCGAGTACGACCGTAAGCCCGAACTCCTGCGGGAAGACTTCTGCGGCACTGCGTTTCTGAGCTGCGAATGGGTCGCTCACCGCGCCGGCAACTCGGCCCTGGGCGTGGACCTCGACGGCCCCACCCTCGACTACGGACGCGAACACCATCTGAGCAAACTCGGCGACAGAGCCGAACGAGTCACACTTGTGCAGGACGACGTACGCGCCGTGCAGTCGCCAAAGGCCGACGTGCTGGCCGCCACCAACTTCTCCTGGTGGGGCTTCCACACCCGCACCGCCTTGCTCGAATACATGGTGAACTGCCGGGCGTCGCTGCGCGACGAGGGCATGCTGATGCTCGACATCTACGGCGGCCCCGAAGCCCAGGTGCCTCAGTTCGAGGAGCGCGAGTGCGAAGGCTTCACCTACGTCTGGGATCAGGACGTCTTCAATCCCATCACTCATGAATACCAGTGCAAAATCCACTTTCATTTCCCCGACGGCAGCGAGATGAACAACGCCTTCGAGTATGATTGGCGTTTGTGGATGATTCCCGAAGTACGCGATCTTTTGCTTGAGGCGGGCTTCCACAAGGTCGATGTATACTGGGAGGGCGCCGACGAAGACGGTGAGCCCGACGGAGAGTTCGTGGTCAGCGAGGAGGGAGATACCTCGCCGGCCTGGGTAGCCTACATCGTAGCGTTCCGCTGACTCCGACAGCGGGAACGCACATCGTCCTCATTGCGAGGAGGGTGACACCATGGATATGACCGAGTGTGCCTGGTGCAGCATCGAAATCGAAGACGGCGGCATTCCGCACAAGAGCGTGCGCTTCTGTTCGCAGGAATGCCTCGACGATTGGGATGAAGACGCGCTGACCGAAGAGGACATCGATCTTGATGGTCTCGACGGTTTGAACGGCAGCGTGGTCGAGGACGACAACTTCGGCCTCTCAGAGGATGAAGACGCCGGCCTCTTGCTCTCCGAAGACGATTTCTAGCTCCCCTCCAAAATATAAAAGGAGGACGCCCGTCGGCGTCCTCCCCTGTTCAACTCCATGGCTGATCAGCCGCTCTTCTTCTCCTCGAGCGCTTTTTCGAACCGGGCCAGCTGACCCTTGAAATACTCGTTCTCCGGCTGGATCTCCATGGCGCGACGGATGTGCTCAACGGCCTCGTCGCAGTTGCCCAGCGCGTTGCACAGCTCGGCGGCCGTGTCGAGTACGTTGGCGCGGTCGCCGTCGCTGTCGGCGATCTCAATACCCTTGAGGGCCAAGGACAGGGCCTCTTCGAAGTTCACTTCATTCTCGAAGCACCACCACGCGAAGGCGTTCAACCGACCGGTACTCTCCTGCCAGCCTTCGGGCATGGACGCGCGCTTGAGCTCGAGGGCCTTCTGCGGGTCCTTGTCGATGATCAGAGCCGCTTCGATGGCGAGGCCGGCGCGCTGCTTCAGCAGCCCCGCATCCTCGGTACCGGCGCTGGCTGCGAGGGCTTCGGTGAGGTAGGGTGCGGCGCGGTCGGCCTGATCGGCGCCTGTGGCCATACCCGTCATCATCGATGCGAGCTGCAGCTTGTCTTCGATCGAAGCTTCGGCGGCGTGGAATGCGGCCTTCACCTCGGCCTCGACCTCGTCGAGGGAGAAGGCGCCGCCGCGCGATCCGTAGTACATGTTCGTCAGGATCGACTCGCTGTACTCGGCGGCGTTGGCGGGATCCATCTCGCGGGCGGTCTGGAAGTAACCGACGGCGCCCTTGAAGTCGTAGGCCGTCGAGGCGCGGTTGGCCAACGAACGGGCCAGGGCCGCAGTGGGCTCGGTCTCGTAGGCTGCCGTCTTGGCCTCGATGGTGCGGCGATCCTCGGCGCTGGCCTTGGCAAAGGCCGCCCAGGCCTCGTCGCCGCCGTAGCCGATGGTGCTGTCGGTGATCTCGCCGTCGGCGTTGACGACCACGAAAGTCGGATACCCGCTCACACCGTACTTCTTGGCGATCTCGGGACCCTCTCCCTTTTCGCAATCGACCTGGACCATCACGACGTGGTTCAGGGCTTCGGCGATGGCTGCGGACTCGTCCACCTCACGGGCGAACACTTTGCAGCTGGGTCACCAATCGGTATAGAAGTCGATGACCAGTGGCTTGTCTTCAGCTTTGGCCCGGGCGAGGGCCTCCTTGAAGTCGCCGGGCTCCATGGCGGCGGTCGCGGCCTGCGCAACGAGCAGGGCGGCGAGCACGGCCAGGAGCAGCGCGGCGCGCGTGCTGGCGGAACGTGTCATGTAGAACCTCCGTAATGTGGGCGTGTCTAGGGTCGCGGGGGAATCTTACGCCAGAATCACATTCGAGTTACCGGTTTTTTCCCTGGTAAATGAAAAGGGAACGCCATCTGGCGCTCCCTCATCAATCGGAATCAGCCGGATCGTCTAACCGCAACCACCGCTCCCGCAGCCACCACCGCCGCTGCCGCAGTCGCCGCCGCTCCCCAGATTCACCGTGTAACCCTTGCGGTAACCGTCGTCGACATAGTCGATGCTCAGGCCGCCGTTCTGTTTCACGATGGTTTCCACATCGGGCGCCATGACGAAGGTCATGTCGTTCTCATCGATGCGTTGGTCGTCGTCTTTAGGCTCGTCCAGAGCCATGCCCACGGCGGGGCCGCCTCAGCCGAAGCCCTGGAAGTACAGGCGGATCGCCTGGGGTCCGTCCGAGGGCAGTTCGAGGGTCTTGAAAGCCTCTGCCGCCGACTCGGTGATGTTGATGAGGGTCTCGCTCACAATGATCCACCCCGGTTCGGGTTCGTTTTCGCTCCGGATACGCCCGGAACGATAGTTGCATAGTTGCGAATACGCAAGTTACTCCGTCACAATTGCCGGATCGGCGTTGCCTGCCTCATTCGCCTCTGTTTTCGACAATCCCAGCATCTTCTTGAGATCCTCAAGCACCAGATAACTCACCGGCACGAGGACCAGCGTGATGAACGTGGCGAACAGCACGCCGAAGCCCAGACTCACGGCCATGGGGATAAGAAAACGCGCCTGGAGACTCTTTTCAAGGAGGATCGGCGTCAGACCCGCAAACGTCGTGAGCGAAGTCAGGACGATGGGCCGAAAGCGCCGCACGCCGCTGATCAGGACAGCTTCGGTCAACGGCACCCCCGTCTTGCGGGTACGGTTGATGAAATCGACCATGATCAGCGAGTCATTGACCACCACGCCGGTCAGGGCCACCAGACCGAACATGCTCAGCAGGGTCAGGTCCATGCCCATCACCACGTGGCCGAGCACGGCGCCGAGCACCCCGAACGGGATGGCCGACATGATGATCAGCGGCTGGGCATAGGAGCGGAAGAGAACGGCCAGCAGGGCGAAGATCCCCAGCAGGGCCAGGATGAACCCGCTCTTGAGGCTGGCCATGGACTCCATGCGGTCGCGTTCCTCGCCCTCGAACGAGATCCGTAGTCCCGGGAATTCCGCCAGCAGGGCGGGGATGGCTGAGACCTTCAGGTCGGCCAACACCTCCGAGGCGTTGGTCGTCTTCTGGTCCAGGTCGGCGGTCACGTTCACGATGCGGCGCCGGTCCTGGCGGATGATCGAGGCGTAGCCGCGGCCGCCTTCCACCTTGGCGACCTGGCCGAACGGAACCTCGGCGCCTTCGGGGGTGCGGATGCGCATGTCCTCGAGGTCGCCCAGCGACCGACGCTGATCGCGGGGGTAGCGCACCATCACGCGCACGTCGTCGCGGCCGCGCTGCAGGCGCAGGGCTTCATCGCCGTAGAAACCCTGACGCACCTGACGGGCCAGGTCGTCGAGGGTCAGACCCAGGGTACGCGCCGCAGGCAGCAGCGACAGCTTGAGCTCCTGCTTGCCCTCCTCGTAGCTGTCGTCGATGTCCTGCACGCCGGGGTAGTCCGCCAGCGACGCCTTCAGGCGCTCGGCGGCCACCGTAAGCATCTCGGTGTCCTCGGCCGAGAGCTGCAGCTGCAGCGCCGCGCTGCCGTGGAACAGGTTGGAGGTGAAGCTCACCGAACTGGCTCCGGGAATGGGGCCTGTCAACTCGCGCCAGCGGCGCGCCAATTCGTTGCTGGCGATGCCGCGCTGTTCGCCGGCGAGCAGCTCCACGTTGACCTCGGCCTTGTGGGCGCCGGCGAACGAGGATGTGGTGGCCATTCCCGGCCGGCTGGAGCCAGCAGCGCCGCGGGGCTGAAAGCCGATGGTCGAGTAGGAGTGCTTGAAGATGGGATCGGCGTCGGCGGAACGACCGCCTTCGTATTCATTGCGCACCTGCTCGAGAGCGTCTTCGACCTGCAGGATGACGCCGCGGGTCTCGTCGACCGACGTGCCCGCCGGCATGTTGATGACGCAGAGCATGTTGTCGGCGTCGATCTTGGGCATGAAGGTGAAGCGGATATGCCCCCCTCCCACGAACCCGAAGAGCAGCACCAGACTGGCAACGCTCACCGCGATGACCAATCCGCGATGATGAGCGGCATAGGCCAGAGTGGGCTTGTAGCTCCGCTCGATGAAGAATTCGAAGGCGCGGGCGAAGCGGGCCTGCAACGCGTAGATGCCCCGGCCGCCGACCGCGGCGATGGAGGCCGCGGGGATGGTCGAGAGGTGGGCCGGCAGGATCAGCAGCGATTCGACCAACGAGACCAGCAGCACCGCGATCACCACGATGGGCACCTGGCCCATGAACTTGCCCATCATGCCCTCGACCCGTGCCAGCGGATAGAAGGCGATGATCGTCGTCGCGACCGCGACCGTCACCGGCCCCGCCACCTCCAGGGTACCGTCGATGGCGCCGCGGAAACGGCTTTTTCCCATTTGCCGGTGGGTGTAGACGTTCTCGCCGACGACGATGGCGTCGTCGACCACCATGCCGAGCACGACGATGAAGGCGAACATCGAGATCATGTTCAGCGAGGCGCCGAAGCCCGGAATGATCAGGAACCCGCCGAGGAACGAGATGGGAATGCCAAGGGCCACCCAGAACGCCAGGCGCGGTTGCAGAAACAAAGCCAGGCAGAGGAACACCAGGATCAGACCGATGCCGCCGTTCTTGAGCATGAGGTTCATGCGGCCGCGGTAGATTTCGGAGCGGTCGGCCCAGACAGCCATCTCGAGGCCTTCAGGCAGCGAGCCTGCGTTGGCGGCCACGTACTCCTTGACTGTGTTGGTCACCCCGAGGATGGCCTGGTCGGCCACGCGGTACACCGAGATCATCGCCGCGGGTCGGCCGTCGAAACGGGAGCGCGTGTCCACGTCCTCGAAGGAGTCGCGGATGGTCGCCACCTGGCCCAGAGTCAGCCGCGAGCCGTCGGGGCGCGTGCGCACCACGACTTCGGCGAATTCCTCGCCGGTATAGCGCTGGCCCTTGGTGCGGATCAGGATCTCGCCGGCGTCGGTCTTGACGCTGCCGCCGGGCAGGTCCAGCGATCCGCGGCGCACCGCCGCGGTCAACTCGGCGAAGGTCAGGCCGTAGGCGCGCAGGTCGGCCTCGGACACCTCGATGGAGATTTCATACGGGCGCGTGCCTACAAGCTGGGCCTGGGTGATTTCTGGATCGAGCAACAGGTCGTCGCGCACACGCTCGGCGAGTTCCTTGAGGGTGCGTTCGCTGGCTTCGCCGTAGATCACCACGTCGATGGCCTGCTCGGTGGACTCCATCAGGCTGATGATGGGCTTTTCGGTCTCGGTCGGAAACGTGATGATGCGGTCGACGGCCTGCTTGATCTCATCGAGCACTTCGCGGGCGTCGGCGTCGGTAGTGATCTCGGCCATCACCGTGCCCGCTCCCTCGACAGCCGTCGAGTTGATGCGCTTGATCCCCTCGATGCCCTGGATCGCCTCCTCGACGCGCAGGCACACGCCCTCCTCAACCTCTTCGGGACTGGCCCCGAGGTAGGGAACGCTCACCGAGACCATATCCAGCTCCACCTGGGGGAAGACCTCCTGGCGGATGGAGAACGCCGTCATCAAGCCGGCGAGCAGAATGAAGATCATCAGCAGGTTGGCGGCTACGTGGTTGCCGGTGAACCACTCGATGACGCGGTTCACGAGGAACCTCCCTGAGCGGTCTCTTGCGCGACGGAGGCCTGAGCAACCGGCCGGCCGGCGATCTGCACGTTCATGCCTTCGCTCACCACATCGAGCTGCGAGACGACCACGTCGTCGCCCTCGACCAGCCCGGAAGCGACCAACGCGATGTCGCCGTCGGTGCGGGCCACATCCACCGACTTCGTGCGCAGACGGTTCTCGGCGTCGATGGTCCAGACCGTGCCGCCTTCACGCAGAGCGGCACGGGGAATCTGGACCATGCCGGGCAGGCTATGACCTTGGAGCCTCACCTCGACGAACATGCCGTCGAGCAGAGCCGGACGATCACCCGCAGCGATATAGCCATCGTCGACGGCCACGACGGCATCGACCAGGCGGGTCTGGGGATCGAGAGCCCCCGACAGGCGCACCACACGACCGGTCCACACATGTTCGCGGCCGGCGAACGTGATGGCGAGTTCGGCGTGGGCGCCGCCCTCGCCGGCGGCGTCCGGAGCATCGAAAAAGGCCAGATCAGCGTCCTGGAGAGGAACGGTCACCTCGGCCACGTCGGTGGCGTAGATCGTGCCGACAGCGTTGCCGGCCCTCACGTACTGACCGGCGTCGACGTTCTCCTCGATCACGCGGCCTGCGAACGGAGCCGTCATGGTGCAACGATCCAGGTTGAGTTCTGCCTGGGCCAGGGATGCCTCGGCCGACGCCAGCTCGGCGCGGGCCGAAGCCAGCTGTGGTCCGTGCAGCACCAGAGGATTGGGACGGACCCGAGTTTCGGGTGTGTCGGCCTGGATGCGGTCCCATTCACGCCGTGCGATCTCGGCCTCCTGCTCGGCCGTGGCCAGGGCCAATTGCTGACGGGCCACCTGGGCTGCGGCCATCTGGGCGGCCAGCACGTAGTCGACCTCGTCGATGCGCAACAGCATGTCGCCCTCGGCGAACGAACCACCGACCTGGAACGCAGGCGATGTTTCGAGGATCACCCCCGACACCTGAGGCACCAGGGTGATCCGACGACGGGCGGCCACAGATCCGAAACCGGTGACCGTGGCGACGGGTGTTGCGTCTTCCACCGTATAGACGGTCACCACAGTGTGGTGCGGCACGGAGGGCCTCTTGGGCGCCGAAGGTCGCATCTTGATCATCATCACCGCGCCCAGAACACCGATCACGAGGATCAGCAGCGGCAGTACACCCTTGGGTAGTTTCGTCATGGCTTCTGCTCTCCTATTGCATCGCGGACACGAGTTCGTCCGCAGGTTGTTCGTCGTTCGATTCGTCCCAGGTTCCGCCGAGGGCCTGGATGAGATTCACACGGGCGGCGCGCCAGCCTTGCTCGGTGCGCAGCAGATCGCTCTGGGTCTGGAGCAGACGACGCTGGGCGTCGAGGACCTGGAGATAAGGATCGAGACCCTGATCGTAACGATCCTCGGCCACTTCGAGGGCCCGCTGTGCATGCCGCACGCCGGCCTGCAAGGCGTCGCGTCGCTCTCGTTGGGCATGGTCCGTATCGAGGGCTGTCTCCACATCGCGGAAGGCCCGCAACACGGTGCCCACGTAGGCGGCGCGCACCTGTTCACGCTGAGCCTCGGCCGCTCCCACGGCGGCCTTGCGGGCGCCGCGGTTGAGCAGGGGCATGGCCAGGTTGCCCACCAGCGACCATACGGATGTCGTGTCCTTGAACAACTGAGCCTCGTCGGGGGTCGACCAGCCGGCGCTGCCGCTGATCGTCAGGCGCGGGAACAGTTCGGCCCGGGCCGCACCCTCGCGGGCGTGGGCCCCGATCAGGTTCATCTCGGCCGCTACAACGTCGGGACGTCGTTCGAGCAGGTCCGAAGGCAACCCGACGGGAATCGGCGGCAGGGCGGGCAGATCGGCCAGAGACGTCGTTCCGATGCTCACCGTTGCGGCCGGGTAGCGTCCCAGCAGCAGCTCCAGCCCGCGACGGGCGTTGGCCAGATCCAGCTCGCGCTGGGCCTGGGCCGCATCGGCCGCGCTCACGTTCTGACGGGCCAGATGAACATCGAGGGATGGGCGCACGCCGGCCGCATAGCGCTCCAGAACGATCGCTTCATTGTGACGGTAGGTGGCGAGGGTCCGGGCTCCCAGATCACGCTGCTCTTCGAGCTGCTTGACCTCGAGCCAGGTGCGCACGACGTCGGCGGCAAGGCCCTGGCGTACGGCGTGTCGATTCGCTTCACTGGCCAAGAACGCCGCCCACGCGCCCTTGCGCGTATTGGAGAGACGGCTCCAGAAGTCCGGCTCCCAAGCCACCTGCGTGGCCACGTCCCACTGGGTCGAGAGGATGGTCCTCGGGATGCCGAATCCCGCCAGGTTTCGTTTGCTGCGGGCTACCGTGCCGCCGATTTCCGCTGATGGCAGTTGATTGAACCTCTGGCCTCCGAACTGGGCACGCGTTTCGAGCACGCGGGCGGCGGCGGCCGTCAGGTCCGGATTGGCGGCGAAGGCCTCGTCGACCAGGGCGTCGAGTTCGGGCGAACCGAAGTCGCGCCACCAGGCTTGTGGCGCACCGATGTCGGATTCAATGGTCGCAGCCGAGACCTCGACCGTCGGCGCCGTGTAGGCCGCCACGTCGGCTCCGACATCGGGCCGTTCATACGATGGTGCGAGGGAACATCCCGTGAGGACCGCTCCGAGAATGACCACAGGGATTGCACGGAGGAACATCATGATGCCACCGCCTCCTTCCGCATGGCCTCGGCCCCCGCCACCGTGATGGTGGTGATGTGGTCGATGACCGTCGTGATGTAGGTTTCGAGATCGTCGGCGATGGCCGGCATCGGAGCGCAGGGTCCGGGTTCTTGTATCGCGGCATGAGCCTTCATGTTGTGCCAGTTCATGGCGAAGTGAATGACCTGACCGGCCAAGGTGCCCATCAAAAGCTGGTGCTCGCGATCTCCGAGTTCGGGTAGGAGTTCGCCCATCAGACCGAGCACGCGTGCACGCACGGGTTGGATGAGCTCCCGCACCACCACATGGGCGCCCTGCCGTGGATCGCTCATCTCGCGGGACAGCAGGCGCATGCCCTTCTCGCCGCCCCTGCTGCGCAAAGCATCGTCGAGATGAACGCAGATGAAGGCGCGGAACAGGTGCTCGAGCTTGAGCTGCCGATCCGGCTCCGCCGCCACGCCGTCGAGGGCGGCCAGCAGCATATCGCGCTTCGGCACCACACGGCGCCGCAGCACCTCGTGGTACAGGGCTTCCTTGCCGTGGAAATGGTAGTTCACCGCAGCCAAGTTCGCTTCCGCAGCCGCAGCGATATCACGAATCGTAACAGCCTCGTAACCGCGTTCGGAAAACAGGATTTCGGCCTCGTCGAGAAGACGGTCGCGGGTCTTCGTGTCGGACATGGGTCCTCCCCGGATCACAGGTTGAGAACAAATGATTGATACAAACGTTTGATTTGTCAACTGGATAATATTTATACTTACGTATCTCACATTATTTCAAAGCATTATGGAATTACTGAAGGGATCAGGAAGATTGATCGCGGTACTGTAGCGTCTCCTCACTCACAACAAGCAATTCGACCCCCGCCCCCTCGAACATCGCCCGTGTTTCCCCGGCAGCATGGTACCGGCAGCCGCAGACAACCCGCACGATCCCACAGTTGATGATGAGCATGGCGCAGGCCCGGCACGGCTCCATGGTGCAGTAGAGGGTGGCTCCTTCCAGGGAGGTCCCAAACCTCGCCGCCTGGCACACGGCGTTCTGCTCGGCGTGGATCGTGCGTACACAGTGCTGCCGTCGTTCACCGCCTTCGTCCTCGACCGTCTTGAGCAAGTGGCCCGCCTCGTCGCAATGAGGCAGACCGGCAGGCGAGCCAACGTAGCCGGTGGCGATGATGCGCCGATCCCGGGCGATCACACAACCGCTGCGTCCACGGTCACAGGTGGCGCGCTGGGCCACCTCGTCCACGAGGCCCAGAAAGTATTCGTCCCAGCTCGGTCGGAGTCGGTCAGCCATCACATGTACCCCAGGTCTTTCATCTCTTTCTCGATGCGGGCCTTTTCGGCGGCATCGAGATCGGCCGCTGTCGAGAGTCCGATGGCGGCGACGGGCGAGGCCAGGTGCTCGTCGAGCAGACGCCGCATGCGGTCGCGCAGGCTCCGCTCGGATGCGAGGTTCATCGTCTCGGCCGGGTCGGCGGCCATATCGAAGAGCTCGTCGCCCAGTTCACGCAGCAGAGCCATCTTGGCCCAGAGACGTAGCTTTTTGACCAGACCGTGCTGAGGAATGATGCGACGACGGATCAGTTTGTGGTCGCCGCAGCGCACGGCGGCCTTGAATTCCCCGACGCAGAACACAGGCGAAGTCAGCGACTCGTTCAGCAAATCCAGATCCTGCCAAGTGGTCGGCAGATGATCGGCCCCTGCCAAACGCAGCAGCCAGGGCCACAGCTGCACGTGGCTCGTGGGCCGGGCGATGCGGCGGCCGGCAGGCAGCCCGGGCCCGCGAACGAGACCCACGGTGCGGATGACGTCGTCGTAGAGATGGATGCCGGCGTGACTCAAATGACCATGCCCCATGAGTTCCTCGCCATGGTCCGAGATCACGCAGACGACGGTGTCGTCGGCGAGGTTCAGATCCTCGATGGCATCGAACACGCGGCCGACCTGCTGGTCGTTGTAGAAAACTGAGTCGTCGTAACGGTCGACCATCCACTGCAGGGTGGTGTCGTCGAGCCTGCGGCGGCCGCGATCGACCGCCTCGGTCAAGGCGAACATCCCCCCGCCGCGCCTGGCGTGTCCCTGCTCCACGACCTCGAGATGTTGTGGAAAGAGCATGTCCACGATGTCGGCGGGAACATCGGCTGCGGAAACGTCGCCGAATCGGTGAGCGTGTTCGTCGGGCAGCCGATAGGGCATATGGGGGCCGTCGAAATGCAGAAAGAGGGCGAAGGGTCCTTCGTGGCCGTGGGCCTGGAGCCATTCGATGCCCGCGTCGCTCACTGCAGCCGGTAGCCGTTTGTCGTAGTTGAAGCTGCGGGTGTCGGTGACGGCTTCGACCTCGCTCCACACTTTGCCGAGCAGACGATTGAAGAATCGGAACGCCACAGCCCCGCCCATGCGCACGCCGTTGGCCTTGAGGCAGTCGGACACCGGCGACGACTCTGCACGCGACTGGAAATTGAACACGCCGTGATGATTGGGATACTGCCCGGTGAACAGCGAGGTGAATGCAGGCGCTGTGAAATTGGAGGCAGACCAGAGGGCTTCGAAGGTTGCACCGGCGGCGGCGAAAGCGTCGAGACGCGGACTTGTGGGGCGGTCGTATCCATAGCACCCCAGATGGTCGGGGCGCTGGGTGTCGATGGCGATCAAGACGATGTTGTGCACGGTCTCCTCCTCGGTCGCCGATCATGCCACAGCCCGTCCCGGGCGCAAAGCCCGGAGGTCCCGGACAAGAAGGGACCCCGGAGTGGCCTCCGGGGTCCCTCGCCTTCCACGTTTCAACGCGTGGCTTACTTCACGAGCATCAGCTTGCGGACCTGCATCACCTCGCCGCCGAGGCGGAGTCGGGCGAAGTAGGTGCCGGAAGCCATCTGCTTGCCGGAGCTGTCGGAGCCGTCCCAGTGGTAGATGTACTCCTGGCCGCCCTGCAGGCGTCCGTTCTGGATCGTTTTGACCAGTTCGCCGCGGATGTTGTAGACGTTCAGCTGCGCCAGGTTGTCCCGGGTCATCACGAAGCGGATCTCCGTCTTCGGGTTGAACGGGTTCGGGGCGATGCGGCTGAAGCCGCCGGCCGGCAGCAGCGGGGTCTCCTCGACACCGGTGCTCGGGTCCAGGTACACGTCGGCGTCCTGGATGGGCACGAGCTCGAAGTTGCCGAAGTCGTAGGTCATGAAGCCGGCGATGCTGACCCGGTCGCCCAGGTCGGCGGCATAGGTCAGGGTGATGTACGGATCCACGAACAGCGAATCCAACGGCGTGTTGGTCGTGGAGATCTTGAAGGTGCCGTACTGGTCGGCGCCAGTCGTATCGATCACGGTCGAGACGAGGGTGCGGACCCAGACGCTTTCCCAGGCTTCGCCGGAGTAGCTGTCGCCGTCGATGTCCGGGCTGGCGTCGTCGCTCAGGACGCTCGTGGCCACGATCGCGGGCTCGGGCAAGGCATTGCCGAAGGAATCGATGAACACGGCGCTGCCGTTATGGGGCTCCATTTCGGTCAGGCCGTAGTACTCGTTGATGTAGCCGCCCACGCGCACCGCGTCGCCGGGGAGCACGTAGTTGGTGGCGGTGCCCTCGTAGACGAGGATGCCGCTGAACTCGCCGGTGCCTTCCTGGAGCACGAACTTCGAGGGCGAGCCGACGTCGCCGGTGCCCGCGGTCACGATGCCCTGCACGTTGACGACCTTGCCGTTGTAGGGCGAGGTCTGCGGGAAGCTGTCCGGGTGCACGTACTGGCAGGTGTAGATGGACGTGAAGTCCACGGCCACCTCGTACCAGCCGGCCGGCGCGTTGCCGGGGTTCAGCGAGCTCTGCATGCCGTCGTCGATGGCCTCGACGTAGAAATCGACCTGGCGGCCGGTGTGCATCGCGGGAATGGTGCCCTGGTAGACGTCGCCGCCGATGTTGGCCATGGCCACGCTCGAGAACACGCCGGTGCTGTCGCCCGTGTCGTCACGGAAGTAGAGCAGGGCGCTGGAGATGCCGCTGTCGTCGGTGATCGTGGCGGTCACGTCGATGGGGTCGGTCGCCATGGGCGTCCAATCCACGCAGTTGACGTTCTCGACGACCGGAACGGTATCGCCGGTGGGATCCTCGACGAGGTCGCCCTGGCGGCGGGGCTTCATCTCGATCAGGCCGTTGTAGACCACGACCGGGCCGCTGATGGCGTACTCGTCGCCGATGGCCACCGCGCCGATGTTGATGCCGGTGTCGCTGTCGATGTAGACGAGCAGCGTGTCGACGGTATCGGTGATCTCGAACTGGCTTGCGCTGACCGAGGTGATCGTGCCGATCGTACGGACGTGGTTGCCAACGCTCTCGTAGTCGCCCTTGATACCGGACACGGTCATGTCGATGGGCGTGACTTCGGCCTCGTTCCCCAGATAGGTGATGTTCGAAGGCGTGACGTTGATCTCGCCGCCGAAGGCGCCCACGGCCCCGGTCACCTGGATGCGGTCGCCGTAGGTCAGGGGGATGGCGCTGCTGGAGAAGAAGTTGATGCCGCCGGTGGCGCCCTGAATGTAGTGGGTGCCACTGTTGTAGGTCCCCTTAATGACGTAGACAACGCCTTCGACCGTTACGGTCGCCCCGGCGTGAGGACTGGCCGGCGCACCGGTCAGGGGATCGTAGTACTGGATGTCGTCGATGGCCGTGATCTGTGCCACGGCGGCCCCTGCGAGGGCCACAACAAGGGCGAGCATGAGCACGCCGGTAGCAGTTTTCTTCATGCTGATAGACTCCTCAGCTTCAAACACACGGTTGCCTAGCGATTGAGTGCGCAGGGAACGGGCAAAAAACACGGATCCATGACGTGTCAAGTTAGGATCATGAACGAGTGGAACGGGGATCGAGGCTGCGATTCAGCCCTCCGTGTTTTGCCGAATGATATCACCATGGATCCGGTTTGTCTATGGATTAGCAAAAAATTAACGGATGAGAAGACAAGGAGTTCGATATCGATGCCCGTCCGTTTCCAGCACTTCCCATAACGATCTCATGACAACTTTGTGGCGCGAATCAAAGCAAACGCATAATGGACTCACCAGTCATCGCTTCAGGCTGCGGGAGCCCGAGCAGCGCGAGCATCGTCGGCGCGATGTCACGCAAGCCGAATCGGCCAGCTTGGAGCAGGTCGCCGCGGTGGAAGAACTCGTTGCCTATCACCACGAAAGGCACGTCGTTCAAGGTGTGGTTGGTCAGCACGCGGCCCTCGGGGGAGATCATCTCCTCGCAATTGCCGTGGTCGGCGGTCAGCAGCATCACGCCGTTCTTTTCGAGAACCACCGGCACGATCATCGACAGCAGGCCGTCGAGGGTCTTGAAAGCCTCGGCTGCGGCCGCCAGATCGCCGGTGTGGCCCACCATGTCGCCGTTGGCGAAGTTCACGATGATCACGTCGTGCTCGCCGGCCCGCAGGGCGTCGATCACCACTGCCGCGACGGCGGGAGCGCTCATCTCGGGCTGAAGATCGTAGGTCGCCACCTTGGGCGACGGTATCAGGGAGCGGTCCTCCCCCGTGAAGGGTTCCTCTCTCCCGCCGTTGAAGAAGTAGGTCACGTGGGCGTACTTCTCGGTCTCGGCGGTGCGCAGGTTGCGGATACCGTGGGCGGCGAACACGTCGGCCAGAATGTCGACGGGCCGATCGGGTCCGAACAGTACGGGCAAGCCCATGCTCTCGTCGTAGGTGGTCATGCAGAGATAGTCCACCGCGGGACGGACGGGACGCTCGAAGCCGTCGAAGTCGCCGCTCATGAAGGCCCAGGTGAGTTCGCGGGCGCGGTCGGCCCGGAAATTCCAGAAAAAGACGGCGTCACCGTCGCGGACGGTGGCCAGGGGCAGGTCGTCGCCGTCGACCAGCACGGTGGGTTCGACAAACTCGTCTGTGACGCCTGCGGCGTAGGAGGTTCGGATCACCTCGAGGGCGTCGACGCCGGTCTTTCCCTCCCCGTGGACCAAAACCTTCCAGGCCTTCTCGACCCGATCCCAGCGCTTGTCGCGGTCCATGGCCCAATAGCGGCCCTGAACGGACACGATCTCACCGGCGCCCAGGGCGTCGCAGGCCTTCTGGATAGTCTCCACGCAGCCCAGACCGCTTTCGGGGTCGGTGTCGCGGCCGTCGAGCAGGGCGTGGATGCACACCCGTCCCACCCCGGCATCTTGGGCCAGAGTTATGATGCCTTTGAGGTGATCGGTGTGGGAATGCACGCCGCCGGGTGAGACGAGGCCCAGCAGATGCAGGCGTCCGCCCGTGGCGGCCAGACGAGCGGTCATGGCCTTCCATTCCGGAATATCGGCGAAAGTACCGTTCTCGATGGCGCGAGTGACGCGATTGAGGTCCTGGTCGATGACCCGACCCGAGCCGATCGTGAGATGCCCTACTTCGGAGTTGCCCATCTGGCCGGCGGGCAGACCCACCTCCAGGCCCTTGCACTGCAGCTGCGCGACGGGATAGTCGCTCAGCAGTTGCGGCCAGAACACGGGCTCAGCTGCGGTCATGGCGTTGCCGAAATCGCTTCCCTCACCGGTGCGCCAGCCCACGCCGTCGAGGATGCAGAGGACCAAGGGAGTGCGGCGGACAGCGTCAGCGGACATGGAGGCCTCCGAGAATGTCGTCGAGGGTTCCGGGGGGTAGACGCCAGAGTTCGGCGTCGCCGAGAGCCATCAGGACGGTGCGGGACATGTCGAGACTGTGGGGCGGATCCGCCTCGTTCTCAAGTCGCGTGGTCATGCACGACCCCGCCTGCAGTACGGCTCGGCAGAGCTCGCGACCGTCGGTCAGGAACTCCGACATGCGCATGCGCCCGAGACGCAAGACCCAGTCGGCCGGCGCATCCAGCTCAGCAAGCTGTGAGGGAGCCAGCAGCAGAGGCCGGCGCACGCCCTGGAGATCCTCCAGGAGGTTCGGCCGACGCATGAACAGCCGCGCGTCACGGATCAGGGACAATGTCGGGATCGGTCGTGCAGTCACATCGGCTCCTTGGTCGAGAACCAGGACGATAACACGCACCCCGTCCCCCCGCCACAGCAGGCGTCTTGACACGTTCGAACACGGGTTCTATGGTGGTCTCGAATCCGTTAGGGGTGGCCTCGAGAGGGGCCTGAGAAACACCCTCAAAACCTGATCCGGGTCATACCGGCGTAGGGAAACGGGCCTACCGAACAGCCAGTGCGGCCGGCCCTCCAATCGTGACGGTGCCGGCGTTTTCATACCCGCCTCCGTCGCATCACCGAGAGGTTCCGAGATGATGCCAAGCATCCGCTCCCGAGGCGTACCTGCCCTCGCCCTGCTGTTTTTGCTCGTTCCGATGCCCATGACCGCCCTTGCGGCCTCCGCACCCCTCGACACCGTCAGCCACGTGACCGCCGACGTCGTGGTCACGGCCTCGCGCTACGGTGAGGACCTGCATCTGAGCCACACCAACATCGCCGCCGAAGAGCTGGCCCGGCGCGTGGGCGTGGAGGACATCCCCATGCTGCTGGCCGGTACGCCCGGCCTCCACGCGTGGTCCGACTCCGGAAACGGCGTGGGCTATACCTACCTGACGATCCGCGGTTTCAGCTCCCACCAAATTGCCGTAACCATCAACGATATTCCGCTCAACGATCCCGAGGATCATTCCGTGTACTGGGTCGACGTGCCGGACTTCGCTTCTTCGGTCCACGACATCCAGGTGCAGCGCGGCATCACCAACTCCATCGGCGGCGCCACCGCTGTGGGCGGCACCGTGAACCTGGTGACAGACATGCTCGCCCTCGAACGCGGCGGCCGCACATCCACCATGTTCGGCTGCTTCAACACCTGGCGCACCATGGCCGAGTATCAGACCGGCCTGGTGGATGGACGGTTCCAGTCGGCGCTGCGCTGGTCGCGGGTGGAGAGCGACGGCTACCGCGACCGCACCGGCAGCAAGCTGTGGGGCGTGTACTGGAGCGGGCGGGCGCTGCTGGGCGACCACACGCTGCAGGCCAACGTCTACACGGGTCGCGAGGAATCGCAGCACGGCTGGAACGCCGCCCACGAGGACGACCTGGCCATCAACCGCCGCGCCAACCCCGAGACCTACAAGAACGCCGTCGACGACTTCCGCCAGCCCCACTACGAGCTGCATCACGGCTGGACGGTGTCGGACCGGGTCTCGCTCCGCAACACCGCCTTCTGGATCCACGGCGCCGGTTATTACGAGAACCTCAAGGAGGGCGAGACGGCGGCGGACTTCAGCCTGGACCGCAGCCTGGGCCTCGCTGCCGACGACGAGGTCGACCTGATCCGCCGCAAGAATGTGGACAAGGACCAACTCGGCCTGGTGAGCCACGTGAAGGTGGACCACGGCGGCGGCCGCACCATCGTCGGCGGCGACGTCTACGACTTCCACAGCGACCACCGCGGCAACGTGCTCTCGGTGCTCGGCGTGAATCCGACCATGGACGAGGACTACTACCGCTACAGAGGCGACAAGACGGCTTGGTCCATCTACGCCAACGAGATGTGGGAAGTACTGCCCGGCCTGACCCTGCTCGGCGACCTGCAATACCAGCACAAGGTCTACCGCTTCATGCAGGACGAGGTCGGCAACTTCACCGGCGCCGACCGTCATGCCTACGAAGTCGACTACGGCTTCTTCAATCCCAAGGGCGGCGTGTACTGGGACACCCCGGCCATGCCCTTCGGCGGCCGTTGGGGCCTGTACGCCCACATCGGCGTCACCCACCAGGAACCCGGCACCGACGATCTCTTCGACACCTGGCAAGGCCCCGACGACCTCGGCGTGGCGCCGCTGTTCCGCACGAGCGTCCCGGTGGACGAAACAGGCGACGGTGTGGCCGACTACATCGAGTGGTCTGATCCGCAAATGGTTGAAGAACGCGCCGTGAACTACGAGTTCGGCACTTCATGGCGCACTGACGCCGTCTCCCTCAAGATCAACGGCTATTGGATGGAGTTCGAGAACGAGATCGTGGCCTACGGCGCCGTCGATGAAGACGGCATGGCCATCAAGGGCAACGCCGGCACCACCCTGCACCGCGGCGTCGAGCTTGAGACCGCCGTGTGGCTCACCGACGCCCACGTGCTGAAGGTGGCCGCCTCGCGGTCCTGGGACGAACACGAGGCCTACACCACGAATTTCGATCCCGAGGTTTGGACACCCGGCGAGTTCAACCTCAGCGGCAACCCTATCTCCCTGTTCCCCGAACACTTCCTGACCGTGGCCCTCGACTCACAATTCGGCGCCGTCGACACCAGCCTGCGGTTCCGCAGCGTGGGCAGGCAGTTCCTCGACAACACCGGGAACGCCGACCACACCATCGACAGCTTCGCCACGGTCGATCTGGCCGTCGGCGTTGATATCGGCGCCCTGCTCGGCCCTTCGACCGTCTCCACGCGCCTGGACCTGCGGGTCAACAACCTGTTGGACGAGGAGTACGAAACCTGGGGCTACTGGTACAATGGCCGCAATCTGATCCCGGCCGCTGGGCGCAACTTCCTCGTCGGCGTCCACACTTCGTTCTAGGAGCTTCGATGAAGATCGCCCATATCCTCGACATCCTCGCCCCACGCCGCGGTCGGCGAGCCGTCGTTCTCTGCGACGGCCCGCCGCCGGCGGCGGAAACCCTGGCGTCGTGCCTTCACCACGATGATCTCTTCATCGCCACCGACGCCGCCGGCCAGCCGTTCACCAAACTGTCCCGTCCACCCGATGTCGTGATCGGAGACTTCGACACCCTGGGCATTCCGCCCGACGACAACTCGACCACACAGTTCATCCACGCCATCGGCCAGAACACAACCGATAGCGAAAAGGCCCTCGACCACGCGGCTCAAGCGGGCTGTGTCGATGCCGTGGTGCTTGGCGCCCTGGGCGGCCTGTTCGATCACAGCCTCTCGAACGCCGCATTGCCGGAACGGTTTTCGTGGCTGCTGAACGTGATTCTGGTATCCGATGATGACGTCACCATCCGCGTGGCTGCTGGCGATCAGGGCTTCTGGGATCTTCCTCCACAAACACTGATCTCCCTCACGCCGGTCGGTCCCGGTGCGCGAGGCGTGGATTTCGATGGCGTGCGCTGGCCCCTCAAAGGCGCTGATCTATCCTGGGCCGGTGCATCGACGATATCGAACCACGTCGTCGACACGCCGACGCGGCTGTCCGTGTCTGGGGGGTCGCTGCTGTTCACCGTACGCAAGGGCCTGGTGCCATGAGTCTGGTCCTCGTCTACACGGCCTTCCTGGCCTTCGCCGTCCTGCGGCTTTTCCGCGCCCCGGCCTGCGACGAAACCGACTACATCGTCGCAGGCCGACGCCTGACCCTCCCCGCGTTTGTCGCCACCACCGTTTCGAGCTGGTACGGCGGCATCCTCGGCGTGGGCGAATACGCCTGGACCTACGGCGTGAGCAACTGGCTCGTGTTCGGCGTGCCCTATTACCTCTATGCCGTGATCTTCGCGCTGATACTCGCCGCCCGCGCCCGCCGCAGCGAAGTGCTCACCCTGCCAGACCTGCTCGAACGCCGCTTCGGCCGCGGCCCCGCTCTGGCCGGAGCCGGCATGCTGTACGTGATGACCGTCCCGGCCGCCTACGTGCTGATGATCGGCGTGCTGGTCCAGATGGCAACGGGCTGGCCTCTGTGGGCCGGCGTGGTACTGGGCACCGCGTTGTCGGTGGGCTACGTGTACCGCGGCGGGCTGCGCGCGGTGGTGGGCACCGACAAGGTGCAGTTCGTACTGATGTTCGTGGGGTTCGCGGTCCTGGTGCCGGCCTGCATGATGAAACACGGCGGTCTGGGGTGGCTGCGCGATGCCGTACCCGCAGGCCATCTCGAATGGGACGGCGGCCGCGGTTTCCAGGCCATCGCGGTGTGGTACGTGATCGCTGCCTCGACGTTGGTCGAGCCCTCGTTCTACCAGCGCTGCTACGCTGCACAGAATGCCGCCACGGCACGGCGCGGACTGCTCGTCTCGGTGGCGTTCTGGCTGGTCTTCGACGCGCTCACGACCGTCTCCGGTCTCTACGCCCGCGCCGTCCTGCCCGAGTTGGCCGACCCCATGACCGCGTTTCCAGCCCTGGCGAACGCCACGCTGCCGCCGTTGCTGCGGGGGCTGTTCATCACCGGCCTGCTCGCGACGATCATGTCGACCGTCGACTCCTACTCCTTCATCGCTGCCATCACCGGCGGTCGCGATCTTTGGGGACGCTGGACGGGCCGTGGTGAATCTCTGGGTCCCATGCGCGTTGCGCTGACCATCACGGCGGTGCTGTCGGTCGCCATGGCGATGTGGGCGGGGTCGGCCATCACGTTGTGGCATCATCTCGGAAGCATCGGCACGCCGGTCCTCCTGGGACCGGTGTTGATGGCACATACCGGGGTGCGACGATCGAGTCGGAGAGTGCTTTGGTCCATGGCGTCGTCCGGAACGATTTCAGGCGCATGGTTGATCCTCGGAGGCGGCTCAGCCTGGCTGAACATCGAGGCGATCTTCCCGGGGTTGCTTGTCTCCGGACTCCTGCTGATTCCGAGATCCGGGCTGCATACGAACTGAGCCTCTGCCTGACAACGAAAACGAGGCCGCCTCCTTCACGGACACGGCCTCGTCGATCAGAATCCTGCAAACCCTATTCCGGCTTATGCACCACCATCTGCGGGAACGGAATCTCAATGCCCTCGCGATCGAAAGCTTCCTTCACGCTGCGGGTGAAGTCGAGCTTCACGCCCCAATAATCGTCGGTGGCGCACCAGGGACGAACCAGCAGGTTGACGCTGCAGTCCGCAAGCTCACCCACTGCGATCTGGGTCTCGGGCTCCTTCAGCACGCGGCTGTCGGCTTCGAGCAGGCCCTTGATCACAGCCATGGCCTTGCCGATATCAGAGCCGTAGCCGATGCCCACGACCATGTCGACACGCCGCGTGTCCTCGGCGGTGATGTTCTTGATCGTGTCGCCGAAGATCTTCCCGTTGGGCACCATGATGCGGATGTTGTCCGGCGTGTTGATGATCGTGGTGAACAACTGCATGGCCATGACCTTGCCGGTCACCCCCGCCACCTCCACGAAGTCGCCGATCTTGTAGGGCCGGAACACCAGCAGCATCACGCCCGCCGCGAAGTTGCTCAGCGAACCTTGCAGGGCGAAGCCCACCGCGAAGCCGGCGGCGCCCATCACGGCCACCAGCGAGGCCGTCTCGATGCCGAAGTTCTTAAGCACCGCGATCCAGGTGAAGGCCATCACCAGGAAGTAGACCAGGCTCACCGCGAAGCTCACGATGGCCTGGTCGGTGTCGGTCTTGGCCAGGGCCTTACGGGTCAGCTTGCGCGCCCAGCCGGCCACGATGCGGCCGACGATGAGCACCAGCACGGCGCCGATGACCCTCAGGCCATAGACCATTGCGAACTGGGTGAGAGCCTCCCAGATCTTGTCGACGTTCACGTTCTCCATCACGCCTCCTAGAAGAGCTTGTAGGTCAGGCCGATGCCCAGGATGTCGCGCCAGCGGGTATCGTTGGAGATCTCCTTGTCATACAGCACTTCGAAGAAGAGGGTCGTCTGGATGTACTTGGTGACCGAGGCCGAGAGGTTGATCTCCCAGGCGACATCGGTGCTCTTCCAATCGTCGATGTAGGGGCTGTCCGCCGCCAGGTCATCGTCGGCGGAGCTGGTGAAAGCCTGGAAGACGCGCAGCTTCGAGACGGCCTTGAGCTGCTCGTTGAAGACGTGCGACACGTCGGTGACCCACTCGAGGCCGCCGTCGGTGATCATATCCTCGTCCTTGACCAGGCGCTCGCGGTAGGCGAAGCCGAGACGGCTGAACACCTGGGTCGTCTCGTTCTTGAGCAGGTCGCGGCCGAGGCCCGCCGATTCGGTCAGCAGCGCCGGGTTGAACATGTTGTCGGCGGCGTCCTTGAACTGGGTCTCGTAGGTGAAGGCCACGAAGGGGTTGACGTAGCTGCCTTCCTTGAACTTCAGCAGGGACTCGAGGAAGATGCGGTCGGTGGATTTCTCCGAATCGGCCCACGACTTCACGCCCGCCCCGTCGCGCACCTGGTTGCGCGTCTTGCCGTAGTTGATCTTGAGCTGGTTGGTCCACAGCGTGGACGGATTGAGGTGCCGCTCGGCGGTGGCGTTGGCGTTGAAGGTCCAGTTGAAGGTGCCGAGCTCGTCGCCGGCCCAGGCGTCGCTGTAGCCGGCCTGGTTGATGATCAGACCGAGATCGGCGGTCTTCGTCCAGCCGGTGGTGGCGGTGTCCTCGGCGACGGCGAGTCCAGCCGTCAGTCCGAGCAGCGCAACGGTCAGAATGAACCTCGACATAGCTGTATCCTCCAGAGGGGGTCGGTCCCACAGGACCTCGGGTGTGGGACGTCGGACGGGCGGAGCCGAGCGTCGTAGGACCGCGCCACGGCGCGATCGGTCCCGATGATAAGCAAGGCAGATCTCCTTCGCAACGGAGGGCTTGCCATCGTGATCGGAATTCGGCATCTCAATCCGTCAAATGGTTCGATCGCCCCGACTGTTATCACTGGAGGTGGATGATGTCTCCTCGTCAGCGATTCATCACGATAATTCTCACGATGCTGCTCGCCACCGGCGCTCGGGCCCAGACGCCGCCGGGCGCGACCATCGGCATCTACTTCGACCCGGCCGCCAACTTCGAATACTACATGATGACGACAGCTCATCCGCTGCTGACCTACGTCTGCGCGACTCGTGCGGAGTCGATGATCGGCGGTGCGGCGTTCCGCGTGGAGATGCCGACCTGGATCCAGCTGCTCAGCGAGACCTTCCCAGCCGGGCTGCCCATCGGCGACCTCATGACGGGCGTCGAACTGGGGCTGACGACCCCCCTGCCGGTCTTCGGCACCGACGCCGCGATCCTCGCCACGTTCGTGATCCTGCCGCCGGACTATCCCTTCGCCACCCTCGAGATCCTTCCCCATCCGTCCTATGCCACCCCGGTGCTGGCGGACTCCGCGGGAATTGTGATCGAAGCGGTGGGAGCCTACGGCTGGCTCACTCATCCCGACCCAAACGAGACGGCCAGCTGGAGCGATGTGAAGACCCTGTTCCGTTGACGGGGGCGATGGAAGGAACGGCCGGGAGCCTCACGGGTCCCGGCCTTCGTCCGTTCAGGAAGATCGCCTGCGGTCAACGCCCAGCTTGCGCATTCTGCTCTGCAGGGTCGTAGGTTTGAGGTCGAGCAGCTCCGCCGCCCCTCCCGGTCCGTAGACCTTGCCACCGGTCCGCTTCAACGCCCGCACGATGTGCCGCCGCTCCATTTCCTGCATCGGCAGGATCTCTTCGCTTGTCGGGGCGTCGATGTCCGGCCGGCGCGGGCGCAACCCGCGATCCATCGTGACGACCGGCTCCTCGAGCACGCCTTCCGGCACGAGGATCGTCGCCCGCTCCAGCACGTTCACCAGCTGCCGCACGTTGCCGGGCCAGTCCTCTCGGCCCAGGGCCCGCAGAGCCCTGTTCGACAGACGCCAAGGCCCGCGCCCGGTACGCCGGGCGATGCGGTGGAGCACGCCTGTCGCGATCGGCTCGAGATCATCCGGTCGATCACGGAGCGGAGGGACCTTCAGGGGGAACACATCGAGGCGATAGAACAGGTCTTCCCGAAAGCCGCCCTTCATGACGGCCTGTTCCAGGTCGCGGTGGGTCGCGGCGAGGATCCTCACGTCGACCTTCACCGGACGGTCCGAGCCCACGGGCTCGAACGTGCCCTCCTGGAGCACGCGCAACAGTTTGACCTGGGCCGCCAGGGGCATGTCGCCGATCTCGTCGAGAAGCAGGGTGCCGCCGTTGGCGGCGAGGAAGCGTCCGGGACGGTCCTGGTCCGCGCCGGAGAAGGCTCCCTTCACATGGCCGAAGAGTTCGCTCTCGATGAGATTTTCGGGGATGACGGCGCAGTTGATCTGAAGGAAAGGCGCCCGTCGACGAGGGCTCCAATCATGAAGGGCCCGGGCCAGGACCTCCTTGCCCGTGCCGGTCTCGCCGCGGATCAGCACCGGCGCATCGGCCTGCGCCACCTGTTTCGCCTGCACCACGAGGCGCCGCATGGCCGGGGACAGGCTGCCTTCGAGCAGCCCGGTGGCGTCCGTGCCGCCCCCGGCCTCATCCAGTATGCGGCTGCGTTCCTCGAGCTGGCTTCGCTGTCGTTTGAGCAGCTCGGCCTGTTCGGCGTAGAGGAACGCCAACGAAACGATGCGGCCGTACACTTCGGCCAGCTCCACGACCATCGGCTCGTAGGTGGCGCAGACGCTCCGGTCGAACGTCATGGCTCCCAACGTGCGGTCGCCCGCATGCAGGGGCACCACCATGCACGAATGCCCATGGGGCAGGTCCACCACGCCGCCGTACGGATCTCCTTCTCCACCGGCGTGGTGGTCCTCGGTCAGCACCTGGGCCCGTCGTTCCTCCAGGGCCCGGCGCAGGGTCGGGTGCTCGGCGAGCCGTAGGGTGTGCCTCCGCACGGCGTCGTCGGCCAAGGGACCTCGGGCCACGAGGACCCGCAGGGATTGCTCCTCCATTCCCAGGACCACCGCCAGATCGTGGGGCACGAGTTGACCTAGAGATTCCAGGGCTCGTTCCAACACATCGGCGATGGACTCGGGACGCCCGGCGAGCTCCGTCAAGGCTTTGAGGTCCCGCGTCGCGTCGAAGAGTCCATCCATGGCTCACCTCCAACGTGATTTCGGTGAATTTACTTTATTTCGGTACTATGTCAATATTATTTCGGTGTATCTCAACCATCTCCCTCACCACCGATCCTATGATATCGCACAAGCAGAACACACCGGCCCGAACGAAACCTCTCGGCGATCAAGGTCCCATTCTTTTCCTAAAGCCCGAGGCTTTTCATCCGATCCATCCCATCATCTGAACCTATCGCCCACGAAGGGACCAGAGCGATGCACCAGAAAATCCTGATCGTCGACGACCACAAACGAAACGTCCAGATCCTCGAACGGCTGCTTCAGAACGACTATGAGATCCGGACAGCCTCTTCGGGCCAGGAAGCCCTCGACACCGTCCCATCCTTCATGCCCGACATCGTGCTGCTCGACATCATGATGCCCGGCATGGACGGCTATGAGACGTGCCGCAGAATGAGACAGCTCGAATCCCTGATCGGAACCAAGATCGTCATGGTCTCCGCCAGGGCCATGGTCACCGAGCGGCTCAAAGGATACGAAGCGGGCGCCGACGACTACATCACCAAGCCCTTCGATCTCGACGAGCTCAAGGCCAAAGTCGACGTCTATATGCGCCTGCGGAGCGAAGAGGATGTCAGCCACGAAATCGCCGACCTCATCGAATCGCTGGTCCGACGCACGGAGTCGCCCCTCACCTACACCCGCGACGCCATGTACCTGCTGCAGAAGGACACCAAGCTCTCCCCCGAGAGCCAGCACCTGGTGACGATCACCCAGGGCTGCGTGACGTCCATCCTCAATGCCATCAAAGAGGTCCAGACCATGGCCTCGATCAACATGTCCACCAACACGATCACCGAGTCGCCGCTCCAGCTCAACACGATGCTCGAAGCCGTCCAGCACAACACGGCCTGGCTGGCCCAGCGCTGCGGCGTCGAGGTGGAGATCGCGCAGGCCAACAACGTTGTCGTCAAAGCGGACGAGATACAGATCAACCGGGCGCTCCTGTCCCTGCTCGACTACCTGATCCGCGGTACGGGACGCGGCGGCAAGATCCGGATCATCCTGTCCAACAGCGAGACCACATCGATCAAGATGGCGATCGTCCAGACCTCGCCAGAGGCCTCGCCGCCGGCCGAGGACCATATGATCGCCATCCGCATCGCGGAGAGCATCCTCAGCCAGCATCACGGCTCTCTGATGATCGACCAGAATTTCGACCAGATCACCGGTTTCGATGTCCACCTCCCGAAATCGCTCACTATCGGCGATACGAGGAACGACCAGAATACACTCCTGGTCTAGGCCATCTCCGGAAGGGATCCGAAAACCATGAACCTCTTCGGACGATTCAACCGCTCCCTCCAGGCCCGGCTGACGCTGTTCAGCACGATCTCCGTAATCCTCGCCCTGGGCATCACCGCGGTTGGCGTGCTCGTCAAAGAACGCGAGACGACCCATACGGAACTCAACCGCACAATCGATTCCATCGGCGCCCTGATCGCCGCCAACGCCCAGGCGCCCCTGCTGTTCGAGGACAGGGACGCCGCCCTGAGCCTGCTCGACGCCCTGGCCGGACTAGAGGACGACATCGACGGCTGCATTCTGGATGCCGACGGTGAAGTGTTCGCCGCCTACCCGACGGATCTGGATTGGAAATCCCGGCGGGAACTCCTCGATCTGAACATCGAGCCGGCCGGCCGCCAAGCCCGCGCCGTCGATGTTTCGATCAATGACGAGAAGATCGGCACCGTGCTCCTTTCCGCCGGCATGGACCACTTCTATGCCTATATGAAGGACATCTCCCTCAAACTCATGCTGCTTATCTCCCTCGCTCTTGCCGCTTCGCTGTATATCGGCCGCAAGACCATGCAGGCGGTCCTCCACCCCCTGGAGAACCTTGAACAGGGCGCCAGAGAGATCATCGAAAACGGCGACTACGCCCTGCGCGTCCCACACCACTCGCGCGATGAACTCGGAAAGCTGACGGATTCGTTCAACGCCATGCTGGAGCAGATCGAGGCTCGGGACGGAGAGCTCATGCGGTCCCACACACAGCTCGAGCAGCGTGTCATCGAAAGGACACGTGACCTCGAACTGGAAATCGACTTCCGCAAGAAGGCCGAAGATTCGATGCGCGTCGCCATGGAGCAAGCCGAGACGGCCAACAGGGCCAAGAGCGAGTTCTTGGCGAACATGTCCCACGAACTCCGGACGCCGCTTCATGGCATCCTGTCCTTCGCCCAGTTCGGCCTGCGGGAATGCGACTCGGACGACATCACGGCACTCAGTGATCACTTCGGCACCATCAAGGGCAGTGGCGAAACCCTGCTCAAACTCCTCGACGACCTGCTCGACCTGGCCAAGATGGAAGCTGGTCGCATGACCTTCGATTTCCAGCCCTGCTGCATGGACGACCTGATCGAGGCGGGTGTTGGCGAATTCGACTCCCTGGTCACAGAGCGCCATATCGACGTCCGCCACGAGTCGCACATCGGCGAGCTGGAAATGCTGGTGGACCCGACCAGGGTCCTGCAGGTGCTGCGGAACCTCCTGAGCAACGCCATCAAGTTCTCGCCGGGCGAGAGCCTCGTGCATGTCAGGAGCAGCCTCGATGACGGGAACCTGCTGATCGAGGTCATGGACAGCGGCATCGGCATTCCCGACGACGAGTACGAAACGATCTTCGACAAATTCATCCAGTCGAGCAAGACGAAGACCGGCGCGGGAGGCACGGGCCTGGGCCTGGCCATCACGCGCGAGATCACCGAGGCCCACGGCGGCCGCGCCTGGGCGTCGCCCAACCCGACCGGCGGCGCCATTTTCTCCGTCGTTCTGCCCGTGCGCTCTCAGCTTGAGATCGACGAGCAGACGCTCGAGCCGGAGGCCGTCGCAGCCCCCTGACCCCGAGCACCGAAGACAAAGCAGAAGGACAACGAAGCTCCCGACACCTTCGCTGAACGTAGATTTCGAAGAGGAACAGACATGACGACAAGCCTCAAGACTCTCTCTGCCGCCGCCGCGCTGATGGCCTGCTGCTGGACCGGCGCCGTCACCGCCTCCGAAGGCATCGACCTGGAATCCTTCAGCCTCGAAGAGCTGCTGAATGTCGAGGTCGTTTCGGTTTCGAAGAAGGCGGAGTCCGCCGTCAGGGCCCCGGCCGCGGTGTTTATCATCACGGCCGAAGACATCCGCCGCAGCGGCGCCACGTGCGTCCCAGAAGCCCTGCGCCTCGCACCGGGAGTCCACGCGGCCCGGATCGACGCCACACGCTGGGCGCTGACCGTGCGCGGCTTCAACGGCAGGTACGCCAACAAGCTCCAGGTGCTCGTGGACGGGCGGAGCGTCTACTCTCCCATGTTCAGCGGCACCTATTGGGAGGCCGGCGAGGTGCTGCTCGAAGACATCGAACAGATCGAGGTCATCCGCGGCCCCGGCGCCACGCTCTGGGGCGCCAACGCCGTCAACGGCGTCATCAACATCATCACGCGCCGGGTGGACGCTGACGACCGTGTCGCCGTCGGCGCCTGGACGGGCGGCCAAGGCCTGTACCGGACCCGCGCCAGCATATCGGAGAACACGGGAGAAAACGGCGCCCTCAGGCTGAGCGCCGCCGGCACCAAGCGCGGCTCGACCGTCACAACGACGGGCACGGACTCCGGCGACGACGCCGATGAGTTCCTCGTAACCGGACGCTGGGATCAGGACTACGGCGAACACGATCGCCTGACCGTGAGCGGACGCATGCTGGGCCTCGACCAGAGGTTGGCCTACGACGCCACCGCGCCCACGCCGCCCTTCTCGACATTCGGCAACGACGAGGCGACCGTCCGGATCGCGGGGATCGAGGCGACATGGCACCGCGACCTGTCTCCCGCATCCGGCCTGGAGATCTCAGCTTCGCGGATGTGGTTCCGCCGCGATGAGTTCCTGTTATCCGACCACCACGAGATCGCCGACCTGAACCTCCAGCACAACTTCGCGCCGATTGATCGGCACGAAGTGATCTGGGGAGCCGGCTACCGCCACTATCAGGACGACATGCGGGGAAGCCTGGGGTACGGCTTCGAGCCCTCATCCCAAACGGACTGGACGCTGCACGCCTTCGTTCAGGACGAGTTCACGGCCGTACGCGACCGACTCGAGCTGACCCTGGGCGCCAAGATCGAGAAGCGGAACTACATCGACACCAGGTGGCAGCCGAGCGGCCGCTTCGCCTGGACCCCAGGGGATCGGCACACCGTCTGGGGATCCGTGGCGAGCGCCATCCGTACGCCTTCGCGCAGCGACCGCCACCTCTTCATCGACATCGCGGCGATCCCCCCCGGCGCCACGCCCATGAACCCCGACAACACGATCATGCTGAGCCTCCTCGGCGACGACGGTGTCACGCCCGAAGAGCTCATCGCCTACGAAACCGGCTACCGCCTGCAGCCTGCCGACCACCTGCTGCTGGACTTCGCGTACTTCTTCAACGAATACGAGAATCTGATCTCCTCGCAGGCCGGAGGCATCCGCCCGCACCCGATCTACGGCCTGCCCGTCATGCAGATGCCGCTGATCAGGACCAACAGCAACGGCGGTCACACCGAGGGCGGCGAACTGGCGGCCACCATGGCCGGCGAACGCGCCCGTCTCCGACTGACGTACAGCTACATCACGAACGAGAAACACTCTCCCGGCGAAGACGAATCCGCCGGCTTCCAGGAACTCAACACCCCGCATCACCAGTACTCGGCCCACCTCGGCCTGAATCCCGGTGCGGGTCTGGAGGTGGACCTGCTCTACCGCCACCTGCAATCCTTCAAGATCGACGAGGTTGCCATTCCCGCCCAGGACGAGCTCGACCTGCGACTCGGCTTGATGACCGGCAACCGCTGGCGTCTGTCGCTCGGTGGACGCAACCTGCTCCACGAGAACCATCTGGAATTCTACGACAACAGCGGTTCCCCCTTCAGATCCCTCGTCGAGCGCACGTACGTCGCCACAGCGGAATGGCGGTTCTGATCGTGAACATGCGCCGTTCAATGAACCGATGCTTCATCAGACTCCTGAGCGGGATCCTGGTCGCCCTCTGCTCAGCCGCGGCTCCGTGCCTTGCGTCCGGAGGTGGCGACGTCACCATCGGCGCCGACAAGCTGCCCGAGCTCAAGTCGGCCGTCGTCGTGAGGATCCTGCAGTTCGCGCAATGGCGCGGAGAGTCGGCCGGCAATGGGACCGAGCCCCTGCGCATGGGCGTCCTCGGAGGCGATAAGATCACCGCGGCCCTGGCCGCCCACGCCGGCGCGGACATCAACGGACGGCGCCTCGAAGTGACGACCGTGACCTCCATCGACGACGCCGCGCACTGCCAGGTGCTGTATATAAGCGACGAAGACGGCGACCATGCGACGTTGGTCGACGCCCTCGATCTCAGAACGCTCCCGGGCGTCCTGAGCATCAGCGACGCCCCCCGCTTCAACGACGACGGCGGGATCATCCAGCTCTCCCTGGAGAATGGAAAGCTCGTCTTCACGATCAATACCAACTGCCTCGAAGCCCGCCATCTCTTCTTGAGTTCCCGCCTGATGAGCGTGGCCCACGTCTACGACGACGGGTCGTGAACAGGATCCTGCCACCCACGAATCGAAAACCCACGCGAAGCGTCATCAACGCCCTGAACAGCCTGCTCGCCGATTCCATCGTCCTCGCCCAGAAACTGCACCACTACCACTGGCGCGTGAGCGGAGAAGCTTTCTACCAGCTGCACGCCAAGTTCGAAGAGCTCTACGACCGATTCGGCATCATGGGAGACGAATTCGCCGAGCGCATTCTGATGATCGGCGGTGCCCCGTTGGCAAGTCTTGCCGATGCTCTCGCCGCAGCCGAGATCGAGGAAGACTCCTCGGTACCGGCGGCCAGGGTCATGGTGGAAAACGTGAGGAAGGATCTGGTCCGGTTCCACGGATAAGTCCGCGCGGCGGGCGCGGCGGCCGACAAGGCCGGCGACAAGGGCAGTGCCGGCATTCTGGATCCCCTTGGCGATGCCCTGGAGAAAGAACTGTGGATGCTCGGGGCGTTCCTGGAGGGCTAGAGGAGCAGAAATCCCGTCCGCGTCCGCCACCTCTCGCGGACGGGTGCCCGGCCCCCGGTGTTCGGGGGTCGGGTGAGACGTCTCATCGGCGGGCGCGCAGCACCACGAACTTCCGGTCCGACCCCACGACATCGACGTTCCCGAACAGCCGTTGCAGCTTGATGTGATAGCCCAGGTGCCGATTGCCCACCACCAGCAGCTCGCCTCCGGGCATGAGAGTGCGCCTGGACTGCTCGAACATGCGCCAGGCCACGAGATCGTCCACGGCTTGGGCCTGATGGAAAGGAGGGTTGCAGAGGATCAGATCCAGACTCCCCTGCTCACGTTCACGCAGGCCATCGGCCGCCAGGAACTCATGGCCGTCGAGGCCGGCGGCTTCTGCATTCTCCCTGGCGCAGGTCACCGCCTGATACGACTCGTCCACGAACAGGACCGATGCGGCCGGACAGCGGCGTAAAACCGCGAGCCCCAGGGCACCGTTGCCGCAACCGAGGTCGGCCACGCGCAACGGCCAGTCCGTTTGTGGCAGGTGGGCCAGCAACAGTCGGGTGCCGATGTCCAATCCTTCACGGGCGAAGATATTGGGGCGGTTGTTGAGCTCGAGATCGAATTCCTCCAACCTGTACGTGCTCGAATCCGGAGCGGGCAGAATATCGAGAGCCGGATCGAACTTCGAGAAGGCGAGTCGCGCCTTCTTCCAGCCCAAACTCGTGGTCGTAGGACCGACCAGACGTTCGAGCAGGCGGTAGGCCCGCACCGGAGTGTGCTTGATCATGCCGCCCGCGACGACCTGCGATTCCGCGTGGAGATGCGGCCGCAACCGTCGCAGCAGATCTTCGAGCCAGGCCAGGGACTTGGGAATCTTGATCAGCACCAGATCAAACGAGCCAGACGGGGCCTGATCGCCGGGCACGAAACCTACAGCTCCCGCAACGGCGCCGTTGCGCTCCAGATTGTGCTCGAGAGCCAGCCGCGCAAGATGGGAATCACCCCACGAAACCGGTGCCTGTTCTTGGAGCGCCACACCGAGGGCGCCGAAGGCATCATTGACAATCAACAGCGACATCCCCGTAGTGAGGGCCGCCGTCTCGTCGAGATGGTTCAGCAGATATTCGTCGGCGGCATCCCAAGCCTGCAGGGGCTCGTCGTGTCGGAGTGGAAAGCGCTGGAGACGGAGTTCGCGGTCGGGCCGAAGCATGGGAGACCTCAGCTCCAGTCCACCGGAGCACGCCGCACCGGCATCGTCATGCAACGGCAGCCGCCGCCGCCGCGGGCCAGTTCCTCGCCGTCGATGGTCACGACGGTGCGACCCATGTCCGCGAGACTCTTCCGGCCGGCGATCACGTCATCGGCCGGTACGACCTCGAAGCCATGCTTGTCGAGTTCCTCGATGGTGTGAACGTTGCGCCCGTAACCAACCACCTGTCCCGGCGCCACGGCGAAGAAATTGGTGCCCGAATGCCACTGCTCGCGCTCCTGGAGCCAGGGGTCTGTGTGGCCGCCGCAGGTGACCGCCTCGATGTCCATACCCACGGCACGCAGCGCCGCCGGAATGTGGTCCACTTCGTCGATACTCACGACCCTGCCGCCCTCCACCTTCATGTGAACGGTCTGCAACCGGCTGGGGCGCATGATCACCGGCTCATAGACCATGCATGCGTTGCGGTCGAGGAAGGTGAACACCATATCGAGATGGATGAACGACTCGGGCTGTTCCGGCAATTCCTGGACGATCACGTGGAAGACGTCACGTCGCTGGCGCATACGATCCACGAACCAGTCGACTGCCTGGGGCGTGGTGCGCGCCCCGAGACCGATCACGATCACGTCTTCACGAGCCACCAGCACGTCGCCGCCCTCCACCGACAAACCCTTGAGTCCTCTCGGGGAATCGAGGGGGTTGAGGGTCGTCACTCCGAACGCGGGATGACGATCGAAGATGGTCTCCATAATGAGGGCTTCACGCTCGCGGACACGGTTGGCCATACGACCGATCACAATGTTGCCGCCCACGGTCATGGCTGCGTCTCGCATGAAGAAGAAGTTGTGCAGGGGACGCAGTGCATAGCGCTCCTTGCTCAAAAAAGAAGTCAGACTGTCCTGGCGCACAAGCACACCCTCGACGATCTGGCGGCAGAGTTCGTCGTCGTCGAGAGCGAGCAGGTCTTCGGCGATCTCCGGCACCTGTTCGTTGCGGCAGATCTTCTCGATCAAAGACGTGCGCACGTTTTGGTCGGCGATGGTCTCGCCAAGCAAATGCCTCATCTCGAAGACATTGGTCACGCTTTCCAAGACTCCCCGCAGCTGCGCATGCTCGCGGGTGCAGACGTTGCCGCTGAGGATGTCGCTATAGAGGGCGCGCTCGGCGGTGGCCGGAGTCATGTTCTCGATTTCAGGACCGGGGCTGTGGATGATCACACCTTCGAGACGGCCGATTTCCGAATCGACACGCACATTCACCTTTTCCATCATCACAGCCTCCTTATGGGTTCGGAAACGCCCATGATCTCAACGGGGCCCCTCTTAGAGAATCAATATGATACATATTTACAATTGAGATAATAATTATCCAATTCTAGGGATCGAGATCAAGGTGGTCATGATCCTGCAGGATCCGCTTCACCAGAGCGGTGAGTCGCGGCATGGCCGGTGCGACGGCCAAGTCGGCCAGATCGTTCAGACCGGCGGCGAGCTGTCGCAGCCCCGGCATGATCCAGCGACGATAGCTGCGCTTGCCGCGGATGTGAGAGAGGAAGCCGTAGGCTCCTAGTGCCTGCATATTGCGCAGGAGGCCGGCCAGGACCACCTCGTGATGGACGACCTCTGGATCGACCCCCACGGCCTTGGACACCAGCGCCGCCCATCGCGCACGAAGGTCTGCCACTCGCTCCGCGGTAGGATCGAGATAAGGATCACGGATCAATGAGGCGGGATCATATCCCCGTGGCCCGAGGCGCATGCCCTGTACGTCCACCAGACGGACCAGTCCGTCGTCCAGCATGATGTTGGTGGACTGGAAGTCGCGGTGCATGAGCACCAGCGGCTGGGCGGCCACGTCCTTCGCCAGGCTCCGGCACTCCGCTTCGCAGGACATGATCACTTCGGGATCGGTCTTACAGACATTGGACAGGAACCTCGTGGCGAAGTAACCGGCCTCACCCACCAGATCGACCTCCGTGAAGTTGCGGTCGGTCAATGCCGAACAGGCGCCGCGTTCCACGAGATCGGTCCCCCGGGTTTGCAGATCCAGCAACCGAGCAAACACGTCGTCGATCGGATCGATCGCTTTCGGATCGGCCAAAAGACGACCCAGGCTTGCATCCCCCAGGTCCTCCATGACCAAGGCCGGCCGATTTCGGTCCACAGCCAGGACCCAGGGACCGCCCAACCCTTGTTCGTGAAGAAAACCCGCGATGTCGACGAAACGGTCGAAGTCCAGGGCGTCGTCATGGGCGTCCATGACAACGGCGGTTCTTCCCTCACAGGCCACACGCCAGAAGAGCCGGTCTGAAGCCTGTCCGGTGAGGGGGACGGTACGGCAGACTCCGTCGAAACCCGCTTCGGTCAGAATGGATCGCAGCGCCCGAGGCGGCTCCACCGGAACAGGGGAATGAGCCGGCATCACCCAGCCATCGCCAAGTACCAGGCGATGATGGACAGCGGGCCCCCGCACGCGCACTCCCGGCATCACAACGCAGTCGTCGAGTTCCACATCGGCGTCGACTCGACAACCTGTGTACAGAGTGACGAATCCTCTGAGCCGTGCCCCTGCCGCCACCGACACGCCGGGCCCTCGCATCACGCGCTCGGAACCTTCTTGCAAGCTTGCGACGGCTTCGAGGTAGCGGGCCGGCGTCCCGAGATCGTGCCAGAGCCCACCCTCGAGCAGATGCCCGCGCACGGCATCCGGGTCGTCGGTCAAAGCGGCGCTCAAGGCCGGCGCCAATTCGCTGGGGCCGGCAGGCAGTCTGTCGAGAAACCGCCTGGAGAACACGGCGATGCCCGTGTAGGTGAGCATGCGGTCCTCGACAGAGGGAACAGCGCCGAGCAGGCCGGCTACATCGCGGACCCGACCGTTCGGGCCAATCCGTACGGTGTTGATGCGGGGCTCGTTGGTCAGCACGAGGGTGGCCTCGGCCTCGTCCGTATGGGCAGCGGCGAGACGAATATAATCCGGATTACAGAGCACATCGCCGTTGACCAGCAGGAAGTGGTCGTCGCGGCCGAGCAGCGAACGGGCGTTGGCCAGGGCGCCGCCGGTGCCGAGGATCTCCGGCTCGTAGAAGATCGTCACGTCGAGGCCCTGGTGCCGCTCCCGGAGATGATCCTCGATCTGCTCGGCCAAATGATGCGTGTTGACGGCCACGCGTTGAACCCCCGCGTCGACGAGGGTCGTGAAGATCCAGTCCAGCAGATGCCCGCGGCCGATGGGGATCAGCGGCTTGGGCATGTGCTCGGTCAACGGCCGCAACCGCTTGCCATAGCCCGCGGCCAGCACCATGGCGGTGCGGATGGGTGCGTGATCAGTCATAGAGTTCGAACTCCCGGACCTCGCCGGCGAAGGCGACCAGGTCGGGCTCCCAGGCGGCGGCCAGGTCCCGCGGATCGTCGCCGGCGTCGACGGCCTCGCGCAGAGCGGGCCCGCCGGCGAGGATGTCGATGGGCAGCTTGACGGTTTCGTACTCATAGGGCGGCGGGTTCCAAACCAAAGCATCGGGAGCGACGGCCCGTACGGCCGCGAGGATCTCCACCGCCGTACGCACCGGCCGGAAGGCCCCGCGGTCGGTCACGTGAATCTGGGCTCCACCGCACAGCGCTCCGGCATGCTTCTGGAACGTGGGCTGGAAGTGCAGAGGCCGAAACTCGGCGCCGGGCAGGGCGCGGTCGGTGAGGCTGCCGCACAGGGCGTCGGGGTCGATCCCCGGCGCGCCGAAGATTTCGAAGGGCCGCGTGGTGCCGCGCCCCTCGCTCAGCGACGTGCCTTCGAGCAGGCACATCCCAGGATACACGAAGGCCGTATCCACGGTCGGCATGTTCGGCGACGGCAGGACCCAGGGCAGGCCCGTGGCCTCGAATTCATCTTCACGCCGCCAGCCTTCCATGGCAACGACCTGCAGATCGACATCGAGAACGAACCGTGCGACGAACCACCGCCCCAGTTCACCGACGGTCAGGCCGTGGCGCATGGGGATCGGTGCGAGACCGACGAACGAGGTCCAGTCCATGTCCAGGACCGCGCCCTCGCGGACGCCGCCGAGAGGATTCGGCCGGTCGAGGACGACGACAGCCAAGCCGGCGTCGGCGCAGGCCTCGAGGCAGAGCAGCATCGTCCAGATGAAGGTGTAGTAGCGGGCGCCCACGTCCTGCAGATCGATCACCAGCACGTCGAGGCCCTCGAGCATGCCGGGGGCGGGCTTGCGGTGCTCTCCGTAGAGGGAGTGCGCGGGCAGGCCTGTCAGCGGATCGAGATAACCCGCCCACTCGATCATGTTGTCCTGCGTCTCGCCGCGGTAGCCGTGCTGGGGGCCGAACAGGGCCCGCAGATCGAAGCGCGGATCGGCGTGGAGCAGACCGGCGGCATGGCGGAGCCTGGCGTCCACCGAGGCCGGATGGCAGAGCAGTCCGACCCGGCGACCGGCGAGGGCGGCATGCCCGTCCCGGAGCAGAACGTCGAGACCGGTGAGGGTGGAACGGGGCGTCATGAAGCCTCCCGAGCGGATCGATGGTGCGGCACCGACCCGATACTAGGCCGCTCGGGGGCAACTGTCGAGCATCGGCTCCGTAGGATCCCGGTCCCGTCGTTCTTGCAGAGTTGCCCCGCCCGGCCCTACAGTGGGGACTCGCGCCGACCTCCCACACCCCTGTCGAGGTGGAACCATGAGAACCCTGATCCCAGCGGCCCTGCTGATGTCGTTGATGTCCCTCGGGTGCCAGACCGCCCCCCCCGCCCCCACGCCCCCGACGGCCAAGATCCAGCCCACCGTCTTCCACGAATTCGGCGGCGAGCGGACCGACGACTACTACTGGCTGAATCAGCGGGAGGATCAGGAGGTCCTGGACTACCTGAACGCAGAGAACGAGTACTGCGACGCCGTGATGGCCCACACCAAGGATCTCCAGGAGACGCTCTTCGAGGAGATCACCGGCCGCATCAAGCAGGACGACAACACGGTGCCCTACCTCGACCGCGGCTGGTGGCGCTACCAGCGTTACGAGGAAGGCCTGGAGTACCCGATCATCTGCCGCAAAGAGGGCTCCCTCGACGCCTCCGAGCAGATCCTGCTGAACGTGAACACCCTGGCCGAAGGCCACGGCTACTTCCAGGTGCGCGGCGCGGAGACCAATTCCACCGGCGAAGTGCTGGCCTGGGCCCAGGACGACGTGGGTCGCCGCCTTTACACCATCAAGTTCAAGACCCTGGCCACCGACGCGATGTTCGACGACACCATCGAAGCCGCCAGCGGCAACATGGTCTGGGCCGAGGACGGCAAAACCCTCTTCTACACCAAGAAGGACCTGCAGACCCTGCGCACCTACCAGGTCTACCGCCACGTGCTGGGCACTCCCGCAGCCGACGACGCGCTGGTCTATCAGGAGGACGACGACACCTTCGGCGTGTCCGTGGGCAAGACCACCTCGCACCGCTTCATCACCATCGGCTGCGACCAGACCCTCGCGACCGAACACCGCTACGTGGACGCCTACGCCCCCGACGGCGAGTTCCAGGTCTTCCTGCCCCGCGAACGCGATCACGAGTACGACATCGACCACCTGGGCGACTCCTGGTTCGTCAAGACCAACCGCGATGCGCGCAACTTCAAGCTCATGCGCACACCCACCGGCGCCACGTCCAAAGAGTCCTGGACCGACGTGATCCCCCACCGCGACGACGTGCTCTTCCAGCGCGCCGTGCTGTTCGACGACTGGCTGGCGGTCCTCGAACGCTGCGAAGGCCTGCGCCGCCTACGCGTCATCGAGTGGGCCACCGGCGAGGAGCACACCATCGAAGTCGGCGAATCGGTCTACGCCATCTGGCCTGCGACCAACCGCGAACACGCCACCGACGTGCTGCGCTTCGGCTACGAGTCGATGACCACACCCGAGTCGACCTTCGACTACGACATGCGCACCCGCACCGCGACCCTGCTGAAGGAGACCGAGGTGCTCGGCGGTTTCGACCGCAACGACTACGCCACCGAACGCCTCATGGTGACCGCCCGCGACGGCGTGCAGGTGCCCGTGTCGCTGGTCTACCGCAAGGGGTACGAAATAAACGGAGCCTCGCCCCTTCTGCTCTACGGCTACGGCAGCTACGGCTCGAGCACGGAGCCCTATTTCAGTTCGGCGCGCCTGAGCCTGCTCGATCGTGGTTTCGCCTACGCCATCGCCCACATCCGCGGCGGCCAGGAGATGGGCCGCTGGTGGTACGAAGACGGCAAGCTGATGAAGAAGATGAACACGTTCACCGACTTCATCGACTGCGGACAGGCGCTGGTCGACCGGAAGTACGCCGACCCCGAACGCCTTTACGCCATGGGCGGCAGCGCCGGCGGCCTGCTCGTGGGCGCCGTGGCGAACCTGGCCCCCGCCCTGTTCGACGGCGTGGTGGCCCAGGTGCCGTTCGTGGACGTGGTGACAACGATGCTCGACGAGAGCATTCCGCTGACCACCGGCGAATACGACGAGTGGGGCAACCCTAACGAGGAAGAAGCCTACCGTTACATGCTCTCCTACTCGCCCTACGACAACGTCACCGCTCAGGCCTATCCGCACCTGCTGATCACCACGGGACTGCACGACTCCCAGGTGCAGTACTTCGAGCCCGCCAAATGGACGGCGAAGCTGCGGGCGATGAAGACCGACCAGAACCGACTGCTGATGAAGACGAACATGGAGGCGGGGCACGGCGGAGCGTCGGGGCGTTATCGGAGGTATCGGGAGACGGCGTTGGACTATGCGTTCCTGCTGGATCTAGCGGGGATCGAGAACTGAACCGACAGGCTTCATCGTGGTTGGACGAACGGATGTGTTCGTCCAACCACGACCATCATCACTTGACGAGCATCATGCTCCGAGTCGAGCTGAAATCGCCCGCATCCAATCTGTAGAAATACAATCCGGCCGCCGTCTGCCGGCCCTCATCGTCACGTCCGCGCCAGACAGCTTCCTGCCGTCCCGATTCCATCGACTCATGGGACAGCAGAGTCCGAACGACCCTTCCCGACATGTCGTAGATCTGCAGCGTCACCGAACCTGCCCGCGGCAGATCGAAGGCGATGGTCGTCGACGGGTTGAAGGGGTTGGGAACGTTCTGGTGCAGGACCATATTGGGTGACGGCATCGTGTCGTCCGCTGCCGTAACCGCCTCCGGGATCAAAGTCGCGTACGGCCCTGTGTTCTCGTGGATATCCACGGCGCTCACTTTGTAGAACCAGTCCGAGAACGGCTCCCACAAAGTGTCGGTCAACGTGGTGTCGGCCGTCATGGCGACAAAGGTCCCAGCAGAGGGGACGAAATCGGGCGTATCTCCGCGATGAATCACATAGTGATCCAGATCGATCTCCATGTTTGGAGACCATGTCAGTTCGAGCCCAAGTGACGGCACCAGGGCGCCGGTCAGGTTCACCGGCGGCTCAGGCGCCAGGTTGTCCAACGATCGGGAGCTGTCAGGTGACGACGCCCAGAAGACCTGCGGAACAGCCGTGTGGGCAGTAACCTGGAAGCGATGGACACCCGGTGAGGTCGACGTCGAGTCGAAGAGCGTCGGCACAGGAGCGCCGTAATGTTCAATGAACTCGGCGTCGATGGTCTGGACACGCTGCCAATAGATCGAACCTGAGGCCGTCGTCTCCACGCGAAGGTCCGAACCGATAGTCGTCGTTGCCAGCGCCGTGACCGCATCGATCGAACGCCAGAGTCCATAGCTCGTGATTTCGAAGGCCGGCCAGGGATCGATACGACTGGCGTCCCAGGTCAGGTAGACCTGCCCGCCCTGATCGCCGGGCACGTCGAAGACCGAGGCGATCGACGGCGCCGGGAATCCCCAGTAACCGTTGCGCTCCATGCGCTGGGCGTAGATGGCCGAATCGGTGTAGAGATCGGGATAGCCTCGGACATCCGGCCAGGCGGCGATCATGCCGCCGACACCGTCGGATATGATCACGGCCGGTTCCCGAGCGTCCGGCGCTGTGCAGAGAGGAACACCGTCCACGGCCAGATTCACCGTGCCGGAAGCGTCAACCCGTTGGGCGAAAATCGCTTCACCGTTGCGCTCGTCGAGCCAAGTCACGTACACGCCGCCAAGGCTATCGGTTGTGATCGCGGGATGTGTTTGATGGCCTGTAGCCTGGCAGACAGCGACTCCGTCAGGAGTCCAAATGTCGACGCCGGACCCGCTCATGCGGTGAGCATAAATATCGTAGTCGCTCCCGTTGCGGTTGTCCTGCCAGGCGAGGATCACGCCGCCGGAGCCATCGGACATCAAGCTGGGAAAGTACTGTACGTTGGCGAAGTCGCAGACGGCCACGATGTCGCTCGGCCAGACAAACTGGCCCCCGTAGTTGATCCGTGTCAGGAAAATATCCTGACCCTGCCAGGCGATGAAGGCGCCGCCTAAGCCATCGGCCAGCATTGTGGGGTACTGCAGGGATTGCGCTGGGTCGGAATGGATCGGCGTACCGTTCGGCAGCCAGGTCGTGGTGCCCGCGGCAAGGATCCTCTGGGCGTAGATCTCATATTGGAGATTCCTGCGGTCCTGCCAGGCGACGATCGCACCGCCGTCGTCGTCGGAGATGATGAACGGCGAGACCTGCGCCTCCACCTCCACCACCACGGCAACACCGTTCGCCGTCCATTGGGATACACCGTTCGCATCGATCTTCTGAGCATAGATGTCGTATTCACCGAAACGGTAGTCTGCCCAGGCGAGAACAGCTCCTCCGGATCCGTCCGCAGCCATCGTCACGGATGTCTGACTGAGAATCGCGTTGCATACGAGAGTTCCCTGGTTTCCCCAGAGCCGATTGCCGTCGCCGTCGAACCGTTGTGCGAAGATCTCCCCCATGGAAAACGCCACGATGCAGCCGCCCGCGCCGTCGGACACGAGGACGGGGTCGTAGTGGTAGCCGCCGACGACCGACACCTGCACGCCGCCCGACGCCCAGAGCGACCGTCCGTAGGCATCGATCCTCTGGATGAAGATGTCGTTGGCCGTCGCACGCCTATCCGACCACGCAACGAACGCGCCGCCCTCTCCATCTTCGAGGATCATGGGCTGGTACTGGGTGTAGATCTCGTCGCAAACCAGTGCCCCGTCGAATGTCCATTGGGCTGCAGCACCCGATGCGATCATTAAAAACGAAAGGAAAAGTACAACTCGACGTATCGTCACGGCGGAGCCTCCTGATATGCGGGGGGGGGACTGAAGTCATTCGAAACAAGGGGAATCGAATCACTATCTGAGAAACAGATTCCAAGCATCATCGATAATAATCATAGCATATCAATAGGCGTTAATGGTCATCAATAAATCCCATAGATCATTATTCAGTATCCTGTCAAGGCTGTGCAAATCGAATCCGCGCAAACGCATCGCTACCACGAACTCGAAACCCCCACCACCCCCGTCACGAATCCCGGATCCGTCTCCATCAGGCGCTGGATGTTGTCATGCCGCCTGATCTCCAGGAACGCCCCCGTCGATCCGCTCTTTTCCCGCCAACTCAACCCCAACCCATAGTTTGCACCGAGGTATGTCTCGACCCAGCCATAGGCCCCCGCCCCCACCACGAGGTACGGATCCCAGCTGCTCGAGTGCGGCTGTGCGAACGACCACTCCAGACGCCAGCCGGCCGACCAGATCGACGCCCCGCGCGTGGCATACTGACCGGGATCGTTCGCCATGTACCTGCTGGGTTGGGCCTCCACTTCCTCCACAAGAGACAAATCCAGACCATGTCGGAGCCGTGGTCCCAGGGAACTGGTCAACGCTCCCGCGACCATCAGCCCCCGGCCCGGCTTCTGATTGATGGGGTCGAGCAACCCGATCCCGAAGCTCGCCCGACCCAGCGGCCTACGAGCCGCAGGGAATGCAGGCTCTCCGAAGCGTTGCACAACAGGCAGATCGCGGCTGCCGATCCCTATTCCCCATCGTAGATGCCATCTCGGAAACGCGGACCCAACCAAGGCCCCGACGGCGCCTCCCGAAGCCGCCCCTAACGTTCCTCCGAGCATGATGCCCGCAGCGGGGAACGAGTTGTCGTATTCGATGATCATCTCGACCAGCCCGCCGTAAACGGCGGCGGCGAGGCCCACAGACCAGGCACCGATCTTACCCACGCGGCCTGTCGCCCGCCCTCGCTCCCAGAGTGCCGTAACGTCGGACAAAGGAATGAACTCCGGTCCGTTCACGCCCTGAATCACAATCCTCTCGGTCGTCATACCGGCGAAGGTGCCTTCCAGATACCGGCCATCGCTCAGGTGGACCCGAACGGTCTTTCCAGCCTCGAGGCCGGCGATGACATCCGACAACGGCGTGACGGCACCTTGAACAATCGCCGCGCTTCCCACCAGGACGACAAGCACGACGATCAACATCTTGCAACGACCGGTCATGGTCCCTCCGCTCTGTCCAGGAACGCTCGGTAGGCCTTCAGACCCTCATTGGATGGGTCGAGTGTGAGGGCGTGATCGAGGGCCTGCAAACCCTCGGCGCGGTGATCGGATTCGAGACAGGTCAAGGCCACCAACGACCAGAGATCGGGGTCGGCGGCATCGCCGCGGGTGCCCAGGGACCGCACAAGAGACAAGGCCCTGGTCGGATCAGCGCGGTCACGGTCGGCTCGCAGCAACAGAACGAGGTCTTCCCACGCCATGTCCGACTCTTGATCCGCAGCGAGATCCGCTGCGTACAGCAACAGGGCTTCGTCGCTCCGGCCGAGACGGAGCAGAACATCGGCATAACGCCGTCGCGATTCGGTCGTCGGCGTTTCGCTATAAGCAGCCGCCAAGGTGTCGGCCATCGCCGCATAGTCGGTCATCGGCGCTGCTTGTCGTCTCACTCGACCGCCGAGCATGATCACGCTCGGATGTTCTTCGAATCGACCCTCGGCCACCACGGGCAGTCCACCGGCCACACTGTCCGCTACAGCGGCGGCTCTGGCCACTTCGGTCTCGCGTCCGTCCCGACGCAACTCCACCGCCGCCCGCTGCAGCATGTCGCGGGCCTTGGTGAGCCACGGAGCCAAGCGTACAGCCACACCCAGATCCACCGACGCCCGCGCCCAGTGATCCTGCTCGGCGTGGAGCAGACCCCGATTGTACCACCCTGCCGAACTCTCCGGATCCAGATCCAGAGCGCGGTCCATGGCTGCCAAGGCCTCGTCCGCGCGGCCGCGCATGGCCAGGGCGGCGCCCAGGGTACGCCAGGCGCCGGCCATCTCCGGATCGGCCTCGACGGCGCGGCTGAGCCAGAACGTCGCCTCGTCGGCGCGATCGTCGCTTAACTGCACGGTGCCGAGGATCAGACAGGAGGCGGCATCGGGCGTCGCGAGGGAATCGAGCCGGCTGCAGGCGGCGAGCAGATCGCGCTCGGCGCCGGCCATGTCCCCCACAAAGAACCGTGTGCGGCCGCGCAGGGCCTGGGCCAGCGTCGGGTGAATGCCACGCCGCATGCAGATGGTGAAGGCCTGTTCGGCATCGCGACCGCGGGAGGCGCACAGACCCGGATCTTCAGCGATGCCGCATTCGGACATGAGCTGAGCCGCGAAGGAGAAGAGCGAACCGGCGAAGTAGTTGGAGTCGAAAACCGTGAAGTAGGGAGTCTTGAGGTGGGGTTCGCCCAGGATCACCGGCGCGGTGCTGAATCCCTCCCAGGGCAGATACGGCAGCATGATGCGCTCGCCGACCAGCGCCAGTCCATAGGCATCGATCGCCAAATCCCGATGGCCCGACAGTTCACAGATCAGACCGACGTCGTTCCAGTAGCGGCGCATGAAGGGCACGTCGATGCGGGTTTGCAGCAGCACGCCGAGGGCGTGATAGGCCATGTCGGGCTCGCCGTTGCGCAGCCACGCCATGCCCTGGATCCAGGCCCGCCCATAGTTGGAGGCCACCTTCCCGAAACCGCGACGCTTGTAGCCTTTGTGTTCATAGCGGATGGCGCCGAGATCCATGGAGCGATCGAACGCTTCGGAGAACCTTCCCGCACCCGCCAGCAGAAGGCCCTCGACCAGGGTCGCTTCCTGGGCCCGTTCGCCGAGAGAGCCGGGAGCCACCTCGAGCCAGCCCAGTCCTTCGCTCCAAAGTCCGAGATCACGACACGCCCAGGCGGCGCCGATGCGGCAGATCGTCTCCAGTTCGATCCGATCGAAGGGGCGTCGGTCGTGCGGGATCGCCCGCAAAGCCGACGCCTGGGACAACCGCGCCCGATCGAAATCGCCGATCAGGTCCTGAAGCAACCCCAGCTCGCACCAGGCCTCGGCGTGGGTCGGGTCGGTGTTCACGGCCCGATGCAGTTTCCGTATCAGGGTGTCGACGCGTTTTTTGTTGTGAACGTTCTCGACGATCTGCACAGCGGAGTCGTTGGTGTTGCCGGAAGCGATGCTGCGCTCCAACCGATCGTAGCGTTCGAGCTCTTCGCGGTGACGTAGGAGCGCCAGGAAGTCGTGGTCGGCCGCCGAGGCGCGGTCGGCGCGAGAGGCCTCGTCGAGAACCAAGAAGTCCTCGATGCCGAGAGAGTCGTACTCGGCTTCGAGCATGCGGTCCGGGTTGTCCAGAGGCGGAGGCGGAGGAGCGTGGCGGCCGCAGCCGGTCAATAGCGCAGTCGGCAACATGATCAGGACGATGAGGGCCAACATCAACGATCTCACTGCGATCTCCTGCTCAAGAGGAACTGTCGGTAGGCCTGCAGTCCCCTGTTGTCCGGATCCAGTTCGAGGGCGCGGGTCAGCGCCTTCATACCCTCGTCCTGGAACCCATGGTCCATGCAGATCAGGGCCGCCAAGGACCACATATCAGCGTCGGCGAGATCCCGTGGACCGCCGATGTCCTCGACCAGAGCGAGGGCTCTGTCGGGATCGCCCTTCCCGCGGTCGACTCGCAGCAACAGGACGGTATCATCGGATGTGGTCTCTTCGCGGGGAACATCGCCCAGCAGGGCCAGGACATCGTCGGAACGACCTGCGCGAAGACAAGCTTCGGCGAGCTGGCTACGTAACTCGATGGTCGGAGTTGCGGCGTAACGCACCGCGAGCGAATCAGCCACAGCGGCGAAGTCCGACAGTTCCGCCATGATGCTCACCCGCTCGGACGGCTGATTCAACGTGATCACACCAGGACTCTGCTCGAGACGTCCCTCCGTGTACAACGCAATGGAACCCGCCAAACTGTCGGCGCGCACCGTGGCGCCCAGAGCGGCTTCTCCGAGTTCGGCGTCGCGCATTTCGAGCGTCACGGTCTGCAGCAGATCGAGGGCCTCTTCATTCCATGGAGCGAGGCGCACGGCCACGCCCAGATCGGTCATCGCCTGCACCCAGTGTTCGCGGGACGCATGATAGATTCCACGATTGTGCCAGCCGAGAGAACTCTCGGGATCGAGCTCCAGAGCCCGGTCGAAGGCTTCTTCAGCTTCGTCGTGATTGCCCAGGGTGGCATGGGCCACGCCGAGGGTACGCCAGGCCCCGGCCATTGTAGGGTCGAGCTCGATCGCACCGTTCAGATATTCCACCGCTTCGTCGCAGCGTTGATCCTGAACGAGGACCGTCCCCAGGACGAGTTCGGTACCGGCGTCGCCGCGTCCTTCGGATCTCAGCTGACCCCCAGCCGACCGCAGATCGGTTTCAGCCGCTGCGAAATCGCCCATGTAGTAACGGGCCCGACCACGCAAAGCAAGGGCCAGGACCGGCCGGATGTTACGACGGATGCATGTCGATAATGTGTTCACAGCCTTGGCGCCTCGGACCAAGCGAGCAACATCGTCTTTTGCCTGGGCGCACTCGGTCAACAACTGGGCGCCCAATGTGAAGAGCGATCCGCCGAGCAAGCGGGTCTCGTAGGCCGTAAAACAAGTCACCAGAATATGGGGTTGCTCGAGGATCACAGGCTGCGTGCTGAACGCATCCCAATTGACGAAGGGAAGAAGTGGTTTTTTGACCCTGACTCCGAAAGCATAGGCGAGACGACTGTCCTCCACTTCGTTCCCGAGTTCACAGACCAGACCGAAGTCGCTCCAATATTCCTGTTCGTAGGGAATCAGCTTATCGGACAAGTGAAAACCGCGCAGAACATGTCGGGCCATCTTGGGCTCACCGATGCCGATCCAGGCCATGGCCTGAATCCAGCATCGTACATAATCGGTGCGGATCGTATTCAACCCGGAGGTGAACATACCGATGTCGGGAATCTCCACAGGACCGATGGACATCGACAGGTTGTAGGCCTCCTGAAACCGCCCGGCGTCGGCAAGCAACAGTCCATAGACGATCTTCGCCTCGAGATCGCGCAACCCATTCGTGCTGCGGATCTCATCCATCAAGGACAGGCCTTCGTCCCTGTAGCCCAGGCCGCGGCAACACCATGCCTGCTGTTTGGCGGCTTCCAGCAAAACACTCTCTGGTTGAACGACGGAGGGATCATTCGGGACCGCCTGCGCGACCATGGCAAAGGCCCGACGAGCCGCTTCCAGGTCGCCGATATCCTTCGTGTAAGCCCCCAGCTTGAACCAGGCGCCGGCGTGGGTCGGGTCGAGGCCCACGGCCTGGTTCAACAGCCGCACGAGATGATCGTACCTCCGCTCGGGATCGCGGATCGTGATGTCGATGGCGTCGGAACCCCGCCAGCGTCGCGTCTCGGCCAGAACCCAGAGCCCGCGGTTCTGCTCGTGGTGGACGACTTCGGCCAGGATCTTGTCGGTCGCCCTCCTCCTGGCGGCTTGCCGGTCGACGTCGAGGGCGAGGAAGGCCTCGATGCCCAGCGAGTCGTAGGGCGATGTGAGCTTCAGGGCGGGATCGTCGAGGGACGGCAACGGCGCGTAGGGCCTGGAGCAGGCGCCGGCGAACAGCAGCATCACGAGGGCGAACAGGAGCGGGCGGGATCGCATGGCGGTGGTCCTCGGAGGCTGCGGGTCGTCGGATCGGCTTTGATGGGGTGTAGGATCGGGATCGGCTTTGGTTGTTGGTTTAGGATACGGGGTGGGTGGGGGTAGATCAACAGGAGGACCTCACGTGGATTTCGGGGGGGGGTTGGCTGGCTCCCCACAAGGGATTTGAAATACCCTACAACCATTCACACCCTCTCAGATGATCTCCCCATCCACCAACGCCCACAGATACCAGGCCGCCATCGACCGATAAGGCGCCCAGCGATCCCCCAGCGCTTCCATCTCCTTCTCCGTCGGCGCCTCCTCCAGCCCCAGATGCAAGGCCACCGCATTGCGCAGCCCCAGATCCCCCACCGGCCACACGTCGAG